>Ga0129299_1000048_pt1 | contig 55385 bp, 47 predicted proteins | sample ConPoolayeCmetaG_FD_94477 | JGI IMG/M metagenome (GOLD analysis project Ga0129299, IMG submission 94477) | Hot spring microbial mat communities from California, USA to study Microbial Dark Matter (Phase II) - Cone Pool mat layer C metaG ...
CAATTCAATCGGCGATCTTTTGAAGTGGCTTTCCAGAAGCTCTTCCTCTTCTGGGGACAGTTCTAGTTTATGCATTCCTCATTCTACACCGAAAAGGGACATTTTGTTTTTAAGTGGCTATATGAATTACGAAATAAGTAATACTAAGTCTCAGTCGATATATTGCTTTTAACATTTCAAAACTACTAACTCCATTTTAATTAACGCGAGGTTGTGAACTGTAAAATTTGAAGAGAGAAAAAGATAAATTTAAATAGTTCAGAAATTATTTTACAACTCGCGTTAATTAATTATTTTTACAAAATTTGTATATTTATAATATAATATATATAATTAATATTATATATTATAATATAATAACATGAAAATTTGGGTTATAGGCGATCGTAAAACTGAAAAAAACGTTCTTTCAAATAAAAAGATAGTTTCAATACTAGAAAAGAATAATTTCGTCGTTGATAAGATGTTAGTAAATGCAACTCATCAAGACGATTACGCTATGTTTGAAGATGCTTACAAAAGGAATATGAAATCACTTAAAAATTGTGATGTAGTAGTTGCAGAAATTTCTTGTATATCTAGTGGCATTGGCTTCCTGCTTGCTGAAGCATTAAATCAGAAGAAGCCAGTTATAGCATTATTTAATTCAAAGCTACAAGTTAAACCTTCTCTTACCTTAAAAGGAATTAGAAGCAAAATATTTTTCTATTTAGAATATACTCATGATAAATTAGAAAAAATTTTATTAAAAGCCCTACTTGAAATTAAGCAGAAGTTAGATACTAAATTTATACTTATTATCTCCCCAGAAATTGACCGTTATCTTACTTGGTCTGCCGATTATCGAAGGATGCACAAAGCTCAAGTTGTGAGAAATGCTATAGAAAAAATAATGGAAACAGATAAAGAATGGTTGAAATATAAAGAAGAATTGTAATGTCTTAAAAGTATATTCTTAAATTAAGAGATTATTGTAAAATGTTTTTGTATTCAACACTGAAAACCTTCACGAGAGAAAAATACCATTCGCATAGAGATCCAGTGCAACATATGACATATCTCCCCAGCCTATCCTACTATTCCAAAATCTTCTGGAATAAATTGTCTAAAATTCTCCGTGGTAATCAAAACTCTATCTACCTTTCCTTGAATTTTCATCATAGCAACTTTACGACAAAGCCTTGTTATAGTTCTCTCTAATTCTCTTATACCTGCATCGAAACCTAAAGGTCTAACTATTAGAGGCCAAACATTGTCTTCTATAATAATATCCTCGCTTGATAAACCAGCCAACTCTTTTACTTTTGGCAGTATATAAAACTTCCCTATTTGTATTTTGTCGTCATCACTATAACTCGAAAACCTAATTACTTCTAACCTATCAAGGAGGGCAACGCTGATTCCACCTATATTGTTAGCAGTAGTAATAAACATAGTTTGAGAAAGGTCAATCGGAAAATCTATGTAATGATCAATGAACGTTGTATTTTGTTCTGGATCAAGAATTTCAAGAAGCGATGCCATCACATCAGCACGTGCCCCACTCTGCTCACTCACTTTATCTACTTCATCAAAAAGAATTAAAGGATTCATCACTTTAGTACGAACCAATCCTTTTACCACCTGACCTGGCTCTGCGTCAGGATTTCCTCTTGCTATACCCCGAAGCGCAGTTACGCTTGTAAGACCACCAAGAGAAATTCTATAAAATTTTCTTCCAAGAGCATTTGCTATAGACTTTGCCATAGAGGTCTTGCCAATACCCTGAATACCAACAAAACAAAGAATCGGTGCATTTGCGGAACTGCCTTTTAGGGTCTGCATATTTGTGCTCACATCTACTTGGTTATCATCCGTAAGTTTTTGTGGATCAGAAGTTTCAGTTGTATTCAGTTTCATCACAGCTAAATATTCTAAAATTCTTAGTTTTGTATCTTCTAATCCATAATGGTGCTTATCTAATTCTTCTTTCACATTATCTATGTCCAAATTATCTCGCGTGTACTTTCTCCAAGGGATCTGTGTTATCCACTCAATATATTTTGCAATTGGTTCAAATTCTTGAGAATATCCTCCAAATTTAATTACATTTTCTAACCTTTTCAACATATCTAAACCTTTTTGCAATAAATCACGAGGTAGCACTACTGACCTAAGTTTTTCCTCTAGTTTTTTTATCTCTGCAAAACTTTCTGATATTGAAGAATTTTGATCCTGCGTGATGGAAATTGACATGTGTAAAATTATATAAATTTCATTCAATACTAACACAAAGAGAATAAATAGTGAAAGTCTTGAGGAGTAATAGGCATATCTGTCTCTGCCTTATTACCTTATTATGAATAAAAAATCTGATATTTCGGATTTATTTAAGGAAAAAATTTTACGTTTTAAGTTCTTCTTTCTCTTCTTTACTATCCTTCACTTCATCTCCTTCATCTAACGCCTTTGTCTCTGCTTCTTCTCCTTCTGCAGCAGCCTCAACCACAGGAGCTTCCTCTATGATTTCTTTTTGTGGTGGTACTACTTGAGCAACGACTGTGTCTTTATTCATGCTCGCATCCAGCTCAACTCCTTCTGGCATATTTATATTTCCTATCTGAATAGAATCATTAACTTCTTCAAGTCCTTCTATATTAATGACAAATTTTTCTGGTATATTACCTGGTAGACAAATAACTTTTATGGCCTCAACTGGTGTCACTAAAAAGCCAATATTATTTTTCACAGCAGGTGATACGCCACTAACCTCTACTGGAACATCAACAACAATTTTCTTATTCATATCTATCTGGTACAGATCAACATGCATATATTCATCATTTATTGGATTAATTTGCACTTCTTTTACAAGCACTTTATTTATGCCTGGCTCACCTAATATCTCGAGATCAAATAATTGGTTATACCCCATTTCTCTAAATATTTGTTTAAATTCTCTAGGATCCAGAATCAAATTCAACGACTTCCTATCAGGACCATAAATAACTGCAGGTAATTTTCCTGCCTTTCTGATTCGTTTAACCTTCTTACCTGCTAAATCTCTTTTTTCTGCTTTTAATTTCATAAGAATATATTAAAATTTTTTATTTTAAAGGTTTAATAACGACTCTGCGCTGATCATCTTCGCCTATACTTTCTGACTCTAGCCCTTCTTCGTCTTTTATAGTTAAATGTATAATTCTTCTCTCAAACGGTTTCATAGGTACTAATTCTACGCTCTGCTTAGTTTGCATGACCTCAAGTGCTGCTTTCTTTGCTAAATCTTTTATATATTCTGTTCGTTTTTCCTTATATTTATTTATATCTAGAATCAATCCAAGTGATTCTTGTTGTAATTCTTTTCGTAGTAATAAGGACAACAGCTGCTGTAACGCATCTATATTCTTTCCATGGTAGCCTATTAGTTCTCTTAAATTATCACCAGTTAATTCTATCTTTATATAATTTTTATCGTTATCTCCTGCTTTTAACTCTACTTTTACATCGCTATCGCTTAGAGTTAGTTGAGTCAGAACTTCCTGAACTATTTTTTTTACTTTGTTTAGTAATTCCATTTTGTGAATTAAATTTTGAAGTAAACCATTTCGAGAACTCTTTTCTTTTTGTGAATATATTTTGGATTATAACAAAAGTACTCTGGGCAGTCCAATAAAGTGTAAGACCAGTAGGTACATTATATGATATAAGGCCTATCATAACTGGCATAACGAATGTCATCTGCTTTGACGTTGCCTGCATTATATCTGAGAAATCTGGCTCGTCATTTTCTCTTTTTTTCTTCTTTTTTTCTCGATTTTCTTTCTGCTGCTCATCTTTATGATTAAATGAGAAGCCGCTCAAAATTTTCGTAGAAACATATTGTGAAATAACTACAAGAATTAATAAAATTCCATACGGTAAAAATTTACCAAAATCATCAACTACATTTGCTGGCGTATTGATAAGACTGATTAAACCACCAAGAAAATCACCATTTATTTTTGTTCCCTCCGGAAATTGCGGTAAGAACGGATAGGCTACATCATTAAATGCCTGCACATCTAATCTTAATATATCATCTAAAACTCTGTAAATCTGAAGAAAAAGGATAATTTGAAAAATCGTTGGAAGACAGCCACCAAGTTGACTCGGCAAGTATTTCGCCTGCAGTTTTGTTGCTTCTTCTGTTAATTTTTCTTTATTTTTTTTATACTTCTTTTTTAAAATCTCATATTTCTTTTGAAATTCTTTATTCTTTACAGCAGCTTTAATTTGTTTATTCGTAAGCGGAATCGTTATAGCACGCGAAATAATTGCTACTAATATCAATGCAAGGCCTAAATTCTCGCTAAATAAACGATAAAAAAAGATCAGAATATTTATAATTGGTATGTAAAACAGAGTCTGAAAAATATCCATTAAACCGCTGATGATAAAGTAAAAACAGTGCTAATTGTAACAGTTGCACTACTTAAATGGCAAATCATAAATTACAAATAGCCATTATTATTAGATTATTAAGCCCTACCTAGCGTATATTTCCAAAGACTGTATTCTTGTCACTATTATTAAGACTAAATCATTTATTGTTATTAGTAATTTACAGTAATTACTTTTTGTATTTATTAGGTTTTAGGTTATTCTCCATTTTATGGACCAGTTTGAGGATAGAAATTTTAATTTTCTATACTTTGCCCTATGTCCTAAACCCCTACTTACCTAAACACCTAACTTAAATTCTTCTCAAAATCTATTGCTTTCCTCGCTATTTCCAGAGCCTCTTTAAATTTTTGCTGCTTGAGTAGTGCTGAAATTCTTTGATTTATTACTTCTTTCATTTTTGTTTCATATTCGAGCATAATTGGAATAATAGCATCTGAAAGTTCTTTAAATTCATCATCTAATTTTGGTATTATTCTGATCAATTCTTCATAAGAAATATCTTCTGGTAACTTTTCAATGACCATCTGAGCTATTTTTTGGGCTCTTTCCTGTGAAATAACGCCTTCCTCTAGCCCTTTCGTAATTACATTGACTATGCTTGCATTAACCTTATCTAATAATTTTTGAGTTTTTTCATCAACCATTTTTATCTATTTTTTGATATAGTAAAGTAAAAAAATAATGTCGAAAGCTAGAACCTGCTACAAATATTATTCAATAGAAAGTAAATTAATTAACGTTAATTATAAAATTAAGTACTGCTTAATCTCAATCGCTATATTTGCTTTTGACATCTCAAAACTAGTAACTTCATATTAATTAAAAATTCAGTAAAAATTTATAATTTATAATTTCTTAGTACAGCACACTTACCTAGCACTTACATATCTTTACCTTCGTGAAAAAGTTTTTCTTCTAACTCATCCGTATTTCTATAAATTAGTGCCAGCGCCTGTTTTATTTCCTTGATATTATTGTCACCAAATTCTACCAGACTTCTCACTGCTTTCACATCTCTTTCTATATTTAAAATCCTTTTAGAATTTTCAACACCAGAATGTTGCAGCTCATCTATCTGGCGATAAAGATCCTGCCCTTGTCTGGCACCTATCTCCCTTACTAATAGTTCTATTTTATCAAGAATCTGCTGAAGCTCATTCTCAAGTTTTGAAACTTTATCTCCGAGAGCTTTTACATTATTTACTACCTCATCTATTTTCTCCATTATTCGATATTAAAAACTACTATAAAATATTAACTCTTTCTAAAAGCATGTATTACTTCTTTTAAACTTGGTTTTCTTATATACATTAGTGCTCCTAAATTAAAAAACTTTACAGCCAAGTAAAAAGAAATCATCACATAGACTGCAACTAAAATAATGCCAATTGCCAACTCATACCAAGTCAATTGAATTAAAGAATTTCTAACAATAAATATCATAGGAGCAGTTAAAGGAAAGTAACTCAAAATTCTGGCTAAAATTCCATTCGGTTCGCTGACTAGAAAAGTAATAAAATACATTGGAATTACAGATAAAATGATAAATATTGAGGATAAATTCTGACTTTCTTTATAATTTGTCCCTATCGACCCTACCCCAACCATAATTGAGGCAAACATCAAAAATCCCATAAAAGTGAAATAAATATTGATTGGTATAATTGATAAAGGAATGTTTTCAATATTAAATGATAAAACTATGCCAAATTGATTTATCGCTAAATAACTAAAAACCAAGCATAACACAATCCATATAACTAATTGCGTCAAAACAACTCCAGAAAGTCCTATTATCTTTCCATATATCAAAGTCTTTGGTTTGACCATAGAGAGAAGAATTTCTATCATTCTATTTTCTTTTTCCTCGCAGACACTTTGGAGTAGAAAACTCGAAGAGATAAAAACACTAATAAAAAAAATAACTATTGATACTACGGGTATAATGTATTTCTCAAGTCCTTCTTTTATCTCTATACCTTGATTATCATAAAGAATAGTTTCAGTTGTTGGATTCATTGTCGCTATAATTTTTATTACAGGATCAGAAATTTTCTGAATAGCATTTTCTTTTAGTATACGAAAACCTTCCATCGAATACACAGTCTTACTAAATAGATCACCATCTCGTGCATATACTATAAATTTGCCATCAGAAAGTAATGATTCCGGATAATAAATAACTGCATCAATTACACCAGATTTTACTTTTTCTATACTTTCCTCTAAATTATTCTCTAATTTATAAGGAGGCTTCAGAGTAGAAGTCTCTATAATCTTCACCATATCAATAACATTTACCTGCTTCACTTCATCCTTAAGCGTCTCCATTTGTTTTCGTCCTTCTATACTACTATAGCCAGATATGAATATTACTACACCAAAAAATAATGGCAAGAATAATGTAGTCAGCCAGAAGGTTGGTCGCTTGATCGTACTTAAATATTCGTATTTTGCAACTATAAATAAATTTTTTATTTATTATAAATTTAATAATATTACAATTTTCTACATTCTGAGTACTACATACAGCTTATCGCATTTACCACGTTTTTAATTTACTACGAGCTATTTGCCTCTCCAAAAGATCGACACTCTATTGGTGATATCGATCTACTGGCCTTAACCCATGCATTTCTGTTCCACAAATTTTTATAAAAACTTCATTAAGTGAAGGATAATCAAGTTCATACTTGATTATATCTAAATTATTTTTAATTAAATATTTAAGAATTTCACCAGATTTTATACCTTTTTTCGGGATAACCTCCGCAGTTTTATTTACAACCCTGGCATTATATAACTTATTATTTTTGGGGAATTTACCAGAGAATTCTATTTTTATATTATCTTTACCAAAGGATCGTCTTACCTCTTTTGGCGTACCATATGCTTTTCTTTTGCCATTTTTGATGATACATAATCTATCTGCCAATTTCTGAGCTTCATCCATATCATGAGTACTATACATTATAGTCGTTCCATCATCTCTGAGTTCTTTAAAAATTTCTGTAAATATATGTCTATTTACCGGATCGAGTCCTTTAAAAGGCTCGTCAAGAATGAGAATTTTAGGTTTGTGAATAATTGCAAGGCCGATCTGAATTTTTTGTTGCATTCCAGAACTTAACTGAGATATTTTTTTATCTTTATGCTGAATTAGATCAACTTTAGTCAAAAAGTCATGAATCAAAACTTTTGCTTTCTGTATTGGGACATTCCTTAGGTCAGTGAAATACATAAATAATTCTTTGACTTTTGCCCTAGTATACATTCCTCTCTCTTCAGGTAAATAACCAATTGTTTTGCTTAACGCAAAAGAATATGGCTTACCTTGGATTAGAAGTTTTCCAGAGTCAGGTCGACAAATATCAAGTAGACATCGTATAGTTGTTGTTTTCCCTGATCCATTACTACCCAAAAATGCAAAAATATCTCCAGAATATACATCCATTGATAAATCATCTACAGCACGTAGTTCACCAAAACTTTTTATCAAATTTTTTATAGAAATAACTACTTTTTTATTCATATATATATTCTCACAAGAATTATACACTTATCCAAAGTACTTAGTAGTAGAAAAATTTCTTAGCAAAGAAAATTTTAAAGTTAAAAAAATTTAAAAATTCTACAAAAAACACTTGACAAGCTATATTATTTTTGCATATAGTTTTATTGGAAGTTATTTGCTGAAAGTTTAGTCTGCTAAGATAGGGTGACGGTGACTAACACAAATTAATATAAGTAATTATATTAGTTTGTTTAACCCTAGTATGCATTTAACTTCCATAATTTAAAAAGATACTTCTTTATAAGTATCTTTTTTAGTTTAGCTATAACGCATTATAAATAATATAACAATCACCGCTAGTAAAAATATCAAAATTGATAACGATAAATAAAAAATGAATTTTTTGACACCTATTTTATAACCTGCTTTACCTGGTGGAGACAAATCTGTAGAATCTGTATTTTCAGATTCTGACTTCTCCTTTATATTTATTTCACTTGCTAACTCTTTTAATTTATTTCTCGGATTATTTTCATCTTTCATAATTCTTATTATTAATAATTAACATGAGACAAACAACGATTATTATTATAACAAAGTAGCGCCTAAAAAAGTTGGTGTGATAATAAAATTTAACTGAATGTCGTACTTTTCGTTTGGTAATGTTTCGTCAGATATCTGTTCATCATATGCGATCCCTACTTTAAGCACATTGGGATAATCCTTTAGAAATCTATCGTACCATCCATTACCAGTACCTATTCTATTTCCATTCCTATCAAATACAACGCCAGGTATAATTATTAGATCGAGGTGAAATTTTTCTGTATAGATTTTTGGCTGTAAATATTTACTATGCAAATACTGCTCTAAATCAGAAAAATTTCTAATTTTACCTATTTTATTTAGCTTGACAAAAGGTATATAGACTAATTTATTGTTTTTCCAGCAATATTTAATTATTTCTTTTGTATCAACTTCATCAGCAAGACTTGCATAAACTAATAAAGATTTAGATACTATGAATTGTGGAAAATGAATAAGATTCTGAAAAATTTGCTCATCTTTTTTCTTTTTATTTTTGATAAGTTTTCGTAATTTAAGAAATTTTTTACGTAACTCTATTTTAGAATTAGATTTCATTTATTTACTATTTACCTATTTGTTTTTGTCTCGGTCAATGGCTGATCACTCTATTAATGATATTAGTCTACTAGTTTCAGTAAAGGGTTAATTGGCCTTTAATCCCTACTTATTACAGGCCTATTTGACTAACTAAATATACTACTTCAGGTAATCTTTTAACGCCTGTGCTATTTCCACTGACTTCAGTTTCTTTAAAGCCTTTGCTTCTATCTGCCTGATTCGTTCTCTTGTGACTTTAAATTCATGTCCAACCTCTTCTAACGTTCTAGATACACCATCATTTAGACCAAATCTAAGCTCGAGCACTTTCTTTTCTCTATCAGTTAAACCTTCGAGTATATTATTAATCTGTTGTTTCAAAAATGACCACGTTGCTATTTCTGCAGGAGAAGCGCTATATTCATCTGGAATAATATCACCTAATTTACTATCTTTTTCTTCTCCAATTGGTGCTTCTAAAGAAGATGGCCGCTGTGCGATTCTAATTATTTCGTAAACTTTATCTACTTCTAAACCCATCTCTTGGGCTATCTCACGTGGTTTTGGTCTCCTCCCAAGTTTTGCCGACAATTGTGATTGCACCTTACTCAGCTTATTAATTGTTTCAATCATATGAACTGGAACTCGAATCGTCCTTGCCTGATCAGCAATTGCCCTGGTGATTGCTTGTCTGATCCACCATGTAGCATAAGTAGAAAATTTAAATCCCTTCCTATATTCAAATTTTTCTACAGCTCGCATAAGACCTATATTCCCTTCTTGAATGAGATCTAATAAATCAAGTCCTCGTTTAGCATATTTTTTTGCTATAGAAACAACTAGTCTTAAATTTGCAGTTGTAAGAAGTTCTTTTGCCTCTTGGTTTCCAACTTCAATTCTTTTTGCAAGAATTACTTCTTCTTCTGCAGTAAGCAAAGGGATTTTACCGATCTCATGTAGATAAGCTCGTATAGGATCAGTGCTTACGTGCGATCTTATTTTTTTTAGGATTTTTATCTTTTGCTCAAACGTCATTTGCGAATGAGTCGTTCTTATTTGTTCTATTTCTTCATCAATAACTGGTTCTATTATCTCTACATTAGCCTCTTGTAATTCATTAATTATATATTCTAAAAAAGGGAGATCTTCTTCTATATGTGGAAATTGATCTAGCACATCATCCTGCGTTAGATAACCCTGTCCTTGCCCAAGTTCAACTAATTCTTTTACTGCTTGTTTAGCCTTTTGATTAATCGCCATACAAAAAATATGTAATATAATACAAGTATAGAAAAAAATTTTACCATTAATGGTCAAGTCTTATCAATTTATTTATGCTTAATAATAAAACTTTTAATTCATATAGTTTTCATTGTATGATATAGAATCAAAGAAAAAGGGATGAACCAATTGAAGTTATTTGCTATTTGTCCTCCATAGGGGCATCTTCCGTAGGGAGAGATTATTAGTTATTTGTTATTTATTCTCTATGTCCTTAAAAACGTATTCAAAAGCACCAATAGTCATCCATTCTGAACCAATAGTAAAAGAAGAAATGATAATTGAACCTACTAATACACCAAAAAGACATATATCTGTCTGGGAATTTATCACCAATTCTTATAATGAGGCTCTGGATTACTTAACAATCTCAAAGGTCACTGGGCTGATTTTACCTATCAGTCTCATTTTAATCGGTTTAATAATTCTATTTAACCAAATCTGGCCAGAAATAGTCCAGCAAATACGTGAACATGAAAATTATTATGATAAAGGCACGACTCCTCTTGTGGCTGGAGATTATATTGAAGATAGACAAATTTATCTATCTAACCCTGGTTCTGAATATTTTCAAAATCTAACAGATTCTGCCTTTAATGAGAAAATTTTACAAGACGATCCAATAAGTAAAAATTATAATGGTTATTTTAACTTATCCATACCGTCTCTAGAGCTTTATGACCTAAGCGTGAAGGCCAATGTAAATAGCAACAGTGAAGATGATTATGAAAAAATTTTACAATCACATCTTGCCCACTTTAGTGGGACAGGGCTGCCCATTTCAAATGTCAAAAATAATATTGTAATATATGGCCATAGCGGTAGAGGTGATTATTTTGAAAGAACAAAAGATCCAGTTGGTGCTTTTTCTCAGCTTCAAAAGATTAATATTGGAGATGAAATCATCATAAAAATAGAAGGCAATTCTTATAAATATAAAGTCACAAAAACAAAAATAGTCCAGCCTAACGACCTTTCTATAATTAATGGTGATGGAAATAAACAAACATTGACCTTATTTACTTGCTTTCCAAATGGCAATCCATCAAAAAGATTTGTTGTCGTAGGTAGACCTGTGTAACTCTTGATATGAATTTGGCAGCGGAGATAGTCGCGGCCAAATGTTACATAGAGCTTTACATGAAATTTCTAAAAAAGGACAGGCACCCTGTAAGCTGTAATATAATTCTAATTGAAATATATAACTTTTTACAGGGAATTAATATACCGACTACAATTCGCTACGATATCAAGTTAAAGGAAGAGATATTTAAACGCATCAAAACTTCCAGGTAAGCCAGTCGCTCAAATAGCCAAAGAATACGGAGTAAACGTTAAATCAGTATACAACTAACTTAGATCTGAATGTGTTTTCAAGGTATATTGTAGGTTTTAACATTTCAAGGTTTCATAACAAGGAGCTTGTCATCGGAGCTTTGGAAAATGCTATGACACAAAGTCCAAGACCATTGATTCTTCATTCCGACCAGGGCTCTAAGTATGACTCATAGGCATATTCATCACCTTGTGGACAGATTGGTATTAGAATATCGATGAGTAGACAGGCGAATCCATGGGAGAACTGTTATCAGGAATCATTTTACAGTCACTTTAATGTAAATCTTGTTGATGTTAATAGATTTAATGATATTTCCGAGCTGATCGAGTAGATTAATTACTAGATTTGGTATTACAACAATCAGAGGATTCATGGTAAACTGAAAATGACGCCGAAGAAATACTTAGAAAGTTACTACAAATTTCATGGTACTTGACAGATTTGGATAGGATTAACCATTGACGACATGAGTGTATGAAACATCTTTATTGGAACCGAGATTTCGAAATCTTGGTTCTCTTGAAAAACTTTATGGATGTTTTGAACACTCGTATCCTTGGCGATTGGACCAACAAATATGAATAACTTAGTCTTAAAAATTATAATATAATAATAATAATAATATAGTTTTTAGGAATATGTACTAAAGGCTCACGGTCTTACATAAAACTCCTAATGACTAATAGTTCTGAACTCTTTCTTTATTGTAGATCCAGCTATGCGAGACAAGTAGTAATTTTTTTGCTTATCACTTTTATCTTTAAACTTTAATTCTACTAATCTCTCTCCCAATCAATATTCCTTCTTTCTCCTCATGAACGAAGGCGTATCCAAATCTTCTTCCTGTTTATCATCCATAATATGAGAATCATCTATATGTAATAAATCATCTTCGTTATTCTTTTTTTTATCGTCTTTTGTAAAACTACTCTTCATTTGGGGAGAAGTTGTGTTCATTATGCTTGACATCGGATCTGACTTGAAACCTGTGGCTAGTACTGTTATTCTGATAGCTTCGTTAAGATCAGGATCAATAGTTGCACCAAATATTATATTTGCGTCAGCATCCACCTTTGAAGAAATTAGTTTAGCTGCTTCATCAACTTCATACATACCCAGATCATTCCCACCAATAACATTAAATAATACACCAGTTGCACCATCTATAGATAACTCAAGTAAAGGACTCTCTATAGCTGCTTTTGCCGCATCCAGTGCCCTATTATCACCACTTGCCTCTCCCATACCCATTAGTGCTGTACCAGCGTCCTGCATCACTGTTCTCACATCTGCAAAATCTACATTAATCAAACCTGCCTGAGTGATTAGATGAGCTATACTTTTCACAGCTTGAGACAAAACATCATCTGCTGTCTTCATAGCGTCTAAAAACGAAACATTTTTATCTACTATATCGAGAAGTCTCTGATTCGGAACAACTATCAATGTATCAACTTTATCTTTAAGTTCATTAATTCCACGAATAGCAACATCCATACGTTTTTTACCTTCAAATGCAAATGGTTTAGTTACTATAGCAACTGTTAAAGCACCTAAATTTTTTGCAATTCCAGCAATAACAGGGGCAGCTCCTGTCCCTGTACCACCTCCCATACCAGCAGTTATAAACACCATATCTGCCCCAGCCAAATGTTCATGGACTAAATCAACACTTTCTTCAGCAGCTTTTTTACCTATAGTAGGATTACCACCACTACCTAGACCTCTTGTTATTTCATCACCTATCCTCACTTTGACTTCAGATTGATTCTGATTTAGTGCTTGAGCATCTGTATTTATTGCTATAAACTCCACGCCTTCTATATCATAATTCTGTATCATATTATTAAGCGCATTACCACCTCCACCCCCAATTCCTACTACTTTTATTTTTGCTAAAGTTGCTGTTTGTGGCTTTACTAACATTTTAAAAATTTAATAATTTTATAAAATCTATTTATTTTGCTGCTCAAGTTAAATAATACTTTTTGCCATCAACTACCTGTAAATTTAAATTATATGTTATATTTACTGAATGCTGAACGCTGCGTACTGCTTTCTGCATAATGTTTTACTTTTCCTCAAATGGAGACCAGCCTTTGACTAAGGCTCTTTTACTTTATTCTTTTGTAATTTGTCATTTACTGTTTATTCCCTATCATATACTCTATCTACTCAAGCTACAACCTAACTTATCTAACCTAACATCTATAATTCAAGGTAACAAATTTCTAACAAAAGATTTGATTTTATTTACAAATCCACCTCCAGCCTGTTTTATCACTCCTACTGCAGCACTATTAGATCTGGATACACCTTCATTTTGATCTCCGTATAGAATTAGACCTTGGGCAACAGCATATATAGGTGAAGATATTTCATCAATAAGACCAGTAAGTCCTCGTGGATATCCAATACGAGCTGGAACTCCAAAAACTTTTTTTGTTATTCGTGTAAGTCCAGGATGAAGCGCTCCCCCACCTGTTAAGACGATACCTGCTGGTAACCTTGCTTCATTTCCTGATTGTTCTACTTGCGTTATAACTAAATCAAATATTTCACTCATTCTCGCTTCTACTATCTCATTAAAAAGTTTTTTAGAAATCGTATTTACGCCTTCTATATTTAACGAAGATACATCTATAATATCCTTCTTCTTTTCCTTCATCTTTTCCTCTTTTTCTTCATTCCTAACTTCACTTCTCTTCAAGAATGAAGCTTTTTTCACTGGCTCTTGCTTTATTTTCATCAAATCTTCTTGATTTAATTTTATTTTCTCTGCATCTTCTAAAGACACTCTAAGTCCTATTGCTAAATCGCTCGTAACATTTGCTCCACCAAATGGTACCGAACCGCTATAGGTAATTGCATCTTCAACAAAAGTTACGATTGATGTTGTACCTCCTCCAATATCCAGAAGCATTACACCTAATTCTTTTTCTGTATCCGTCAGAGTAGAAGTTGCTGCTACCCAACCACTAAAAACAATATCATCAACACGAAGACCTAATTGTTGTACACATTTAATCAAATTGTGAAGTGCTGTTGATGTTGCTGATACGATATGAGCATCTACTTCTAATCTAGTACCACTCATACCTACAGGATCTTTTATGCCGCCCTGTGCATCAACTATAAACTCTCTTGGTATGACATGTAATATTTCTCTAGATGGTGGAATTGATACTGTTCTTGCACTCTCAATCGCTCTAAAAACATCATCAGTAACTATTTCATCTTGTGCAACAGCCACAACTCCTTTATTATTTGTGCTAGTAATATGTTTACCATTTATCGAAATATATACAGAGGAAACAGTAAGTCCTGCCATTCTTTCTGCTGCTTCTAAAGAATTAGCAATCGAGTTAATTGCTTCGTCAATATTTACTATTACACCTTTTTTGAGTCCTTGACTTGGCACAGATGCCACACCAATCACAGATGGCTCACGTCCTTTACTAGCGGTTGCAATTATACTTGTCACCTTAGAAGATCCAACATCAAGCGCAGTAATTATTCTATTTGCCATATATTTTCAAGATAATATTAGTTAAAATTCTACCCCTTTTGAATATGATAGCAATCAGATAGTTATTTTACAATAACGATAACAGAAAGTGGAGTCCTTTAAACTCGAATCCAAGACAACAATTTTTTTATTTTCCACATCCTTCCATAACTTCCATTCTTCTTATCAGTTACTACTTAAGAAAAATAAATTCTACCTAAAAATATAATTATAAGTAAATATAAAAGTATAATTTAAAAATATTATATCAAAAACCGATCATTTTACACTAATGACTGAAGAAGTCACATCGATAGAATGAAAAACTTTATTTTCCAACTTTAGATAATTTAGCATATAATCTAAATCTTCTGTTTGTAGTCTAGTATCACGTCTATCAGAAAAAATAAAGCTCTTACCTTCTAGTGTATTAACTACTAAAGTAAAATTATCGTACCAAAGCATTTTTTCTATAGTGTATTCTTCTCTTTGGCGAAAATAGGCAGCGATATCAGCCGGTAGCCTGGTAAATTTTGATTTCACTTTTGTTCCTATTTCATAATTAGTATTATCGTAAAGAAATACCCTGTTTAAATTTGCAAACTCTGTACCCGATACAGCTTTTGCATTTCTTAAAAAAAATTCTTCTATTTTCGATTTTAGTTCATTAGATAAATCATCATAAACTTTTTGCTTTTCCAATTCGTCAACTTTACTGAAATCAAACTCCTTTTTTTCTTCGTCTGTCAAACTGCTTTTCATTTTATCTTCAATAATTTTCGAATTTGGGCTTTGATAACCAGCAAGCAATTCAATTTCTTCTTTAGTCAAGTTAAAACCCTCTGTTTTCGAAAGAATTTCTATGACTACATTCTCTTGATCAATCAGAAAAGCTCCTTGTAGATTAATGATTACTATTCTAGGGAATCGTTCCACTACATACATCGTCAACTTATTTGGAAGAATTTTTTCTATATAAATTTCTTTTAGGAAAATGGAAGTTGAATGTATATTCTCTTTGATCTCGTTTGTATTTATAGAAAAAATATTTTGATTCTCATATTGTTTTAATTTTGTGAATAATTCATCATAAGATAGCTGCACAACTCCATAAACTTCAAATTCATTAACCTTGAATTCATCACCTTGTAAGTATAAAAATACTGCGTTAACAAATATTGTCACAAAAAAAATTAAGATAATACTAACTATAAATTTTCTATAATAATATATATGCAATTGAAGTTGAGGAAAATGAAATTTGAGCCTAAACCTTCTGAAAGGTCTTTTCTTAAATTTCTTTTCTTTTTGTTTCCAAAGAATTTTAACCATTTAAATTTCTCATATAAAATTAACCGAATCGCGAATCCGGGCTCGTGGTTAAATACTTCAAGATCTTTCGTAACTTACATTTATTACTGAACTATTATAACAATTGGGATATATAGAACAGAAGTTAAAAATAATGAATACATCTTTGAATTTATACTTGAAAAAATTTCATAGCTACAAAATACTTGGTAAAATTCAATCGTTTCATGCCCAAAGAGGATTGATGTGCAGCAACTAAACACACCCTAGTATGGCAAACTCAAAAAATTTACTGGTTTAGATATAGTTTTAAACTATTAATTTTGTTTTTATATCGGTATGACATACAGTAATACCAAAGATATAAAAAAATTTTTAAATACTCAAATCACCAAAATTTCAAAACACTTAATTGATTCGAAGGAGAATGATGAACTAACTGTTTAGAGCATTTGATAATTTGATGATTATTCGGTCAGCTAATGAATTCAATCACAGAAAGTTAAACTAACGTCGACCTTGATGTTTGTCATTTATGACTTGTCATTTGATATTTTATTCTATTCCAAGCTCTTTCTTCAGTCGATTTGTCGCTTTTTTATCTTTTTTCTCGAGATATTTGAGCAATCTTCGCCTCTTGCCAACCATACCAAGTAAACCCCTCCTTGAATGCTTATCTTTTTTATGTTTTTTTAAATGATTAGTAAGCTCTGTGATTCTAAAAGTTTGTAAGGCTATTTGTACTTGAGGTGATCCGGTATCCTTTTCATTAATCATAAATTTAGTAATTATTTCCTTTTTATTTTTTTTCTTCACCATTATAGAATAATTAAAATTTACTATAAACTTCAATAGAATTTAAAAATATAAGCTGAAGTAAAAGCTTATATAGCCGAAATTATATCACTATAAGATATATAAATCAACTCTTTGATTCTTTATTTTTCGAAGTTCTCTTTAACTTTTTGGCCCTTTCATTTATTTCTTTCTTAGCCCTTTTAAATCTATCATCTATTTTAGTTTCAACATCCTCTATAACTGGATTTACATTTTGTTTACCGAATTCATCCATAGTTGACATTGCCTTTTTAAAAGCTTTTTTTCCCTCTCGTTCTATTATTTTTCTAGTTTTACCCCCTGTATATGGAGTAAATACTAAAGCCAAAGTAGCTCCAATTAAGCCACCAATAATAATACCTGCAAAAAAATCTGCATTTGATTTATTACAACTACAATCTGCATTATTCATATTGAAATTTGTTAATAATTAATTTGATTTTCATTAATCATTATTTTCTTTTTCTCCCTCATCTTCGTCTTTATTGTGTCGATTAAGAAACTTTGAAAATATCTCGCTTATTCTTCCTAAAGGTTTCAAAACCGACTTGTTAAAATTCTTTAAAGTGCTAGATAGACCTCTTATAGCTCCACTGAGTAATTTGTAATCTTCAGCTAGTTGAGTTGTCACATTGCCAATATTTTTTATACTTATTCGTAAATCTTCTAAAATTCCACTGAATTGTCCTAGTACTCGCATAAATTGTATAGAAATTCCAACTATTGCAAAAGTAATGCCAAAGATTAAAAGCAATTTAGTAAATTCATCAACTGTATCTATATTTAACATAAATTAAAATTAATATTTATATATTTATAAATCAGTAAAAGTATTGCATACTAGAGGAAAACAAGTCAAATAAGAGTCTTGTTAAATAGAAAATTAATAAAAATACGCCTGTATTGTAGAAGATAATCTTGTCTGTAAAAATTCAAAACCTCAGCCAACCTTGATTGACTTACCTGCATACGCACCCAACATAAACCATGGCACATACCTTTTAAATATAACGGAAGATAGGTATGTTAGCCCGCCTTTGAGTAAAAAATCTAAAGTGAAGAGCTGAAAGTAGATAGTCATTAATAGTAATCAGCATGTAGTGTAATTTTTCATCTCATAAATAAAAATTACTATAAATTTACTTAATCTGAAGAATTATAATATAGCTTTTGAAAATATCTGCTAAAATATTTACGAATTAGACTTGTTATGAAATAAGCAAATTTGTCTTTACCTATATAAAATTTTTAATAAAAATAAATCGTAACATATATTTTTCCAATAGATTAAAGATTGTTCGATACTTTTGTTAGGCGAAGGTTAGTTATTTCGCAATGACTTTATTGATTCAAGGCAGGAGCTTTGAACTCGCATATGTAACTTTATTTTACATCAAATTCCTGCTGTTATAACTTTGTAAATTGTGCTAAATTTCTATAGATACTCTTCTATAATCTGCTTAAATGTATCATAAGAATAAGCACCGTCGATTCTTTTTCCTTCTACTGTTCCATCATCTTTTATAGTACCAATCACAAAACCAGGAGTACCTGATATTCCTGCATCTTGCCCATCTTTTATTTGAGACTTAACTTTATCCTTTATAGAAGTATTGTTAAGACAACTCACAAAACTATCTGCGTTTAAACCCAATTCTGCCGCTATCTTTTCATTTCCACCTTCACCAACTCCTGCACCATTAGTAGCAGTTTTTGCAAAATATTTATCTACATATGCAAAATATTTCTCATTACCGCCAAGTTCTCTCGCACAAAGTGCCGCAACAGCAGCATTCGTAGCAACCGGATCATGGAATGATAATGGAAAACTTTTGATAATATAAACTATCTTCCCCGAATCAACATAATCTTTAATGATACTTGGGTATGTATGATCATGATGTCTCTTGCAATAAGGACATTCAAAATCTGTATACTCGACTACTGCTACTTTAGCTTTATTATTACCTAAATATGGAGCATCACCAATAATAGTCTTAGCACTTTCAAACTCTATTTTAGGTTGGCTAGTTGGCTGACTAGTAACTCCAAGCGTATTTGCTCCATTACTTGCAGTATTATTTGAGTTAGAATAAGCAGATTTTAAAATAGTAAAACCTATCAAAACAGAGGCTGAAATCATTATAGCCCCTATTATTATTGCAATTGGAGTTAAAAGTGGTCTTACATCTATAGATATAACATCGCTACTTGTATTTGCTTTATTCCCCATAACTAAAAATTATAATAAAATAAATGTAGAAAAACGATATAGACAATTATAGCGTGGATTAGCCATTTTGTGCAATGGAAAATAAGTTTCATTGAAACAGTATTAATAAAAAGGGTAGTAGAACTTTCTTAATAGCCTTTAGATATAGCCGAAGCTATGAACTATAAACCATGAAAATACATACAATAACCTCAGTAATACCAAAATTTGTAAATTATCAACACAAAACTTCTTTACACCCGAATGATCGAATGCTTAAAACAGGATTGCTTAACAGCTTGAATGACATCTCGAGTTAACTAAATCGTCCACGATTGAATCTTTACATGACGTAATAATTTAAGGTTCGATTATGTGAATTTGATCAACTCTATTTTGGTATTGAATTTATTAAAAAAATTTGAAAATCCTATAATCTTGAAATCACACTATAAAATAATATAAGACTATTTAACTTCTATTTTTTCTTTTTCAAAGATTTCTATCAATTTATAATTTATTTCCTGTTGTGTATTTATATACTTTTCATAATCTCTTGATAATATCTTGTAAACTACCTCAAAGTTTAGACCGCCTGATCCAAATTCTATAAAACTTACCCTAACAAATTCTATACCATCAATATTCACAATTATTTTTTTTACTAACTCTTGGATTTTTTTGAGCTTATCAAGTGATGTATCATTTGCAACTTTAAAAGTAAATGACACTCGCCTTTTTGTGAGCTGTTTAGAATTTTTTATTCTCGCTGTTGCAAGTTCTTTATTAGAAATGACCAATTCTTCGCCCTGTAATGTTTTGATTCGTGTAGACTTTAAGCCGATTTTTTGCACAACTCCACTATCTGAACTGACCGTTATAAAATCACCAACAACAAAAGGTTTGTCAAAATGTATAGAAAGAGAAGCAAATATATCTTCAAGAATTCTTTGTAGTGCAAAAGCTAGCACTATACTGCTTACTCCAAAGCCTGCAACCAAAGCTGATATATTTAAACCAAGATTATCTACGACTAATAAAACCATAGCAATCCACAAACTGATTTTTAGAATACCTTTTATAAAATTTATAATCGCTATGTTATAGGCTGGATCTTTCTTAGTCATTCTATCGATAAAAATTTTGAAAAGGAAATCAATTAATCTTTGTAGGAAAGTTGTCAAAAATAATACGATGCTTATCAAAAATATAATACTAATTATCCTATCTAAAAGTTGTGGTATAGAAATAAACCTAGTAGCTACAAATAAGGCTACAACAGAAAAGAAAAACCAATTAAATGTATTTACCATATACATAAAAGCTTCACCGATCTCTACTGTTACTATTTTCATCTTATTCTCAAATTTACCAACCACAATACTTTTAAATAAATATAAAAGAATAATTATTAATAGAAATAAACAAAAAGAAACCAAATAATTCTTTACGCTATTAGCACCTATTTGCTCATTTAGAAATTTTGTAAAATTTATATTTTCAAACATTTAAATTTGTTAATAACAAAATTAATAATACAGCATAAATAGTACAGTGAACTGTATTTAAAAGTTGATAAATGATATAAAGTTGGTTATTATCAAATTTTTTAAATTGAAATGGGGGTCTGTACGATTTATCGCCGAACTGCTGAAAAAGCCAATAAATAATTTCAATGAAATTTCTGATAAACATATATACGCACCAAGTGATAGCTACTCCCCACCAACCTCTGACAAGATACATTATTGGCAAAAAAATAATGAGAAATGGAACCAAAACAAATGCATCCCCTAAGACATAAATACCAACATAGCGTAGTAATCCCATATCTCTATAAAAATTTTTATAGATATAATTAATCAAATTCTGATTTTTTAAATTCTTAGTTCTTAATCTTATTTTATAATGAAATTATTCTATAGTAAACTATAAGTAAGAAGCTCCAGTCAAAGGCTGGTCTGCCTTTAGCAAAAAAGAGAAAAGTCAAAACTCAAAAGATCAAGGCACAAAATTCCAAACTCAAAATTCAAAAATCAAACCGCTGGCCAATTATCTGCGACTATTCTGTTACTAAACGTGAGATTAGGTTTTTGTGCCTGAGTTAAATCAAATTTCTTGTAAATCAGTGATTCCACCGTACCTACAAGTATATCAACCACTATACAATGCTCATACAATGTCGATATGAAGTTGCATATGGCGTAGTGGCAAGCAGACGACAAACATATGAAATGATAATCCTAATTCTAGTTTTCTCTATTGCCAATATCAACTTATAAAAATAAAGGTACTGAAATGTCTTTAATATATTAAATTTTAAGCAACCATCGCATATTGGAACTATAGCACAAATTAAAATAACTTAAAATCTACATCTATTATGGGGGGGAAAAAATTTAAATCATATATCATTTTAAAAAATAGAGTTACTATTTAAAATTTAAAATAGTCATTCTAAAACGTACAATATCATTACAAGATTTTGTAAAAAACACAAAAAAGTAAAAAGAGTATTTGAAATGGAATGAATAAATACGACATTCTATTTTTATATTGGTATATTTTTCGTAAAGTCATATTAGTACAAAAAGATGGAGGATAGGAGTTCAAATGAGAGTTTGTCGGATTGATCACCCTTTTGCTGGGTGAAAAAATATTCATGGATTAACAGAGAAAATTATGACAAGCAAAAGCATACAAAAAGAATGCAAAGTGAGTTTTAACAATAATGAAAGACCACATTAAGGTTTAAAAAATTAAAGACTCCAAGTGAAGTAGTTTTTGTTGTATTTGACATGATATATATCGACAGCTTAACATTTATTCCTTATTTATGTTATAATCTCCTTGCTAAAATCAGTTCTTTAATTTATCTTCTAAAAAAAGAAAGGAGGTTATTTTTATTAAACTGATTCGAATAAATAACCGCGTGTATGGTTGTCACCTCTTCGCTAAAGTGTTTATTCCTCGTTAGCAATTATCCTAATTTTAATTAATTGATTTTTTCAATGGATCAAAATAATAATAAATTATTTGTAGGTGGTATCTCATGGGATACCAACGATGAAAGTTTAAAAGCCTTTTTTAGTAAAGTTGGTGAAGTAGTTGATGCAATAATTGTAAAAGATAAAAGAACAGGCAAGTCCAAAGGATTTGGCTTTGTTACTATGTCCAGTGAAGAAGAAGCAACAAAAGCTCTCGAGACATTAAATAATCAAGAGCTTGATGGAAGAACTTTAAGAGTAGCAAGGGCTTTACCACCAAAACAAAGAGAACAAAGAGCGTAAATTTTTTTGTAGAATAGAAATAAGCTCCAATAATTTATTTTCTTTTGAAGAATTTTAAATCTTGGAGCTTTTTTGTTGTACAGAATAAAAATATGCAGAAAGCATCCAAAAACTAAAATAGTGTCCAAATAGCCTAAAACTAAAGGTTATTTTATAATTTGTAAATTTGTTATTTGTCATGTATTCTCTTTCCGTAAGCCCGTCATAAGTTCTCAGTTTTAATTCTGGTTTATAGTAATAGTATTTAATCCAATTTTCTGCTATAATATAATTGTTCTTTTTAAATACGGGGATGATTGATTCGACAAGAAACATAGTTTTTTGGCAACAAGTTGAGTAGTTTTAGAATAATACTCATTAAAAATTTATTCTAAAGTCGGTTGTTTATCGACATTCTAAAATACAAAAACGTCGAAAACATTTCAAGCAAGATTCGAAACATTATTGCAGGTGTAATGAATATCTTTACTCTTCAATACAATCTTGCTATTGGCTAAGCCTGTTTGACAGGTTTACCAATGCTCAATATATTCTATCCCAAGCGAGAATATACTTGGGCTAAATGTGCTTGGGTGCAGAAACTTTATTTTGGTTTATAATTTAGTTTCAAAGAAACAAAAATATAAACTACTAATTTTGGACTTTTGCTGATTTTTATCCAAAGTTACCAGTATTTAAATCAGATAAACTTGTATATTGCTAAAATACTAGTTCCTTGGACGGGGAGTCACTCTCCCCCATCTCCACCAATTTTTCTCGCAGAGTGAAGTAATATACAACTAAATTGAATATCTATCGAAGCCTTCCTTGACGTAGGAACGGCACCAATCTTCGCGAAACCTACAACTTGCCTTTAGATAACAGAAGCTGGATCGAATGTCTATTCTCCTAATATGCTATATCATCTTATTCAATGTTTTATCAATCAAAAATTTTATCAAATCATCTATTTTTCATATTTTACAAATTATGACAGTACCTAAATATCTTTCTCATAAATATTGAAGTCAATATGCTATCGTCCGACTAATTACTACAATCTTTTAAAAATGTTCCTGATCTCGACGAGATTATTGATATGAAATGAGTGAGGTAAAAGAATGAATCACTTGTCTTACGATTATTTTATAATCATCCATTATGAAAGCAATTGTCACAAACATGCCATTTCATAAACATTTCAGTGACTTTTTTTATTTAGGTCAAGTCCCGTGGTTACAGAAGACAAAAATAGTCCTTTAATATTTGTGTCTAGCAAATATTGTACATACAAAATCATACCTTTTGTTATTGGAAAATTTCTGTCAGAATATCCATATAATGAATTTATGCTATACATATATTCCTCCTCAAGATGATAAAGTTAGATTAATTACTATGAAAAAAAATATTTAGTGACAAACTTTCTCAAATACTTAATTCTCTAGTTAATCTAAGTATGCCACCTACAAATATTTTCATCCAAACAATTGTTCTGTCAAATAAAACAGTGGTAAATGTAGTATTGGTACATGGAATGCGTTATGTAACGGCTGGATCACCTAAATACAATTATCACGGAATGTAGAGATACTCTATCAAGCGTATCAATCACTGCAGTAAATTTACGGAAATATTTTCCAACGACAACAACCTTAATACTATACACTAAAGATTAGTTAGTAATTTGCTCATACAGATACCTATTAACTAGTATTTTATATAAAACTGTAAAAAACTAATTTTGTAAGTTTCATATAAGGTCTCTAAGGACACCGTATAATTCTATTATGATATTCTCCCAAATGGGCTTTATCCATATATACTTTCTCTCCCTTCATCTTTATACATAACTATCTTGTGGCTATAATGTTTGTTGTTGTTGAGGAGTTTGTTTACCAACTGACTTTCTTTTTTTCTTCATATAAAAAAAACCTACAATGCCTGCACCTATTAGTATACAAATCACAACTGCTATTATTAAAATCACAAATACCACCGAAGTATCATTACCATATTTTATATCAAATGTCTCTATTTCTTCATATCCACTTACTGAGGTCGCAGAAACTTTAATAGTATTTATTCCTTTCTTAAGTGCAATCTTTGCTTCAAAGCTACCGTCTGTATTTATATTCTCAACTTTAACCGCTTCTTCTTCATTAGCATAAATAACAATATTCGCTTTCAAATCTCCAACACTACCTTTGATAGTAATCTCTTCATTTTCAGATTCTGATATTCTCGATTCTTCTAGAATTTGAAGATCTGGAGCTATTTCGTATTTTGAAAAACCTGCAACTTCAAAGCTAAGCATCTGCATTACTGGGTCATATGCCACATTTGATACATACGATCCTGCATATTCTCCATTTCTTAAAACAACAATTCTTCCTTTAACGAAGCTCATCCCAGTAAATATTATTCTGGCTTTTTTATTTAACTCAGGAAGGCTGTCCGAATTGACGCTTACGTATCCTGGCCCCATTTGGATAAATTCATCGAAATTTGCAATTTTATTGATGACATTTTCGCTAGTTAAATCAATCGGTTCTAAAAATTGAACTCTAATGCCCGAAGTTAAGCCGACCGTGAAATTTTTAAAATTTGCTGCCTGTTCTACCGTTATACCAGCTAAATTGGTGGTTTTTTCATTATTAAATATAGCAGGTAAAGTTTTCCCTGCAATCGCTGCTGGTTCTGGAGTTGGTGTTGGGACTGGAGTAGTTACTGGACTTTGAACCACTATAGTTCGACTACCGGACTGAGCTACGCCCAATTCTGTATAAATTGCGTCGCCCCTTTGTGTATATGTTATTGGATCGCTTAATATCCCACATCCTACTGGGCCAAATACTACCTTAGTACCTGGTGCAACACCTGAACCTATTTTCAATTTTAATGTAATTGTTATTGTCCCACCGCTTGATACCCTAGGCCATTGACCAGGAGTATCATAAGCTACGATAGAACAAAAAGGAAAATCTCCTAAACTAGAACCCATGAAATCAGTTATAATTTTTTTCCACCAGACATTGCAACAGAAACTGGATCAATAGGAATATTGTCGAATGTTATAGCCCTCCCATCAGCATAAGATCTCCATGCACTACAATTTGACAAATAAACATCTGCTCCTGTCGTATTTGTATATACAGCAACAACAGTAAAAGTACCACCTGGAGTTACATGAGTAGGACTTGATGTAATGGTCATTGATCCAGCCGACCCCGCTTGAGTCTTTTGTATATTGAAGAAAGGAAAGATAAACGCAGTAAGTATTATTATGATAATAAATAACTTATATTTACTCATTAATATATTAGTTAAAATATTATATTACACAATATATAATTTGTATATATATCAACACATGGTATATAGTTTATAAATAACGGATCATTGTCTATTGCACATTATTCTCACCCTCTTGCAACTACTAATCCAAACACTTTTTTCATTCCATTATATTTCAAAACTTTGCTACATTCTTCCAAAGTTGTCCCTGTTGTCATCACATCATCGATAAGCAAAGCATTTCCATTTTGAAATTCACCTAGCGAAATTACAGCTTCATTTGATTTATTATAAATATACACCTTTTTCAAATTTATTTCAAATGCATTAGATAGATTTTTTAGTCGCTCTGCTCTATTCAAACCTACCTGAGTTTTCGTATTACGCACGCGCTTAATAAGCAGAATAACAGGAATATTCAACTGTTTTCCAACAAAATTTGCAAGTAATTCTGATTGATTGAAACCACGTTTCCATAGACGTTTTCGATGAATAGGAATCGGCACAATCACATCAATACTATTATTCTCTATAGAATTTTTTGCTTGTAACAATAATTCTCCAAGGAAATCAGCAGTTTTGAAATAATAATTGTATTTGACCTCAGAAATAATTCTTTCTATAAATTTATTGTATTTACAGATAACTTTCACACCATCAAGCGAAGTCTTCTCTTTACACTCTTCATGTACACCAAAATCTTTTATAGGTTTTTTACATACATGACAATATTGTTGAGAAAGAATTTCTATTTTCTCTTCGCGACAATTTGCACAAACATATTCTCCAAAAGCACCACAAAATAGGCAGGTTTTTGGGAATAGAAAGTCAAGCAGATTATTAAGTTTTGATGTAAGTATCTGCATGCTGATTAGTTTGTAATGTAGTTTGTAGCAGATTTAAAATAACTAATAACGTCTCATAAAACTTCGTATTAAATTAAGCCATTAATTATTTTCATAATTTCTGTAAGATCTTTGTAAAATCAAATATACATTTGTTTCTCTATTAAACCAAATTTTTTTTATAATAAAATATTATATTTTATCCCTTCTATAGAAAATTGAGCATTTATTAGAAAGCGTATTTTTGCTTATTTGAACCTCTGTGAAATTCTTCTACAATATTTACTTGTTATAGATAAAATAGTCCGAAATATCTATTGACACTATAGATATTTTTGTTTTTATGGAAAGTTTTTTTTATTTCTTGTATAATCTTTATAATCAACTGATACGACCTTTCGAATATAAATTTTAATAATGTACCACTTTTTATATAAAAAATATACTACGAGATATATACTAATATATACTAAATACTAAAAAATTTCTCCATGTCATCCAGCGCAAATTCTTTAAATAAATGTTATAATTAACAACAAATTGAATATAGTAAAAGCACTCGAGGTTAGCAAACGTCCCTAACCAATGCTGGCAAAAGAAATCTTAGAATCAAAACAATCTTAAATCTGCAAAATTAATTTTTGCTATTTGTAATTTGTCCCAATACGGAAAATCTTAAAAAAAATGAAATTTTGGAGGGTGATTATTTATTATTTGAGATTTTCTATTTGTGGTTTCAAGTTGTAGATTTGTCCGGGTAAATCCCGTTATAGCTGTTCAAGAGTCTAACTACACTTTAGCACAGTTTAAATTATCAATAAAGCCTAAGTGTAGTCGGGAAATAGAGGTGGTACCACTGATAAAAAAGTCCTCATCAATAATATAAATAAATTAGGTTGTTGGTGAGGACTTTTTTAAGTTAAAAAAATAACAAGTTAAAAGCCAAAAATCTATTACTAATCATTTTTATACATTTATACAGTTAATTATAGTTATATAATTCACAGATCTAGCGATAAACTTACTATGGTCTGTGCTCTAAATTATTATAATTATCAGATCCTGGTTTTAAATTTTAAGTCCAATTTTATGAGTTTACAACAGGGTCCTTACAATCCAATAGATAGTGAAAAAAAAATTTTGAAATATTGGATAGAAAATAAATTCTATAAACCAGAATATAACCCGAAAACCGGCAAAGTGGAAACTACAAGCAAAATGAAGCAAACTATAAAAGAGAAAAAGATTGATACATATTGTACAATAAATCCTCCTCCAAACGCATATGCTCGACCACATCTTGGCAATATATCTGGCTATGCTTATCAAGATGCTTTTGCGCGCTTCGCTAGGATCAAAGGTAAAAAAGTTCTCATGATCCCAGGCAAAGACCATGCAGCTCAGCAAGCCGAAGCTGTTTATATTAGAGAAGTTTTGAAGCCAAAAGGTAAAAACAAAAAGGATTTTTCTAGGGAACAATTTTTTAACATGTGTTATAACCATTTTACAAAAATTATGAAAATTGCCCGTCAGGATGAAATGCGTGTTGGTCTAAGTGCCGATTTTGATAGAGACTTGTTCACGCTCGATCCTGAAGTTGTGAAAATTATTACAAAAACTTTTATAGAGCTTTTTACCGATAAAATGGTTTATAAGGGAGTGAGAATCGTCAACTGGTGTCCAAATTGTCAAACAGCACTTGCCGATCTGGATACAGAAAGAGAAAGTAGAACAACAAATTTAACTTATATAAAGTATCCAATTATTCCCAAGAATGTGAAAGTTTGGTATTTATCTTTTTATAAAAAAGATATTCTAAATGCGATTATTGATGGTAAAAAGATAATTGAGACACGCGCTTTGAATCCAGAAGAACCAGAAAGATATTTCGGAAATATAAAAAAAGGAGACTTGATTGTATGCGTAAATAAATCGAAAAATATGGAGTCACATCTTTGTATAGTAAATGATATCAAGATTTACAAAGATTTAGTAGAATTTTTACAAAATAAAGATCTTAAAGAAATTTATCCGAAAGGACAATTTCCAAAAAATGTTAATGAACTTGTCAGGTATTATAATACACTAGTCCCTGGATATGGCGACAAAATAAGAAAAAATGGCATCGTAACTATTTATATAAAAGCTACTAGCTACTCAGATACTCGTCATATAGAAGTTGCCACCACACGTCCAGAAACCATGCTTGGCGATACAGCTGTGATAGTCAATCCAAAAGATCCACGATACAAAGATTTGATTGGAGAAAAAGTAATTCTTCCTTTACTAAATAGAGAGATCCCGATTATCACAAGTGGCCGTGTCGACATGGAATTTGGAACTGGTGCTGTAAAACTCACTCCTGCTCATTCTTACGATGATTATTTGACCATGCTTGAATGGAATGAAACAAATCCTAACAAAAAAGTCGGATATATTAACGTTATTTCAAAAGAAAAAAAAATGGTAGGACCTGTTGGGAAATATTTTGGTATGAATGTTGAAGAATGCCGAGATCAAGTGCTTAAGAATCTAGAAGAACAAGGCTTAATTCTCAAAAAAGAAAAGATAGAACAGAATATCTCTGTTTGTGAACGTTGCAAAACAATAATCGAACCACTTATGTCGTCTCAGTGGTTTATAGATACTGATGCTCTAAAGAAACCAGCTATAGAAGCAGTGGAAAAAAATATTGTGAAAATCTATCCAAATTATATGAAAAATAAGTTATTACATTGGCTATATAAACTGCGCGACTGGCCAATTTCTAGATCGATCTGGTGGGGATATCGTTTCCCAGTTTGGTATGCTGGAGAGCCTAGTGAATTCACAGATGAAAATGGTCAAGTTCGATGGAAAATTGGAGATAAAGAGATAAATTCTATGAAAGAAGCTATAGACAAAGGCCTGATGAAAGTACAAGTAGAAAAGCCAACAAATTCAACCAAAGGCGAACCAACCTTTGGTTGGTATAGCAAAAAGATTCCACCAAAGGCGAACCAACTTTTGACCGGCATAACTAAAAACTCAAAGATCACTGTGCTCTGTTATGATCAAACTAACAATAGTAAACTGCATAAACTTGAAGGTAAAGATAACCTTTTAAATAATACAGGAATAAAAGAAGCAGAAAAATATACAAAAAGTTTAAAAGAAAACTTCGATTTAATTATCACATCAACTTTAAAACCAGCGAAACAAACAGCAAAAATTATAGGAAAGTTGAAAAATATAAAAGTTATTGAGAATAAATTGTTAAATGAAAAAGACTTTGAAAAATTTGAAGGCAAAACATTGAGAGAAGTAAAAAAGAATGATCCAGAATTATCAAAAGAAAATAACAATGTTTATCAACAAAATATCCAAGATAGAAAAATAATCAAAGATGTAGAAGAGCGAGTGAGGAATTTTATCTCAGAAATTCAGTCAAAATATTCTGACAAAAAACTTCTGATCATAACACACGCAGGAATAATCAGAATTCTAAAAAGAGTACTAGATGGCGTCAGCTATGAGGAGTCAAGAAAAAATGACCCTAAAAATTGCAAAGTAATAAAATTTAATTTCAACCTACCAGCTAAGAACTACAAACTACAAACTATAGAATGGTTCCAAGATCCAGACGTCTTTGATACATGGTTTTCTTCTGGACAATGGGCCTTTGCACCACTTATGAAGGAGAATCTTTATGACACATTCTATCCAACAACTGTTATGGAAACAGGATATGATATTTTAGAACTTTGGGTGTCACGCATGATCATGCTTGGAATTTATAGAAGTAAAAAAGAAGGTAAAAAAAATTTTAAGAATGCCATTCCTTTTAGATCTGTTTATCTGCATGGGCTTATTAAAGCTGCTGATGGGCAGAAAATGAGCAAAAGTAAAGGCAATATTGTTTATCCAGATGATATTATAAATAAATTTGGCGCAGACACATTGCGACTATTTTATATAGTTGGAAACAAGGCTGGAGCAGCTTATCGAGTTGATGATAGAAAAATCAAAGGTTTTCGAAACTTTTTGAATAAAATATGGAATGCATCTAAATTCGTATTAGCAAACCAAACTATGTCAGTTGGGAATAGGCATGACTTTTCTTCATCGCATGCCTGTGAAATCTACGAAGATGATAAAAAAATTATAGAATATGTTGACAACCTTGAAAAAAATCACAATAACCATATGAAGAATTTCAGAATAGGTATAGCAGCAGAAGAGCTTCAAAAGTCATTCTGGCATACATTCTGTGATAAATATATAGAAAGTACAAAAAAAAGACTTTATGATAAAAATAATAAAGATAAAAAAGCAAAACAAAACAGAAAGTCAGCTGAATATACTCTTCTCTATTGTTTAAAAAAATACTTGAAAATGTTACATCCAATTGTCCCATTTATAACAGAAAGAATCTGGCAAGAATTGCCAAAAGGTAACAATGAGCATGAAAGCATTATGTTTAGAAAGTAGTGAATAGTACACAACTGATGCTAAGCTACTTTCTGAGCTTATGGCCTAATAATTGCAGTTGCTCTGGAAAATCATCTAAGATTTAGGTATCATTTTAAGTTCATTATATGACTTCAGTAAAAATTTGATAAACAACCCAGAAAAAGCTTGACTTGTATAAAATTAATCTCTAAAAAGTAACATCATTACACTTACCATAAAATTTTCTTATGAGTTTTTCTATTGTGAAATGTAAAAAATATGGTATTCAAGTACACATTGTGAATCATGTTAACTCAAAAACTAAGTATATTAAAACCATTGGTAAATAAAATGATCTAATAACACTCAAGTCTAAACACTCTCCTCCTTTAGATCCTGAATTATTAAAGATACCTGTTCTCTAAATCCTTCATCAACCATTACTTTACTTTTAATTTTATCCACTGCATGGATTACCGTAGTGTGATCCTTCCTATTCAGAAAAGAGGCTATTTTTTCAAGTTGATATTTAAATTCTTCCCTCAAAATATACATAGCAACCTGTCTAGCAAATGCTATTTGTGCTGTTCTTCTATTACCTTTTAAGTCTTTTATACTTACCTCATATTCTTTTCCAACCCTTTTTAATATGCTAGGTACCTTGATTCTTTCTCTTTTACTTTGTGGATCCCTCCTAAGTATACGAGCGACTTCCTCTATTGTAAGCTCATTATTTGCCATAGAATTATATAGAGAAACTTTCTGGATCGCTCCCTCTAAGTCACGGACATTATCAGTTATTTCAGATGCTAAATATTCATTGATGAAACTTGGTAAGTTAATCCCCATTTGTTGAGATTTTTTAGCTACAATTGCTAGTCTAGTCTCGAAGTCAGGTTTGTAAATTTCAACTACCATACCACCTTGAAATCTGGAGCGTAGTCTATCATTTATATCTTTTATCATATCTGGTCCCTTATCTGATATGAGAATTATTTGTTTTTGTGAGTTATAAAGCTCATTAAACGTATTAAAAAATTCTACTTGGGTTTTTGGCCATTTAGCAATCAACTGAATATCGTCAATAATGAATACATCAACAAGCCTGAATCGTCGTCTAAATTCAATATTCTTGCCTGTTTGGATAGCCTTTACCATATCATTCATAAAAGCTTCAGAAGTAACATATACTATTTTTTTCTGAGGAGTTTTATCTAGTACCTGCCTACCGATAGCTTGTGCTAAATGTGTTTTACCAAGTCCAGTGTTTCCATGTATAAATAATGGATTATAAACAGTACCAGGATTTTCTGAGACTGCCATAGCTGCAGCATGAGCGATATTATTAGATTCCCCAACAACAAAAGAATTGAAAGTATATTGAGGATTTAGACCAGAGCTTTCTAAAGAATTTTTTAGATCTACTCCTATGCCATTTTCTATCCCAAACAATGGTCTTTCTTTTGCAAGTCCATTAATATTAGTTGGCATATTGACAAGATTTTTATCCACCTTGAATTTTATATCTAAATTCTTGTCATAGACATAACTTAAAGTTTCTCTTATCATCTGATAATGCTTTCTGGCTAACCAATCTGCAGTATAAGAATTTTTCACACCTATACAAGCCTCATTACCATTTATATAAATTAAAGATGTATCCTTAAACCAAGTTTTAAACTGAATAGGAGAATCCAGTTTCACCTCGATTTGAGCCAGAGTAGTTTTCCAAACGTCATTAAAGTTGTTCATAATAAATTTAGTTATAAACAATTTATTAATAAGATACATAAATGTGGATAACTTTTCAACTGAATAAAAGTCATGTACAAAATCTAGAAGTTAGTTGATTTATAAACTGAAGCAAAGATAAGAGAGTTTAATTATACTGCAAATATACTAGAAAAAAAACCGAATGTTAAAATTTTTAAATTACCAAAAATATAAAAACAATATAAAATAGTTTAGAAAAATCTAAAAATTCGATGATTATTCAGGCGTTGAATCACCCGTTCGAGCTATAGCTCTAAGTTCTCAACTAGAGCAATAAAGTGCCGACAGATTCTGGGATTATTGATAAAAGAATTGAACTCGTATATTAAACTGAAATAGAAAAGAAAATTCAATCCCAGTTTACATTTCAGTTAAGTTTCGTACATCTATGTCACAGAAGGCAGAACCAACAGAAACTTAAAATCTATTTTTACCTGTCTACAGATGGAACTTTTAGCTTATTTTTATTATTTATTTTACATTGACCTTATCTTATTGCTAGTATTGCATACTATATCTTATTATTTCTGAAACAATTATGTCTAAACACAACAAGGCACTAAAATTTATAATTCAGCTTCCTGCTAATATTGCCAAACTACTAATACGCATTTACCAGAAAATATTATCTTTTGACCATGCGTTTTGGGCGAATCCAAAAATTTTTCGAGTGTGTATATATCATCCTAGTTGCTCAGAATATACATATCAAGCCATTGATAAACATGGACTGGTTAAAGGAATCATTATGGGCATATTTAGAATTCTCCGATGTAATCCTTTTGCTCAAGGTGGATATGATCCAGTGCCAGATAGATTTAGTATCAAGCGAGTAAATAATCAGTAAATAAAAAGTTAATAGAATTTTATGTTATAGGTTTTCAGTTCTAGTCTAGATTCTAAATTCTCGTTAGTTCAGCTATTCTTACCTACCATCAAATAATAAATACAGCATGAGCACGGTTAAACGTTAAACCAATGTTTATAAAAGCCCATATCCTACTAACTTAATATTTCCTAATCAATCCTATCAACAATCCACTCGATTTAACATTCTTAAAGCTTCTGGTTCTAGTTTTATTTATTGACTCAAGCCTTATTCTATAATTACCTGTATCATAGCGAAACAAATATACTTTTGTAGAATTATCAATCGTTAGTAAATATATTTCTCCATCTTTTAATCTTTCTTCTCGTTTGAAAACTAGTATATCTCCATTTTTTATAAAATCGCTTTGCAAATTATTCCCTTCTACTTCCAGTGCATAATAAACATTATCCTGTTTCACCATATCTGCTGGAACACTTACATTTCTTTTACGTAAAATCCTTATCTCTTCACCGTGAGTAAACTTACCTATTACAGGTATTGTTTTGCATAAGGGACATATATTTTCCTGATTTAATAATGTTATACCACGGGCCTGGTTCATCTCTTTTTTGATATAACCTTTCTTTTTTAAATTCTCTAAATGCTCATGAACTGTTGACGTTGCCCTTAAATTAAAATGATTCCGTATTTCCACGAGAGATGGAGCATATCCATTCATTTTTATATAAGTTTCAATAAATTCAAGTAAATTTTTCTGTTTTCTAGTAAGAGGTTGTAACAAGGATTTTCTATAATATCTTATTATGGATTATAACGGCGGTTAACCGAATATACAATAATAAAATAAAGCCATAAAAAATTTTACTATCCTAAATATATAACTATGTAAAAATAAAATTTTTTCTGTTTTTTTATCTACAAAGAGTGAAATGTGGTTTTTTGTTAGCTCTGTGCTCTCTGACAATAAAGCGCAGTCTACAATAGACTCCAAGGTCCTACTTTGAACCTTCAACTAAAATAAGTCCTTAACTAACTATTTAGTACTAATATCTTATAAGGTTTTGACTCTATAAACAAACGTAGAATTAAATCGATAGATGAATAAGCCAGTAGATAAATCGGAATTCCTTATAATTCTTCTATCGTTTTCGGGAAATCATTTCAGAAATTAAGAATATAGTGAAACTAAATGGTGTTTGAAGGTATAATAAAAATAAAAATTTAATATTATCTTCAGAAAATGAAAAAAAAAGTAGAATTCTTAGGTAAAATAATATCAGAATTTCTAAATACTATTCGGTTTCAAAATTCCTACTTTGAATCAATAATCTCAGAATCTGTCGAACCTGGATTCAGTGTTATAACTTAGTTGACTCTACGCCATTGAAGCGAAACAAATGTTTAGAAAATTTTGTGATTAAAAGATCGAATTTATTGAATTTATAAACTTCAAATAGTGTATAATTTTCATACACAATACCTATATATACAAAATAATTTAAACTTCTATGATAAAAGTTTGTCTGCATAATCATACTTTTTATTCTCGTTATGCATTAAACACAATTGAAGATTTTCAACAAATTTTTGATGAGAAAAAACTCGATAAAATTGCCATTACTGACCACAATTTTCTTAAATCTGCACAAGAATTTCAAAAATATTTCGGAGAGAATAAAGTAATAGTGGGTGAAGAAATAGAAACTAAAAATGGAGAAATTATAGGACTTTTTTTGAAAAAATTTGTGCCAAGTGGACTTAGTTTAGAGAGAATATGCCATCTGATCAAAGCTCAAGGTGGAATAGTATATGTACCGCATCCATTTCTCAAGAAAAGACAAGGCGGAATTGGTATACAAGGTCTTGAAAGAATTAAGGATTATATTGATGTTGTAGAAATTTATAATGGCTGGGTACACAGAAGTATAAAATGGCCAGGAACGAGTGAAAAACTAAACAAGAAAGCAGAGAACTGGGCACAAAAAAACCATAAGCTTATGTTCTGCTCTACTGACTCTCACTTTCGAACAAATATTGGTACTTGTTATACAGAGATGGAAGACTTTTCTGGGCCAGAAGAATTCTTAATAGCACTTAAGAAGAAAGTTAAATTTATAAAGAGAAAAAACAAGCTCAATCTTTTAGCGCTTCGCACACAATTAAAGGGAATATTAAACAATGATATACTGAAATTTATTAAATAACTTACTGCTTTTTCTCTACAACCTGTCCATCTATTAAAACCCATTCCTTTGGACTAGTCGTATCGATCTTTTTTTCTTCACCATTTATAGCTATACGTACAGAATCTGGATTTGACGTTTGTATTTTTATAGATTTATCTGCTCGGAAAGTCTTCACAGTGCCAGCAGGTTCTATCCAATTTTGAACTTCACTACCATCTATTTCAATAATTACAGCCGCCTCTCGTTGGCCAATAATTAACTCGAGAAGCATAGATGTATCTTTTACATTGCTTTGTTCTGGAATGTTTGTTTTTTCGATCTTCTTTACAACTTTTAACACAATTGTACTTTCTATTCCAAATTCACTGGTAGCAACTAATGTGAAAATATTCTCCCCCTCTTCTAGCTGTAAGTCTATTATTTCAAATATTTCTAAATTTTTAGTATCAACTTCTGCATTATTTATTTTCAACCTACTCCCAACTTCTACTTTTCCTTTAATATTTATCTTACTTTCTGTAGTTTGATAAACTTGCTCACTACCAGCAGAAATGCGAACAGGTGAATCTAATTCAAACTCAGGTGCGCGTACAACAGCATTTATTCTAGTGATAATGTAAATAACAAATAACATTATTCCTATTATTATAGGCAAAAATACTAATTTCTCCGAAGTTAAATTAATACTTAAACGCTCTTTTAAAGGCTTTTTATTTGCCCAAAGAGAATTATTTAATTGTTTTTGTTTTAAATATTCTCTTCTATACAGTGCCAGAGTAACCTTAGGATCTAAGCCTAAATATTGAGAATAATTTCTAATAAACCCTTTGGTATAAACTTCTGGAGGCAATTTTTTATAATCACCTTTTTCCAGAGCTTCTAAGTATTCGATGCGTATTTTAGTGATTTCGGTAGCTTGCTTGAGTTGAATATTTTTCTTTTCGCGAGTACACTGAAATAAATTACCTAGTTTTTGAATATTATAAGATCGGTTCTGCATAAGTACATTATACCAGTTTACAACTTAGAGTTTATCCCTCAGAGAATTCTTTACGTATTGTGGATTACCAGATTTGAAACAATACTAGTTTAATATATATTGGTTAAATAAAAATCTATAAATTTTTAATACACACTATATCATACTGCCTACGTCTTCGAATTTACAGTTTTATTATCCAGAAGTATAATTATACTTCTGAAATGTGCTCTTATAGCTCAACTGGATAGAGCACTTCGTTGCGGACGAAGAGGTTGTGGGTTCGACTCCCGCTAAGAGCACCAGAATTAAACTTTCAGGAAATTTGCTTGATTGTTTTCATTTTGTTTAATATTATAACAATAGGGGTAATAACCTTATATACTATAATACTACCAAAACTTTATTTATATGACAAGTAGAAAAACAATCAGCGAAAACATTAAGAAAATGCGCGCCAAGCTTGGCTTCACTCAAGACGATTTAGCCAAGAAAGCAGACATCAAATACACAACGCTTATGAAGGTCGAAGGCGGTACAGTTAATAAGCCAAGCGTTCAAACTATGGCGAAAATTGCCAAAGCGTTGGGCGTTTCGATTGAGGAATTGATAAAATAATTATTGTTGCAAAAAGTGTCGGGGGGTAAAATATAAGTAAGGTCAAAAATTTTTAATAATAACCAAATAATTTCTTAAATTAACTACCAATTTATTTAATAATCAATAAAAAAAAGGATAAAAATATGGAATACCAAAATAACAACAAAATGAGTCAGCCGATAGCGGAGACCGATAATCAGGGACAAAATTTTTCTAATGTGCCACCCCAAAATCCAAATTGCAAACGAAAAATCATTATTGGCGTTTTGATTGTTCTATTAGTTGCAAGCGTTGGCGTTGCCGGTTTTTATCTTTACAAAAATAAAACTGCTAGCAAAAACGAGCAAACTATACCAACGGGAAATTCTATAACTACGCCCGAACCGACTGTCGAACCGACTGTCTCAAAACCAAACGGACAATCTATAAGTTACAGCGTAGTAGTAAAAGAAAATTCTAAAGACAAGACAAAAACTGATGTATTTTTAAAAGACCCGAAAACTGACCAAGAAACTTTTTACATAACTCTTTCTGACATACACAGAAATCATTACCATAATGCTGAATATCACAATGGCAATCTTTATATAATTCATCGGACTGGCGGAGACAGCGGTTATGAGACCAATCCAAATTGGAAAGACGAATTATGGAGATACAATCAACAAAAACAAGGACAAAAATTATATTCAGTCAGGGGTTTGGATTTCCGCGTGTCTGATGACGAACAAATAATTGCCATTGTTACAAATGAAGAATTGAACTTACTCAATAATAGCGGGAATAAAATAAAAACCTTTCAAAGCAGTGAAGTAGTTGCAAATTCTCAAAATAGTCCGATGTTTGGTTTTCTTGCTTGGGGACCAAAATCAATATTGCTAGATAATACTTTCGGATCACGTTTAGCTGGCTTGACAAAGATAGATACAACAAACTACGCCGTTACAAAATACGATCTTTCAGGATTGCCAACGGGACCAGAATTTGCAATTAATGTTTATAAAGAGAAAATTGTCTTTAGCAATTATCCTGCTATGTTTGATGCAGATAGCGCGCAAGAATATGAACGAAGCGGAGCGAAAGTTAATTTGGTGGTTTATGATCTAAAATCCAAAGCGCAGCAAACGATAGCGACATCAATTGTAAAACAGTTTGAGCCAAAATGGATTGACGAAAATACTCTTGAGTATAATAATCCTAATGGCACAGGAAGATTAACAAAACAAATTACTTAATTATTGATGAAGCGAAAGAAAAAAGAGTAGGCGGCGCGCCAGTTTCACTGGCACAAAATTCGGCGGCGGCGGAAAAGCGAGGGCGGGCAAAAATTCCTTCCCCCCAACCCCTTCCTTTTTGCCCGCCCGAGCGTTCAGTTTGGCGCCCTGCAGTTGCGGGGCCGTCAGTTCCGTTCAAAAAAGGTTCGAATTTCGTCAAATAAACGCATACTTTTTTATAGAATTTTAATGATCACAGAAAGTTAAAATTTGTCGCAAAGACCCGCATATAACAGAAAAAGAGATCACAAAAGCTGAAATAAATCGCTTTAGCGTATTTGTGCAAGTTATAATGCATCTTTGACGTGGAAGGGTGGCTGAGTGGTTTAAAGCGACGCTCTCGAAAAGCGTTATCCCGAAAGGGATCGTAGGTTCAAATCCTACCCCTTCCGTATCTGTAACTATAAGTGGTAAATTAGACTTATTGTGAAATAAGCGAATTTACCTTTACCTATAACATTTTTTAATAGAAATAAATCGTAATACGTACTCTCCAATAGATCAAAGATTGTTCGACACTTTTATTACACAAAGGCCAGTTATTTCGCAACAACTCTATTTTATTAATAACAAAAGACAAACTTTCTTATAGCAGGAAAAAACTTTATTTCTCAATGAATCATGCATTCCCTCACCTGCCCCTCGTTTATACTCGGGTAAAGCTTATCGGCTTGATGCTACCCTGTTTAAGTTCTGCTCTATACTCTTCTAAAGCTTGTTTATAAATCGTTATATTATCATTCACAATCTTTTCTTTCTCTTTCAGATATCGTCTTATTTCTTCTTTTTCTTCTTGAGATAAATTTGGTATTTGATCCTTCACCAATTTTGCTGTATAAATATCTAATGCCTTTTCAAGTAAGAATTGAAATTCATGAGTTAATGAGGCTGTCTTTATAGCATCAAGATACATATCTTGAATTTTCTCCTCTGAAAAATTCTTCCTATATTCTTCATCTACAAGTTTTGCTAACTCTACAAAACTTTTTATCTTTGGCTTTTTTATATTTGTATCTGTAAAATATCTTTTAATCACAGTTGACATAATCTCACCTATACCTTCATGAAACCTACCAACAATTTCTGAAAGTTTATCTTCATCATCGCCTGTTTTAAATAGAATTTTCAAAATATATTCATCTATATACATTTATTTTAAAATTTAAGAATTTAACGTGTCATTTAATTCTTCTACTTGACTTGTCAAAGTATCCGCTATACCTTGGTCTAATAATTGCTGAACTAGATTTGGATCCATGCCTCTAGATCGAAGAGCAACTTGTATCTGACTTGTGGTTAAGCTAGGATCTTGTAAAAGAGTTGCCAACACTCCAGTGTCTAGAAATCTCCCTGTCAATTCAGCTTTTTTACGAATCGCTTCACTTGCTCTAACAAGCGATAATGCACGTTCGTACCTTACTTTACCTGTACTAACAAATCTTTTTCCACTTACTACAGTAACTGCACCACCCAATAACAATATAGGTAGTCCGTACGAAGACCCTGCTAATCCTAATAAACCACCACCACCAATTCCTATTCCTAAACCACTTATCATAAGGACAATATATAAATATGTTTCAATCTTAGATAAGCTGATACCCAATCTCATAAATTGTAACCTGAATTTTTCAAATACATTAAACATTCTTGCTAACCTATCAGTCATTGCTGAATCCAATTCTCTCACTCCGTCTAACCTCATTTTTTCAGCAAATTTTTCCCAATTTGAAAGATCAGGTGCTGTTGCAATCTCTCTTTTGGCTGCTTCAATAGCATTGTCTATATAAAATCTATGATCTTTTTCTAGGCTTTCTTTACTTAACGATGATAGCCTACCAATTCCTTTGGTGAGTGCTTCATACATTAATTCTGCCTGTTTTGGTGTAATTTCACCATTAAGTAATAACTTAGCTATTTCTCCTTTTGGATTAGTGATGACTCCTTTAGCGTCAATACCAAGATCACCAACTGTCAATCCCCCATTTACCATCTTATCCTCAATATCATGATATATATCACCAAATCGTTTTAATCTATAAGCATTTAAATAACTATCCATTGCTTTTCTCACAAAATCATCTTTAGGATATGCAGTTTTTAGTTTTTCTAAATGCTCAAGTACATTCTTGAAACTTTCAACATCTTCGTTTTCTGCTAGTATGCCGCCAGCACTTTCAACTACTTTTCTTACTAGTTCACTTATCCTAAGTTTACCTTTTGGATCTCCTATAGTATTATATAAATAACTCAACTGTTCTACTCTATGTGCTAGCTTCGCTGGATCTTTTTCAAGATTTTCTTCTAAGTATGCCTCCATATAATCTATTTGATCTGGCACTGATATGAATTCACTTTTAATTACTTTATCAAGTAAACCACTTTCAACACTATCTGGCCGTGTTATTTCTATCTTCAGAGCAGCAGCCTCAAGTTCCTTTTGCATCTGTTCTATATCAGGAGTTTTCTTGCTACCTGTAGGAGGAAATAATTTTATAAAAGCAGGATTTGCTCTAATTCTTTCAAAAGCTTCTGTAGGAGCTACACCTTCATCTATTAGATCAAACATTGCACGCTCTGCACGTCTTCTTTGACTCAAAGGGTCATCGCCTAAATAGAACATTATAGAGTATTTTACAGTTATTTCATTAAAAAAAGGACCAGGAAAAATTAATTTCGCAGATGTCCCTTTACCTCTATAAAAATACTTTTTCATAAAATCTCTAACTTCATCTTCAGTAGGACTATAGCCAAAATACTCTAATTGCGCTTCAGCCAAACGTTCAATATATTCTCTTAAGCACGAATCTCTCTCTGTAGGCGATACTGTTCTTACTATTTCATCAACTTCATCTTTGATTAGTTCAGCAATGTTTTCAGGATCCCCTGCTAAACCTCCTTCCTTATGTAGCAAATTTTTCTCTTCGATAACCAATCTTGCATGCCGAGCCAGGCTATCCAAAAATCTTCTTGACATTTCTCTGTACATAGCCCCTAGTTTTCCTCTATCAAGTCCACGCGCTGGATTGCCTGGATCAACACCATACTCTGTTAGCATGTATTTTATTTCGCGATCGAGTTTATCCTTTTCTGTTTGGACTTGTAAAAGTTTTTTAACAACTTCCTCTCTATCCGACACTCTATCTTTCTTAGCTGAGTCAACTCTCCCTAACGATTTTCCTACTGATTCTCTCACAAATCTCCTCCTCTCTACCTCTGTACCAAATCTTTGAACAATTTCGTCGGACCTGCCTGAACTTACTTTAATCCCAGTTGCTACTAACTCACGCTTATCAGGATCTCCCGTTTTAAAAGGCTCATATTCACCAATAATCGGCTCAGTAGGTTCAGTTCCAGTTTCAACCATACGTCCAATAAACATTCTAAGACGACTACGTTTTTTATCTCTTTCTCTAACCTCTCTTAAAAATTTTTCTGTTTCTGCAAACGTACCTGTACCTGCCATATATGAAATTTATTAACTTAAATAATCTTTCAAAGTTTTCCGTACCTCATTTCTTTCAACAGCGTCATCAAGTTCTAATAAAACTTCTACCAGATCCTCATAAGTATATCCCTCTTTTACTGCTTCTTTAACAAATTCTCGTAAAATGCGATTCTTTACTTTTTCTGTATTTGTTTTTATTAAAATTAATTTATTATTTCGTTCAATAACCCCGCCGAAACTTCCTCGTGCTATGTTAAGTAGCATTTCTTTTGGATTAATATTTCTGTTCATAGAAAATAATCAATAAATAAATTATACATTTTATAAAAAAAAAAACAAGTATAGAAAAGGCATCAGCATAAAGTCAGAATTGAAAATAATAATTCAGTCAAAGAAGATCTAACCAAGAACTATATTATTTATAATTATCATTTTTCTATTTGTCATTCCCTCTTATTCAATCCTCATAGGCATAATAACATGTATATAATCCTTATCTTCTTTATCTCTAAATACGCCAGGTGACGTTACACCATTTACCTCAAAAATTATCTCGTCCCCTTTCATACTACCAAGCATATCCATCAAAAATTTAGCATTATATGCTGTTTGTAAACTTTCACCTTCCACTTTAGCTATATCAACTTCACTATCATTATTTCCTACATCAACAACTGTTGTTGATAATGTCAGTTTCTTATTTGTTGGATTGATAGAAAATTTTGTTTTATTTCCAATTACATTTTTAGCAAAAACCATAATTATTTTTACTGCATTTCTAAACTCCTCTTTCAAAATATTAAAACTACTAATTTTTTCTTTCGGAATTATTTGATTGTAATCTGGAAATTCCCCTTCTATCAATCTGGTAGATAATTCTACATCAGAAATTTTAAATAAAATTTGATTTTTGTCTCCGAGCATATATATTTCTATAATGTCTTTTTGCGAACTGACATCTCTAATAATTCTTTCTACCTCTTGTAAAGACTTAGCTGGAATAATTTCTTTCATTCCACTTTTTAGTTCTTTAGAAAGTTTTAATTCTACTTTTGATAATCTAAAACCATCAACTCCAACCATTGTAAGAAATTTTCCTTTTGCTTCAAATAGTACACCAGTCAAAACTGGTCTAGAATCATCAGTTGCCGTAGCAAAAACTGTTTTATTCACTGCATCTGCAAAATCTAATGCCTTTAAAGTAATTATTGGTTCCTTTTCTGACATCGGCACAGTTGGAAAATCATCTGCAGGAATTACATAAAATTCTGCATTATTATCCACAGACTTAACCACAAGTTTTTGGCCAACACTAATTAATTCTAACTTACCTGGTTTGATAGAATTCACAAACTCTGAAAGTAATTTAGCAGAAACAGTAAGACTTCCTTCTTCTTTTACATCTGCACCTATCCATGCGTTTATACCAATTTCCAAATTTGTGGTAGATAATTTAATCTTTCCTTTCTCTGTTTGAATAAGTACATTTGCAAGAACTGGTATATTGGGTCTATTTGTAACTGCTTTTACAGTGTGATTTAGACCTTTTGCAAAATTTTCTTGAAGAATTGATATTTTCATGTTTTTCTATTTATATATAAATAAATTAGTAGTAGTTTTATTATTATATGTGTATATGTGTAATTGTATGTGAAAATGACTTTATATTCAAGCAAAAACATGAATTTTGGATTGTGTATAACTTAGGTGTTATCTTTTTATTAAGATTCTGTTAAAAGATCCAATTTACGAGATTTTTTGAAATGATTTTTTGTGAATAAATATGTGAAGTTAATCTGCGTATTTTTCTATTGCTTCGAGGTAAACTGTTTTTGGCTGTACACCTACAATATTTTCAATAATGTTGCCATTTTTAAAAATCTTAACTGTTGGTATATTAATAATTTGATATTTTTGTGTAGTTTCAGGATTATCATCAACATTAAGTTTATAAACATTTACCTTATCCTTTATTTCATTAGCGACTTCTTCGATGATAGGAGCAAGCATACGGCATGGTCCACACCACTCTGCCCAAAAATCTACGAGAACAAGCCCCTTAACATTGAGTACTTTATCATTAAAATCCTTATCAGTTACATTTTTAGCCATAGTTAGTTCATAAAATTTAAGTAAAATTTTGATCAGAGATGAAGTTCATTGTAAACTATGTTAAATAATTTTTTCAAGTACAGTGAACTGAAAAATTTAACATGTTTAATGGAATATTTTTTAATCAAAACAAGGAGGAGTTAGCTAAGCGTCTTGCTGATTTTATCAGAATTTCTTTCAACTTTATTACTACTGAAGAAATTGAATCTGAAGTGATAGAGCATTCTTCAGATATTACTTTATCGAGAGAAAAGAAAAATTTCATATTTAAAGAAGTATTTCCAGCAATCTTATGTTCGTTCAAAATATCATTTGAAAATAATGTACTTGAATTATGGGTGTGTATTAATAGAGGAATGTTAAACCAGTTATATGTATCAAAGCTTATATATATTTATGAAATACCTTTTTTGTATAATGTGTTGAGTATAGATGCTTCGAAAGGCCATTTTAGATTCATAAACGAGAATAGTAATGTAGAAACGATTTTAAATAATAATGAAATTTTGATCGACTTGTTGAATAAATATTTCATAACTAAAGTAAAACTTGGAGGATATGAAATCAGATTGTCAGCAAATCTGGAAACCACTAATGAATTTGGTAAAACATATTTAATGTTATCAAATTTACCATATTTTAATTCAAAACAAGGCCTTTGTTTTCATGAGAATACTACAATAAAGTTAATAAATTTGATAATTGATAGTATGCAGTAGGTAGAATATTTGTTATTTGTATTTAGTTTATACATAAGATAAATGAAAATTATCATGGGTAAGAAAATTAAAGAGATCGGAAAAATAGAATTGGACAAATTTATTCAAGGGTACAAGAAAATTATCATTGATATTGGTACGGGAAATGGAAAATTTGTATACAAACTAGCGAAACAAAATCATGAGAATTTTTATATAGGTATAGATTCTAATATAAATGGGCTAAGAGAATATTCTAGGAGAATTTATAACAAACCTGCAAAAGGAGGCCTTTTTAATATAATTTATGTTTTAGCTTATATTGAAAATTTACCAATTGAACTTGAAGGACTTGCAGATAAAATTTTCATTAATTATCCTTGGGGAAGCCTGCTCGCTTATTTGGTAAATTCTGATAAAAAAATTCTGAAAAATATAACCCAAATATCTAAACAAAATGCAGAGATTTCATTATTATTTAACTACTCAAGTAAGTATGAGCCGATTTCAATGAATAAATTTGGGATAGTTGATATATCAAGTTATCATATAAGAAAGAAGATGATGCCTCAGTATAAAAAAGCAGGAATAATTATTAAAAAATTTAAAAAATTCTCGAATGAAGAATTGCAAAATTCTTGTGATTTTTGGGCAAAAAAAATTGCTTTCGGTAGATGCAGAGATATTTGGGAAGTTGTTGGTGAAATACATAAAATAAAATCTTATTCCTTTTTTGCAAAAGGCCATGCAAATATAACTGCTATTCATGCGAAAACAATAGAAATCACAAAAGAAAATTCTTTAACAAAAAAAGGTGATTGCATTATAGGAGTTTCTGCAAATTTCGAATTAAATAAATTGAAACAGTTTGATGGTTGGATTAGCGTAGAGTTAGAATCAGGTGGAGAGAAAGATAAATTCAAGTGTTTTGTGAACCCAGAATTTAATAGTGATAAAGAGATGGTTTTCAGAAAAAGCAAATTTGGGTCATGTAGAACTTTTGGGATAATCTCATCTAAATCTGCAAACAAACTGAAAAGAAGTTTGATAAAAAATCTTAAACAAGGCGAATTACTGAATGTAAGAATTACAGACTCCTACTCTACTGGTTGTAGCCAATCTGGCAAGTCATTAGGATCTATTGTTGGAAATGCATTGTTAGGATCAGGCTTATTGTTTGTGTCTTCTACTTTTTTCACCTGTTGACCTTGAGTAGGTTTAGTAGTAAAAGATTTTAGCACTTCAGTGTGTTGTATTTTGATGGGTTGTGCTGGTTTTGATTCTATATTTTTTGTAGTAGCAAAATTATTTAGTGAAGGTTTTGTTTCTGCATTTATTTGACTAGGAATAATCGGACTAGCTTCATATATAGAGGAAGGCTCTGGTGTAATGCCAATAGTATGAGTGCCAATGTCGTTAATATTAGTAGAATATTTATTGTCAGATTGTTTTATATTTTTGCTTTGCTCTTGTATAAATGGCTCTATCTGCGATGGTATGAAATTTTCATATTCAGAAGCTATCTTTGTTGGTTTTTCTTGCATGCGTGTAGCTTGCGATGGCTCTATACCTAACGGCTGTATTTTTGGTCTAATAATTGAAGTTTCTGGTTGCGGGATTGGTGGTATTTGTGTTTCGGCTATTTTATTCCTTTTATGAAAGAGTCTCGCGATTGTTGTCAATAGAATCACAACTAACAATCCAAGACAGATCCCACTGATAGCTAGACAAAACCATGGTAATTGTTCTTCTGGTATATATTTATAAATATAATCGAAAAATTCTAACTTTTCTTTATTATTATTTATAGCCTGTTCTGATCTGTCTATATAAATTTGAACTAAAATGTGATTCGGATATAAATCTCTAACTTTATAAAACTCCTCTAAGGCCTTTGAAAATTTGTAATTACAATAATAATTCAATCCAAATTGCCAAGCAAAATCAACTTCACTTTGAGAAGTATCTATATTATTTAGTTTTGCGAGATCAATAAGATCTTGAATGTCTCGTAAAAAGTTAAAATCTGCCGCCTCATCTCCAGAACCTGATTTAGATAAAGTAATATAAGTAGCTATACCAATAACATTTCCATTTATATCAATTGCAGGACCGCCACTGTTGCCGTGTCCAAGAGATGCATCAGTTTGAATCAATTTTCTTTCTCCACTAGCGTCATTTTTGATAGCGCTCACTATTCCGTTAGTTACAGTCATTTCGCCGACTGACTCTGCGCTTATTACTGGACTTGCTGCTTTACCTGGAAATCCAAGAACCAATATTTTTGAAGCAATATTAAGATCGTCTATACTTCCGAGTTTTACAGTAGGTAAATTAGTTGCATCGATTTTAATAATAGCAACGTCACTAGAAACAAACTTTATATTTCCTCCTTCATCTGTTTCTGGCTCTTCATAATCATATGCGATTAATTTCGCAAGATAATGCCCATCAGCATTTTTGATTTTCAGTTTTTCATCAAAATTAAACACTCCGTTAACTGTATTCTCAACATATATTTCATTGTCATTATAGTCTATAATAATGATCCCTTTGTCATATAATTCAACCATATTTGCAAAAGCCCGATTTCTAATTTCTTCATTGGATATAATTTCTTCTATTAATAATTGCTTTTCTGTGCTGGTGTAAATTTTATTCTCAAAAGCTTTCAGATAGGCAGTTCTAATTTCTACATAAAATCTAATTCCTTCTTTTGATGAAAATGCTGTTCGGATGAGTTCGTCATCAGTAAGTTTGACAACATGGCCGTTTGTAGCAATGTACCCATTTTTATTTATGACAAATCCACTTCCAAGCGATGCAGTACAAAACGGATATCTATTATTAAATTCAATTCCAGAAGATGGGCTTGCATAAAGTTCTCCACAAAAAGAATTCGCTATTCTCACGACTGACGGCTGATTGAGTGCTACGGCCTTTTCTTCTTCGCTCACATGTATAGAAGAAGCGAAAACTTTTTCACAATAAATATAAATTAGAAAGCAAAATAATAGGCAAATTATTATAAATTTTATAAATTTTTTCTTATTACTGAATAAAGTCATGATATCTATTTTTATAGACAGTTAATTAATTTGCATTCTAACTTTTGGTCAGAGAAAGCATAAATTTCATTTAAGGTTAGTGATTTGAGAATAATTTCCATACTATTTTCTGCCTCTGTCATATCACCTTTGTATACGTAAATAAATTTTAATAATGTGTTTGTGTTTATTTGTAAAAGGTATCTCATTTCGTTGAAAGATTTATTAGTACCCAAAGCTTTAATTTGATACACAATAAGCTGATATGTTTTATTTGAAATATTTTTACTCTCTAATTTAATCAATTTAAATTCATCAGAAATTTTTTGAAGGTTTGCAACCTCTTCATTGACAACTGTTGATTGGTCAATAATTTTATATAAATTAGTAGTAATCACTGTGAGTTTATCGTCTGTATTTTTATTGGTAAGTTGAATATTAAATGTCTTACTAGTCGCAACAACATCCCAAATATTTGCATCGTATTCAAAAACAAAAAGATTAGTTTCAAACTTTTTTATCCTAGACTGAATATTTTGCTCCAAAGCTGCACTGTGCTCTCCAGCCAAATCTCTGTCAGAAGTTAAAGAATTAGATATAAATACAACCAAAAATAATAAAGTAATGACTATAATAATTGTGGTGAATATCACGACTTTTCGTTTGAAATTTTGCATGTGTTTTAAGAAAAAGAAAAAATTTTGTTATTTAAACTATAAAATAATTATAAGATTAAGTAAAGAAATAGATGTAATAGAGTGATTTGTAGAAATTATTTTTTGATTGTGTATTTCTCTTCAAAAAATTCTTTAGAGTTATAGATTTACTTAGTTTTTTGTTGATTTACTTTTCTCATATGTTTAGAATGTATATTATATTAGATTCAAAAGATTCAAAACTTAAAATTGACCTGCATTTACTAAAGCTTTGTCGGACAGCTATGTCTGACCGTCTAGTAATGCTAGATAGCGAAGCAGTCTAGTATCTTTAAGTATTGCAAGCAAGATTTTTTTATAAAGCAATAAAGAAAAATAAGTATGATTCTTATAATGTTGCATTTAATTTAATAAACTAACTTTTCATTATGAAGAATAATTCTCAACAAAATGAAAAAGAAAAGACTTTAGTGAAATTTACGAGCTTATCTAAACTTCGAGAAGAAATTGATGAATTAGAGAAACAGATAAATGATAAAAAGAGACAACAATTAATACTGGCCGAGGAACGTGCAGAAATAAGAGATTTGTATAGCTGGAGAGCGCCAGAAAGACCATTTAGCAATCGAAGTACAAGATGGTATATAGTGGTTGGTACAATTTCTATAATAACTATTATTCTTGCTATACTGACGTATACTTTACTCCTTGTTGTAGCAGTAATAGCAACATTGACTTTATTATATGCTATGAGTACAGTGCCTCCAGTTATTTTTGAATATACAATTACGAATAAAGGTTTAAAGATAAATAAAAGGCTTTTCCTTTGGTCACAAATTCCGAAATTTTGGATAACAGAAAGAGGAAAAGATATATTTATAAATTTTGAACTTTTTGATCAGAACCAGAAAAATCTAACAATACTTGAAGGAGAGGGTGATATTAGGATAATCGCAAAGGAATTGGTCAAGTATATTGACTATTTGAGTCCAAGAGAAGTTGCAAATGATATTATAATGACTCTAACCGGGTGGAGACATAGAAGTATAAGTGATTTCATGACTACTGAAGCGACTAGCTAAGTTTATTTTATAATTATTTTTACATTAGAGTTGTTGCAAAATAACTAGCATTTGCGTAACAAAAGTGTCGGACAATCTTTTTAATATACTGAAAAGTACATATTATGATTTATTTTTATAAAAAAAACGTTATAGGTAAATGCAAATTCGTTTATTTCGCAACAATTAATCCTATTAATTATTAATCTTAGTTTTGACGCTGACATTTTTGATCAATTAATACTTACGCCCCTTTTTTTATGACAAAAATATCTAAACAGATTTATAGATACATTGCTTGATTAAGTAAATTTTATTGTTTAATTACGTAAGAAATCTTTGTAGGTAATTAGAAGGTTTACTTTTATACCTATAGCTGATGCTAACACTAAGGCATTTTTATAATTTATATAATTTCGTATAAATTTTGTAAATAATGTCATATCTTCTGATTTTTTTAAATTACACTTTTTTATGAAATACAGAAATTTTTTTGCAGCAGCTCATTAAGTTTTATGAAGGCATTTCTACTCGTCTCTTCTGCTGCATAGCTGGAAAATACGATGATATTGCTGACGAAGTGATTAAAGATATTAAAATATAATAAGGTCAAAAGATATTATAATATAAAAGAATTAAGGAAGGCTTTAAATGGATAAACCAAATTTACATCATAAATTTTTAAAAAACTATAAAAATTTAATAATAAAAGAATAAAAAAACAAGCTGAACAATGGATTCGCCTATTTTAAACCAATCGTCTAACTCTATTTTTTAAAATCATCAACTTAAAGGCGATAAATATTCAAAATTATTATTGGCAAAATGGCGAATATATTTAAAAGTATTAGCGTTTTAACGTTCGGGAAATGAAATAAAACCACTAAAAAGATTAGCGTTATAAATATTATCAATATTGATTGATATTCAGTTATAAATAAAAATAAAGATAGATTGATAAATATAACTGTTATGAATTGTATTTTGGTTAATTTAAATTCTTTACTCCACAAATTCGCTATTGCTAGGGCTGAGAATGGATAAATTGGAAAAATATACCAAGATAGTTTAGTTTGAATTAATGTCACAATAACAAGAATTATTATGATTGAACTTACTATTGTAAAGATGAAAAAATTTCTAAATAAATACTTTTTTGTTGCAAGCTTTGTCAAACTAAGAATGAGAAGTAGCCCTGAAAAGAAAAATCTTGGATTGAGTAAAATAAAAATATAAAAAATTATTGACTCTGTGTGGTCTTCGATCGGCTGAATAGTTCTCAAGAAGATATGATAATTAAAATATGTGTTGATGAATGCATTTCCCCAATTTATAGTCATGAATATATGCCATGGTAAGATTGTGAGAAAAAAGGGAATAATGAAATTCAAGTAGTGTTTCCAAAAATTTTTACGAACTTGAGTGAAATTATAAAGAAATAGTATAATAATCGGTAATAGAGAAAATGGTCCTTTTGAGAGAAAAGAGAGACCTGCGCATATACCAGCAAAGATAAGATTTCTGGTAGAAATTTTTTTCCAAAGAAACGAAAAAGATGCGAATAGAAAAAATAAATATAAAGAATCTAAATCAGCAGACCTGAAGTTATGAGTGGAAAATAATAAACTGTCATTTAAAAATAAATGTCTTGTGCAGAGTAAGACCAATCCTGCTGTTATTCCAGCAGAAAAGTTTATTTTTTCTTTAGTTATTTTAAATATTAATAAGATGGTTCCTAAGCCTGCCAAAGCACTTACAAATCTAAGGCCAATTTCATTATATCCTAGAATTTTCACTGAAATTGCAGTTAGATAGTACCAAAATGGTGGTTTTTCAAAAAATGGTTCGCTAAACAGTGTAAGATAAAAAGGATTATCAGAATGGACTAATTCATAAACAACCTCAGCATTAGTTGCTTCATCCCAACGCTCTAGTACTTTGTTACCTAAATTCCAGAAACATAAGAATATAGTTAATATTAGAAAACAGAAAAATATTATTGTTCTTGGTTTAATTTTGTTAATAAGTAGATTCAAATTTGTGACATGAGATTATTAATAGCTTAGATAGCTGACAGTAGTCAACTGAAGCCTATCGAACTACCATTCCAACTTTCGTATATTCTGCTGGTAATGCACCGTAATTCCATGTTGTCCAGCGAGCGTTAAAACTTGCTGGGTTCATGCTTTTGCTTGGACCAAAACCAGGATCATTATAATATATCAAGGTTGGTGCCTCAGGAGTACCGCTAAAACCTATGATTACAACAGAATGCATTCCGTTTATAGCAGTAATGTATCTACCATCAGAAGCTGTATAGCTTATATTCGTTGGATAACTTACTCCATTTTGCCACCATATAACCACAGGGTTGCCATTCTGAACTTCTTTTAATGCTGCAGTTAAATTCCAATTTTGATATACTTGTGCATGAAGCCCATGATTATTTGCATACTGGGCAATAGGCTCCCAATAAATACCATAGTTTGGTACCCATCCGATATGTGGATCTCCACCTCCAGAACAACCAACTACATAGGGTGGTTGCCCACTATCTCCACACCTATAATCTTGTGGACCTGCACCTGCTTCATAATAAATTTGAGATTCTGTTGTTGCAACTCCTTTATATGTCATTGCCATTGCAGCTGCTGTTGAATTACAACCAAAACTATGCTTTTGATAGAATTGAGGAACATTTAGTAAAAATATTGCTGACCTTGTAATAAACTGGCTGGTAAATGTTTGTTTAGAATCAAGGCCATATATACTTTTCACACCAGAGGCAATAGAAATTGTGTATTTTGTTGAATAATTCAAAGATAAATATGGATTAAATATCATAGTATTTCCATTCCAGCTAAAAGTGCCATTTATAGTGGGAGATAATGAGAATTTACTCTGCGCAGATGCATGGTCAACTTCCTGGTCAAAAGTTATAGAGATGTTTGTATTTGTATCAACATTAGTGTTACCACTATCTGGATTGAACCCAGTAATTAAAACTGCACCTATAGTTGTAAATTCGAAATTAACATCATCTTCTGTCGAACCGCCTGAATTACTTGTTATACCCTTCGCGAAGCTCACAGTATATTTTGTTTCTTTGTCTAATGAAATTGGTGTGAATTGAAATGTCCTGTCATCGAGCCATTCTATTGTGCCTTCGATTTTCGGGTTTATAGAAAAAGCAGTTTCTACTTCTTCTTTTTTCATCGGTTCGTCAAAAACAACAATGATCTTTTCATTTGACAATATACCTGTACCTTCTGGCCTGACAGATTCAATTAGTGGTGCTTTTATAGTTGTGAAAGTCGATTCATGAATTTTTATTTTATTACCTTTTGAGGTTATCTCTTTACTTGCTAGATCATAAGTCTGAGCAGTTCTAAATATTTCTATTTTGTATTTTGTTGTTTGTTTTAAAGGTTCTTTTGGCCTCAAAATAAACTTATCATTTTCTTTTTTTATAAAATCGTATTGCAATGCTGGCGTTATACGAAAATCCCATGTAACGAAATTTCCATCTGGACTATCAAGATATATTTCTATATCGGAATTGGGCATTATATTTATTGCGCCATCCATTGGACTTAAATTAGATATGTTGGGTAATTGGGCAGAATAGAAATTTAACGAATATTCTCCTATATCTCTTTGATCGAAATTTACAATATAGACTCGTATTAATTCTTCTGGTATTAGTGATTCTTTTGGATAGAATTGTACAATTCTTGAAAAAGGCAAGAAAGACAAACTTTTCACATATTCCCACTGGCCATCTACATCTTGATTTAAGTGGAGTTCTAAAACATCTTCTCTTATTGGTCTATCGAATTCAATTTCTATTGGGTTTTCATAATCATTCCAATATGTATTCTGGCTAGGATAGGTATAAATCACAGATGGAGATGGAAAAAACATAAGGTGAAGTAGAAGAAAAAAAACCGCTATAAGTGATAAGTCTATAAGTAATAATTTATTATTTTTAAGTCTATAGGTGATATCTTGTATTTTACTATTTGCACTAGGTGCTATAGGATTGGACATTGTTGTTCCTTGCTTAATTTTTTTTATTTTTTGGGATAGAAAAGATATCAATGAATACAGATTTAGTACAATAAGTGAAATTATTGTTATTATAGATAGAATAAATAATATTTCAAAAACTCCAATTTTATGCAAATGATTTATATTAAAAAAATAATAATGCCTATTATAATAAATTTTTGTGAAGTATAATAGGGTATAGAGTATATGGCATAGTATACGGTAATTTGAATAGTTAAAGTAGGTATGGCAGAACTTTTGGTTTAGGAATGGAAAGCTGACGGTAGACTACTGGAAGCTATAATCTGTTTAGCTATAAATGATTTACAATTTATCGTAATTAACCTACGTCATTATTTTTTGATAGTGTTTATTAGTTCCTGGCTGGATTTTGTTGTAACTTTTTGTTTGTTTTTTACATTTTATTATGAGAATAATAATGAAAAAGATAGATATGGAACCAATTTATGTTAATTTTGTAACAGATGTGTATAAATACGCTCTTTTTAATTTACGTAAAAAAGAAGAGGCTGAAGACGTGACGCAAGAAGCATTTGCAAGATTTTTGAAAAAATATAAAAAAATTAAATTGGGTAGTACTAATGAGGTGAAGTTCATTTTGCTTAGAATAGTAAGAAATATAATTTATGAAATATATAGAGAAAGAAAAGTTGAAATGATAAATCAAAGTTTAGATGAAATTAAAGATTTTGTAGTTTATGAGGAAACAAGCATGGACGAACAAATTATAAATGACGAAATTGTTGAAGAGATAAAAGTAGAATTAGATAAACTCGATAATAAAACCCGCGAAGTATTAATTTTAAAAATTTGGGAAGGACTGAAATTTAACGAAATTGCGACACTGGGAAGTGAAAAGGAAAGTACGGTAAAACTTATATATTATCGTGGTTTAGAGAAGATGAAAATTCTACTTACTAAAAATAGAAAAGACAAAAAACTCTTTGTATTTGGTATACCAATAATCGTAAAAGGTATTGAGCAACTCAAAAATGCAATAAGTTTCGATATAAATCCGGATTTTTTATCAAGCATTGTAGAGAAGCTCATACAAAATAATTTATTTTTTACACAAAAAGTTATGAATAGTCAAAAAGTAAATATTCTAAAGAATATTCTAAAAAAATTTTTAAAAAGAAGAAATACTTGATGATACCACTAGGTTTGATAGTTATTATGGCTTTGATAATCGTTTGCTTAAAAGTTCTTAAATGGAAAGAAGAAGGAAGTCCAGAGGCAAACAATCCTGTAGAA
>Ga0129299_1000050_pt1 | contig 55338 bp, 44 predicted proteins | sample ConPoolayeCmetaG_FD_94477 | JGI IMG/M metagenome (GOLD analysis project Ga0129299, IMG submission 94477) | Hot spring microbial mat communities from California, USA to study Microbial Dark Matter (Phase II) - Cone Pool mat layer C metaG ...
ATAACAGGAGACCGCATGAATCGTTAGTGCAGGAATCACCGAATGATTATGCTAGAGAAAATGGGTACCAAATTGTCCCTTATTTGTCCTTAAATTTTGTCTGAATTTTCGGGGACTTGACAAATGAAAAACATAATTTTTGAACTTTATGCGAAAATCAAAGGATGGTATAGGTAGATTGGTAGTATTAAATTACTTATCCAATTCCCATCCAAATGGAAATATATCAAGTAATTTAGAGACTCATCCAGCGCTTTTAAATTATTTATAGGTTTTAAAAAATCTAAATTCGATAGATGGTTAATTAATTTAAAGTATGAGTTTTCGCATATGTGTATATACAATTTCAGAAGAGAGTCTAAAAGATTCTGATCCAAAATTTAGAAAACTAATAACACTCGTTGTCTTTTTCTGGGAGTTCCATATAAAGCTCTCAGATTAATAAAATGGTGCAAAATAACCGTACAGAAAGATATATTTTATCCAAACGTGCAACCATCTTTGATTTTTCGTTCCATTTTCCCTTTTCCTAAATTTGTATTATTATTATTGGGTATATTAAAAAAAAACTTTATTAACGTGAATTAAATTACGAGATTAATACAGTTACCTCATAGTCGCTATATTTGTTTTGACCTTTCAAAAGTACCAACTTCACGTTAATTAATTCTTTAGGTAATACCGTTATTTTCTGTCTCAAATTTCAATTATATTCTCTGAAGACAGATTAAAAAAGGTTTCCTTAATATGTTAATTAATTCGATGTTATAAACTGTAAAAATTAAAGAGCTAAATAAACTCGATTTATTCAAAATTTATTTTTTAACTCGCGTTAATTATGATTTATAAACTTTATACAGATGGCGGCGCCAAAGGAAATCCAGGACCAGGAGGCTGTGGTGCGATTCTTTTTGATCCAAATGATAAGTTAATCAGCTTTGAAAATAAATTTCTAGAAAGAACAACAAACAATCAGGCAGAATATTTAGCATTAATAATCGGGCTAAAGCTCGCTTACCGAAATGGTATTTCCAATCTAAATTGTTATCTCGACAGCGAATTAGTAGTTAAACAGTTAAACAAAATTTATAAAGTAAAAGATAAAAAAATTAAGGAACTCAAACAACAAATTGATGTTGAAGTGAAAAATTTTAAAAAGATAAATTTTGTATATATCAGTAGAGAAAAAAACACATTTGCTGATAAGCTTGTAAATTTAGCTGTTAAATGTAAACTAAACAAATGAAAATAAATTTAGGTTTATACAAAAAAAATAAAGAAACACCAAGAGTACTAGGACCGCGAAGGAGAGTAAGTAGGAAAGTTCTAGCCGCCAAGGCCATCCATGAACGTAATAACAAGAACAATTCTGACAGAAAAAAATTTCTTATAATTATACTGTTTGTATTTTTTTTTATTATAATAGCAGGTGCAATTTGGCGCTTTAATTATATCAAAAATCCTATGAGTACGTCTGATAGCGGGAATCTGCAGATATGTGACAATATATTAAATCCCGCGTGTTGGAGTGACGTATTTAAGCCAAGCTTCAAACAAGCAGATGGATACACAAATGCTTTGTTGGTTGGAATTGATACAAGGCCCGCAGGAAATGGAACTGATCTAAAAAATACAGATACTATAATTATAGCCTCAGTCAATCATACACTTAAAAAAACTATGCTCATCTCAATCCCAAGAGATATGTTAGTAACTGTTAAAATAAAAGGCTCAGTGTGTTGCACTATGAAAATAAATTCAATTTATGCTCTAGCTGATTTTCGAAACGACGTTGATGATGGTATGAAATTATTAGCTGAAAATATAGAACAATTATTAGGAATCAAGATACAATATACAGCATTGGTTAATTTCGAGGCAGTAAAAGCAGCTGTTGATGCCATAGGTGGCATAACCATAAATATACCAGACAATATTACTGTGCAGTATCCAGAAGAAACTCCACCATATAATTATAAATATTATGAATTTAAAAAAGGACCTCAACAATTTGATGGACATATGGCTTTAGTCTGGGCGAGATTTAGGATAGTATGGAAAGGTCCAGAAGAATACGGTAGTGACTTTAGTAGAGCTGTACGACAACAAGAAGTTATAGATGCTATAAAAGAAAAAGTTTTGAAAGACGAAGGAAGTATTACAGAAAAAGCCCAGAAATACTGGAAACTATATCAAACTTTCTCTGATAATGTTATAACTGATGGTATAAGTTTTGAAGATGTATTAGCAGCAGCTTCTCTTGTTAGCGAATATGATAGTAATCCAATAAATGTCGTTTTAGATCCTTATTTTGGCGGTACAATAAATAAACTCGTTTATCATCCACCAACTGATGAACAATTTGGATATTATATAACTCCAAGAGACAATACCTGGCAGCAAATAAAAAATGAAATAGCAAAAATATGGAAATATCCTGGAGTTTATGATGATAAAGCTATTGTGACAATATCGAACAGATCAGCTAATGGACTTTCTACAGATTCTCCAATCATTGCGCTTCAGCACGAAGGTATACCGTTTGGGTCGTTATTTATTATCACAGAATCAAAACTAGACACGACTGGTATGAAAATTTATGATTTCTCAAATGGTGTAAAACAAAGAACTATTGATTTTCTAAAAGAATATTTTAAAGATTACAAATTTGAAGTAGTTACTAATCCTTTTGAGCTTGGTATAACAAGAAGTATCTACAAAGAAGATATAAAAGTAGAATTTGGTCCACCAGAAAAAATAATTACAGAATAAAATGATTGTAAAAGAATTTTTAACGCCAGTATTATGAATTCAAAAATAGTTTAGATTTCAAATGAAAACAAAGTATTATTTCCCAATGATAATATTACAAAAGGTAACATTATTAAATATTGTAAAAATATGAGTAAAATAATACTATAGTAGTAAATTCAAAACAAAATTACTTGTTTAGATATAATCTTTTATAATTATAATAGTATAATTTTATTTTAGATATCGCTATATACTCGATAAAAACAAAAGAGTAATGGAGTGAATAAATATTACATTTTATTTTTATATCAGTATATCAATAAAACATAGAAAGAAAAATAAAAATAGTTAATTACATGTCAAACTAAATTCACTGTCATTGTATTGCAACGCAAAATTTGGTTTGTTAATTTGTTAATTAGTTGATCTTTACTAGAAAGTTGTACTTTCTACAATGGAAGCATTTATGTAAGTTTTACTTGTATGTTTTAGTCAAGCATTGTTGTTGGTAAAAATTCAATCGCAGAAGGTTGTACAAAATGCTTTATTTTTCTACTAACCTATATAAGATATTGATACAAAATATTATTATTTGTAATTACCTCATAATTTAATCCTATTTTTTTCATCCTTTTGAGTAATGGCTCATAATCTTCTTTGCTTGTAAGCTCAATGCCAACTAGTGCTGGACCTTTTTCTTTATTATTCTTTTTTATATATTCAAATCGAACAATATCATCATTTGTGCCCAAGGCTTCATTGACAAACTTTTTCAGTTGTCCTGGTTTTTGAGCAAAATTGATTATGAAATAATGTTTAAGTCCTTCATAAACCAGGCTTTTTTCTAAAATCTCTGGATAACGCAAGAGATCGTTATTCCCACCACTAAGAACACAAACAACTATCTTGTCTTTTATAAAACTTGCTATTTCATCCAGTACTGATATTGCCAAAGCCCCTGCCGGTTCAGCAACAATTCCCTCGTTTTGATAAAGCTCGATCATAGTTGTACATACTTTGCCTTCAGGAATGAGAAAAATTTTATCAACATTTTTCTTACAAATTTCAAAAGTTAACTCACCTGGCTTGGCCACAGCAGCACCATCAACAAAAGTATCAATTTTCTCCATTTTTGTAACTCTACCAAGTTTTAGCGATTCATACATAGAAGGTGAACCATATGGTTCGCCACCAATTACATTTATCTGTGGATTTTTTGACTTTAGATAAGTAGAAACGCCTGAGATTAAGCCTCCACCGCCGATCGTACAGATGACGAAGTCAAGCTTTTCGCCAAGTTCTTCAAAAATTTCCTTACCAATAGTGCCTTGGCCAACTATAACTTTTTCATCATTAAACGCATGCACGAAAATAGAATTATGTTTTTTCGCATATTCGCTAGCGAAGCTACATGCTTCATCATAAGTATTTCCAATGAGTTTTATCTCAATAAATCCATCTCCAAAAGACATAACTTTATTTATTTTTTGTTTTGGAGTAATTTCCGGCATGAATATTACACCTTTTATTTTTTGATTAAAACATGCATAAGCAACGCCTTGCGCGTGATTGCCTGCACTTGCACAAACTACACCACGTTTTCTCTCTTCTTCTGACAAAGAAATAATTTTATTATAAGCACCTCTAAGCTTGAAAGAACGAACCTCTTGCAGATCTTCACGCTTTATATAAATTTTTGCTCCGTACTTTTTCGATAAGCGTTTTGTGAACTGAAGCGGTGTTTTTTGGATAACATTGGCAAGGTTATCAGCAGCTTGATCGATTTCTTTTATTGTAATCATCTGGATTTAGTAATAAATTAAATTAGAAACAACATTCAGCATGCAGCAAAAAGTATGTAAAAGAAAAAATACAACACAACGCAATAAATAATAGGTTTTAAGTATCAAATATTAGATATTATGATATTAATAATTTTATTAAGCATTTTCATAATTTCATTCAATTTTTTGTGTATTGTAATCTTTAATAAAATTTCGATTATTAGCTATTTGTATTATTTAAGTTTCAAGTTCAACTCAACGCAAAATGCTATAATTTTAAATTGCATATATTCTTAAGTCTATATTTTTCCTAAGCCATGTTTGAAAAAATAGACATAACAGACCTTCTAATTTAAGAAACTAATCCGTACATTTCGTATTTCAAAAATCTTGTTTGCTTCTCTAACCATTTACAAGGCTTTATTCCAAATAATTAACTGTCTCAAATTGCTCATTGTATATATTTTTTAAGATATTTAAAAATAATAACTTTCTAAAAACCTAAAAGTTAATTGGCTCATAGCTAATACCTAATTCATAATTACTCACTCTTCTCTAGGCTACTTACTAATACCAACAACTGATATGTCTACACTCGGTCTCATCTTGCCACACACTTTAAGTGCATCATGCACCTTATGATTCTTGAATTTCTCTATTAATTTCTTATCATATTCTTTTTCGTTTAATCTTGGATAAGCTAACTGATTTAAGATGTAATCAAATCTAGGCGCCCACTTTCGAGAGCCTAGTCTTGCTGTCGTGGAACAATTATCAACCATATATGCAACACCTTTAAAATCCATAAATGGGTTCAGCGAATCCACTGCCTCAATTATCGATTCATTTACTATCTCAGAATATGGATGGCCTTTCGCATCCAGAATATCTATCTGGGCCATCATAGTTGCAAGATAAACTCCTGCAGTAATTGGATTGATTGATACTTTATTTTTCTTTCGATTAGCACGTACTTTCTCACCAACAACCCACATTCGCGTGCCATCTATTTTGTTCATAGGATAATTATTAAAGCGTTCATTAGCCATGACAACGCTTCTAATCTCATTACCTGAAGCAACTTCATCATATATTTCCATCAAGATCTCTCGCGAAGGATGATAGCTAGCAACGAAAGCCCTTTCAAACTGAGCTTTTTGCGCTCCAGAAAAACTTTCATAAATCGCCATGAGTCCATTTTTGGAAATTGTTTTTGAAATTGGTCCTGTTAATGATTCTGCTGTATTTAAAAATGATTCCTCTTCTCTTTGACCATTCATAACAAAATACTTCCATAGACTTTCAACAATTCCATGCACTGCGCCAAGTAAAATTCCTCTTTCTCCAAAAATATCTGATTTGTATTCTGATTCTAAGGTTGTAAGAAAACAGAATGGCGCACCAAGACCGATTGACCAGGCAATAGCACGATCAGTTGACTTGCCATCCAGGTCTTGTTCTACTGCAAAACTGCAATTTATACCAGCTCCATTTATTTCCCTACCTTGTTCATATAATCTTCGAACAGATGGTCCCATACCTTTTGGACATGCAGCAATTACGTTTATGTTTTTAGGGAAATATTCTCCAATTGATTGCAGGTAACCTAGTAAAAATCCATGTGAAAGTCCCAAGGTCGCGCCTGGTTTCATTTCCTTAAAAATCTTTTTATAATTTTCTGCTTGCGCAGCATCTGATATCAAAAGTAAAATTAAATCTGACTGCGCAATGACTTTGTACATTTCACCAAGGGTCCCATTTTTTCTAGTAAAACCAGCAGCTTCTGCTGAAGGAATAGAATCAGAATTTTCACGAAGTCCTACAACAATTTTTATACCTGTACCTTCCAAAGATTCGCGTAAATTCTGAGCTTGAGCTGGCCCTTGCGATGACCACCCGATTACAGCTATTTGCTTTATGTCATCAAATGCTTTGGCAAGTAATGAAAACTTATCTCTTCCACCACGTACAATGTATTCTTCCCTACCGGCAAGAGAAATTTTTTCTTTTTTAAAAATTTTTGTCTCAAAATTTTTTGGAACAATAACTTTTGAGTGCTTGTAAATGTCTGACATATTTAAAAATAATAAATTAAATAAATCTTTTTAAAATAGATACTTAAATCTTAAAGTTCAAAGTTGAAACTTTAAAGCCGCACAAACGAAGAGAAACACAAGATCTCGTGTTTTACAAAAAATATCAATTTTTGTATGCTTTTCGGACCTCCTCGCCAATTATCTTTATCCCCATCTCAACATCTTCTGAATTTTGTGAATATGTAATCCTAATACACTCGTGCTTGTGTTTCCAATTCGCTTTTAATCCTGGGAAAAAATACTGTCCAGGTACAACTATCACTTTCCGCTTTTTCAACCTTTCGTATAATTCCTTTGTTGTAATAGGAAAATCTTTAAACCATAGCCAAAGAAACAACGCTCCTTCACTTTTATGAACATAATATGGCAAAGAATCGTCAAAATATTTTTTTATATACAACAAGGCTAATTCTGATTTCTTTCTATAAAAAGGATTTATATATTTGTCACAAATTCTTAAAATTCTAGCATTCTTAAATAATGGATATGTAATAATTTGGCCAATACTTCCACTCGCTAGAATAAGAATAGCATTTATGCTTTTAATCGCTTGGATAACTTCGCGATCTGCTATTATTATTCCTGTCCTTGTCGATGGCAATCCTAATTTTGATAAGCTCATTGATAAAATAATATTTTTATTCCAAATTAATTTTGCTTTTGTAAATAATATATTTGGAAATGGTTCGCCATAAGCATTATCAATGATTAAATATAAATTATTCTTTTTAGATAAATTCGAAAGAAATTCTACCTCATTATCAGAAATTACATTTCCTGTTGGATTTGTCGGCCGCGAGACACAAATCGCTGCAATTTTTTCTTTGTTCTTCTCTACATATTTCTCAACTTTTGAAAAATTTATTTCATACTTAAATGTATGTTTATCAAGATATTTTATCTTTGATCTGAATGATACAAATAAATTTTCACTTATTCCCTGGTCAGCATAACCAATATACTCTGGCGCAAGAGGTAAAAGAATTTTCTTTTTCTTGCCCTTATTAAATTCACCAGCAAACATATTAAACAAAATAAAAAAACCCTCCTGGCTTCCAGAAGTTATCGCTATATTTTCTGAGCTTAATCCCCATTTATATTTAGCATTTAGAAATTTAGTTAAACTTTCTAAAAATGGTATATAACCTTGAGATCCATCATAATTTCCAATCATTCTTTCAAACTCTCCTGGCTTTTCCAGAATTTTCCTCATCCGTTCTTTGAAAATATGTTGTACTTCTGGAATAAAAGCTGGATTTCCACCACCAAGCATATACATTCTTTCTTTTCCCCCAAAAGCATGTGCAAGATCATCCATGAGTTCTAGGATTCCTGTTCTCGCAGTAAATTTTGTGCCGAATTTACTTAGTTGCATCGTTTAATAATATTTTAAAATTTTAAAATAAATTGTTTTTAGTAAGAGAGCAATCTAAAGGATTCAAAACCAAAGACTTGAACCAGCCAATGTAGAAAACTATATGTAGGTACACAAATTTTGTGCATCTACATATTAACTATCTAGCACTCCGCCTTTGCTTGCATTTGTAACTAATTTTGCATATCTACGTAGCCAGCTTCGCTTCGGAAAATTTTTTAAAGAATACTCATTCTCTACATTCAACCATTGGTTATACCTTCTATTGCGGAACCTTTCACTTCTTTTTTTTATCTCATCATCAGTCAAATCTACATCAATTATTCCTCTTTCTATATCAATTGTAATTTTATCCCCGTTTATAAGAAGCGCAATCATTCCTCCCTCAGCAGCTTCAGGTGAAATATGTCCAACTGCTATACCTCTTGTTCCTCCTGAAAAGCGTCCATCAGTAATCAAAGCAACACTTTTTCCTAAACCACATCCAATAATAGCTGATGTTGGCGAAAGCATTTCTTTCATGCCCGGTCCACCTTTTGGTCCTTCATAACGAATCACAACAACGTGTCCAGCACGAACTGCCTGGTTCATAATTGCTTTCATTGCCTCTTCTTCGCTGTCAAAACAAATCGCTTTACCGGAAAATTTCCATACATCTTTTTCTACACCAGCAGTTTTTATAACAGCACCTTGTTTGGCTAGGTTTCCAAACAAAATCTTTAATCCACCAACTTTTGAATAGGCATTTTCTATAGGTCTAATAATATCTTTATCTTTTATTTTGGCATACTTAACATTCTGTCCCAGGGTTCTACCTGTAATTGTTTTTTGAGATAAATCAAAAACTCCTGACTTGCTCACTTCGTTAATAATCGCACTCACGCCTCCAGCTTTATGTACGTCTTCCATATGCACATCAGGCCTACTTGGCGATACTTTACAAATACAAGGAACTTTTTTCGCAATGTCATTTATTCTTTTCAAATCATAATCAACTTCAGCTTCTTTCGCGATTGCCAAAGTATGTAGAACTGTATTAGTTGAGCCGCCCATTGCCATATCTAGCGCGAATGCATTATCAATTGACTTTTTTGTTATAAGGTCTCTTGGTTTAGTATCAGTTTTAATCATTCTAAATAAAGCATCTACTGCATTTGCGATCACTTCTTCTCTCTCTTTAGTACCAGCTAAGGCTGTGCCATTGTAAGGTACAGCTAAACCCAGAGCTTCAACCAAGCAATTCATAGAATTTGCTGTAAATAGACCAGCACAAGATCCACAACCTGGGCATGCAACTCGTTCAAGCTTTTTCAGTTGACTCAAAGTAATCTTCTTATTCGCATAAGCACCAACTCCTTCAAACATGTTGATGAGATCAAGAGTTTTTTTACCTAGTTTACCTGCTTTCATTGGGCCACCAGAAACATACACAGCAGGAATATTTACACGGAGTATAGCCATTATCATGCCAGGAACAATTTTGTCACAGTTGCCAATACAAATCATAGCGTCAAATTTATGAGCTTCTACCATAGTTTCTATAGAATCTGCGATAAGTTCACGAGAAGGTAGAGAATATTTCATACCTGAATGTCCCATTGCTATACCGTCATCCACACCGATAGTATTAAATTCAAATGGAATACCTCCAGATTTTCTAACGAGATCTTTAACAATCTTGCCATATTTTTGTAAATGTACATGACCAGGAACAACATCAACATAAGAATTCACAACAGCAATAAACGGCTTAGCAAAATCACTTTCTTTTTTTACAATTCCAGTCGCATAATAAAGTGAACGATGTGGAGCCCTCTCTGGGCCGAGTTTTGTGATATCTGAACGCATTTTTATTTATAATAATAAATTATTTAGGTTGTAGTTAGATTAGCCTAAGTAAATAGACTAATACAGACGAATTGTAAAATAATTAATAATATTATTATCTCAGTTTCGAAATAAGTTTATTTAACGCATTTCATTATTTCTTCAAATAAAATATTTATTTTCGTAAGATTTATTTTTTCATCAAAATTAAGTCGTTTTACAATTTATATATTTGTGTATTCAATTTCAATTCAAATATAGAACTATATGCATTAATAAAGAAAACTTCTGCAATCTTTTTGACTACCAATCCCCTTTTTTCATTCTACTATATTAGAAAATATAGAAATACTACACCTTCTCATTTAACTCATTAATCCCTAGAGTTCTAATTGAAGAAAATTTTCAGTTATTTCGTATCTTTTCACTCCTAGCACTATCGCCTTTCTATATACTACTGAAGTCTTTATATGATTATATGACATAACTTTCTTTCCTTTGTTTTTTCTTAGAAATTTCTTAAATTCCTTTCTTTTATAACTTACTCAAGCTAATCATTTCTTCATTGCCGTCACACCTGTTCTCGCTACTTCTATCATATTTTCTTTTCCGATAGTCTCCAGAAATGCGTCAATTTCCTGAATACTCCCAGTTATTTGTACAATATTAGTTCCGTTTTCATGCTCTAAGATTTCAAAATTATAATTCTTCTTAAAACTTTTTAATTTAGAAGCTTTCATTTCTATTTTAACTAAAGCAACTTCCCTTAAGTAACTATTTTCAGGCTCAAGAATTTCTGCTGAAATCACTTCTATTATTTTCTGAATTTGCTTAATTACTTGTTCGACTTTTGAAATATCATCAGAATGTAAAGTAATAGTCATCCTACTTACACCAGGCTTATTTGTAGAACAAACAGTCAAAGTGTCGATGTTATACATTTTTCGTCGAATAAGCATAGTAATTTTGTTTAAAACTCCAGGACGGTCGAGCATAAATGCGAGTATACAATAACGTTCCATTTTTATTTATGTTAATATGTTAAATAGGCAAGAATAGACCGTATGGCATAGAACATGGAATGCAACTAGCCTATTCTGTAGTCTACGCCATATGGTCTATACCCTAGTTATCATCTTCTCAAACCCTGCGCCAGCTGGTATCATTGGTAGGACCAACTCTGTCGGATCACAAACAAATTCTATTATATTTGCACCTTTGTGGTTCATTGCGGATTTTATTGCTTTATCTATATCAGTCTTTCTCTCTACCTTTTCATAAGTTATACCATAAGCTTTAGCAATAATTCCGAAATCTGGATTCTTCATAGGAGTTCCAGCAAAACGTCCTTCAAAAAACAGAGTTTGCCATTGTCGCACCATCCCAAGAAAGCCATTATTCATAATTATAATTTTTATATCTAAGTTATATTCCATTATTGTTCCAAGTTCTTGTATATTCATCTGAAAACCGCCATCACCACAAACGCACCAGACTGTCTCATTTGGTCTAGCTAGTCTAGCTCCGAGTGCCATAGGTATTCCAGCACCCATTGTGCCAGAACCTCCAGAAGTAATCCATGTATTAAATCTCTGAAAGTTATAAAATCTAGCTGTCATCATCTGATGCTGACCCACATCAGAAACAACAATATCATTACCTTTTGTTATTTCGGACAATCTATGTATTATCGTTTTCATAAGAAGTTTTCCTTCACTGCCTACTCCTTTTTCTATTTCACTCTTAAGATCAGCTGAAATTTCTTTTCTATATTCTGCTATCTGAGAAAACCAGTCATGACGAGGTTTGGTGGTTAGGCCAGGTTCCTCTAAGAATGCATCCAAAGCCTTGCCTGTATCTGCATTTATTCCTATCGTTGTTTTTACATTCTTATCAATCTCTGATGGATCAATCTCAACATGGATAACATCTGCATTCTCAGCGTATTCATCGAGTTTACCAGTAACCCTATCATCAAATCTCATCCCAAAAGCAATAATTAAATCTGCGTTACAAATAGCTCGGTTTGCCTCAACTGTACCATGCATTCCCATCATGCCTAAATTTAAATCATGATCTGCTGGAATCGCTGATATACCATGCAAAGTTAAGGCTATAGGAATATTTGTCTTTTTCGCAAATTCTAAAAGTTTAGTTCCAGCATTAGACTGAATAATTCCATGTCCGCCCAATATTATTGGTCTAGAACTTTTATTTATAAGACTAACAGACTCTTTGATCTTTGTTCTATCTGGAATTGGGTTATAGTAGAAACCAGGTAAATTCGGTTTGTAGTTTTTGTAATTAAATTTATAATTATTATTTACTTCTTCCATCTGAACATTCTTTGGAAGGTCAATACTCACTGGCCCGCCTCTACCTGTTTTAGCTATATATAAAGCTTCATAAACCGTTTCTTCTATTTCTTCTGGAGTAAGAGGCATATAAGACTGTTTTGTGATCGGCATCATTACACCAACAACATCATTCTCCTGAAAAGCGTCTGTACCAAGTACATTAATGGCAACTTGTCCTGTAATTGCCAGTAATGGTATAGAATCCATCATTGCATCAGCAATACCTGTCACCAAATTCATTGCGCCAGGTCCAGAAGTGGATATACAAATTCCAATCTGAGGATTTTTGGAAGAACAAGATGCACGAGTGAGGCCTTGTGCCATAAAAGCTGCGCCTTGTTCATTTCTCGGTTTTATGTAAGCAAAATCACCACGTTTTACCATTTCGTCAAATACAGGCATTATAGCACCACCTGTATAGCCAAAAATATATTTGACGCCAGCATTTTTTAGTGCTTTAAGTAATAATTCTGATCCTTTCATAAGTAATATTTAATATTTTAAGTTATAAGATTGTCATAAAATTTAAATGCTTAGTACACTACTTGCTATCTGTTATCCGCTTGATTCATTAGACTCAGCTATAGACCGATCAGCTTATAAACAAAAAGGCTGCATGCCCAAATCATTCTCATACCATGTCGGTATGACGTTACATACAGCGTAGTGCTGTAGATTAGCCTTTATGTGATACTGCATACTGCAGTAAATTTAAAGTTCATACTTTAAACCTCTTCTATTTCAACGTTGATTGGAGAACTCTCCATTTAATGCCATTCTTAAGTTATATCACCCGCGAGGAGGTTTATTAAATAATAAACTTCTCCTTCATTCAGCTCGTTTTGACTAATTGTTTAATAAAAAAACCTTCCGATTAAGGAAGGCTATATTTTTCTATTTATTCTGCTAATCGTACAGCCCTCCTATACCTTATTAATAATAAGGTTTATAAGGACTGCTACGATGTTGTTATTGCATAATGTTAAATCCATATTTGAACTTTAGCATATTTATATTTTTATGTAAAGTGAATATGAAAAAGTGTGTACTCTGTATCAGAGAATTCTAAAATCAAAAAAAGTAAATCTAAAAACGAAAGTACAATTGATTAAGCAATATAGATTGTTGAATCAAACAGAACTGCAACGTAATTCAAATATTAAAATAAAAGAACTAAGAAAGATGATTAGGCGTCAAATTAAAATTAGGCAACTACCCCAAAAAGGTTGTACTTTAGGTTTTAAAAGATATCTTGCAATTCGTAAAAGAATCGCAATTCCTTTGAAATAATAAAGATGGTATAATTTACAAGATTTTACATAACATAAAAAGCTGCAGAGAAGTCCTCTTTAAGCTTCATAAAAACACTTAAAAATTTAAAATTCTTCCATAGCTTTTGCATTATATTTTTTCTCATTCCTATTAACTTTTAATTTTTGAATTGTTTTTTTTAAGAATTCTACAGATTTGTCATATACAATACCAATTTTCATAAATTTTTGTATGTAAAAGCTAATAGTCCGTACCTAGAGGAAAACAATCGTCGGGTAATATAGTGCACAATTGACTGAAAGTTGATAGCAAACACCTGATAGCTTTTTGCTTCTAACTTTTTTTCATTTTAAGATGATCAGCTGAGCAATGCTACAACAATTGGTACTAATAATATAGAAATAATTGTGAATATAGAAAGTAGTCTAAATTTTTTATCTCCTAAATTTATACAACTCTTCATATTTTTTCGAGGTAAGGTTAATAAAAGAATTTTGGTATTATACCACAACTTAAACTTACAATAAAAAGTCACACACTCCTGGATAACAAAACCAGTCATGCATGACTTTCATTGATAAACTTGAAGCAAAAGGCAATAAAAAACATTTTAGTTAAAAGGCAATTTAAATAGTAATTATAGAATAAATAGAAAATTTACAGATGTCAAGATGTGGTTAAAAAAATTTTATAAAATCAGATCAAACATAAAAGATAAGCTGATTAAATATAATCAGCAAGACCTACTTAGAGTTTTATGTGAATGCTATTTCTATCAGTTGAAAGTCCTTAGTATTGAATATAAAAACATTTTATAGTAATCTTCTAAAAAACTATCAAATTGGCTTAACCAACTTAACAAGACCAAGACTAATTCTCTCTAAGTGAATATAATGCCTGGTAACCCATCTCGATAGATAATTTATTAATACCATCCATAAACTTCAAAATTACCTCTCCCCATCCTTGACAAGAAGGACGTTGGCCACAATAAACCATCTCCATCGCTCTAGGATCTATCATACATTTATAACCATATCCATTGGCTAGTCTCTCTGTCACTACGTCAATTCCTTCTGCATAGCTAGAAAAATCATACCTGTTTTGTCCAGATCCACCAAACCCCCAGCAATTTTTCTGTGCTTGCGAAGGGGGATATTTACACAAATCAGTTTCAGCCCGGGCAATAGCAACCATTATAGTGCAGTCTTTCGGCGCTTTATATTTTTCACATCTATCAACAAATACACTTCCTAGTCCGTATAAAGGAGAATTATTTCTTCTAAAATATTCATCAAATACTACTGCACGAAAATCCATTATCTCTAATTTCTGACTAAAAGAATCATTTGTTTGTACAAATTTTATTTCACGGCCCGTACCTCCTTCATCAAAATAATTCGTATTAAAATCTGTAAAATAAATATTATTAATAAGATTATTATTTATAAATACATAAGAACATAATATGATAATGCTAATAACAAACGAAATGGCAATAGTTGAGAGAAAAGTAAAAATGAAATTGTTTAATTTATATACAATTCTTGCCATTTAAATTTAAATCAAATCATTAACTAATTTAACATATTCTCCATCTAAGTCAACATCTAACACTTTGTTTATATATTCTTGTTTTTTGTCTTCATCATTTTCACTTTTACTTATCAGCGCTCTTATATAATATATTTGTGGTAATCCATGATATAAATTTTGTGCTTCCTCGATTAATGATTTTGCAGATTCGAGATCACCTTTTTTATAAGCTAAACAACCTCTATTCGTATAGTATCTTGAGAGATTCTCTTTACTTTGTATCTCTGTGACTTTCATTGTATTCAAAAATTGTTCGAATTGTTCATTTAAATTTTTTGATAAACAATAATGCTCAGCAAGAGTAAGTTGATAATCTATTTTCTTTTTTGAATTTAGCGCAATCAGGTTATTAAGAGTATTGATTGTCTCCTGTTCATCATTTATATCATTTACAAAAATATAATAATCATATAATAAATCTTCGTCTATACTACTACTATATTGCTTTGCTAATGAAAAATATAATTTTGCATCATCAATTTTATCTTGTTTATAGGTAGCTATCGCTAGATATTTATAACTATCTGAAAGTTTACTGTTATATGCGACTGCGAATTTCAGTAGCTCTTCTGCTTCTTGATATTTTTGAAGTAGAATATACACTATACCTTTATACAAATATCCACCTTCATAAGTTTGGTTTTTATCGAGAATTTCATTTAGTAAATGTAATGCAAGTGCAGGTTTACCTTCGTTTATGATTATTTGAGAAAGTTTCATAAATTTATCAGTTTCTTTTTTATCAGAATTTTTCATCTCTTCAAATATGCCTTTTATGTTATTAAAATTCTCTTCTTCGTCTTCACTCACTAGATTCTCTGCCTTGTCAAGAAATTCTAGAGATTTTTGTAAATCATCTGCGAACACAAACGCCTTTGCAATTTCCACTTCATATGAATCTAATATACCTGCTCTTGATTCTAAATAAGATTTCAGTCCAGCAAAATTCTCCTTTCGAGCCATAATTTCAACTCTACCCAAAATTGCTAGTTGATTATCACTATTTATATTAAGCGCATCAGAATAACTCAATTCTGCATTGTCATAGTCTCTTAGTCTGAAATAAACCTCACCAATTTTTTCATATAACTCATCTTCAGAATCTGCAAATCCTATTCCGTTTTGTAGGATTTCTAAAGCATCAATAAAATGACCTTTATCTATAAGTATATCAGCAGCTTTCAGATAAGAATCTGTGTGATTCGGATAAGTATTTATTGATTTTTTGAAAGCTTGTAATGCATCCGAATATCTAAATTCTTGGACTGCACTCAAGCCTTGATCGTAATATGTTGAATCAAAGCCACTATTGGAACATCCAGTCAATAAAAATAAACAAATAACAGTAAAAACAAATAAATATCTTCTCATGTTAACTAAAGAAAAATTATTACAATATATAATAATAAATTTTGAAGAAAATTGGAAATGAGGTGCAACTAGTTACCTACCTCTAATTCCAAATTCATAAAATTTTTCCCCAATAAATAATCAAAAATTGTATAAATTAAAATTGATTATAAACAATTCTCTCTCCTTCTCTTACTCTTACACAAACTACCCAATCCGTATTTTTATCAACGATAATGTAAATGAACCTAAAGTTAGTTCACCTTTACCATGCAATTAATCTAATATTCAATTCTTAAAAATTAAACCAACAATAGAGATTATTAGGATTTTGATAATTTAAATTCATTTAAAAAACTTTAACATCCGATGATTTAATAATTATTTCATTTTTCCCTTTTGGGTAATCAGCCTGTGGCTCGAGCTTTTAGCATTTAATTTTCGGCATACTATATCAGCCATAACTGAAGGATGATCAGCCTATAGCCTAGAAGGCTGCATGACATGTCAACACCACGCGATACTTATACCATGTGGGTATGACGTGGTGCACGGCATCGTGCCATAGATCACTATTTGAATAATACTTGTTTTTTTATCACGTTCTTATTCCAAACATTTCCTAATTCAAAAATCTACAAACGTGATGCCTAATACTAGATACTTACCTATCTATCATATATAATCTCATTATGCAGATTAACGATATTTCAAAAATCAGAAATTTCTCAATCATCGCTCATATTGATCATGGCAAATCAACCCTTGCAGATAGAATTTTAGAATTAACTGGAACAATTCCAAAAAGAGAAATGAAAGACAGAATCCTTGATACATTGGAATTAGAGCAAGAAAGAGGTATCACAATCAAACTTCAAACTGTCAGAATGCTTTATAATTATGAAAAGGCAACTGAAGCAAAATTCGTATATGATAAAAATCACAGCCAACATCCAGTTGCCCAGTATATACTAAATCTAATAGATACTCCAGGCCATGTTGATTTTTCTTATGAAGTCTCTAGATCGCTAGCAGCTTCAGAAGGTGCAATCCTCTTAGTCGATGCAACTCAAGGTGTACAAGCACAGACAATCTCAAATGTCTACAAAGCTTTGGAAAACGACTTAACTATAATTCCAATTGTGAATAAAATAGATTTACCAAATGCCAGAATAGATGAAACAATTGATGAAATAGTCTCTAACTTTGGCTTTTCAAAAGAGGAAATTCTAAAAACTTCTGGGAAAACTGGAGAAGGTGTAACTGAGTTACTACATAGAATTATTGAAATTATTCCTGCTCCGAAACAAAAAAGTAATGAATTAAAAGCTTTAGTATTTGATTCTTTTTTCGATGAACACAAAGGAGTAGTTGCTTTAGTCAAGATAGAATCAGGAACACTAGATAAAAATAATGAGATAAATTTTTTTCAATCTCATACCACACTAGAGCCGATAGAGATCGGATACCTTACACCAAATTTTGTAAAACAAGATAGGATTTTTGCCGGCGAAGTTGGATATGTTGCAACAGGACTAAAAGATATTAGGTCTGTGCATGTAGGTGATACTCTCACAAAAAATACAGTTAAAGAGAATTTTCAACCACTTCCAGGTTACAAACAGCCCAAACCTATGGTATTTGCTTCGCTTTTTCCAGTTGATGCTGATGAATTTACAGAGTTTAAAGATTCTCTAGAGAAACTTGCTTTAAATGATGCAGCACTTGTTTATCAGAAAGAATCTTCTTCTGCTCTTGGCGCTGGGTACCTTTGTGGATTTCTCGGACTTTTACATTTGGAAATAACCTTAGAAAGACTTTTAAGAGAATTCGATATAAATTTAATATCAACAACACCTTCTGTAGAATACAGAATCACCTTGACAACAAAGGATACTGCGAAACTATCAGACGTAAATACAGCAAATCTCGAAGGAAATATTTTAAAAGTCAAAACAGCCGCTGAATTCCCTGACTTAAGTTTAGTAGAAAAAGTGGCAGAGCCTTGGGTAAGATTAGAAATAATCACTCCAGATAATTATATAGGACCGATTATGGAGCTCGCTAAGCGACATAGAGCCTTATACAAAACCATGGAGTATGTCTCAGAAAGTCATCAAATCAAAACCAAAAAACACGTTATATTAAAATATGAAATCCCAACAGCAGAAATTATTACCAACTTTTTTGATTCTCTAAAATCAATTTCTCAAGGCTATGCATCTCTTGACTATGAGTTTTTAGAATACAGATCCTCAGATATTGTGAAAGTTGGGATACTTGTAAATTATGAAATAGTAGAACCATTATCTTTCCTTTCTCATAGACAATATGCAGAAAGTCGCGGCAGACAATTAGTTGCTAAACTAAAGGACATAATTCCAAAACAACAATTCAAAATACCAATCCAAGCAGCCATTGGTGGAAAAGTAATTGCTAGAGAAACAATATCCGCCTATAGGAAAGATGTAACAGCAAAACTATATGGTGGAGATGTAACTAGAAAAAAGAAATTGCTTGAAAAGCAGAAAAAAGGTAAAAAAAGACTAAAGATGTTTGGAAAAGTAGAAATTCCTCAAGAAGCATTTCTATTAGCGTTAAAGATTACGAACTAAAAAATAGCAATTGGCTATTTACCAAATTTCGTTGGTTCGAATCTTTCAATTTGAACCTTCATGCAATGTTGCATATAACTCGACACATCATTTGCGCATTTGCATTATATCCTATAAATATTAGTTCATACAAAATTTAAAATCTACGAAATAAAGTTTTTTAAAGGTTCTCATTAAGTAATCTCATCACTGTTTCAGGATCAACTTTACCTTTAGTCTCGCGCATCACCTGACCAATTAGAAACTTTATCGCATTTGGCTTTGTTTTAACATCATCTACTACCTTAGGATTATCTTTCATTACCTTATTTACAATCTCTCGTATTTTTCCCTCATCTGTTACTTTCTCAAGCCCTTTTTTTGAAACAATTTCACTTGGTCTTTCGCCATTTTTAAATACTTCAACCAGAACTTCTTTTGCAGCTTTACCTGTTATTTTATTCTCATGAATCAACATAATAAGTTCTAATAAATATTCTGGATTAAAGTCAATATTTTTATATTCCTTACTAAGCATAGCAAAATCTCCAATATACCATTTTGCTGCCAATGCTATTATCTCTTTATCTTTTACATTCTTAATCATTTTTTCAAAAAATTCTGATTTTTTTTTGCTTACAACAATTGTTTCTGCACTATCAGGTTCTAAGTCAAATTCTTTGATATATCGCCATTTTTTCTCAGAAGGAAGCTCTGGTATTTCTGATTTAATTTTTTCAATATAAGCTTTCTCGAAAACTATTGGCGGGATATCAGGCTCTGGAAAATATCGATAATCTGCTTCTCCTTCTTTTAAACGCTGAGGAAACGTAGCACCAGACATATCCACAAGTCCTCTTGTTTCTTGTTTTGGTATTTTGCCGCTATTAAGTAATTCTGCTTGACGTTTATATTCAAAATTTATAACTTTTTCGAGAACAGAAATCGAGCCAATATTCTTCACCTCTACTTTGTAGTTTGGTAATTTTTTTTGTCCAAATGATCGAAGCGACATATTAAGTTCGAACCTCATCTCACCTCTTTCCATATTTGCGTTTGAAGTATCAAGATATCTCACAATTTGCCTTAGACGTTTAGCGTATTTGATAACTTCTTCAACTGAAGTCATATCAGGCTCTGAAACGATCTCAACTAAAGGAACTCCAGATTTATTAAAATCAAGTAGAGTATAATCTCCTTTATGAATTGATTTGCCTGTATCTTCTTCTTGATGAACCCTGTTAATCCGAATCCTACGAGCATCGCCATTTATGTCAATTTCTAGAAAACCGTGTTCACCTATTGGCTGGTCGTACTGTGAAATCTGATAACCCTTTGGTAGATCAGGATAAAAATAATTTTTTCTATCAAATTTTGTTTCATTGTTTATCTTACAATTCAAGGCTATTGCGATTTTGACACACATATCTATCGCTGCCTGATTCGGAACTGGCAAAGCACCAGGTAAACCAAGACAAACTGGGCAAACATGAGTGTTTGGCTTTGCGCCAAAATAATTCGCACTACAGCCGCAAAACATTTTCGATTTTGTTTTTGTCTGGACATGAACTTCTAGTCCAACAATTATCTCATACATGATTAAATTATAAGTGATAAATTCTAAATTTCTAAATTTGTGGTTACTTATGTAACTGTCAATATTTCTGGTAGTAGATAAGTTTTTTTTTCAAAATCGCTTCTATTATCATGCTCATATCAACCGTATCACTTATTTGTACTACTAGCTATTTCATTTTATTATTAACTACTTCTACTGCTATATTGTATTCTCCCAATGACACACACCATTCATTTCGCATAAAATTAAATCATTAACAATAATATTTTCATCAGGTGTTAAATTTAAATCCACTTTAGGTCTTAAATCATTGTAGTAATCTTCACTTGCATTCCTTAAAATAATCTCTTTTTTGATCGGCTACCTTTCGAATATGAACTAAATAATAACATTCAGGATTTATTTCTGCATAAAATTCCATAAATGATAAAAAATCATGTGTTTCTCCAGGCATATAACTTTCAATATATAAATCTGCCATTACTTGAGCAGTAGGATTTACACTCATATGAAACGTCTCTCCCTATTATTTCACTAATATCAATACATTCCATTGTTCACTTATCCGATATAAATTTGATAAATTAAATTAAAAAAACTTATAAACCATAACCTAAAACTATAAATTCACCAACTAAACTCTAAGCTAATGGTTAATAACCAACGGTCAATAGCTAATCCAATCTTCTTAATCAGAAGTTATATATTCTATATTTAAATATAAATTTTTTTTAATATAATATTAGTAACTATTAACTAGGAACTGCAAACTCTACCTAGTCGTCTAACATCTAGCAAATTTCTGATGATAATCAGAAATTTGCTGATAGGCATAACCGACATTTAAAATTCTCTGTTCTTCAAACTGCGGTGCAAAAATATCCATGCCAATAGGTAAACCTTCGTTGTCAAAACCAACAGGAACATTGAGACCAGGACACCCTGATAGTGTACTTGCTTCAATCAACACATCAGCTATCTCTCCAAAAAGTGGATTACCTTCTGTTGCACCAACCTTTAAAGCTGTAGATGGAGTTGTTGGACCAATAATAACGTCAACTTTTTTGAAAGCTTCTTTTAAATCTTCTATAATAAGTGATCTAACTTGTTGGGCTTTTTTGTAATAAGCATCGTAATATCCTGCTGATAATGCATATGCTCCAGTCATACTTCTCTGTATAGCTTCATTTCCGAAACCTTCACCTCTATTATAGGAAATTTGATCCAAAATAGATTCTGCTTTTTTATCTGAAATATAACCGTATCTAATGCCATCGAACCTTGCTAGATTAGAAGAAACCTCGCTTCGGCAAATAACTGTATATACTGCAATGCCATATTTGGGATCCATGAGGTCCATCTCCATTATTTTTGCCCCAAGTTTTTCAAGTATTTTCACTGCTTCCATAACTTTTTCTATAACTTCTGGCTGAATTTGCGATTTATCGAAATATTGTCTAGGTAAGCCAATTTTAAGACCATTTATATCTGAATTTAAATTTTTATAATATTTTTCGACAGGTTTTAGTGAAGTTGTAGCATCAAATTTATCTTTTCCTGCAAGAATTTCTAAAAGAATCGCACAATCCTCAACTGATTTGCAAATAGGACCTGGACTATCTAAAGATGATCCCATAGCGATTATTCCGTAACGCGAAACTCTACCATATGTTGGTTTGAGACCAGTCAATCCACACCAACTAGATGGTTGTCTGATCGAACCTGCTGTTTCAGTGCCAATTGAATAAATCCCCATTCCTGATGCAACAGCTGCAGCCGAACCACCACTTGAACCACCTGGTAAATGTTCTAAATTCCATGGATTTAAAGTTGTAAAAAAATCTGACTTTTCAGTACTTGATCCATGAGCAAAAGCATCTAAATTTGTTTTCCCAACTAGAACCGCTCCAGAATCCAAAAGTTTCTGAGTTACAGTAGAATTATACGGAGAAATATAATTCTTTATGATATTTGAGCTTGCAGTAGTCTTTGTTCCAATCCAATTATATAAATCTTTAATTGAGCCAGGGACTCCAGCTATTTTTGATTTTCTATTTTTTTCTTTGTCGAACTTTACTGCTGCTTTCAAGGCCTGTTCTTTTGTCAACGAAACAAAAGCTTTTACTTTTTGATCGATTTTCGCAATACGTGCAAATACCTCTTCGGTTATTTCTTTAGAAGAATATTTTTTATCAGAAAGATCCTTATTTACTTGTGTTAATGTAAGTTTTTGTAAATCCAAGATGAAAACATAAAACGTAGAACTTTATTAACTTTTGTTTTTTCTCATTCAGTGGACCAACGGTACGACACCGTGCACCATGTTGTATCGATATGATATCAACATCCCGCTGTGTCGCAATGGCACGTAGCGTTCTTGGCCATAGACTGATTAGCATTTGTCTGATGTCTGAGGCTAGGCTTTTGACTTTTTGCTTATTTCGATATAAATCTCTTCACTATAAAATACCCATTCTTCTTATTTTTTGTATTTGCAAAAACATCATCCTGTGATAATGCTCTAGTCTCTACTTTATCTTTTCTAAAAATATTTGTTAAACCCGTTACCTGTGAAGTAATAGGCACGTTTTTTGTATTAAGTTCCTTAAAAATTTCAAGATAACTCAACACACCAGCTAATTGATCTTTATAATTTTCCAAATTTTTTTCAGATATATAAATCCTAACTAAGTTTGAAACATATTTAACTTGTTCTTTTGTAAGTTGTACTTTATCTTTCATTAGTATTTATAATAATTCTTAAAATGAAGTAGCTAAGTTTATTATATTTATAAAAAGTATTTTGATTTTATACTATTTGAGAATAATTGTCGACCGACAGTCTAATTTGCTAAAGTTACAAAATAATGTAAAATAATTATATCTATTTTTTTAAGATTCATTCATGCTAGAAACTAAAGAACCTCAATCGAAATTATCTAAAACTAAATTTAATAAAAAAATAATTCTAATACTTGGGATTATAGGTGTTTTGGTCTTATGTTGTATAGTAGTAATAGCTACTTACATACTTTATACAAAAGTATATTTACCTAGCATTACAAAAGAATATATTTCTAATACTGAACAAATATTTCTTGATACAGATAAATTAGTACAAGATTTAAAAGCAGATGTTGAGAAAAATTTTCAATCTGATCTGAATAAAACTCAGGAAACACCAAATATCGAACAATCTGAAAAAATGTTAAATGAATCTGATAATTTAGTTACAAATCTTCTAAACAAAATTACGGAAGGCGAGAATAGTTTACAAAGTAGTAATATTGCTACGACTGATTTAAATAACAGTTTGATAGAATATTATCAACAAGCTAGAAATACCGCTCAGTCATATAAAATTTTAATATCCTTTAATAAAGAGATGACACATCCATTAAAAGGTATCTTAAATATTGTTTCAGAGTTGAGTAATATCACTTCATCAAACGAAGACTTCTCAGATAATCAACAAACTATAGATGACCTACAAGCGCTTGCTATAAATATAGAAAATAACAAGAAAACTATTGAGAACATCTCTGCTCCAACAAAAGAGGGAGCAGAGACAAAATCCATAATTGTAGCCTATATTGATGCACTTATCAAGGTTATAAACGATACAGTAGAGTTATATAACAAAATAAACAAAATGAGTCAATCAAAAGATGTAAGTCTACTCACTGAAATACAAGCTGACTCGGGCAGGATAAATTCAGAATTTAATACAACAATAAATGAATTAGCAGAGAGAACTCAGTCTTTCGATAAAAAAACGAGAGAATCTTATTCTGATGAAATTGATAATATAAATAAGTTAGCTGATGAAGTGAAATCACTATATATAAGTTTGAAAAAACAATAAGTTATAAATAACATTCTCAATTATACCAAAATCGTGCATCTAGAAGTCCAAATACACTATAGTATATACAACAACAGCAAATAAAAAGTAATATTACAATTATTATGACGATCACTAAACCAATAGCAATGATTGCACTATTACTATCTTTATTATTTTGATTTAAAATAACTATCTCTTCTTTCTCACTCATTGGATGCTGTTTTTATTTTCTTTTTTGCCGACATTATAGTATTTTAATAATTCAAATAACTCAATTACGAAAAATAAAATGATAAGATACTTCCGAGATAAATTGCAGCTGTCTCTGTGCGCAAAATATTTTCTGATATTATAGCATGTTGAAAATCCGATTCCCTGGCTATTTCCAATTCTCTTTGAGAAAAATCACCTTCTGGCCCAATAATATATACAATTTTTAATGGATTTTTTGATTTATTTAGAATAGCTTTCAAATTTTCAGCATTTCCTTTGGCTGATGCAATTATTTTTAAATCATAATTCTGTAGATTTTTTATGTAGTTAAAAATTTGCGGCTGTTCTAATTCTAATAAAATATCTCTTTCTGATTGCTTACAAGATTCTATTATTATTTTGTAGAAGCGAGAATATTTTTTTACTATATCTTTAGCCTTCACAATTGAGAAATCGGTCTCAATAGGTATGATTTTGCTGATCCCAATTTCTGTTAAGCACTTAATTATAGTATCCAGTTTTCTTGATTTTGGAATACTCTGAATAAGAGTTATTTCTGGATGAGGAATATTTAGTTCCAAATTTTTAATAATTCTTGCCTCAACTTTTTTCTTTGTTATTAAAATAAGTTCGCATAAAAATTTTTCCTGTAAACCATCAAAAACAATTATCGGATCACCAACTTCAAGCCTAAGTGATTTCCTTATATGAAGTACTTGATCGTCATCAATTATAACTTTTTTTACATATCTAGTATTTGGTTGTATATAAAAACGAGGAAGTCTATCCATTAATTTGTAGCTATACTAAGAATTTCTCATAATCATAAACCTTTGGAGTATAAATATACATCATCTTCTTCATTGTTATTTTATGAACTAGAGAATAAGGATGACTGTCCAATCTCTCAAATCAGGATATTTTTCGCTATGATATTAAATATAAAAAAATTATGTAATTATTTTAATATATTTGAAAAGATTAGTATATTATTAAGCAAATAAGGCTTATGTTATAGCACATATGTCATAGAAACTTAGAAGTATTTCTAAAAACAAAGTATGTAGAAAGTAGTATTTCACATTCAACAAGCAATATACAGTGAACAAAACACATAATTTAAATTTAATAGATAGATTATAACAAATATCGGGGAGCTAACGGCTGACAGCAGAAAGTCGATAGAGACAAATGATTGTGGTATAATATTATTTCTAAGAAGTTTTAGATTTTAAATTTAACTTTATGTATTTCACACCTTACTTTGATCCACTTTATTTGCTTTTTGCTTTACCAGCTCTCATAATAGGAATTATAGCAACTATTTTTGTAAGAATAGCATATTCTATAAATTCTAAAAAAATAAACGTAAAAGGATACACTGGTCTGGATACAGTTACAATGATTGCAGAAAAATATCGTTACAATATTGACATAAAACAAGGATTTGGATCTTTGGAAGATAATTATAATCCTATAAACAAAACTATAACCATATCCCAAGATGTAGCAAAAATTCCGTCAGTAGCTTCTGTGGGAATAGCAGCTCATGAAATGGGACATGTTGCCCAGCACCAAAGCGGCTTTTTCCTTATGAATATAAGAACATTTTTCGTGCCTATTATAAATATTGGTTCAAATCTCGGATACGTGCTTTTAATTCTTGGGATTATTATAAACTTCACTGGCCTAGCCTGGCTAGGAATTATACTTTTTTCTGGAGCAACAATTTTTACTCTCATAACTCTACCTATAGAACTTGATGCATCTAGAAGGGCGATTAATATGATTCACACTTTAGGCCTTGTAGATCAAACTCAAATTGGTGGAGTAAAACAGGTATTAGGAGCTGCTGCGCTCACTTATATTTCTGCAACAATTCAATCTCTAGGCACTCTCTTATATTTTATTTTTAGGGTAAGTCGGATGAATAGAGATTAGTTTAACACTTTCAGCAAAATGTAATTCACCGAATGAGAAAAAACTGAGAACTTAATCAGTTTTTAAATATATAAAAAAATACGACATTACCCAGAATGCAGGATTTCACCCTGAATACGACTGGTACACAGTGTTTAGCTTAAACTCAATTAGATGCACGGCCTAACATTAAACAAATTATAGCAAACTCAAAACAGAATTGCTGGTTTAGGTATAATTTTTTAAACTATTAATTTTTGTTTTTAAAATTGCTATATACTCAATGAGAAACAAAGGAGTATTTGAAATGGATTTTAACAAATACGATATTGTATTTTTATATCAGTATAGATTAATGACAAAGCTATGAATCCAAAGTAATTCATAGAAACTAATTCATAAGCCGGATTCTGTGCTTAGGTTGATCACTCTTCCTAAGTGATAGTTATTTATCTAAGATAAAGCTCGCTAAGCTTCTGCGAATTTCATCTTCCTTTCGGTGCCCCTCTTGAGGGTTGCTCCAGATAGGGGTTACACAGCACACGTAAATTACTCTACGTGCCGGTGAGCTCTTACCTTTCTACTTAGTTAATAAACTTAGTAGAATCCGCCGAAACTGTAGTTTAGACGGACGCCTTTTCAATATGACCATTTAAAAAATGGCTACATGTTTTCTGTTGCCCTTTCTCGAACCACAAAGGTTCAAAGTTAATCCCAGAGATCACTCCCTGCCTGGTCTCCCAGGTATCTATTGGCCATAAAACACGTGGATTTAAGGCCTTACCCTGCATCCAACTTGGTACAGGGGGAGTCCGGACTTTCCTCCCCAAACTAATTGGGGTAACTATCTGAATTAGTTTCTATTTTTATATTATAGCAAAAAAAGTAGCAAGCAGCATAGTATAAATGGTGAAGTTTAAAGTTTTCAGAAAGATGCATTGGTTGTAGATTTTTATTTAAACACATTGGAACTACCTACTCATCTAGTTATCTTCAGTTTAATATAGACTAATATAGAAAAAAGCTAAAAATTTAGTAGATACTATAAAATCATTGTTTTTGTAAATTCTTTAGTTTCTGTATCTGAAACTATAGTTATGTTAATTGTATAAATTCCTTTCTCAAATATTGATTCAAAAACAGCACCAGTAGTCAAATTTATATCATAGAAAAATTTATTTGTATTGGTAGGGCCTTTAAAATTTAAAAATATGTCAAAATTTCTAGAAGAATCATTTCCCCAAGCAACATCATTAATTAATGGTACAGTAGAAATTCTAATTGTATATTTATTTCCATTTATTCGTATTATAGTGTAATCAAATTGTACACTCAATTCCTCTTTTGCAGCTGATTCCTTAATCTCAGGAGGTCCTTGACTGACGAGTAATATACTAACCGAAGAAATGGCGAAAATAAATGCAACAAAAATAAATTGATATAATTGCTTCCCCAAAAACCCGAATTTAGGTTTCTCTGCATATTCTATCTTTTTATTCAGACTATGAATATAGTATATGATAATGATCAATATTAATAAAAATATTATTAACCCCATAAGTAGTACGTATCCTTTCGTTGTAAATGTATATTCTTTTATTAAAAATTCTAAAATATTCGTCATATTTGCTTATTAAGAACCTCTTTGTTATCTGCTATATTTTGAGCTTGATTTGGATTTACCCCTTCACTTGAGGCTAGTTCAGAGAGTATTTCATTTGGATTGGTGGTGATTAAATTATGTTCATTTTCACTTGCTATAACCTGAATTGCTACATGATTTGAACCAGCAAAAAACAATCCTTCACCAATTCCTGCTGATAATAAAAAATTCTTTTCTCCATTAGATAAATAAAATAACTCTCGTATTTTGTCAACAGCTACAGGGCTTTGTTTCATCAATACTTGTATTGCAGAGTTAGTGACTATTGCTTTACCATAGTCAGATTCTAAAAAATCTTCTACATCTTGAGTAATTGTAGTTAACCCAAGCGCATACTTTCTAGCTCTTTTTGCAATAGAATGGAGAAATTTAGCAGCATCTTCAAATTGCATCATCCACCACGCCTCATCTATGATAAGTAATCTTTTCCTTCTAGATTTTTTGATCCTGGTCCAAATATAGTCTAACATCATATACATAGCTATTGGACGCATTTCATCAGATAATTCACGAATACTAAACACTGTAAATGTATTAGATATTTCTACATTAGTCGGTTGGTTAAATATACCAGAAGCACTACCTTTCAGATATCTTTCTAGCCTAGAGGCAATTTTGTGCGCCTCGTCTTCTGCCATGGCTCTCAAAATTTTATAAAGATCCTCAAGTAACGGTGCTGGATTCCTTTGAGTCGAAGGATCAGGAGTTATTCCTTTCTCTCGATAAGTTAGAATTAACGCCCTATCTAACACTGCACTTTCTTCTGGAGTCATTTTGCCTCCTATCATGAGCTTGATCAGTCCATGCAACGATAAAATCTTGAAACGTAATTCATCTTCATCTTTATCAAACATTCCTGATAATTCAAAGGGATTAAGTTTTTGTGATCCATCCTGAGAAAATGATATATATTCTCCGCCAATAGCTGTGGTAAGTTTTTCATATTCTCTTTCTGGATCAATAATGATTATTTCTACACCAAACATTAAACTCCTTACCGCCTCCAATTTGACCATATAACTTTTACCTGCACCAGAAGTAGCAAATATAACCATATTAGCATTAGCGGTTTTGTACCTATCGAAGATGACCAGACTTTTATTAGTCTTATTGATACCATAAAGAATTCCTTCATCCATAGTTAATTCTGAACTTGTGAATGGAAAAGTAGTTGCTAGAGACGTAGTATCCATATTCCTGGTTATATAAAGTTTATCAGATCCTGCAGGTAAAGTACTTAAAAATCCTTTTTCTTGTTGTAAGGTCGCTATTTTTACTACCACACCTATAGCCGCTAACGTAGATTCTACATCACGAGAGAATTTCTCTAGCTCTTTCAGATTGTCAGCCCTGATAGTGATATAAAGGCAATAATGAAAATATTTTTCTTCGCCTGCTGCTATTTGCATTTGTAGCTGTTTAGCATCCTCCAAATTTACCTTGACAGTCGGATCAGGAATCTTGCCTGCCTCAATATCTAGATTAATTGTCGCTTCCATTTCTGCGATTTTTCTCTTTAGTCTTTCGAGAACTTTTCCTGAATCAACTGGATAATAAAACGTACTTATATCAATAGGTCTTTCAAAGTTGATCAATGGCGCCAGCCAGTTTGATCCTACATATCTTGGGAAACCTGTTGTGAAAAAAGTACGAAAATATTTACCTCCAATTAGAATATGATTAAAGTCAACTTCAATCGCCGGCGGCGCAATAATATCTTTTACATCAACTAGACCTTCTGTAAATTTTTGAATAGCTTCGGTTTCTAGAACTCTACTTTGTTGTTGCTGCCCTAGCTCTTTATTTTCCTTTTTAGCGCCTATCCCAAGAAAGGACATAAGTAATTAGTAATAAATTAAATAATCTCCCTCCAAAATTTTATTTTTGCTGTAGATCCCAGTTAGGGAGACAAATATCAAATATTCCCAAATAAGCCCCAAATATGAACAATCAGTTAACAGCCATCAGCCTTCTGTACACTTATAACATTTATAACCAAAAATTTCCTAATTTCAAAAATTCTTGATCCATATGGTCTGTCTAGCTAGTCAGATAGATAATCTATCTCTATAGGAAACCCCCTAATAACTAAATATAATACCTCTTCTACAAACTAACCTTATCGCTTTTGTCTTGCCTTCAATTCTGTTTCTTTCTCTTCTGTAAGAGAGGAAACAATACCAGTTGTAAATTCTTCTGATCTTAAATTTAATCTTTCAAGACCAGATCTATCAGGATCATATAGAGAATAAAATAACTTAATAAGCTCATCGGTTGTTAATTGTCTTGAATGAATCTGCATTCTCTTTAATTGTTTAATAATATGATCCCTTTTCGGATAAAGCTGTGTTTTAGCACTTTCTATAACTGCAGCTAAATTTGTGATCTTCACCGGCTTACCAAATAGTTGTTTCCAAATACTTGTTCTAGTTACCTCTCCAACGATAGTTGGAATTGCTATGAAAAATCTCTTATCCAGAACCTCATTACGAACAGTAAGATTTTTTATAAATTGCATATAAATTTCTATTTGTCTTGCTAAGGCCGAGGAAATCTGTTTCTCTTTGTGAATTCTCAATTTTTCTATATAAGAACTAACATCTTTTTTTTGAGTATTGATAAGTATTTGCAACGGAAATGTTAACGAATTTAATACACCGGCAAATGCAGTTATTCTAGCATCTTGTTCTACTTCAGATAATAGATCAAAGTTTAGAGAGCTAGTTTCCATAACTAAAGTAACTACCCCACTTTTTAGAATGAGTAAATCATCACGAATATCTTCGATATCAAGATGCTGTTGTGTTGTGACTACAGATCCACCAAATAAAGCCATAATTATTGTTCCATAAATTTATAAGTTGGAATCACCTTTCCGTTTAATTTAATACGATAATCTGTAAATTTTCTACCTGGTTTCTCAAAATCCAAAATATAATCTCCGTCTGGTAATGGAGTTGCTGTAGTAAATCGCCCAGAATTATCTGCAACTGTTTTTCTCACAGGAAACCCTTCTGAATCTCTTACTTCTATAGATACTCCAGGTATTGGATTATTATTTTTATCAATCACAAAGCCATTTAAAATATTGGGCCTTAGAGTCGGTTGTACCGATAGTTTAGTCGATTGATCAAATTTCTGATTAGTATCTTTGATTCTTTGGTGCAGATCTTTTATCTCTTTATTTATTGTATCAATTTGTTGTACAATCAAACTCTGGACCTCTAACTCTTCTTCTGGCTCTTCTTTAAGTTTTGATAACTCTGTCTCAAGTTGAAAAATTTTATCTTTCAAATTTTTAATCTTTTCCTGCTTTCCTAGTTCTTCTCTGTATTCGGAATCGGATTTTGTAATATTATCAAGACTAACAGGCATTTTAACTTTTTCACTTACTGTCTCGCTTGTTCCATCTTGTTGTTTTGGTATAGGCATATTTTTTAATGATGGCTTCGGGACTTGTTCTTTATATAGTGTATCCTGCACAGGCATATCATTCAAGATATTGTTAAGTAAATTCGTCCCAGCTATGGGCCTATTGATACGACCTTGCTTGTTCATTTTGAGTGCTACTGCTTGATTATCGCCAGTTTTTACCGTTGTTATATTTGGATCATTCAGATCTATACTCATAGCTAAATTTAATTCTCTAGGATTTATAATTGGAGACTTTCGTGATGTAGTCACTTTTGTATTTGTCATATTTATATCTATAGGAATTTTTGTAAAATTTAACTCATCTGGTTTATAGTTTTGTTTAATATGAGTATCAATAGTAGCTATATGCTCCTCTTCTAATTCATCAACTTTAGTTGCGCTGTCTTTTATACTTTCATTCAACAATGGCATATTCACTTTTTCTGCTCTTGAAACTAAATGTGTTGCATATTTACCACTTGCTTGATAATCTGACCTCAGCACTTCAGGAGTTTTGGGTACCTTTTTCCAAATTCTCCTCTGTGAGGTAGTGAGCGCTATAACAAAATTAGAGAGCCAGCTCGAAAATGGAATACCATTCACTGTAAGTAAAGCTAACGCAAACCCCAATATTACAAAGAATATAATCAGCGGCCATTTCAAAATATCAGGCAATGGCAAAGAATAAATAAACAAAGCTATAATTATACATACAATGATATAACTAAATTGCTTTACGCTAAATGCTCCGAATAGCTTAAATTCTATATCCATAACATTTTGTGGAACTGCATGTCTTTTCATATCTGTTTTATAGTTTAACAGATAATGTCTATTTCGTGAATATAATACCAGAATAATACCAAACAAGAGATTATATATATTTTAAATAAATAACAACATACAGTACCTTATAGGATCATATTGCATACTATCTACTACACTTGACGTTATATTTTTTTTAATTAAAAATTTGTAACGCTAAAGACTTTTCTTGAGAAGTTATTCAACAATTGTTATATTAATATATTACCTCTAAAATCTAATTGTATAAGATAAAGAAAATAATCTTTTTATAATTAACTAGATGAATAACAAAATACCAACATATAAATTAGTAATTATTGACGATGACTTTGTAGTTAGGCAGATTATAAAGACTTTTATATTTAAACTAAGCATATTCCTAAAAGTAAATATAGAAATATACTCATCAGACAATGGTGTAGAGGGTCTAGGGCTGATTTATGTTATCGATCCTAAAATAATAATTATAGATTCTACTTTGCCGAAATACTCAGGAAGAGAAGTCATTGAATACCTAATCTCTAATGAAAAATTCTTAAATAAAAAAATACTGATAACTCACGATAATAGTAAAGATATATCCATTCCAGGTTATTATAAATTGTTTATTAAAAATGAAAAAACTTTCTTACGTGAGCTACTGAATAATATAGAAATTGACATCACTAATGCAGATAAAATCCGTTTTCACAGAAATTTTTTTGGTAAATTTTCTATTTTAATGGGCACCTTGACAATTATATGGTCAAATAGAAGCCAGCTCATACTGAGACACTCAGAATCTAAAATGTTTATAATAAAATTCTTATTTATGATTTCATGGTTAATTTCGCAGGTTATCACAAGTATTTATTTCACAATTGTTTATTTGATTAGCTACAAGGTAACTGAATCAAATATAACACAACAACGTATTGACCTTTCTCAATTTAGAGTTCGTTATTATCCAACAATAGTTGCATTATTAGTTGCTATATTTGTTTTACTTTTACAGGCAATTTTATGTTTGATTGGTGAGGCTACAATTTTGGGTTTGAGAGTAAACAATCTAGTACAAAAATAACTGTTATACTGAATTCAAATTTGTAAATTATCTAAAATAATTTATGAATATAGAAAATAGTGATACTTGTAAAGAAGTATTTGACAATAAATATAATATTTTAGTCAAAATTTTTGAAAAGTAGTAACAGAAAGAAAAGTTTTAATATACCAAAAAAAATAATTATACTATCTGTTTTTTTGATCTTTTTTGTGGTGATACTTATTCATCCACTCAGAATTAGTTTGGCACAAAATCCTAGTAAACAAGATTTGCTTATTAAAAAAGAATACATACACAACATATCAGATAATTATAAATTTTATCTAGACACAAAACTAAAAAATTATGAAATACTAAGTACCGCAATCTACGACGTAAAAGACGAAATAGTACAAATTAATAAACTTTATGATTATTTAAAAACAAAAAATTCTATCTTCAAGTCTCTGTTCTTTGCTCAAATTATTGTCACTGAATCTAACAAAGTCAACGCTGACTATAGAATTGTTGTTGGTATCATGGAATCTGAATCTGGGTTTTGTGAAATACCCTACAAAAAATACAATTGTTTTGGATATTTAAATAAAATTCAATACTCTTCTTTTCAAGAAGCATTTTCTAACTTAACTCCCAAAATTGCATCTTTTGTAGCTAAATATGGATGGGACTTAATAAAATTAGGAAAATCCTATGGGGCAATCAATTATCAAGAATGGGCGGATAAAGTATATAAACTGGCAATAAAAGTGCCTAATTAATCAAAGTTATAAAGTGAAAGGCCCAAAAAAAAGAAAAATTCCTAAATTTTTAGCTTTTTACTTTTTAATTTTGGCTTTTCCTCCAAAGGGGAATCTATCTTTTAGTGATAACTTATTCAATGTCTAATTGGCAAAAGGGTACAAAAAATTTTAAAACAATAAAACTTGGTAGCCCAACTTCTTTTTGGAGCTACGGGTTAGAACGAAGACTTTATCTTGTAAAACAACAAGTTGATTTCTATGGCAAAAAAGTATTAGATGTTGGCTGTGGACTAGGTATGTTTTTAAATAAATTCTCATCTCTTAGCGAACCAGCTTTTGATGGTAAGGTACAAAATACTATTGTTTATGGAATTGATGTAGATAAAAGAAAGATCGAGATTGCAAAACATAAATTCTCAAATGTACAAGTTGCTCGTGCAGAAAAGCTACCTTTTAGCAGGAAATTTTTTGATATTGTTTTTTCTCACGAAACACTGGAACACGTTGATGATGATAAAAAGGCTATTATAGAAGCATTAAGAGTTCTAAAAACTGGAGGTAAAATGATAATTTTCTGTCCAAATAAACGCTGGCCTTTTGAAACTCACGGTATTTATCTTAGAGGAAAATATCACTTTGGCAATATCTTTGGCGTAACATATTTACCAAAATTTTTATATAAGAAATTAACCCCACACGTTAGGAATTATTCTAACAAAGATTTATTATCACTTTTTCCCCAAAAAAGTATAAAGATCATTCATCATTCACATGTATTTCCGGGACTTGATGGATTAGTAACTAAAACTGGTCTTGGTGGCAAGTTTATTAGAAAAATTTTAGAATTTCTTGAAAGAACTCCGCTACATTATTTCGGAATAAGTCACTTTCTAGTTGTGGAAAAATTAGGTGATAGGCAAATAGATGATTAGATTTATGTATTATGAAAAGAATTAAATTTAACCTTTAATTTGCTACTAGCCTATTTTCTATTCGCCTAAACTCTTATCAGCTCAACATGACTGACTCACATCTATTTTTATTTTCAAATCAATAAATTCCTACCTATCATATTTACTGGTTTTTCTATACCCATGATGGCTAGTATTGTTGGAGCAATATCAGCTAATATTCCAACAGTCAATTCTCTTGGCACCTCACCGCCTTTTACCACGATAAGTGGTACTGGATTCGTCGAATGTTTCGTATCAATACCACCAGTTTTTGATTCTATAAGCTCTTCGATATTGCCATGATCTGCTGTAATTATAACTGCTCCATTCCTGTCCAAAATTTTTGGTATAATTCTACCTATACACTGATCTGTGGTTTCCATTGCTTTTATTGCTGCATCAAGTACACCTGTATGTGCTACCATATCAGGGTTAGCGAAATTTACTAATATAAAATCATATTCATTACTATAAATTTTATCAACCAAGATATCGGTTAATAAAGGTGCATTCATTTCAGGTTTTTGATCGTATGTAGATACATCTTTTGGAGATGGGACTTCGATATTATCTTCTCCTGGATATAATAAATTGGATTTGCAATTAAAAAAATGAGTCACATGCATAAATTTTTCTGATTCTGCAATCCTAAGCTGAGTGAGACCATTATCAGAAAGTACTCGACCAAGTGGATTTGAGATGACTTCTTCTGGAAAAGCTACATGCTCTGGATAATCAACTGCATATTCTGTCATCCCAATAAAATATATATCTTCTATCGGTTCTCTTTCAAAATTTTTGAAATTTTTATCAATAAATGCTTGAGTGAGCTGTATAGCACGATCTCCACGAAAATTACAAAACAAAATAACATCTCCTTTTTCTACAGAACCAATTGGTTTATGCTCTGTAGTAACCACACAAGGCTCTATATATTCATCTGTTATTCCTTCTCGATAAGATAATTCAACTGCTTCTTCCCAGTTCTGAACTTTTTTACCTTTACCTTTAGTAAGCATCTCATAAGCTTTTTGTGTTCTATCCCATCTTTGATCGCGATCCATTGCATAATACCTGCCACATAACGAAGCTATCCGACCTACTGATTTAATTTTGCATTGCATATCGACTTGTTGAATATACTCCAAACAAGACTTAGGAGGAGAATCTCTACCATCAGTAAAAAGATGTAAAAATACTCGATCTCGATCTATATCCTGCTCACTAAGTAGTTTTATAAGTGTCAATAAATGAGCAAGAGAAGAGTGGACTTTACCACCTCCTACTAAACCGATAATATGGAAATTAGTATTCAGGGCCTTCATCTGCTTAATACCATTGAGAATTACAGGATTCTTAAAAAAACTCTTATCCTCAATCGCCATATCTATTCTAGGAAGTTCTTGATAAACAATCTTACCTGCACCTATGTTCATATGACCAACTTCGCTATTACCATCAGTACCTTCGGGAAGTCCTACATCAAGCCCAGCTGCTTTCAGATAAGTATGAGGATATGATGGCCAATATTTATCTAGAAATGGGGTTTTTGCTAATGTCACAGCATTGCCAGGACCAGGTGGTGCTACCCCAACTCCGTCCATAATTATTAAAACAGTAGGTTTTGGACGATTAAATAAAGTAACCATAGGCAGTTTAAATTTACATTATAAAGATAACAAACTTAAAGTGTTTTGACAACGTAGATAAAATAAATAACAAATGATAAACTCTCTAAGAGGAGACTCAACATGAGGACAAATAACAAATAGTAGAAAAGCTCTAAACTTTCTACTTGCATTATTTATCTTAAATTTATAATTTGTTATTTATTCCAGTATCCCTTTCTTTTAAACCTAATCTATTAAATCTAATAAAATTCCCTCTTCTGTTATATAAACTCCCCATTTTAAAGTTCTGCTACCTACATCTTTGCCTTGTTTCGAAATTTCAGCTGTATCTATAATAAATTGAAGTCCTAATTCGTTATTTTTTATCCATTTCCAGGTTTCATCAACACCACCATTTAGGTCGTAAAGTGAACGTTCAGAACTCGGAAGTGTTTTTGCTTTTTCTTTGTCATTCACAAAATCTCCTTCTATTCCTGTTATTTTATAAATTGCTTTAAAATTAATGAGGGTAAAAAAATCAGGTAATTTAACTATATGCGCCTCAATAAAGACTGTATCACCGAACATAGTAAATGTCTGTTCTGTTATATTATTAGAATCTTGTTGAGTTTGATTTGGGAAAAGCAGTTTAACCAAAGCAGACGTTCCTTCTAGTTGTTTATACACTACTTTAAATCTATCAAATCCACGTTCATCTTGAGTTAATGGTGTAACTTCAATGGTTGCAACTAATTTTTTTGATGTGAAAGCATTATAAGTATGGAGCCATATACCAGCAAATAATATTATTACAATACCAAAACATGATATCAAAAACACTAACAATAAAGACAAAGTAACTATCGTTTTTTCCATAAATTTAAAAAGTTTATTTTGTCCTTCCATAATAAATTTCTAAAAAAACAATTTAATTTAATAATATTATACCAATTAAAGATAAAAACATAGAACATAAAACTTATCACTTAGAATTTTCTATATAAAAATCAATGAAAAAGTTGATAATTTTTAAAAACTGGTAAACTGCCAGCAGGAATCAACATCTACAATCTACTATAAGGAATAAACTATGGATTAGGCGTGGGAACAGTTGTATCTACAAAAGTAGAAATCTACTATAAGGAATAAACTTTTTGAAAAACTGACTTAAGATGATAATCTACAAAAGTAAAAATCTACTATAAGGAATAAACCCGAAAAACAGTAGGTACAACGGCAGAAATCTACAAAAGTAGAAATCTACTATAAGGAATAAACAAGAAATGTTGATAAATCAACGTTTTTTATCTACAAAAGTAGAAATCTACTATAAGGAATAAACATCAATTACGAAAATCGGGTCAGCAATATCTACAAAAGTAGAAATCTACTATAAGGAATAAACAGATGAAAGATTCGAAAAAAAAGCTAAAATCTACAAAAGTAGAAATCTACTATAAGGAATAAACACATTTTGGTATAGAAGGTGGTATAACATCTACAAAAGTAGAAATCTACTATAAGGAATAAACAAAGGCTGAAATCGCTTGAGGAACAGCATCTACAAAAGTAGAAATCTACTATAAGGAATAAACATAGAGGTTGAAAAATGGGATCTGCCATTATCTACAAAAGTAGAAATCTACTATAAGGAATAAACTCAATTGCAATGGCAAGAGATATAAATAATCTACAAAAGTAGAAATCTACTATAAGGAATAAACACTGATATAGCCTTGCCATAGTGCTGAATCTGCAAAAGTAGAAATCTACTATAAGGAATAAACCCAAAATGGAACACCCAGTGGATCGGCAGATCTACAAAAGTAGAAATCTACTATAAGGAATAAACCAATACCCGATTGGTCTGTTATCGTAGATCTACAAAAGTAGAAATCTACTATAAGGAATAAACTCCAGACAAATTTAAATTTATATCATCTATCTACAAAAGTAGAAATCTACTATAAGGAATAAACTGCAATTTCAGGTAAAAGGTTCAAATAAATCTACAAAAGTAGAAATCTACTATAAGGAATAAACCATGCAAGGCAAACCTATTAAAGTTAATAATCTACAAAAGTAGAAATCTACTATAAGGAATAAACTAGATATTTTATATCTGACTTGGAACGATATCTACAAAAGTAGAAATCTACTATAAGGAATAAACAGTCATTTTCTTGCCAGATCTGCAAAAAGATACAACTGCCAAAATCTATTTGAACAGGACTTTTATAATCTGGTAAGTGGTTTACTCCCTTACAGGACAATATAATCCTATAATTCGGTCCTGGTTTTGTAAAAAAATAAAGACCAAGGTTTTATTCCATACAGACGACTTCTGCTTTCTACCAAAAAGGTAATTGAGCTAATAATTCTTTTATCAAAGATCTATTCCAAGTATACTATATCTTTCTCCTCATGAACAGCACTCCCAAACCTAATAATCTTTTTATCACATGCTAGACATGTAGAAAATATAAGAACGCTATCTGTTTTCTTAAATCGCTTTTTAAAAGTACATTCTATCTCTGCCAGGATGTTATTTAAAATTCTGTCGCTATTTTTAATCGAGTACACAGAATACTGAATCTTATTTCCGAACTGTTTCAAAAACTTTGAGAATTTTTCGCGAGTTTTATTTGAAGTTATATCATAAGATACGATAAGCATATTATTTAGGACTAAAATAAGGCACTTTATATTTTTCAGGATTAAGGAGATATCTATAAAATTCTAGAATATAAGTATAGATCTCGACTTTATTTTTCATAATTAAATCAAACCAGATATCCAGATATTTCTTCTGAATATCATACTTTTTGAAGCTAAATCTGCCATTTTTGAACTTAAAATCCTTTTTATTTATACGTCCAAGATTGTAAGCCTTGACAAGCTCATAATCAATTAAGCATCTTATTGGTTCCATAACATCACAACTTAAAGATTTTCTTTGAAAAAATAATTGATGATAAATGCCTTTATATGTATCAAATCCGAATAATCTCAAAAGCGAATCTATAAAGTTGAATAGAAAAGTATAACCAATATCAAGGAGGAAATTAGGAATATCTTCTTTAGTGCGTGGTGCACGCCTATACCAGCCGATATCTCTGAAAATATTTTTAAAATAATAATTTGAAAAAGCGCCTTCTACTCCTAAAATTTGATTTACATTTTTGCATGACTCAAGAGTTTGCAAAGTCTGTTTTAATTTTTCATCACCGACATTTTTATCTAATCTCTTTAGAATTTTAAACTGATTTATAATTTTATTTTTTATAAATATTTTAGAAAGTTCCATTATTTTCTTAGATCCCATACAATATTGAATTTCTCGTAAAGCATAATTTCCCTCAGCTACAGACATAATTTCGGCATATTGTTGAAATGAATTATTAAGTAAAAAGATAGAAATTCCATACTCTTTAACTTTTCTGATCAAAACGCTTGTTATGGTGCAGTCTCCTATTATAAATATTGACAAAACAAGATGACACGAAATTTGGTTTACAAATTCATTCCCTTTATAGAGCCGAATATTGCAATTATGAAATTTTATTTCATTCTTAAAATTTTGATGTTTGATTACAAAAATTATTTTTTTCTGTTTAAAATCAGACAGGGTAAGCATATCTACATAAATTACTGTAAATACAATTTAAACACTTATTTTTATTAACTTTAATTTTCGCTTCTAATGAAAAATTCCACATATCATTCACAACTTTTTCAAATTTATGCAACTCTTCTCCTTTTGGTAATTTTATAGTATATCTTTTATTATCTTTCAAAGAATGAATAAACATTTTGCGTACTTCGTAATCTTTTTCAATCATACCAAAATATTGAGCGTACAATTGATATTTATAACCATCATAAATTTTAGATACTTTATATTTTCTCTCGATCAATGCTTTTTCTAAGACGTCATATATGTCAATTTTTCCAACCACTTTATATTTTTCACTGTATACTGGAAGACCTTGAAGATACCTTGTTGAGGAAGAATATTTGCTAGTTTCAATATTTTCATGCTTCAGCTTTCCAACTATCTGTGTTTTGCCATGATATGTGTCTTGACAAAAGGAATAATAAATAGAATGCAAGTAAATTGAGTAAGGGCAGAAAAGAAAATCATTTATTGTAGATATTTGAATTAATTGATACATAAACTCGAATTATAAGACTAAAATTGGTTATTTCCTATTTTTAGTTTGAATGAATTGTAATTCGTTTGGCAATATTGTAAGCAGTGACAGAGTCAGAATTGCCGCAAAAATCTAACCTCTTCCTTTTGTCAATATCTAAACTCTCAAACTTACAATTCTCATTTTACATATGTAATTATGATTAAATCATTTTTCAGTTTTATCTTCTTCTGTATTACAAATTGGACAATTTCTGAAACATTAACATAGGTAATTTTGCTTTCACTCGTCCAAATTCGATAACAACATTTTTGTATTCATCACAAAAATCCTAGTACTTTTTTAAAATTAAATTGAAAGATATTTTCATCTTACTTGCATCTTCTCTTTTATTTCTTGTGTTAATTGATATTCTCTTTCTTCATAACTAATTGAAATTTTATCCAAATTTAATCTTTTGGAGGCAAATTTTCCGATACTTTTTGAAAGAGAAATAAATTTATTAAAATTTTCTTCCGATAAATTATTCATTAGATACAATCACTTATTTTTATTTAAGTCGTAATATACTCTTTTGTTTTGAGTAAATCGCAGAAAATTGTATCTTTGTTTTGATTTGTATAACTTGTAGTTTTCATAAACTTCTTTATTAATAGTCCAATTATTAATTTTATCTGGACGATCAATTTTATAAATGAACTTTTTATTTTCATCAACATCTTGACTGAAAATCTCAATTAACAATTTTAAGTCATTTTTAAAGTTCTAAAAAAAATTTTTTCTTTTTTATCTCCTTATCATAATCCTTAGGCCTTTTATTAACCGAGTAATAATTAAAACTCACCTTTTCAATAACTCTTCCCATTGACCGAGATAGGAAATATTTTTCTTCAAACAATTCAATTTATTTTTCAGTATTTTCGACTAAATTTTTTAAAAGGTGTTACTTCGCTGTAATCGCTTTTGTATCTCAAATTACTTTTATTAGTTTATAAACGCATTCAAAATTTAATCTATTATTTATTTGGTGAATGTTATGAGCAATATAGGATTTTCTTTCTTATTTTTGTCGATTGACAATATCCTGAAGCGACTGCAGATAATTATTATTTTTTTTAAGACAATTTGTAAATTTCTATAAGAGAAAACCAAACTCTACAAAAGAAACCCTGCTTTCTTTCTTTGTAAAAAAAGAATACTCTAATAAGTATTCAACTAATTCTTTATAACCCTTAACAAAATAATCTAAACATACATCAATTTTGTTATTTCTCTATACACTTTTGATATTTTCATAGGCTTCAACCTGAACCGTAAAGTCTTAGTAATTTCTACAAATTTTGAAATCCATCCATACTACACAGATTAAGATTTATTTTTGGCACAAAATTTATCCCATTCCTGCATATCTATCTGTAAATGGTCATAAGGCATTAATTTTTCAATATTGTTACTCTTGGCAAACTGCCTGATTTTCTTTATAAGCAAAATTCCTTTTCGAGCAATATTGTATGCACCGTTAGCATCACCATTAAATTCAAATTTTTCTTTACCAGCATATCTCGATTTTAATTTTTCATAATTCTTTTCTGAATGAAAACCGCATGATGGGCAAGCGATAAAATCTCTATGTTCAACAGCGTGACAATTCCTAAGGTTTAAAATTCTATTGATAATAAAGATTAACTGTTGATAAAATTCTGCTCTAAAATCACCTGCTAAAATTTGATCCATAATATTTCTTTTCAAATCAATTTTACCTTCGAAAAGTTTTTTCAGCTCTTCTGTAGCAATAAATGAAATTGTTTCCCACTTTTTATTATCTTTTGATTTCTTGTTGAATAACCTTTCTATATCAGAATTAAAAAATAACTTTTTGTTGAGAAAAATCTCAGTATATAACCCATTCTTATTTTCTTTTTTTTCATTTTCTTTGCTTGCTAAGCACTCAAAGTTAAATCTTTTGCCATCATAAAAAATATTAAACTCATGTTCTGCTAAGAGTTTTTTGACTTGATTAATATTTTTGAAAGTGAATCCATATAACCTTTTTCTAAACCCGCATACCGGGCAAATAGCAGATGTGAAACTAGCAGGAATATAAAAAATAATACCGACTTGCTTTTTGTGAATATCTTGAAAATTATTGACGGGTGGGGTGAATTGGAATGCATTTAAATAATTTCCTTTTTCTTTACTTACAAGATAATTGAGTTTTTTCGCTAATGCGAGTTCAAATTTTTGGTATACCTGTTTTTCAATTTTAAATCTTCCACGTTTAAAACCAATATTTAAATCTTCAAAAACAATTATTGGCAAAATTCTTTCATCTAAACATTCAAAAATAATTTTATCTATCTCGTTTACAACCTGAGAAATATAACCATGTTTTAGTTCCTTAATATTTTCAATTGTATGCCATGATTTTCGTTCATCATCTCTCTCCTTTTCCTTTTCGTCCAAGAGCTTGTGATAATCATCTGGTTCCTTTTTATTGGGTACATCGATAGTATTTAAACTCTTTATTTTAAGGATATTAGCATTTTCGTCAATTACAGAAATATAAAGTAAATGTTTTTCGCCTCGATCAATGCCAATAATTCGAGCTTTTCTTTGAGTTGCCAGCACTTGATTGACCTTTGAATTTATTTGTTTATCTTTGAAACCAATATTTAAAACAATAGGTAAATGAAATAAAATTTTATCTTCTGCATATCTTTTTCTATCTATTATTTCTTTTCCTTTCTTATCCTTTTTCTTTGGCAAATTCTTAGTAGCTTTTCGATAAAATACCTCTCCTCCACCGCTAAGTTTTAAAATGGCACCTTTTTTACTTTCTAAATTTTTTTTATCAAAAAGTAATTGAAAATATTTTGTATGTAAATTAACGTTTCCTTTTTTCTTTTTATTCAAAAAATCTTTGTTACTAATTTCAAAAAGGTAGAAATTCTCATTAGTCAGATTATTGACATATCTCTTTGAAATTTTTACGAAACCAATATTATATAGCACTATATTTCCTAGATCTTTGGCTAGATCCTCAGCCGCTTTATATTTCTTATCCAAAATAACTTCCAATTGTGGGTAACTGAATTTTTGTTTTTCTAATATTTTTTTCGTGCGTTCGATTAACTCTTGATTTGTTAAAGTTTCTTTGTCTTTTCTATATTCTTTTTTATATTCTCCTTTATAAAGCGAACCGTAAATAGTAGTTGACTTTAACTGCCGATAGTTCATAAGTTCATAAAAGCCATCTCTTGTTTCAAAGGCCTCTTTTTTATTAATATTAAATGTTGAGGCTGAAGACATCAGTCCTAAGTAATATTTATTGTCTTTTCTTAGTATTGAGGAATAATATTGTAAATTACCCTCCTCATTTGCCGACCACCCCATTAACAAAGTACTTTTTTCAAAATTTAGCTTTATCTTATCCTCAGCATATGGTTTTTTCGTTAGATAATTTCTGAATTCATTATAATAAAGTAAAGTTCTTGATTTCTCACACCAATCTTTATAATCATTATAAAATCTTGGATCCTCGTCCATATCAGTAACTGGCTTTTTTCCCTTTTCTAAAGCAAAATATTTCATCATCTGATATATAGATAAAGCAGAATCTGCAAAATCTTTTATAATTTCTTTCTGCTTTTCACCATTTTTGCCATTTCTTAGAATACCTTTTTTATTTGAATACACTTTGTCTACTTTCATCATTTTCTCCGCTTCCACTATATTTTTTTCACAATCATTCAAAGCTTTATGAAATTCATAATCAAAAATTTGTAGGAATTGATCATAGAAACTTTCTTTATTGTATTTAGCGTATTTCTTTTTAAAAACATCTTGAATCTCTGTCTTTTCAAGTGCATTCTTGATGTCTTGAAAAGAAATAAAGTTGGCAAGTTTTTTACCTGTACTATTTTTGGGCAGTAAATCACCAAAAGCAAACCATGAAGTAAACCACATATCAGAAATTCTGGTAACATTGCTTCCTTTTAGGAAAACTTTCTGTAAATCAAATTCTTCTTGATGTTGAATAAAAGTTTCAAGAATATTTTTAGCCATCCGGTTACAGTTTTTAGTTTCCATAATAAAATCTTGAAGTACTTCGAATACTTGAGAATCATTCTCTATAGAAATGGATGTATCTTGTTCTGTTGCTTGCTTACTTCGCTTAGATAAAATCTGCTTAAAAAGTTCCTTCATGAAATGAATCTTACTTTTTTTATTTTTCTGGCGATATTTATTTACCTTGCTATTTATTTTACTAACTATTTCGTTATAATTTTCAATTCCAGTTTGTGTAAAGCATTTGTTATAAAAATCTAATCTAAATAGATCTTTTTCTTCTCGTGATAGGTTAAGTACCTTATACTCTTCTTCAAAAATCTTTTTATTTTCCAAGAATTTAGGCAGGTTATCATCGATGATCCTAGTTGGAATTGCACTGGCAGTTCCATCGTCCTTATAGAAATTCTTGCGACTTTGATGAAAATTATCAAAATAAGTAAAAAATTTATTAAAGCTGTCAAAAATACTATTTCCCTCAATTTGCGCTTCAGGATATTTTTTCTTAAGAAAATCAAAAACTTCTGTTTTGAAAAGTAAATCTAATCCTTCTAATTGCTTTAATTTTTTTTGTGATTTTTCATCCTTAATACTTAATATATACTCATCACGCCATTTTTCAGCGGTTTTTTCAAAATCTTTTACTATATTAGTCCTCAACTTTTTAGCATGTTCATTCAAGGCTTTGTAGATTTTTTTATTCTCTTTGTCCTTTTTGTATTCAAAAAATAATTTGTCATATATTGAATAGTCCTTATTCGGTAGTGAAGTATTAACAAGTGCCTCGTCAATAAATTCACAATGCAATTTATCAAAGTACTTTTTAGTTTTTTGGTAGTACTCATATACCTTCTTGTCTTTCTCAAAAATCTTATTTTTCTTTAAAAGTTCTGCGGTGTTTTCAATAGGTCTTAACTCAAATCTCAAGGTTTTTGATAATTCATACTGGTTAGTAAACAATTGAAAAAAATTTTTCATCGAGGTATAAATAAAAAGAGGTAGGATATTGGCCTAAGAATATCATAAAATTGATTATTTATCAAAACTTAGCAGACAACTAAAAATTTCAGATTATTTAAAATTGTCAGATATACAATAATAGTATGTATATATAAAAAATCTCTTATTTATGACAATATATTACAATTATATTACGGATAATACAAAAGCAGTTGTGTAATTATTTAAATAAAGAGCTTGAAGTATTTAAACCAAAGAAAGATAAGTTATAGAAGATTTGAAGATTTACAAATCGCCGGTCGTGATATTCTTGTAAATTGTATATTTATATATAGATGGTGCATTTTTTCTAATTTCCCAAATTTTAATTGACAAATCCTACTTTTAAGCTAATTTGCATTTTTAATGCAACCAATGTCGTCCCTTTAAGATTTTATTTCCAGAGCTCCAATGATTTTTCTTTTATCTCTGCCAGAACCTTATTCTTAAATTCTTTAAGAGAAATAACTCCTTTGTCTCCTAAACCACGCACACGAACTGCAACCGAATTATTCTCCTTTTCTTTTGCACCTACAATCAGAATATATGGAATTTTCATAAGCTCAGCATCGCGAATGCGCTCCTGTAAAGTCTCATGTCTTTCATCAACTTCTGATCTGATCCAAATGTTATATTCCGAACCTGCATTTTTTAGAACTTCATCAACTTTATAGGCATAATCATTAGACTCATCTGAAACTGGAATAACTACAATTTGCTTTGGCGCAAACCATAACGGGAATTTACCAGCATAATATTCTATAAGAAAGGCAAAAAATCTCTCAAATGAACCGATCAAAGCCCTATGAATCATAAACGGCCTTTTTTTCTCACCATTTTCGTCAGTATAAGTTATATCAAATCTTTGAGGTAAATTGAAATCCACTTGGATAGTAGAAATTGAATCCTCTTTGCCATAGACGTTTATAGCTTGTACATCAACTTTTGGTCCATAAAAAGCTGCTTCTCCTTTTGCTTCATAAAAATCTACTTTATTCTTCATAAGAATTTTTCGAAGTGCATCCTCAGCTTTGATCCAATCTTGTCTATCACCAACATATTTTTTACTATTTTCATCAGAAAGCGATAATCTATATCTGTAATTTTTAAAACCAATATCTTTATAGAATTTTTCTAACATTTCCATAACTTCCATAAATTGGTCATCTAATTGTTCTTTTGTACAGAATATGTGAGCATCGTTTTGTGTAAAACCTCGCACTCTTTGTAATCCATGAAGTTCTCCCGACTTTTCATAACGATAAACAGTACCTAATTCTCCTTGTTTGTAAGGTAAATCACGATAGCTTCTTAGCTTCATTTTATAAATATGCATTCCAGCAGGACAATTCATGGGTTTCAGATAAAAAATCTCATTATCTATTTTCATTGGCGAATACATAGATTCTTTATAGAATCCAAGATGGCCAGAAGTTTCAAATAACTCTTCTTTATTTATATGAGGAGTGAGAACATGGACATAGCCATATTTTCTCTCAAACTGCAACATGTGATCTTCTAAAATTCTTCTCATGGCGTAACCATTTGGAAGCCATACAGGTAAGCCTTGACCAACTTCATTGAAATTTGCGAATAATTCCATTTCCTTGCCAATTTTTCTATGATTGCGTTTTTCGGCTTCTTCAAGCATGGCTAGATAATCATCAAGTTCTTTTTTGCTTCTAAATGCGGTTCCGTAAATTCTTGTTAACATTTTATTCTTTTCATCTCCATGCCAATAGGCTCCAGCGATTGACAAAAGCTTGAAAGCTTTTATCTCGCCAGTGCTATCTACATGTGGACCAGCACAAAGATCAACGAAACATTGTTTTATTTCACTTGCTCGCTGAAGCGACAGCACAGACGAATAACTTTTAGGTTTTAGATTTGAATCACCTGTGATGTAAATTGATACTGGCTCGTTTGATTTCTCTATCTCATCCAGCAATTCTTGTTTATAAGGATTATCAGAAAAAAGCTTTCGCGCTTCTTTAACAGAAATTTCCTTACGTCTGATTGGTAAATCTGCATCAATAATTTTTTTTATTTCTTTTTCTATCTCCTCAAACATTTCTTCAGTAATTTCAAGATTTTTGGGGTCAAAATCAAAATAAAAACCATCTTCAGTTGCAGGCCCCATTGCCATAAAAAATGCATCTTTGCCATAAAGGTTTTGCATTGCCTGCATCAAAATATGCTCAGCACTATGACGCATAGCGAAAAGTTGGAAATCTTCCTCTGAATTGACATAATTAGGAAGAGAATTTTTAAAATTTTTGTATCTATCGTTCATTGTATTTAGAATTAAAAAATAAATTTTTGGTGCAAAGGTTCAATCCCAAGTGATTAAAACAACCTTTATGAATGATGTACTGTAAGATTTTTTATAATAGCTTACTGCTCATACCTCTTAACCAAAACCTAATTATTCATCGCTAAAAAAAGTGACCCTCGAAAATTAGCTTATATAAACTAACTTACAAGGGTCACTTTTTTACAAAAATTATTTTTGTAAAAATTTTTCGGACGGTTCCACCTATATTCTCTAAATCTTAGAGCACTTTTAACTAACAAGTTTAATATTTTAAATTTGGTAAAATTGGTTTTGAAAAGTTCTCACCACAATGACTTTTCTCTCTGTTTTAGAAATAAATTATAACAGGATTTATGTAAATTGTAAAAAATAATAGCTATAAGTCTTTAGCTGTCAGCTACCCACGAACAGCTCGAGCTGAATACAATTAGGTGATTACCTGGTACGGTAAGTATTCTACCATCTGCTTTCCATCAACTACAAATTATTCAATACTTACTCATAATAAATACTTCCCAAAATATCTGCTTGAAGCTTTTTATCATCTTCTAAATTTCCACAATCAACAAAAAATAAACCTATTACTTTCATCTCTTGTGGTAATTGTTCAGGTAAAAATTCTTGTGAATAATGACCAGGATAAACATAATATTCTAAATTTATATCTTTACCAGTCAATTCATAATAAAATGATTCTGTTGGAGAATCAGTCAAAGCTATTATGTCTTTTGCAGTAGCTTCTTCTTTTGTTTTATAATAAATATTTGAAACATCTGCTTTGACTACACATTGATTTTCTTCAACTAAAGTTGCGAGTTCTAAAATGGATGCAGGAATCCCATTCAAATAATACATATTTTCTCGAATGGTTTGATCTTGCATATTTTTGATCTTTACAATTAATTCTCCTCTTTTGTATATTTTCAGGCTAAACATATCCATTGGCTCAACAGTTTGCTCTTCTCCATTAATTGCTATAATTATATCTTCGTCAAGCCAATTAAATCCGCCTATAAAGGTAACATCTAACTTAAAAAATTTTGTATAAATAAAAATGGAAATAATAATTACCATTGTAAAGGATAATACTACGAATACTGGAATGGTAATTTTTTTTTTATTTTGTGGTTTTTCAGATCTCTGATTTTTTATCAACCTTTCACACTTAATTTATCAAATAATTTTTTTGTATAGACTGCTACTACTTGAATAATAAAAATAGAGAGCACTAGTTCTACCCATGCGGACATACCACTCAGTCTAAATGGTAGAGATGAAGGATTTAGGATACCTGCAAAAGCTGGAATTATGCCAACTATTGATTCCCAGAACAAAATTAAGGCAAATAAAATCACGACAACACCAATAATTAGTTGCATAATTGTTGTTATTTTTTTCATTTTGGCGAAATAAAAAATTAAGTTATTCCAATTATGGGAAAGTCCTAGGTTTTAAGTTTTTACATAAAACTTAAAACTTTTTATAGATTTTTAATCATATTATTACTTTATCAAAAATTTTAAAGTTTGAATAGACAGGATCTGGAAAAATATATTTATATACAATTTCTGTTGCTAAAAGAGCTACCAATCCAGGTTTAACGCCATTAATCATAAAGCTGCACCACTGGTAAGTATTTTTAAAAAGAATAAAGTTATTGTTCAATTGCATATAACCAACTTGAAGGATTTTAAGTAGCACAAATGTTTGAAAAAGTACAAGGTATTGTCTAAGCGCCATAATTAGTGCATACGATCAAAATAGATATTGATAAAACAATTAAAGCAAAAAAGTGATAATTTTTAACATTAACATGTATGAGGATTTTTTAGCTTGGAAGTTTAAGTAGGCTGATAGGCTAATAGGTCGTTAGATTAGTACTTTATGTTCTATTAATCTTCTTTTTCAATCTACTGTACTACTTACTTAAATATAAATAATTTATTATCTTTTAAATTTTTTAATACATAAAACATAATACATTTTAATCTTATTAAATAAATGCCCAGAGAGGGAATCGAACCCTCATGCCTTTTCGAGGCACTGGATTTTAAGTCCAGCGTGTCTACCAATTCCACCATCTGGGCACTATTTTGCTTTACCTTTATTAACACTCATCCTTGTCTACTCCAGCTTTGTACGACTAATTCAGTCGAAGTCATTCTTCACTTCGTCCGAATTCATTAACCCTTCATTAAGCAATTGCACTATCTAAATACAATATCAATTATAAATTATCAATGTACAATGTTCAATTAGAATCACAATACTGACAACAGTACATTATAAACTGTTAGTAATCTAATATTTATTAAATTTTTTAGAAAGGTGACGATGGGAATTGCACCCATGAATAGCGGTTTTGCAGACCGCTGCCTTAGCTACTTGGCTACGTCACCAGTAAAAGAATTATACCCGAAATAATACCTACTTGAAAGAGGAAGGGATGTTATCTAAGAGCTTACATCTCAGATAGTAATAACACCCACGGTGACAACTTACAGCTATCAGCTTTATGTTTTGTATATCAACCATAAAAACAAAGTTATTATGATCATTTTTGATTATTAAGTAATTATTTTTTGATTTTAAAATAAAAGTTATTATGAATTACGTAACAGACTAATTACTATTAGTAGTTACTTTCTACTAATAACTTAAAGTTTACGATTAAAAAGCCTATAGTTTTATTTACTATCAACTACTCATGGGACTTTAACTTTAAAAGGCTGACAATGCTATAATTTCGTATGACACAAATTTTCTGGAAAAAACTTAAAAAACCAATTTTTTGTCTTGCGCCAATGGAAGGATTAACTGACGCGGCATTTAGATTTATAGTTGCAAAATATGGAAAGCCAGATGTTTCTTTTACAGAATTTACATCTAGTGATGGACTTTGCTCTGTGGCAAAAGATAAATTATTTGAAAATTTAATTTTTGATAAGACTGAAAGGCCAATTGTCGCACAATTATTTGGGACTAATCCAGATAAATTTTATGATGCTGTAAGAATAATTGAGAAACTAAAATTTGATGGCATCGATATAAATATGGGATGTCCTGATAAAAACATTGTGAAAAAGGGAGCTGGCGCTGCCCTTATCAAGACGCCAGATCTTGCATGTAAAATAATTCTTGCAACCAAAAAAGCAACTAATTTGCCAGTTTCAATCAAAACACGTATAGGTTATGATAAAATCGTAACTGAAGAATGGATAACATATCTTCTTTCGACAAAACCTGCTGCAATAACAGTCCATGGAAGGATCAAAACTGAAATGTACAAAGGTAAAGCACATTGGGATGAAATTGCGAAAGTAGTTTTAGTCAGGGACAAAATGAAATCCAAAACTCTCATAATTGGGAATGGTGATATTCAGTCGCTAGATCAAGCTTATAGAAAAATGGAAGAAACTAAAGTAGACGGCATAATGGTAGGCAGAGCCATACTTGGAAATCCGTGGTTTTTTAATAAAAAAGTCAAGAAAGAGAATCTAAAGAGAAAAGAAATTCTAGATGTCATGGTCGAACATGCATATTTATTTGAAAAATTATTTACAAATAAGAAGAACTTTGCTTCACTTAAGAAACACTTTGCAGCTTATATTTCAGGTTTTGAAAATTCTAAAAGATTGAAAATAGAACTAATGAATTGTACAAACGCTGATGAGGTAAGGAAAGTAGTAAATAGGCAAGTAAGTATATTATAGATTGAAGGCCAATCAGCTTTTGGATATGGTTTAGCCATTAAGTATAGCGGGAACTACAAGCTAATTAATTAATAGAATAGATTTAAAGCATGAGCTTTGAAAACGTCCAATTACTTTTGCAACGTTCCATACACTTGAGTCGTGAGCGATTGAACCAACTAGATATAGTGTGTAGTTTCCTAGTTATCTTATATATATATATATATATGTATCATCTGTATCATCAAAAACTTTTTAAACTCAAAACAACTAAAAACTAAAAAACTAACACATAATATCTCGCTAATGTTATAATTCATCCGTGAAAAATAATCTAAATACACCAAGCCAGGTATGTAAAATTTTCGAAAATATAAAATATCCATTTACAGCATCTATGGCTAGACGTAGATTCTGGATGGTAAATGCACTGCTTCCAAATTCTCCTGATGGTAAATCACTGAAAAAAGCAATTGAACTTGCTAATGCAAGCGGGGCGAAAATTCTAGATATTGGCTGCGGAGATAGACCACAAGCCCTATTAGACCTCAGAAATAATGGTTTTAATAATTTGTATGGTATTGACATGAATGTAAACAAACAAATCAAAGGCTTAAATTTGAAAAAAAACAGAGCAGAAGATATTGATTTTCCTGATAGATATTTTGACGGCGTAGTATTTTCTGCATATGTATTCCCACATATTCCTTTACAGAATCAGCTACGAGCGCTTGAGGAGATTGACAGAATAACAGGAAAAGGCTGTCGAGGTTATTTAGGGCCATTTAGTCCTCAAGTGCTTGTCAAAAGCAGTATTGCTAAACAATTTCCAGAATATAAAAACCCTTTATTTGGTTATGTGGAAAGTAAAAAATCAAAAAAAGATGAAGAATGGATACTTTGGAAAAGCTGGCTTACAAACTTAGGTGTTTATGCTAAACCCAATAATAATATATATGCTCAAATATACAGATCTAGGATTCCATTGTATATGGCATATTTTCTCTCAATAAGGGGGTTATTAAATAAAATACTTCCTAATACAAAAGTCACAAAAGACTATAAATCCAGAATGCCATTTGAGTATTTTATTACGTTTATAAAAAAATAGAACACGAATTCTAAAACAAATCTTAATTCTTTCTAATGACCTAAATTTTCTAAATGTCGTTTTGACAATTTTGTAATTGAAATTCAACTATTTAGTAAATGAAATTCACAATTGTCCAAGTCTTACTCTATGCCATAAATTCCTTCATATCCACGATTTCAAAAATATTTGGAAATTTACTTCCTTTTTTCAACCCGCCGCCAATAACAATTACCAAATCATTTTTGCTGATGAGCCTTTTCCTAATCACTTCATTTAGTATCGATTTAAGCGCTGTATCCCTATCAGTATAATTTTTACTATAAACAAAAGCTCGTGAAATACCCTTGCTTAATAATAATTTTCTTTTATAGGATTCTTCTGAGACAAATGCATAAATCGGTTGCTTGATTCTATGTCGACCTAGAATTCTTGAAGTTTGTCCTGTTTCTGTGACTATAATTACTGCCGCGATATTTATACACTGACAAACTTCATATGCCGCACGTGTCAGGGCATTTACTAGTCTAGGCACATCAGGTTGATACATAACCAATTCTGGCTTTATGTCTTTCTCAATCTCTTGGGCAATTCTCGCTATTGTCCAAACTGTTTCTGCTGGATATTTGCCAGTGCTTGTTTCACTCGATGTCATAATTGCATCTGTTCCTTGCCAAACAGCATTTGCTGCATCAGAAATTTCTGCTCTTGTTGGTAATGGGTTATCGACCATAGACTGCATCACTTGCGTAGCGGTGATGACTGGTTTCCCTACATAGTTACATTTTTGAATAATCATCTTTTGTATTGCAGGAATTTTCTCAAATGGCATTTCAACACCCATATCACCACGACCTATCATGACACCATCTACTTCTTTCAGAATCTCATCGATATTTTTTACTCCAAATTCTTCTTCAATTTTAGCAATTAAACCTACACAACTATCTTTTATATATTTTCTTACCTCTTTCACATCTTCAACACCTCTAATATAAGATCCTGCCACAAAATCCCAATTATCTTTTTTTATAAATTCAATTTGCTCTTTATCTCGTTTATTAACAGGTGGAAGGGATAATAAAGTCCCAGGTGTGTTCAATGATTTACCAGGTTTTAAAGTTTTTCCATATATTACTCGACAAAAAATTTTTTTATTTTCAATCTTCTCAACCACTGTTTTTACATTTCCATCATCAAACATAATTTTACTTCCAGGTCTTAAATCTTTATAAAGTTCTAAATAATTCATCGGATAAATGTAATCCTTTTCACTACTTCCCAGTATTAATTCCTGACCTACTTTTAGTGGAATTTCTGCATCAAATTTATTTAACCTAACATTATTTCCTTTTATATCCAACATTAAAGCAACATCTGATGAAATACTTCTAATTAATACTGCCACTCTTTGTAATTCTTCAATATCTGCATATGCACCATTTACTCTAGCTACAGTCATCCCTGCATTAATCATTCTTTTCAAAACGGTTTTAGACCAGCTAGAAGGACCAATAGTACAAACGATTTTAGTTTTTAGCTCATTTTTCATTGAAACTCTTATTAATAATTTCATATATAGCTATACCACAAGCAACGCCAACACTTAAACTAGAGCCTTTACCATAGATTGGTATAAACACACATTCATCAACTTTTTCTAAAGTATTCCTACTAATACCATAATTTTCATTCCCAACAATTAATAATATTTTACCATTTATTCTAAGTTTATCAATATTTTTGGCCTCATCGGCTATCTCTAAACCGATTGTTTTGAAATTTTGTTTTTTTAATTTAGTTATAACTGAACCAGTATTTTCATAATATTCCCATGATACTCTTGCTTCTTTTGATCTCGACACTTTTCTAAGCTCTTTTCCAAATGGCGGAGTTCTAGAAATGCCTGTAAGAAAAAGTTTTTTCACTGCAAAGGCTTCAGCAGTCCTAAAAATAGAAGCAATATTTCTAGCATATTGTATATTCTCAAGCAGAAGATAAAGCTCCATATTAGGCTTTTTAATTTTTTTCAAAAATCTTTTCAGTTCTATACCTTTCAGTTGTAGCATGATGAGGTTTTAAGTTATAAGTTTGTATATTAAATATTAAATTAAGTTAGAGTCTAAAATAAAATTAGACAAAAAGAAATTGTGTCTCTAAGTCTAAAAAAACTATCTTTTTTCTCATCTTAGAACTCACAGCCACTTCCACCACCCACATGGTAA
>Ga0129299_1000052_pt1 | contig 55194 bp, 49 predicted proteins | sample ConPoolayeCmetaG_FD_94477 | JGI IMG/M metagenome (GOLD analysis project Ga0129299, IMG submission 94477) | Hot spring microbial mat communities from California, USA to study Microbial Dark Matter (Phase II) - Cone Pool mat layer C metaG ...
ACACCGCCGGTGCGAGAAGGGATTCTCGCACCAGCGGATCGCGGTGACGCATCGGCCCCGAAGGGGCCGCGGTCTGTAGCCAGGGGCGCAAGCCCCTGGTCAAGTCTCGCGCCGTCTCGACCAGCCCCGCAGGGGCGACAGAGCACGAACGCGACCGCCACCCTCTTCCGTCGCCACACCTTCGTGACCCCCCCCGCGGGCCGCCTCCGTGGAATTGCCTTCGTCGCCCCCGTCGCCGGGGGGAAATGATTCCCCTACACCGCCGGTGCGAGAAAGGATTCTCGCACCAGCGGCGACAACGTTGGTGCGAGAAGGGATTCTCGCACCAGCAGGGGAAACGATTCCCCCACACCACCGGTGCGAGAAAGGATTCTCGCACCAGCGAGTCCCTCCATTGGGGTCGATTCGGGACGCGACGGAGCGCGTCCCTCCAGCGGGGTCGCGACTTGCGGCGTTCGTTGGGGGGGATATACTGGAATCAAGATCGCTAAGGCATGGCTCCAGGCGTTCCGGCGAGGCCACGCCGGAGCTGGGTCGCCGAAGTGGCGGAATTGGCAGACGCGCGGGATTCAAAATCCCGTACTGGCAACAGTGTGAGGGTTCGAGTCCCTCCTTCGGCAAGTCCTCACCATATATGTACTTGCAGACGGCTCGGACACGCCGGGGGTGGCTAACGGTTGCCAGCTCCGGGTCGCTCCGGAAGCCGGCCATGGCGGCCGACGTTGGCCGGCGAAGCGGGGCTGTCCACTGCCGGAAAATCCGCGGGAACCGGCCTCACCGTTTGTGGGCGCAGGGTTCACCCGACCTTCGCCAGATCGGCTTTGCCGGAGACCCCGCACCGGGCCAGGGCGGCGTCGAGGTCGGCGATGAGATCGTCGGCGCTCTCCACGCCCACCGACAGCCGCACGAGGCCGTCGGAGATGTGTGCCCGACGCCGGGCCTCCGGACCCATCGAGGCGTGGGTCATGCTGGCGGGGTGCTGGATAAGGCTTTCGACGCCGCCGAGGCTGACGGCCAGCGTCCACAAGCGGACGCTGTCCATCAACCGCCGCCCGGCATCCAGACCGCCCTTGAGTCCGAAGGCCACCACGGCCCCGCCGCCCAGCATTTGCTTCTTCACCACGCGGATGTCGGGGTGCGAAGGCAGCATGGGATAGCGGACCCATTCCACGGCGGGGTGCTGTTCCAACCAAGCGGCGATCTTGAGGGCGTTTTCACAGTGCCGCTGCATCCGCAGGGCCAGGGTCTTGATGCCGCGGTGAACCAGAAAGGACTCCATCGGCGGCAGCACGCCGCCCAGGTGGTTCAGGACCTTGCGAAAGGCGGCGTAGCGGGCTTCGTCCTTCACCACGATCATCCCGCCGACCACGTCGGCGTGACCATTGAGGAACTTGGTGAGGCTGTGGACCACCACATCAACGCCCCACCGCAGCGGCTGTTGCAGGATGGGGCTGCAAAAGGTGTTGTCCACGATCACCAGCGCGCCGTGCTCGTGGGCCAGCCGCGAGACGGCTTCCAGGTCGGTCACGACGAGCGTCGGGTTGCCCGGCGTCTCCAGGTAGATCACTTTGGTGTTGGGCCGGATGGCGCGTTCCACGGCGGCGAGGTCCGAGGTGTCGACCACGGTGGCCTGAATCCCCGACCGGGGAAGGTAGGTTTCCACCAGAGTGCAGGTCGGACCATAGACGGCGTCGCCGCAGATCACGTGGTCGCCGACCTGGAGGCACGCGGTGAGGGCGGTGTGGATGGCGGCCATGCCGCTGCCGCAGGCCAGCCCGCCGAAACCGCCTTCCAACGCCGCCACGCAATCCTCCAGCGCCTTGACGGTGGGGTTGCCCATGCGGGAGTAGATGTAGCCCTGCTGGCGACCGGCGAAGAGCGACGCCCCGTGCTCGACATTCTGAAACGAGAAGGTCGAGGTCTGGTAAATCGGCGGAACCACCGGGTGCTCGTCGTAGTCGCCGATGCCGCCATGAACGCACAAGGTCTCGATCGCGCTGCCGTTGAGGTGGGTCATGATGTTGGTCCCGCGGGTGGAATCCTGCACGGCGTGGACGTCGTGCCACGCAACAGGATACAGCAATTCCCGGGCCAGCGTCAGCTTGGGCGGCCGGTGGCGTTTATTCAATAGGTGAGAAAGGCCAGGCGAGTGCGTTTCGCCAGAGATAGGGCGACGGCCCAAGGTCAAGTGGGGCATCGGCCGTATCCGATGATTTTTCGAGCGGCCGGCGAACGGACCGAACACGTTGAACCGGCGAAAGTTAGAGACGTATAATGCGGGGCGGCGGCGAGCGGCGAGCAGAACACCGGAGATGCACCGCCCGTCGCCGGCGAATAATATTCCTGAAACGCGGGTGACCGAAAGGCCGCAACCCTACGCCGGGGGCACTCTGGGGACAGCCCTCCTTGCCTAACAGGACGTTATGAGGCTGGGCTGCCCACCGCAACTGAATCAACCTCCTGACCCGCCTCGCGGGCCAACGGGGAAAACGGAGCAGATATGTCGCACATCATGGCAGCGAGTCGTTCCCAGTCAAAGCCCCTGGTGATTTCGGCGATCCTCGCCTTATGGGGCGTGGCCGGCTTCGCCTGGGCCGACCCGCGTTCGGACCAGATGGCCTCGGCGACCGCCCGAGAGCTATGGCTCAAAGGTTCCGACCAGGTGTTGGCGGGAGATTTCCTCTCCGCCCTGATCACGCTCGAGAAAGCGGCCAAATTGCAGCCGGACAATCCGGACCTGAACAAGGGTCTTTCCTGGTTGCAGGAGTTCCGCGACCTGTCGGAAAGCCGCGAGCGGCTCCGGCAACGCTGCTACGACTACTACGTCGGGAAGGCCCTCCAGGCGGCCAAGGAGGCCCGCGAGAATCCGGCCTCCCAGCCCGCCGAGACCGCTGCGGAAGACTCCGCCAAGGCGTCCCCGCCGCCCGATGGCAAGGCCGCCGCAACAACGGACCGCGATCCGGCAGACGAGGAGGATCCCGAATTCGGGGCCGCGGATTTCGACGAAAGCAATCCCCTGTTCAAGTGGGGGACGGCCCTCCGCTATGCGCAGGCCGCCATGCTCAACTCCAAGGATAAGGATGCGTTCCGGGCCGAGCCCTGGCTGCGCGAGATCGTGGAGAACGTCCTGTTGCAGATCGAGCGCCACAAGGGGCTGAACGAGTGGCGGAACGCCCTCGTCCTGTACGATATCCTCCGCGACCTGTTTCCCGACAATCAGTCCTATCAGGACGGATACGACTTCTGCCGCAAACGGGCCCACCTCGGCTTCATCTACGGCCCGAAGAGCAGTTGGAAGACCGACCTGCGGGGCGTATCCGCGTCCGCCCTGAAGGAAATCCTCAACCGGATCGACTCCGACTACGTTGAGCCGGTCGACTTCCGCAAGATCTGCCTTTCCGGCCTGGAGCACCTGGTGCTCCTCGCCCAGGCCACGGAACTGGAGAAGCAGTTCACCACCCTCGGCGACAAAAAGCTGGTGGGACTCTTTGTCGACAAGGTCAACGCGATCATTGACGACATCGACCGCGACCAGACGAAATTCACCGCTCGCGACCTGCTGCGGGCGTTCGATCGGGTCGTCAGCATCAATGAGGACAGCATCCGCCTGGACGAGCGGGTGCTGGTGGACGAATTCGTGGCCGGCCTGCTGGAGCCGCTGGACGAATTCACCTCGGTGATCTGGCCGGCGGAGGTGGACGAATTCAACAAGCACACCCGCGGGGAGTTCGTCGGCGTCGGCATCCAGATCACCAAGCCGGAGGGGCAGCCCGTCCGGGTGGAGTCGCCGCTGGAGAACACGCCCGCCTTCCGGGCCGGCGTGAAGCCGGGGGATGTGATCACCCACATCGATGGGCAGAGCACCCTGGACATGACCATCATGCAGGCGGTGCGGACCATCACCGGCGAACCGGGCACCACGGTCACGCTGACCATCAAGGACGGCCTGACCGAGGAGACCCACGACCTGGTGCTGAAGCGGGAGATGATCGAGATCCGCACGGTCGCCGGGGCGAAGCGGGACGAGCACAAGCCGACCGGCTGGGACTATCTGCTGGACCCCGAGCAGAAGATCGGCTACGTCCGGGTCAGCGGCTTCATGGACAAGACGGTCGCCGATCTCAAGGACGCCCTGCGGCAGCTTCGCTCCGAGAAGTGCCGCGGCCTGATACTGGATTTGCGGTTCAATCCGGGCGGCCTGCTGACCAGCGCTCGGGACATGTGCGAGCTGTTCCTCGACGCCGATGATCCGATCGTTCAGACCAAGGGCCGCAATCGCGCGCAGAACGCCACGATTCGCACGCGGCCCCATGAGATCCTCGCCGACATGCCGATCATCGTGCTGGTGAACGAGTACAGCGCCAGCGCCAGCGAGATCGTCGCCGGCGCGCTGGCCGGCAAGCGGGAAGCCTGCGTGGTCGGGGAGCGGACCTTCGGCAAGGGCAGCGTCCAGAACCTCATTCCCATCTGCGACAACAAGGCGTATCTCAAATTGACGACCGCCTATTATTATCTCTACGACATGGACCTTCCCGGCGACGACGCCTGGTTCTGCATGCACAAGAAGCCCGGCGCGAAGAGCTGGGGGGTCGACCCGCACGTCTCCATCCCGGTCATCCCGCAGGAGTTGAACAAGATCCTGCGTCTGCGGCGGGAGCGCGACGTCCTTAAGGGCAAGGACCAGCCGGAGGTGCCGCGCGAGGTGCTGGAGCGGACCGCGACCACCCAGCCCAGCCCGCATATCCAGGAGGACGAAAACCCCGACACCGACCCGCAACTGGTCGCCGCGCTGAACCTGATGCGTTTCAAGCTGGTCAGCCGCCAGCCCTGGGCCTTGGCGCCGCGAACCGAACGGATGGTGACGCAGGCCAAGCCCGCCGGCGTCTCCTCGGCCGGCAACACCGCGACGCCGAAACGGTGACTTCGCCGCCGACGGACGCCCAGACTCCGCCGGACCGTCCTCCGGCCGCTGCCCCGTGAACGGCGGGCCCCTGCCGACGCGGGCAGCCGAAGCCCCGGGCTTGTTGAGTTTTCGCGCACCGTTTCCTATCCTGCCTGCGACCCACAGGATCATCCATGCGCTACACACGAGTCGCCATCGCCTCCTTCGGCTACGAACTGCCGCCCGTGGTCGTGTCTTCCGCCGCGCTGGAGGAGAGACTGGCGCCCCTGTACCGCGAACTCCACATCCAGCCTGGGCAGCTTGAGGCCCTGACGGGCGTCCGCGAGCGGCGGTACTGGGACGCCGAACAGACCATGAGCGACGCCGCCGCCCGCGCCGGCCGCAAGGCCCTGGCGGCCTCGGGCCTGCCCCCTGGAGACATCGGCCTGCTGATCTACGGCGGGGTGTGCCGCGACCAGCTTGAGCCTGCCACGGCCTGCGCCGTGGCCGACCGCCTGGGCCTCGGACCGAACCTGGAGATCCTCGATGTCTCGAACGCCTGTCTGGGAGTCGTCAACGGCATCGTCCACGCGGCCAACGCCATCGAGCTGGGACACATCCGCGCCGGATTGATCGTCTCCTGCGAGTCCGCCCGGCCCATCGTGGACCTGACCATCCAGCAGATGCTGGAACAGCGGAAGATGGAACACTTCCGCGTATCCCTGGCCACGCTGACCGGAGGCAGCGGGGCGGTGGGCGTGGTCGTGTGCGAGTCGTCTCTAGCCAAGCGAGGCCGACGGCTGCTCGGCGGGGTCATCCGCAGCGACGCCCGACACCACCGGCTGTGTCGCTGGGGAGCGAAGAGCGGAGAGTTGGTCGGCCCACCCACGCACCTGGTGACCGACGCCTCCGCCGTGCTGGAGCACGGGGTCGCGCTGGGGACGCGGACCTGGCAGGCGTTTCTCCAGGAACTCGGCTGGACGGCGGGGCAGGTGGACCGCACCATCTGTCATCAGGTCGGCGGGCCGCACCGCGAGGCCATCATGCGGTCGATCGGCCTTCCGCTGGAGAAGGACTTCCAGACCTACGAGTTCCTCGGCAACATCGGCACGGTGTCCCTGCCGATCACCGCGGCCATTGCCGAGGAGCGGGGCCTTCTCGAACCCGGTCAGCGCGTGGCTTTTCTCGGCATCGGCAGCGGGCTGAATTGCCTCATGCTCGGCCTGGCCTGGTGACGAGATGTCGGTCCCGTCGCCGCGGGCCACCCGTGCTTTTCTCAACGAGGACCGGGCGACGGCGGCGGATCGGGCAGGGCGAGAGGCTTCACCACCACCGCGTCGCCCTGGGCGGTGCAGCGGCCCGCGGCGGTGTGCTGCTGCGTGACGTTGATGACCGCGTTGGCCCCGCGTCGCGCGGCGGCGGCCTTGAGCGCGGTGATGGCCTCGGACTGCGATCGGAGACCCTCGACGAACACGGCCTCCACCTGGCGGACAATCTCGTAGCCCGCGATGCTGGGGGTGGAGCTGGTGGCGACGATCTTCCCCGCGTCCCGCTGGTCCGCCGCCCAATCCACCTCCGACCGACCGCCATACTTCTGCAACCGGGGATGCAACGGGCCGGCCTTGCGGCGACGGATCGCCCGCACCGCGCGGCCCAGCAGCCGCCGGAGCACGACCAGGATCAACAGGACCGCCACCGCCGCGATGAGCAGCGGCCGATTGTCAACCAGCCATTGCAGCACGCCTTCCATGAACGGGGATTCTACCCGATCTCCCGCCGCTTCACCCCCTCGGTAGGGCCGATAACCGGCCGCGAAATCAGGGCCGGCCGCGTTTCGGCCTGCCGTCCAGGTTCGGCCCATCGAAAGGATTTGATTCGTCCGCGGTTCGGGCATACAAATAAATAGATTGGTTCACTGGCACCGGATCAGCCGGCCCGGAAGGAGGGGCGACGCCCAGCCGGCGGGAAGTGTCCGACTTCCAGAACGCGACCCCCCGCAAAGTCGAGTGCCATGCTCGACTTTTGTGCCCCGCTGCGACCGAGCCCCCACTCGGTCGCAACAACGTGGCGCTGCGCACCCCGCCTGATTCGTGCGCGGCGCCATCTTTTTTGCGCGGCGGAGCCAGGCTGGAGCCTTGACGACCGGGAGTGCCGCCACGATCGAATCGGGGCGTTCAAAGACATGACCGCGGGCGAAGCAGAAGCCCCTGGCGGCTGAGCCGCACCGTGATGCTGAAAGTGCGGGAATACGGCGAGTTCGGCCGAAGTTTGACACACCAGGCCCGCCGGATAACATAGCCCGGACGCTCGCAGGCCCCCATCGTCTAGAGGCCTAGGACACCGGCTTTTCATGCCGGCGACAGGGGTTCGAATCCCCTTGGGGGTGTTGGGTCGGGATAGGACCTTTTCGGCCGGCTGGGGATCGCAAACGGGGGGTTCCGCAGCGGGGCGTAACGCAGTGCGTCGCCGCCGCGTCGGAAGCCATGATCGCCGCCGCAGTTCCTCAGGCGTACTCGACGGTCAGGGTCGTCCCGCCTTGCAACTGCACCGGCCGACCACAGACCGTCACCGGCAGATCCAGAACGCCGCAGCCCAGGACCTCGAGAGCAACCTGTCGCGGGCGGATGTCCACGCGAACGGCCAGGCCCCGCAGTGACAGCACGAACCGCAGCGAGCGCCAAGGACGCGGCAACTTGGGCGTGATCCGCAACCCCGTTTCCGAGAGGCTGACGCCGCCAAACCCGAACACGGCGGCCATCCACGCCCCGCCCATGGCCGTGCCATGCAGGCCGGCGAACGTGTCACGGCGTCCGGTAAGCTCCTCATCCACGTCGGAGCCGGCGCAGACGAGGAATTCGCGGTAGGCCCGCTCCAACTCGTCCATCTCCGCCGCCATGATGGCATTCACCGCAAAGCTCATGGACGAGAAATTGAGGCTCTTGTCCTTGTAGAACTCCCAGTTGGCCCGCTGCACCTCCCGGCGAAACCGTTCGCGGAACAACACCATCGCCATGACCACGTCCGGCTGGTTCAGCGCCTGATAGGGCGCCAGCGGGACGAACCAGTCCCGGCGGTTCGTGAGCAGATCCGGCGGCGGGGGCGGCAGGCGATGGAAACCGTCGAACTGCTCGTGAACGCCCGTGGTCGGGTCGAACCGCAGGGGCAGCCGCTCAGCCACATGCCGCCAGTGCCGCCGTTCGGCCTCGGTCACGCCGAGCCGCTCCAGCACCGCCGAAGCCTCCTTCCGCCCGGCAAACCGCTCCACGAAGTCCGCCGCCCACGACAACGTTCTCGACACCAGGCAGTTCGTATAGAAGTTGTCCGTGCTTTCGCAGTGGCCTTCGTCCGGGCCGGAAACGTTGATCAGGTGATATACATCGCCGCGGGGGTCGTGCGTCGCCCGCGACACGTAGAACCGGGCCGACTCGATCAGCAGCTCCAGCCCGCGAACCGCCATGAACTCGTCATCGCCCGACGCCAGCCAGTACTGCACCAGGCTGTACGCCACATCGGCGTTGATATGGATGTTGGTGTGAACGAAGCGATACCACGGACCCAGGCACTCCTCGCCATACGGCCCCGCCTGCCAGGCCAGCTTGGCCCCGCCGTAGCCCAGCTCACGGGCGAGCTTCCGCCCGTGCCCCAAACCTTCGTGACGGAAGGCCAGGCAGGTCCGGGCCAGTTCAGGCCGGGTGAAGGCGTAAAACGGCACGATGTACAAATCGGTGTCGTAAAACGTGTTGCCCTGGTAGTACTCCCCCGACAGCAGTTTGACGGGCACGCTCAGCCGGTCCGTGAACCGCGGCGCGGCCGCGAGCAGGTGGTACAGGCTGAAACGCAGATAGCGCTGGGCCCGCTCATCGCCCTCGATGGTGACATCCGCGCGGTCCCACAACGGCCGCCAGTGTTCCCGCTGCTCCTCCAGCGCCGCGGCGAAACCCTGCTCGGCCGCCGCCGTCAGCTCCGCACCCGCGTCCACGGCCACGCCGTGCCGCCCGTCCTCCGTGCAAGCCGCCACCACCGCCCGTTCCAGTACGATCGGCCGACCCCGCCCGCCGGGGAATTCATAAGCGGTGTAGGCCGCCTCGTGCGCCGTCTCGCCGTGGCTTCGCCAGGGAGCGGCCGGACCGACGGACACGGTGGCGACCCGCAGTTGCACGTCGATGCCGCGGGCCGGCGTGCGGGCGTCCAGCAAACACCGCCCGTCATCCGCCGCGTCGAGGCGGGTCACGCGGAACTGCCGCTCACGCGTGGTGTTGGAGAAGACTGCGGCCGAAATTCCCGCCAGGACGCGGATGGAAGCATCGTGGTCCAACGGCGTGATCGTGTAGCGCATGAAGACGCGGTGGGCGTGGCGGATCGACGCAAAGCGCGTCATTTCGATCCGGGTCGTCCGTCCCTCGGCGTCGCGGTAATCAAACCGGTAGGAGTAGACCCCGGCGGAGAGGTCCAGCCGCTGTTCGAAGGCCGAGATCTCTCCGCGGGAGAGAGTCACCTCCCGATCGGCCACGAAGAGGCGGGTATGCAAGGGGTCGGGCAGGTTGGCCACGGCGGGGCTGCGGCCGGCGGTGTCGAAGTGGTGCGGATCGAGCCAGCGGCGGTCGTGGTTCGACGCCCGGATCTGCCCGAACATGTCCAACTCGTCGTAGACGCCGTTGATGAGCAGGACGGGCGAGTAGCCGTCGCGGTCCTCCTGGAGGTTGCCCTTGATTCCCAGGTAGCCGTTGGAGATCGCGCACACGCTGTTGTGCTGCCCCAGCCGGTGGGCCTCGAAGCCGGTGTTGACGAGGGTCCAGGTGTCGTGGTGGCTCATAACTTCTTTCCACGGAGCAGGCCGCCCGACTGCCGCCGGCCAATCAGCCCGCCGGCGGCGGAGTCACGCTCGCGGCCGCTCCGACAGCAGCAGGTTATGCATGAGGATCAGTTCCGGCAGGCCGCCACGAACGATCATTGTGGCAGCGGAGTAGTCCTGCCGCCGAGTGTCGTGGTTGGGGAGGGCCACGGCGCAACCGATCCCCGCCGCCCGCGTGGCGATCACGCCCGGTTCGGTGTCTTCCAGTCCCACGCAGTGGCGATACTCCGCGCGGGGAATGGACATCTGCTGAAGGGCCAGGCTGTACAGGTCGCGATGCGGCTTGAGCCGATGCTCGCAGGCGTCCGAGGCGTTCACGAAGCCCTCAAAGACCGCCCGATAGTCGGCCAGCAGGGCGGCGATTCGGTCGCGATGCTCCGCGGCGATCGGCCAATTCGCCACCCGCTCCGCGGTGATGGCGATCACCTCTTTCATGGAGACGTGCGCCTCGTAGGCGATCGACGCCGTCACCAAGGCGAGCTTCGCGGGATGCCGGCGGAAATGTTCCGCCAGCCTGGCCAGCCGCGGCCGGGCCGCGTCCAGCTCCGCCCCGTGCTCGCCGGGCGAGTGCCGCTCATATTCCGCCCGCAGCAGCTCATACAGCCCATCGACCTCCGGACCCAGCCAGCCCTTGATCAACGGGACGAACACCTCGTAGCCCGGCATCGGTTCGATCAGCCGCCGGCCGCCCTGCCCGAGCAGCTCGCGGCTCAATTCCTGCCCGCGACCCCGCTCGATGGCCCGCAGGATCGCATGGTAACGATAGTAGTAGATGTCCAGCGCCGCCGGCACCAGCTCGCCGGAGTGGCGGCAACGGAAAGCCCCGCCGTGGCGGGCGACGAACGGCGCCACCAGCGCCCCGACGTTATCCGCCGTGACCGAACCGCCGCCGACCAGCCGCTGGAAATCGGCGTCGTCCAACAGCGGAGCCAGGCCGCAATTGCGGGCGTTCTGCTGTAGGTCTCGACGACGTTGCGGGTCGTCCATGCCGGCCAGCGTCCAGCAGACCGCCTCGAAGAAAGCCTGTCGAAAGGCGGCCTCGTCGAAATGGTCGCGATACCGTTCAACGAGAAACTCCGTGTGGCGGAAATTGCTGTTACCGATCACATAGGGGTGATCCAGTCTTTCATCCAGGCCCGCCCATTCGGCGGACGTCAAACGCCCGGTGAACCGTCGCACCATGTATTCCAGGGCATGCAGGGCCAGCGGCTCCGTCGTGGTGCTGGTGCCATCCATGTCCACGGCGAAGGCGACCACCCGCTCCAGCGGCGGCCGGCTGGGCGGCGCCAGGGGATAGACCTCGAACGGAGCGAAGACGTATTCCAGGTTCGGCACGCAGACGAATTCCGCCGTGCCCAGCCGCTCGCCCAAGCGCCGGTATAAGTCGTGAATCTCCCCAAGGGGAACGAAGCTCGTCGGCTTCTTTTCCTGCATGTCCTGCACTCGTGACTGAGGGATCGTCGGGCCTGCCGAGGCCGGGGCCGATCCCGACCCGCCGAGGGTTCGTTTGGCGGCCCCAACACGCGGACGCCTAGCATAACCGCACCGGGCAAAGCCGGGGAGTCACCGCGGAGGATGGCCACCAGGCCGAACGATCTTCCGTTGTCCGGTCGGGCGGGCCTCACTACCATCCCGCCGGAAACGTGAAAGCCCCGCGAAACGCCCGGCTTGAGTTTATCGGAACCAGAGTTGCCCGCAAACCGAGAACCACGCTCGATCGCCGATGTCCGCCGTAGTCCCGCCGCGTGGTTACGGCCCTTAGGCTCACTCTGGATGGCCGCAGTGTTGATGGCGGCCTGGATGTCGGCGTGTGTCGCGGGCACCATCCTGGAGACTACCCGCGGGGCCGAGTACGCCGCCTGGGCCGTGTACGGCGCGTGGTGGTTCAAGCTCATCTTGTGGCTGCTGGCGGTGAACGTCTTCACCGCACTGGTTTGGCGGTATCCGTATCGGCGGGGGCAGGCGGGTTTTGTCATCTCGCACCTTTCCATACTGCTGGTCCTGACTGCGGCGCTCATCACCGATCTGTTCAGCGTCACCGGCCAGGTCCGCCTTCCGGAAGGGAGCACGGCCACGCACTTCGCCAACCCGCGTCAGGAGACCCTCACTTTCCTGCGTCCGAACGAAGCCGCGGGCGTCGAGATCGAACTGACGCCGACGGTGTTCGGCAGGCCGGTTGCCGCTCAACGCCCAATGCCGGAGATCGTCACCACGGATGGTCTCCGCCTCGAAGTCCTCAGCTACCTGCCGGATAGTACTTTGGAGGAGCGGCTGTCGAACGACGCTCCGCGGCCGAGGGCCGGCGTGGAGGTGCTGCTCACCTCGCCGGAGGGACGGGAGATGCCCGGTCACGCCATTGAAGATGAAGGTGGGCGAGTGGGTCCGGTCCCCGTCGCCATTCGTCGGGCAACCGATCGAGAGCAACTGGACCGGCTGCTGGGCTTGACCACAGCGGGCGGTCCGTCGCCCACGGACCGGGTGCGTGTCGAGATCGCCAGCCGCCCCTACGAGATTCCCTTGACAGAAGCCCTTCGCGAGACCGTGCCGATCGGCGAGACCGGATACGCCCTCCGCGTGCTCCGCTACCTGCCTCATGCCGAAGTGGCCGATGACGGTGCCATCCGCAACCGCTCTGACTTGCCCGCCAATCCCTTCGCCGAAGTGGACCTGAGCGGCCCGGCCGGCAATGACCGCCGCCTGCTCTTCGCCCGATTTCCGGAGTTCGATGATCCGCCGGGAGGCGAAGGCCCCACGGAGCGGCCTCGCCTGATGCTGTTGGTTGAAGACCTGACGCCGCGTGCCATGATCGAAGTGCTGCTCGGGCCTGCCGAACTGCTGCACGTCCGTTTTCTTCGTGACGCCGCTTCATGGAACAGTCACGAAGTCTCGCCGGGGAAAGCCCTGCCCTTTCCACTGGAAGGGTGGACTTTTACCGTGCGACGCGTGTTCGATCACGCCCGCGTGGAACGGCTGGTCCAGCCGGTGGATCCGCCCAGAACCGACCGGACGCCCGCCATCCGTCTGCGGATCACCGAGCAGGACTGTCCCCCGCAAGAGATGTGGGTGCAAAAGTACCTGTCGGAACGAATCGAGTTGACCCGCGGCCCCCTGGAGGTCGCCTACGCCGACCAGTTTCTTCCGTTGGGGTTCAGCCTGACCCTGGAACGGTCCTGTGTCGTCAACTATCCCGGCGAGGACCGGCCACGCTCATATGAAAGCCGCGTCCTAGTGTCCGACTCGACCGGCCGGCCCGGCAAGCCTCAGGTCATCAGCATGAACCGGCCCCTGAAGCACGGTGGTTGGTCGGTTTTTCAGCTCGGCACGGCGGTGAACGAGGAGGGGGCCGCCTCCGCAACACTGGGCGTGTCCCGTGATCCAGGACGATGGATCGCCTTCGCCGGGTACTTCGGTCTGGTTATCGGCATGATGCTGACGATCGGCGGCCGCCGGGTTTGCGGCCGCGAAGAAAAAAAAACTGCGGCTCGCCCGCCACCGCCGGGCGGATGGTTATGATGCGGCCATGCCGCGTGTCGCCCGACTGTGGGAGCGTCTGCCTCGGCCGGCTGCCCGCTGGAGCCGCCGTTTCCTCCTCGGCGGGATCGTCGGCGTTCTCGGCGGCCTGGCCGCGGCGACTATGGACTGGGGGCTTCATCACGGCATTGATCTGCTGGTGGGCCGTTTCGCCCACCTTTCCACCCCGATCGTGCTTCAGCCGCAATGGGCGATATTGTTGCTGCCGGCAGCAGGCGGTCTGTTGTCGGGCCTCATCGTGCGGTTCTTCTGTCCCGACGCACCTGCGGGTCACGGCACGAATCTGCTCGTCCGGGCCTTCCACCGGCAGTTCGGAGAGATGCCGCTGCGGGGTCCGCTAGTCAAAGCCGCCGCCGCCGTCGGCGTCATCTCCTGCGGCGGATCGGCCGGGCCGGAAGGCCCCATCGCCGCCGCCGGGGCCGCGATCGGCTCCTCCGTGGGCAAGAGGTTCGGGCTGCGTCCCCGCGAACGGCGGATGCTGCTGGTGGCCGGCTGCGCCGCCGGGGTCGGGGCGATCTTCCGCTGCCCGCTCGGCGGGGCGCTTTTCGCCACCAGCGTGCTGTACCGCGAGGAGGAGTTTGAAGCCGACGCGATCGTGCCGGCCTTCGTCGCCTCCGTACTGGGCTACTCGACCTTCATGACCCTACACGGCGGACTGGGCGAACAGGTGTACCTGCTGCGGGGTGCGACGGATCTGGGCTTCCGCAACACGATCGAGCTGCTGCCCTATGCCCTGCTCGGCCCGCTGTGCGGCCTGGTCAGCATCTTCTTCAGCTTCTGTCTCCACTTGGTGGAGCGCCTGACCGCGTCGCTGCGACGGTTGCCCCGCTGGTTCACCCCGGTCCTCGGCGGCTTGGCCACCGGCGGAATCGCCTGCCTGCTGCCGCAGGTCATGGACAGCCGCTACCAATTCATCCAGAACTCCCTGACCGGCTTTTCCGAGGCGACGGCGGCCTGGCCGGCCGTGGCCCTCTTCGGCGGCGTCGTGCTGGCCAAGTGCATGGCCACGGCTCTGACCATCGGCAGCGGGGCTTCCGGTGGGGTACTCGGCCCCAGCGTCTTCATCGGCGGCGTGGTTGGGGCGCTGCTCGGGGCTGTTCTGCGGGTCGTCGCCCCGTCGTTGATCGAAGCCAACCCCGAACTGCCCGCCGCGCTGATCCCCGTCGGCATGGGCGGTGTCCTGGCCGCGGCCATGCGGATCCCGCTGGCCTCGATTGTCATGGTCTGCGAAATGACCGGCGGCTATGGGTTGATCGTCCCATTGATGCTGGTGTGCATCAGCTCCTACGTCGTCGGGCGCCGCTGGGGGCTGAATCCCGAGCAGGTGCCGACTGCCGCGGAATCGCCCGCCCACGCCGGCGACGCCGTCGTCCACCTGCTGGAATCGTGGCAGGTCGAGCAACTCATGCTGAGGGATTGGAGCGAAACCGTCGCCCCGGAAACGCCGATGCGCGATCTGGTCGAACGCCTCCGGCCCGGCACGCAGCCGACCTTCGCCGTAATCCGCGAAAACCGCTTGCTGGGCCTGATCTCCGTATCAAGCTTCCGCCGCGTCACGCGGTTGCCGGGCTTCGCGGAGCTGGTCAACGCCGCCGATCTGATGACCGAACGCTTCCCCAGCGTGTGCCCGGATGACGACGCCTATCACGCCCTGGAGGTCCTCCGCCGCGGCGGGCACGAGGTCGTCCCGGTCGTGGCCCGACCGGCAGACGGCGGTCCGCCCGTGTGGCTGGGAATGTTGACGCGCGAGCGGATCTTCGAACAACTGCATCGCAGTATCGGGGAGATGCAGCAACTCGTCCTTCGCGAACATGAGGGTCTGGCCGCCCTGACCCGCGAGGGGCAGATCCAGCAATTGATGATGGGCGTTTTTCCGACCAGCCGAGATCTGATCCAGCGGCTGCTGGTGCCGATGGACGTGGTCGGACAGTCGCTCCGCCAAGCGGACTTTCGCCGCCGCTACCACGCCCAGGTCATCGCCATCGAACAACCCGATGGTTCACTCCAGTGCCCTCCCGACCTGGATGCGCCGCTGACCAGCGGCCAACGGCTGCTGGCGGTGGTGTGGCGACAGGACGGGTTTGGTACCTAACCACGCTTTGGAAAAGAAGTTAAGCACTGACGCGCGAGAGCCGGGGGCCGCGGAGGCGGCCGCTCCGAGGGGGGGACTCGCCACCGGGAAATGAAAAAAAGGCGGGCAACTTCTTGACCGACGGGGTTTTCATGGTAATATTGCCATATATTCATGAAACCAGACCGCCGACAATACGAAGCCCGAGCCCGCATCGCCAAGGCTCTGGCCCACCCCAGCCGGTTGATCCTGCTGGAAGCCTTGCAGGAACGCGAGTTGTGCGTCTGCGAGCTGACTCAACTGCTCGGGGTCGATCAGTCCACCGTATCCAAGCACCTGGCCATTCTGCGGGGAGTCGGGCTGATTGACCTGCGGCGCGAAGGGCAGATGAGTTACTACCGCCTTACCTGCAAGTGCCTGAACGGTTTTTTCACCTGCATCGAAAGCGTCCTGCGGCAACACCTGAAGGCTCAGCAGGAGGCGTTGGCGTCGTAGACGCGAGAAGAAGGATCCCCCGTGAGTCAATGGAAGATTTTTGTCGCTTTTCTGGCCATTTTTCTGGTGGCTTATTTCCTACCGCTCTCGGACCCCAAGGTGGAGGGGGCCATCGTGGAGGCGTTCAAGCTCCTCCAGTGGTACGCCCGCAACCACACGCTGGCCTGCGTGGTGCCCGCCTTGTTCATCGCCGGCGGGATCATTACCTTCCTGTCGCAGGCCGCGGTGATGAAGTACCTTGGGCCGAAGTCCAGCAAGCCGCTGGCTTACGCGGTGGCCTCCGTGGCCGGCACGGTCCTGGCGGTCTGCTCGTGCAGCGTGCTGCCGATGTTCGCGGGCATCTACCAGCTCGGGGCGGGACTCGGCCCGGCCTCGGCGTTTCTATACTCCGGCCCGGCCATCAACGTCCTGGCCATCTTCCTCTCCGCTCGAGTCCTGGGGCTGGATCTCGGCCTGTGGCGAGCGATCGGCGCCGTGCTGTTCGCCTTCCTCATCGGCCTCGGCATGGCGGCGATCTTCCATCGCGAGGAGCAGAAGAAAGCCGAAGCCGCCATGCACCTGCCGGACCCGCCGGCGGGGCGTCGCCGCGGCTGGCAGAGTGCGCTGCTGCTCTTGTCGATGATCGGTTTTCTGGTCTTCAGCGACTGGTTCAACCCCGGCGATGCGGTGGTCCGGCGAACCGACGGGACCGCCGTCCGCGGCGTCGTGCTCCAGGAGATGCGCGACGAGGTGATGATCCAGGTGCAGGAGAGCTATGGCAAGGTGCGAGCGGGCGAGCGGCTCACGTTGGCCAAATCCGACATTGTGGCGATCGAGGAGAAAGACAGTTGGGTGATGGACGTCCACCATGTCCGGTGGTACATCGCCGGGGTGTTCTTCCTCGGCCTCGTGCTGATGACCCGGAGTTGGGTGGATCGCGACGAGTTCCGCGCCTGGATGCACAACACCTGGGACTTCGCCAAGCTGCTCATCCCGCTGTTGTTCGGCGGCGTGTTCATCGTCGGTTTCATCTCCGCCCTGCTGCCGACCGAGGTGATCGGCCGGCTGGTGGGAGACGGGAGTCTGCGCTCCAACTTCATCGCCTCCATCGTCGGCGCGCTGTTCTACTTCGCCACGTTGACCGAGGTGCCGATCACCCAGGCCCTGATGGAGCATGGCATGGCCAAAGGCCCGGCCCTGACCCTGCTGCTGGCGGGTCCGGCCCTCTCGCTGCCGAACATGATCGTGCTCTGGCGGGTGATGGGCGGAAAGAAGACCCTGGCGTTTTCATTGCTGATTGTCGTCGTCGCGACGGCCACCGGTTTGCTGTTTGGGGCGGTGATGCCTGCGAAGTAAACGCGGCCTCCAGGTCCCCGGAATGCGGGACCACCGCGGTCCAATTGGAAAAGGGAGGATGGATCGTGTCTTCCTGCTGCTCATCGAGCCATCAAGAAGTCCTTATCTTTACCTGCGCCGGTGCCGCCTACAGCGGGCAGGTGGCCAACCGCGCCGGCGTCCAGCTCATGGAGCAGGGTTGCGGAGCGCTTTTCTGCATCGCCGCCGTAGCGGCGGAGATTCCCGATAAGCTCGATCGCGCCCGTCGGGCGGCGACGCGGGTGGCCCTCGACGGATGTGAAGACCGCTGCGTGCTGAAGACGCTACAAAAAGCGGGGTTGCCCGCTGACGTCCACGTCGTGTTGACCGACCTGGGCATCGAGAAGAAGCCGGCGGAACCCAATATGATTACGGACGGCCGAAAGGTCGTGGATGCGGTCAAGGCCAGACTGGAGCAGGGCCCGGTGCGAAGGTGCTGTGGCGGGTAGAGGCTGATGGCGACCGAACGGACCCCGCGGCCAGTCGGAAGAGGTGGCAACCATGAAAATAGCGATTCTCGGAACCGGGTGCGCCAAGTGTAACATGCTGGAGGCCGCCACTCGCAAAGCGGCGGATGCGTTGGGAGTGCCCTACGAGCTGGAGCACATCAAGGACATCAACAAGATCGCGTCCTACGGCGTCATGTTCACGCCCGCCCTGGTCGTGGACGGCCAGGTGAAGGTTTCCGGCAAGGTGCCGAGCGACGCCGAAATCACGGCGATCCTGACCTCCGCGAAGGCCGGTTAGCGGGCCGGAAGGGGATAGATTGCGATGTTCACGAACCAGAAGATCCGGTGGACGGCGTCTTGCGCCGCCTGGGGCCTGATTTTGTTGATCGGCTGTGAACGGCAGCCGCCTCCTCCGCCGACGCCGACGACCAGCACGGCAGCTCCGCCGGTGGTCACGGCCTCCGGCTCAAACCAGGCAGCACCCGAGGCACCGGTCGCGGCCGGGGAGGCTTCGGACGGCGAGACCGTCCCGGCGGAGGCTGCCACCGCCCCGGCTCCTCGCGTCATCGCCTACTACTTCCACCGCACGCTCCGCTGCCCCACCTGTCTGGCCATCGAGCAACGCGTCCGGGAAGCTTTGGAGGTCGGCTACGCCGACGCGCTGGCTGACGGGCGGCTGCAATGGCGTCCGGTGAACATCGAGACGCCCGGCCAGGAGCATTTCCAGCAGGACTTCGCCCTGGAGACCTCCACCCTGGTGCTCGTTCAGCACGACGGGCCGCGGCAGGTGCGGTGGAAGAAGCTGGAGCAGGTCTGGCAGTTGCTCGAGGATCCGACCAAGTTCCAGAACTACATCTGGACCGAGATGGAGCCGTATCTCGGCGAATAGCGGTCGATCATCGAATAGCGAGCGGCAACGCTTGCGGAAAGGAACAAACGTGTCCAAGCAGCAGATCACCAACCTCGCCGTCATCGGCGTGGTCGTCGTCGTCGTCGCCGGCGTGGCTTGGTACAAATCGAACGCCAGCAGCGCCGGACCCGCAGTCCAGTCGGGCGAGTTGTGCCCTGAGCAACCGAACACCGACGGCGGAGGAGGCCCGGCCCCGGTGCAGACGGCGGGCCTGCCACGGGTTGTGGACCTCGGTGCGGACAAGTGCAAGGCCTGCAAGGAAATGGCCCCGATTCTGGAGGAGCTGAAGCGCGAGTACGCCGGGCGGGTCGTCGTTGAGTTCATCGACGTCTGGAAGAACCCCGACGCGGCGAAACCGTACAACATCCGCCTGATCCCGACGCAGGTCTTCTTCGACAGGGAGGGCAAGGAGGTCTGGCGACACGAGGGCTTCCTGCCCAAGGCCGACTTCCTCAAGAAGTTCGCCGAGCTGGGGGTGGACCAATCCTGATGCCCCCGACGCAGACGACGCCTGAGGCGAACCCACTTCGCGGCCCGCGGGATTGGGGCCGATGGCTGGGCCTCGTCCTGAAGATCGGCGTCCCGATCGCGCTGGTCGCCGCCGTCGTCTACTACATGCGGTTTGCGCCCATCCCGGTGACGGCGGAGACGGTGACCGTCGGGGCGGTCGTTGCCGAGGTGATGGGGACCGGAACGCTGGAAGCGAAGATCCAGGCCACCATCAGCCCGAAAATCTCCGGCCGCATCGTGGAAGTGCCCGTCGATCAGGGCGATCGCGTGGAGGCCGGGCAGATTCTGGTGCTGCTCGACGACAGTGATCTACGGCGACAAGTGGAAGTGGCGGAGAGCGGAGTCGCCGCGGCTCGTGCCGCGGTGGAGCGTCAGACTGCCGATCGCGAGCGGTCCGCAGCGATCCTGCATCAGGCTCGGATCGACTACGACCGCACCCGGGAACTCATCCAGCAGGGCAACGCCTCCAGCTTGGAGATGGACAAGGCCACCGAGGGGCTCCGCGTTGCTGAAGCCGATCTCGGCCGTGCCGACGCCGCGTTGAATGAGGCCCGAATGCTGGTGATCACAGCCGAACGCACCCTCGACTATCACCAGGCTCGACTCGCGGATGCGACGATTACCGCTCCCTATTCCGGATTGATCGTCCGCCGCGACCGCGATCCCGGCGCGGTCGTGGTGCCCGGCACGAGCATCCTGCAACTGGTGTCCACGGACGTATTCTGGATTCGCGCCTGGGTTGACGAAACCGAGATGAGCCATCTTCAGCCCGGCCAGCCGGCGCGGGTGGTTTTCCGCGCGGAGCCGGACCGCAGCTACGCCGGCCAGGTGGCCCGACTCGGGCGGGAGGTCGACCGCGAGACGCGGGAATTCCTGGTCGATGTCCATGTCTCCGAGCTACCCAGCCATTGGGCCGCAGGGCAGCGAGCGGAAGTCTACATCGAGACCGGGCGAGCCCCCCAAGCAGTCCGCCTTCCGGCTCGGTTTCTCAGTTGGCGGGACAGTAGGCTCGGAGTGTTCGTCGAGGAGCGAGGGCGAGCCGTTTATCGCCGCGTGCGGACCGGGCTGCGGGGACCGGAAACCGTGGAAATCAAAGAAGGCCTGCGCGAAGGGGAGCGGGTCATCGCCCCGACCGAGAGGAAGGCCGCACTGCGTGACGGGCAACGGGTGGAACTGCCATGAACCTCGCCGCCCGGGATATTCGGCACAATGCGGGCCGCTTCGTCCTGACCACGCTCGGTATCGGCACGTTACTGATGATCGTCATGGGCATGGGCGGCATCTACCACGGCCTGATCTTCGAGGCCACCCTGCTGGTCGACGCCGTTGGTGCCGACCTCTGGATCGTCCAGAAGGCGACCCGCGGTCCGTTTGCGGAAGTATCTCGTGTGCCCCGAACCCTGGTCGACCGGGTGGCGGTCGTCCCCGGCGTCGCTTCCGCCAGAGGTTTCGTGTATCACACTGTGCAGCGGGAGCGCGACGGCCGACCTCTCCGTATCGCCATCCTGGGGCTGGATTGGCCGACCGATCGGGGGGAATGGCTCCCGCTCGCGGCCGGTCGGGCCCTCGCTCAAAGCCACTACGAGGTCATCGCCGACCGCTCGTTGGGACTCGGGCTTGGCGAGCGGTTGAGCCTCGCCAAGAACACCTACACCGTCGTCGGCCTGACGCAGGGCATGACCGACACCAGCGGCAACGGCTTCGCCTTTCTGACCGTACCCGACGCGCAGGCGGTGCAGTTTGACCGGCCGGGAGAAGCCCTTCGGCTGGAACGCAGCGCCCGCCGGGCCCGCGCCGAACAGGTCGATGTCGGCCGTATTCAGCCGGCCTTGCTGGAACGAGCGGGGGGGCCGGCCAGCGGCATCAGCGCCCTCCCACGGGCGGAAATCAGCGCTGTGATCGCGCGCCTGGCGCCGGGAGCGGACCAGACGACGGTCATCGACACGCTGCGGGGATGGGCTGATGTCACCGTCCACACACGCGAGGAGCAGACCAATCTGCTGCTGCTCGGCGTCGTGGAGAAGGCTCGTCGGCAGCTCGGGCTGTTTCGCGTCCTGCTGACCATCGTCTCGGCCGTCATCATGGCGCTGATCTTGTACACGCTGACGCTGGACAAGATCCACGACATCGCCCTGCTCAAGCTGATCGGCGCGCCGAATCGCACGATCCTCGGGTTGATCCTGCAACAGGGCCTGGTCATGGGAGCCTTGGGCTACGGCATGGCCTACGCCCTGGGGCTTAGGCTCTTCCCATTGTTTCCACGGCGCGTGGTGCTCACCCCGGACGATCTCGTCCAACTGGCGGGCGTTGTGTTGGCCATCTCCGTGCTGGCGAGTCTCCTGGGAATCTGGAAAGCACTCCGCGTGGAGGCGAACATCGCCCTGATGGGATGACGCGGCAATGTCAACTGCTCCGGCCATCGAGACGCTCGCCCTGACCAAGGTCTACGGCCACGGCCACACCACGGTGGTAGCCATGCGCGATGCGACCCTGCAAGTTGACGCCGGGCAGTGTGCGGCGCTCATCGGCCCCAGCGGCGCCGGCAAGTCCACGTTTCTCACCGCCGTCGGGCTGATCACTCTTCCGACCTCCGGTCGAATTCTCATCGACGGAAAACTGGTCGTGGATGGTCCGCGGGCCTTGACCGATGCTCGGCGGTTCCGGCGGCGGTATATCGGATACGTCACCCAGAAGGCCAACCTCATCGGGTTTCTCACCGCTCGGGAAAACATCGAGCTGGCCATGCGGCTGAACGGCGTAGCGGCGGGACCCGCCCGTCGCCGCGCCCTGGAACTGCTCGGGTACCTCGGCGTCCGCGAACGGGCCGGAGGCTACCCGCCCGAACTGTCCGGCGGCGAGCAGCAGCGGGTGGCCATTGCCCGCTCCCTGGCCAATCAGCCGCGGGTGGTACTGGCGGATGAACCGACCGCCGCTCTCGACGGCAGCCGCGGCCGGCAGGTGATGGAATTGTTCGCCCGGGTGGCCCACGAGCAGGGCGCCGGCATTATCGTGGTGACCCACGACCAGCGGGCACTGGATGTATTCGACGTGATCTACGAGATGGAGGACGGCATCATCCGAAAGCCCCAAAGCCAGGCGGCCAAGCCGGCCGTGGTGACCGGCGGCGGAGCAACAGGCTGAGTATCGTGGAGAACCAGGGCCGGGCCAGGCGGCGAGGCAGGAGAACACGTAGATGCTGGATTCAATCATGCAGAGTCTGACGGAGGTCATGAAAAGCAACCTTTGGCTCGCGCCGCTGGCGGCCTTCCTGGGCGGATCCCTGACCGCGGCCAATCCCTGCGTCATCGCCGCCATCCCGCTGATGATGGCCTACCTCGCCGGACAGGACGCGGGCGAAAAGAAGGTGCTCCGCTCCTTTCTGCTCTCCCTGACCTTCGCCCTGGGTCTGACCATCATGTTCGCCGTCATGTACCTGGGGGTGGTCGCGGCCAGTTCGGTCATCGGCGGGTACTGGAACTATGTGGCGGTCGTAGTGTGCCTAATCATGGGCCTGCACCTGATGGGCGTTCTTCACTTCACCATTCCGGCGCCGGCCGGCATCAAACCGAGCCAGAGAGGCTTGGTCGGCGCGCTGCTGCTGGGCCTGCTGTTCGGGTTGATCTCCATGCCCTGCGCCGGCCCGATCCTGCTGGTGCTGCTCTCTTTGATCCCCCTGCACGGCAAGGCCTACGGCGCTGTGCTGTTGGTCAGCTACAGCCTCGGACACTCCCTGTTGATCATCATCGGCGGCATGTCGATGGGCCTGGTCCAGAAAATGATCTCCTCCGGCGGCATGCAGTCGGCGACCCTCTGGCTCAAACGATTCGCCGGCCTGGCCGCCATCGGCGTCGGGCTGTACCTGCTGCTGGGCGGAGGTTAGTCCCCGGTCCGCGTCGGGCGGTAGGTGTTCCCGCCCCGGACCATCATTGGAAGGGAACCTTGGCCGGTTCCACGGAGGCAAAACATGTATCGTGGGTTGGTTTCCATGCTGTTGGGTTTAGCCTGTGGCTGGTTCGGCGCGGGTTGCGCCACCGGAGAAAAAAACATGTCCTCGTCGCCAACATCCTCGGAAAAAAAACGCGTCATCATCCTCTGCACCGGCAACTCCTGCCGCTCCCAGATGGCCGAGGCCTTCTGGAGGAAATACGGCGGCGACCGCTGGGAGGTGGTTAGCGCCGGCACCAAGCCCAGCGGACGGGTCTCGCCGCTGGCCGTCCAGGCCATGCGGGAGGTCGGCATCGACCTGTCTGGCCACCAAAGCAAATCGCTTCAGCCTTTCGTCAGCCAGTCGTTCGATCTGGTCATCACCGTCTGCGACGGCGCTGAGCACGAGTGCCCCGTCTTCAGCAACGCCCGCCAGAAATTGCATTGGCCGTTCCAGGACCCGGTCAGCGCCCCGGGCGACGAGGAGGAGAAGATGCAGGTCGCCCGCCGCGTGCGAGGGGAGATCGAGGCGAAGATCCGCGATTATCTGTCCGCGAACAAGGACTGAGCCGCATCCTCAGGAGGAACGGCGATGCAGCGGAAAATCACCGACGTCGTGCAGGACCAATACGCCGCCGTGGCCGCCAGTGGTTTTTCCAGCAGACACTTGGGCATTCGTGAAGTGGCCGAGGCCTTCGGCTACACACCGGAGGAACTGGCCGCCGTCCCCGCCGAAGCCAACATGGGCCTCTCCTGCGGCAATCCCACGGCCATGGCCGGCCTCCGACCGGGCGAGGTCGTCGTCGACCTGGGCTGCGGTGGGGGGTTGGATGTCTTTCTGGCTGCGGCAAAGGTCGCCCCGACCGGGCGAGCCATCGGCATCGATATGACCCCGGAAATGCTGGCTCTGGCCCGACGCAACGCTGACGCGGCCATCGCCAAGGGGCTACCGCCGGTGGTCGAGTTTTATCAGGCGTTCATTGACCGGCTGCCGCTGGCGGACGCGTCGGTGGATTGCGTCATCAGCAATTGCGTCATCAATCTCGCGCCCGACAAGCCGGCGGTCTTTCGGGAAATCGCCCGGGTGCTGAAGTCCGGCGGCCGACTGGCCGTCAGCGACATCGCCCTTAAAAAGACGCTACCGCAGGAGATCGCGAGCGACGTCATGGCCTATGTCGGCTGCATCGCCGGGGCGATTCTCATTGCCGACTATGAGCAGGGCCTCAAGAACGCGGGGTTCGCCCACGTTCAGATCGTCGACAGCGGAGCCGACCTCAACGCTTACGCGAAGGTCGAGGCCGGCTCGTGCGGTTTGCCCCGATCGACCTGCTGCGGCGGCGGCCCGGCGCCGACGCCCTCGGAGGACGGTCTCCACGCCCGCATGACCGAGGTCCTGAGTCGCCACAACGTGAACGAATACGCAGCCAGCGTGAAGATATACGCGGTCAAGGCCCCGGTCTGATCCTGTCCCGGGCCCTGATCTCTGGACGGAGTCGCACTCATGACATGCTCACTCACGATAATCCAGTCATTTACTCTCGTCATCGGGCTGTCCGCCGTGCTTGCCCAGACGGCAGGAGGAGAGTCTCCAAACAAAGCCTCGGCAAGGACGCCTGCGGTGAAGCCCGGGGCCGCTTCACCGGGGGTTTGCCCGCCGTTCTTCCTGCGCGACGAGACCGGCAAGATCATCAATCCCGTCACCGGCGAAAACGCCGGGGAACCCTATTCCCCCAAGCAAACCTGCGGTGCGACCGGTTGTCACGATTACGCTCTGATCACTCAAGGCTTCCATTTCCAGCAGGGGGCCGGGGAGAAGCCGACCGCCGATCAGGCGGCCCGTTGCCAGTGGGCGAGTACGCCGGGTCTGTATGGCGGCACCTGGTGTTCGCCGGCCCCGCTGTACCGATCGCTGGCGCCGAAGCAGAATGCGTCCGCCCGCACCATTGACATGACTTCGTTCGGGCTCATCACCGCGGGATGCGCGAAGTGCCACCCCGGAGGCGGGCCGTTGGAGTACGACCGCGACGGTCACCGCTACGACGAGCGCATGCGGGATCCCGCCGCGGGCCTGACGCCCGACGGGGACAACCAGTTCGATGGGGACTACTATCGAGCACGCTGGTCGGAGACCGGCGTATTGGAAGCGGACTGCCTGTTGTGTCATCTGCCGGGGTACCGTTTCGCGGCACGAGGCCAGCAGCTTGACGCGCTCAACTTCCGTTGGGCGCCGACCGCCGGCGCGGGCCTGGCTCAAGTGACCGGCGCCGTGGCGAAGAAGGAAGCCGTCGTCGTGGCCTACGACGCGAGCAAGTTTAACCCGGACGGCACCTTCTCGCCGAACATGGTGGTCTCTCCGCGAAATGAGACCTGCCTGAGCTGTCACGCGCAGCCGGGCTGGAAGAAACGCGGCGCGAACTTCCGGGCGCGGACGGACGTGCATCTCCGCGCCGGGTTGCGGTGCGTGGATTGTCATCCCGGAGGGTCGCGGGCCATCGACCCGCGGGTCCGAGGCCGTGAGATCCACCAGTTTGGCAAAGGCGACGACCCCGGCGGCCAGGTTCGCAACGACCTGGACAACACCGTCCGCGATTGCGAGGACTGCCATGCGAGCGGGCACCTGGGGGCGCCCATCGCCGAACACCGCGGCCTGCCGCCGCTGCACCTGGAGCGCATCGCCTGCCAGACCTGCCACATTCCCGAGCGGGTGGTCATGCCGATTCAAGTGCAGGCCAGCGACGTGTTCAATCCCGCGCCACGAGTCGCCGTCGGCGGGAAACAGCTCTGGACCTTCTACGGCGTGGACGGGAACTACCGCAACCACTACGGCTACCTGGAGATGATGGGCTATGAAGACAAGCCCACGGAGCCGTTCCGGCCGGCCCTCGCCCTTTACCAGAATAAGATCTACCCCGTCAACCGTGTGCATTCAGCCTGGCCCGGCATCGAAGAAAGCAACAGGCCGGGCCTGGCGCAACCGCTCATGAGCGACATCCGCAAGATGTGGACGACCCACCTCGCCGATCCCACCAAATACCCACGGCTCGCCGCGATCACCGACGACAACGACGACGGCATACCGGAGGTGAATCGCCCCGAGGAAATCGACGCCCTGATCGCGTCGGTTACCGAGTTGCTGCACGAGACGAACTGGCCCCTGGAGGGCAAGCGGGTCGTATGGGTCATGAATGATCGGGTTTATCGGTCCGGCCAGGAGTTCCGACAGATCGCCAAACATGAGTGGGAGGCGTCGCCCTACGGTAACATGCACAAGTACAGCCATGACGTCTACCCGGCCGACGCGGCGCTGGGCGTCCACGGCTGCACTGACTGCCACCGAGCCGACTCACCCTTCTTCGATCAACCGGTGCTGGCCCAGCCTTTTCAGGCTGCGGACGGCCGGCCCCTTTGGGTGCCGAACCACGCCATCCTCGGCATCAGCCCGACATGGGTCCGCCTCGGAGCCTGGAGAGAGGAGACACTGAAGCCGTTGACGTATCTCCTCTTGGGGGTGTTGGTCGTGGTCTGGCTGGCGAACGTGCTGCGCGACGCGGCTGTGCGCAGCGGGATGATGACCTCCGCTGCCGCCCGGCGGGCGGCGTGGGCGGCGGTAGCACTGGTCGCTCTTGGTGTGGTGGTGGCGTTACGCACGCCCGATCTGTTGGCCTATATGCTGGTTCCTCGCTCGACCCTTGACGCCCTGCACTTCTGGGTGGCGGTCGGGATCCTCGCGTTTGCGGTTGGCGCCGCGGTACACGCGTCGCAGGCTCGGTCGGCCGCGTGGCGAAGGCTTGGTCGCCCGCTCGGGGTGGTCCTGGTCTGGACCGGCTTCTGTGGGTGCGGCATGCTGTTGCAACTCAAAGCGGTGCCGACGCTGACGCGCTTGGCCTACACCGGCTTCGATGCCGGATTGGCCCTGACCCTCCTTGTGACAATCGTGTTACAGACGGAACGCCTGGTGAGCAGTCCCTCACGGCCAGGCCCAACCGCTGAACCGCAACCGTCCGCCTGAACCTGTCGCCGCCCAGCCGTCGGCTAATCCGTCCGCCGGCGTGGGCGGATAGGGATCGTCGCGGACTACCCGGACTCGGCGGATCGGCCGGCCTGCTCTCGCAAGATGCGGAAGGAACATATTGGAGTGGCTTGACTGGGCTGGTTCTTTCGACTATCATATTCGCTTGAGGGAATATGAGCAGGCACCTTCCCACCACACACGTCCTCTTCCGAGCCTTCGCCGACGAGACCCGCCTGCGGGTGCTGAACCTGCTGCTGGAGGGAGAACTGTGCGTCTGCGACCTCTGCGATGTGCTGAAAACGGCCCAACCGAAGGTGTCACGTCACTTGGCTTACCTGCGGCGGGCGGGGTTGGTGCAGGTGCGGCAGTCGGGCAAATGGAAGTTCTATGCAATCGCCCACCGGCCGACGGGCCTTCGTCGAGGTTTATTCGATTGCGTCCGCGACTGTCTAAGAGAGATTGACCTTCTGCGTCACGACCTGCGGCGGCTGGCCGGGGTCCGGCGCACTTCCCGCTGCTGCAATGGCAACGGAGTCGTCTCGTGTTCAAAGAGCCAACGGGAAAGAAGCCGGCGGCGAAAGTAGATCGCGGCCCACTGTCCTGGAGAAGAACCATGGTGAAGTCGTTTGTCTCAATCGGAATCGTGGCCTTGCTCGCTGTTCTGATCTGCGCTTCGTCGGCTTCGGCCCAGCAGGGTCCGGCGACGGGGACCGGGACGCAGGTCGCCCCCCCGGCCGCCCCGCCGCTGACCGGCCCTGGTGCGGAGGCCATGAAGGCGGCCGCGGCTGCCCACAAGTACCTGTTCATCTTCTTCTATCGCACCGACGATCATCAGATGCGATCCCTGCGCGAGGTTTTTGAAGGCGCCATGCGGAAAGTCGCCGATCGGGCAGACTCGCTGGTGATTCGAGTGGACGACCCCGCTGAGCAATCCCTGGTCACCCACTTGAAGGCCGATCGGGCGCCCATGCCCTTGGCGATGGCGATCGCCCCCAACGGGGCGATTACCGGCGGCTTCCCTCTGAAGTTTGAAGAGAAGCAACTCATGTCCGCGTTCTGTAGCGAAAGCACCGAGCGGGTGTTGAAGGCCCTACAGGACAAGAAGCTGGTCCTGCTCTGCGTTCAGAACAACTCCAGCAAGTATGCCGCAGAGGCCCTGCGTGCCGCGGAAGGCGTCAAGGCCGACCCCAAGTACGGTCCCCTGACCGAGATCGTGATGATGGATCCCTCGGACCCCAAGGAGGCCGACTCCGTCAAGCGGCTGTCACTGGACGCCCAGGGGACCGAAGCCGTCACTATCCTGATGGCCCCGCCCGGATCGATTATCAGTCGCCTCGTCGGGGCCACCAAGACAGACGCCCTGCTTGCCGAGGTGCAGAAAGCCGCCGCGCCCAAGGCGGCCTGCTGCCCGGGCGGCAAGTGCGGCCCACGGCCTCCCGCTCCGGCCACGCCGCCGCCGAATAAACCTGCCGGACAAAACTAGCCGTTCCCCAAGAGGAGACAACAATCATGAAGCTCCGCACTCTCGTCTGGCGGGAGATGTTTGAGCGGAAGAACCAGCTCGCCACGAGCTTTCTGGCCATCCTGCTCGGCATCGCCGTAGTGGTTTCCATCCGCAACATCACCTACTTCTCCAACAAAGCGGTCGCCCGTGAGCTGGACGCCCTCGGGGCCAACATCCTCGTGCTGCCCAAGTCCGCCTCGATCCAGGACTACTACAGCGCCGATTTGCAGACCGACGCCTTTCCGGAGGAGTACGTCGATCGTCTGACCTTCTCCGATCTGGCCGGGCTGGACAACCTATCACCCAAGCTCTCCGTCCCCGTGCAGATCCAGGGTCGCAACTTCACCCTTACCGGCATCCTGCCCAAGAGCGAGTTTCAGGCCAAGGCCATGTGGTCGGGGGCGGGGATCTTCTCCCGACCGGCTGAGGGCTGCGGCACCGTCGCCGACATCCCCGGCGCTTTCAAACCTCCGGCCCAGGAGACGCTCGTGCGGCAGCGGGTCGTCGAAGACTTGACCGCCGAGGAAGCCCTCGTCGGCGCTGATGTGGCCGCGTTGCTGAGCCTCAAGGAGGGCGGCTCACTGGAGGTGGCTGGGCGGAGATTCAGCATTACCGCCGTGCTGCCGCAGACCGGCACCGTCGATGACTCCCGCATCTTCGCCCATCTTCACACCGTCCAGGAGGCGGCCGGCAAAGGCCCCGTCATCAACGCCATCGAGATCATCGGCTGCTGCAACGAAATCTCGGCCGGTTTGGTGGACAAGATCAACAAACTCCTGCCCGAGGCCAAGGTCGTAACCATCAGCCAGGTGGTGCAGACGCAGGTCAACACCAACCAGATGATGTCCCGGCTGTCGATGGTCTTCATCGGCATCATTGTCCTGGTCGGCGGCGCGAGCATCGCCAACTACATGTACGCCAACGTCTACGAGCGCCGCCGCGAGATCGGCACCTTGATGGCCCTGGGGGCCGGCTCCTCTGTCATCCTCCGGATGTTCCTCCTGAAGGCGTTGCTCCTCGGGACAGCGGGCGGAATCGGCGGTTTCATCCTGGGCACGATCCTGGCCGTCGTGCTCGGCCCCCGCCTGGCCGGGATCCCCATTCTGCCGATGCCGGCGCTGCTGGCCTGGGCGATGGGCCTCTCGCTGCTGATTGCCCTTGCCGCCAGCTACCTGCCGGCCCGGCGGGCCGCCCGACTGGATCCGTGTGCCACGCTACAGGAGGTATGACTTCCCATGCGACTTGAAGGCGTCTCCAAAAGCTATCAGCACCGCGGGCAGCTCGTCACCGCCCTCGATAATGCGTCGCTTCAGATCACCCCCGGAGACTATATCGCCGTAGTCGGCCCCAGCGGCAGCGGCAAGAGCACGCTGCTCCTCGTGCTGGGGGGAATGCTGGCGCCCTCCAGCGGTCGGGCCTTCCTGAACGGGCAGTCCCTCTACGACCTGTCTCCCGACGAACGGGCAGCCGTCCGACGCCGCAAGGTCGGGTTTGTCTTCCAGACGTTCAACCTCGTGCCGTACCTGACGGCGCTGGAGAACGTGCAAATCCCTCTGTATCTGGCGGGGCTGGACCCCGCTGCGCAGCGGGAGCGGGCCGCCGCCCTGCTCCAGCGCGTAGGTCTCGCGGAGCGTCTCGACCACAAGCCGAGCGAGTTGAGCATCGGCCAGCAACAGCGGGTCGCTCTGGCCCGCGTGCTGGCCAACGACCCCGAGCTGATCCTCGCGGACGAACCCACGGGCAATCTCGACCCGGAGACCGGTTTGCAGATTCTCGATCTGCTCGACGACCTGAACCGTGAAGGCCGCACGATCGTCATGGTCACGCACGATCCCGGCGCCGCCGGACGAGCCAGGCGAATCCTCCGGTTGATGAACGGCCGCATTCTCGCGGATGCAGACGCCCGGGTTCCCGTGGTTGGCTGATTTGCCGCCCGCCTGACGGACTCGCGAGCGAAAGCACAACCGCACTGGGCGCTGGCCCCGACCCGTCGGCGAGCCCCGCAACCGGAGACGCCGCCGTGAACCCGGAGCATCCTGCCGTTGTCTTCTCCCTGACAAGCAAGGCCGGGATGAGCTTCTTGTCGCGGCCGCGATGCCTTGACCGGCAAGATGCTGTCCGCGGCCCCCGAGAGTAGTATGATGGCTTGGCTTGGAGCAACACCCGATGAAGACCGAATGTCCCCGCCGTCTCTCTTTCCTCGATCGCTTCCTCACCCTCTGGATCTTCCTGGCCATGGCCGCCGGCGTTTTCGGCGGCTGGCTGTGGCCGGGCGTCGAGGGGTTCCTCGACCGTTTTCAATCGGGCACGACCAACATCCCGATCGCCGTCGGCCTGATCCTGATGATGTATCCGCCGCTGGCCAAGGTGAAATACGAGGAACTCGGCGACGTCTTCCGCAACACGCGGGTGCTGGGACTGTCGCTGGTGCAGAACTGGGTGATCGGGCCGATCCTGATGTTCGCTCTGGCGGTGCTGTTTCTGCGCGGCTACCCCGACTACATGGTCGGCCTGATCCTGATCGGCCTGGCCCGCTGCATCGCCATGGTGATCGTCTGGAACGAGCTGGCCAAGGGCGACAGCGAATACGCCGCGGGACTGGTGGCCTTCAACAGCGTTTTCCAGGTGCTGTTCTACAGCGTCTATGCGTGGTTCTTCATCAAGGTTATCCCGCCGCTCATCGGGATCCCCCTGGGCGATGTGGATCTCTCCAAGATCACCCTGGGCCGCATCGCCGAGAGCGTCTTCATCTACCTCGGCATTCCCTTCATCGCCGGGATGACCACCCGCTTCGCGCTGCTCCGGATCAAGGACCGCGCGTGGTATGAGCAGAAGTTCATTCCGAAGATCTCACCCCTCACGCTCGTCGCCCTGCTGTTCACCATCGTGGTGATGTTCTCGCTGAAGGGCGAAAAGATCGTGCAGCTTCCCGTGGACGTGGTCCGCATCGCCGTGCCGCTGTGCATCTACTTCGTGGTGATGTTCCTGATCTCGTTCTGGATGGGTCGCAGGATCGGAGCCGATTACTCCCAGACGACGACCATCGCCTTCACCGCCGCCAGCAACAACTTCGAACTGGCCATCGCCGTGGCCGTCGCCGTCTTCGGCATCCACCACGGCGCCGCCTTCGCCGCCGTCATCGGCCCCCTCGTGGAGGTGCCGGTGCTCATCAGTCTGGTCAATGTCGCCTTTTGGCTGCGGACCCGGTGGTTTGCCGCCGCCGGCTGAACGGCACGGCCAACCAGCCGCCGGTCGGGCGCGGGGCGGCGCCCGACCGGCGAAATCCGCTGCCGGCGGCCTCGTCAGAGTGCCCGCAGGAAGGCGGTGAGGTCCGCCTTCTCCTCGGCGCTCAGCTTCAGCTCCAGAATCAGGTTGAAGAACTCCACGGTGTCCTCCAGCGTCAGCAGGCGTCCGTCGTGCAGGTACGGCGGCGATTCCTTGACGCCGCGGAGCGGGAAGGTCTTGATCGGGCCGTCGGCGGAGGCGAAGCGGCCGTTAATATCCTGGGGCTTGTAGAAGCGCTCCACGCGGAGGTTGTGCATCAGGTTGTCCGTGTAGTACGGAGCGGCATGGCACAAGGCGCACTGGCCCTTGCCGTTGAACACGGCCTCGCCGCGAATCTCCGCCTCGGTCGCCTTCTTGTGGTCCAGTCGCCCGAGCACGTTCAGCTTCGGGGCCGGGGGAAAGTCCAGCAGCGACTAAAACTCCGCCATGAAGTGGACCTGACTGCCGCGCTCCAGGATGTTCACGCCCTTCTTGGTGGCGATGACCGGGTCCCCGTCGAAGTAGGCCGCCCGCTGCTCGAACTCGGTGAAGTCCTCGATCGACTTCAGCGCCCGCTGCGAACCGAACAGACGCTGGATATTCACGCCCCGCAGGGGCGGGGTGTCGAGACGGTGGCGGAACTCCTGCGGGCGGATGTCGCCGACCAGGTGGGTGGCGGCGTTGGTGTGCCCGTTGACATGGCAGTCGAAGCAGGTCACGCCCCGATGCGGCGCGGCCGAGCGGCGGTCATCGGTCTGGTTGAACTGCTGCTGCGGAAAGGGCGTCACCAGCAGCCGCAGACCCTCGAGCTGCTTGGGGTTCAGGATGCCGTTGAACAGTTCGAAGTAGTTCATGATCGTCACCACCTGGCCCCGAGAGACGTCGCCCAGGTCGGGTCGAGTGGTGAGAAAGATGGCCGGCGGGTACTCCGGCAGCAGGTGGGCCGGCAGATCGTAGTCGAGGTCGAAACGCGTCAGATCGCGGCCTTCCTGCTTGTTGATCTCGTCGATGTGATGCTTGGGGAAGAGCATCCCGCCCTCCGGATGGTTCGGATGCGGCAAGGGCAGGAATCCTTTGGGAAACAAGCCCTTCTCCCGGATCTCGTCGGGCGTCAGGGCCGCGAGCTTCTCCCAGGTCATCCCGGCGGGCAGTTTGACGCGGACGCCCTCCTGGACCGCCTTGCCGCGGAACATGGTGACGCCCTGGGCCGGACGATCGGTGAGGTCGTACCGCTCGGCCAGCAGGTCCAGGTGCTTCTTCATCACCTGCGGCTTGGCGGCCTCCATCTTCGCCTTGACCGCCTGGAAGTCGTCCAGGCCGGTGACGGGGGCGTAGCTGTCGGGCTTCTGGCCCGCCCAGGCGGGCAGGAGCACGCCCAGAGCGGCGGCGGTCACGGTCGTCGCCGCGACCCAACGAAGGCGTTTCAGAGTGTTGCGCGAGGTGTTCATGATGTTTTCCTCCTGTTTAGAAGTTGGGCCCTCCGCGGGCCGGGTGGAATGGACCGGCTCGCCGAACGGCGCGGGCCGTGGCGAGCCGCACGAGTCTTTCGATCGGGCTTCGCCGCACAATCGCCGCAAAGGCCGCGAAAGTGAACGCAGTGGTCGTCGATCACGAAACCGTGACGTGGGGCCTTCGGTGTGGGCAGTTGGTCCAGGCGGGAGTCGAGGAAGTCGACGATCTTCTCGCACCGCAGGCACACCAGATGATGATGACGCCGCACGACGGGGTCGTAGCGGGCGGCGGCGCCGGGATGGCAGGCCTTGGTGATGAGGCCGGCCCGCACGAAAGTCTCCAGCACTCGATAGACCGTGGTGCGGGAAACGCCGGGCAGGCGGCGCCGGACCACGGCATAGATTTGATCCGCGGTGGGGTGGTCGCGGCGAAGGTAAATGGCCTCGAACACCGCCCGCCGCTGAACAGTCAAGGCCAGCCCATGCCGGCGGCACTGTTCCTCGAAATGCAGCATTTGCGGAGCCCGCGGGTCCGACATTCGGTCACCAATGGAATAATGTATCAAAAGGTATAAATTGTCAATAGACAAGCAGCGCCTCGGCACCGCGTTTTTCCCGATTTCAAGCCCCCAGCCGGTCGGCCCAGGCGCGGAGCAGGTTCGCGTCCCGCACCGGGGGGCCGTGGCTGAAGCAGACCACGCTCGGATTCAGCGCCACCAGCCTGCGGATGGACCGCCGGTTCATCTCCACGTTCTCACTGAAGAACCACGGCGGCTCCCGCAGCCCCGCTTGCAGGGTGAAGACATTGATATTGCTGGCTAGGTCGCCGGCGATGGCCAGGCCGTCCGCTTCCCGAAAGAAGATGATGTGTCCCTTCGTGTGGCCGGGCGCCTCGACCACCCGCAGTCCTCCCATCTCGTCGCCCTCGCGCAGCACCCGATCCACCGGACAGGGCGGACCGGCCAGCAGGTTGCTCAGAAACCGTATCCCCCGAGCGGGCGGGGTCATCCGCGTCCGCCCTTCCACCGCGGCCCGATCCGCCTCATGGCACGCGAGCGGACAATGAAACGCCCGGGTCAGAAACGCCGCCGCGCCCTGATGATCCGGATGAGCATGCGTCAGGGCGACCATCGACGGCCGCACGCCGCCCAACGCGCGGATGATCCGCCCTCCATCCCACCGTGTCCCGCAATCGATCAGCACGTCACCGGCGAGATACACGTTGATGCCGCAGCGGGGTGCCAGGGCAATCTGCCAGACCTCCGCGGCGATCCGTTCCCTGATGGGCATTGCGCGTGCCTCACGCTCGCGGGCAGGGGCTAGGACCGCTCCTCGCCGATTTGGCCGATCCTGCGGGCCAGCAGCTCGCCCGCCAGTCGCGGATCCGCCTTGCCCTGGGACAGCTTCATGACCTGCCCTCGCAGGAACGCCAGCGACTTGTCCCGCTTCGATCCGCCGCGGCGAATCTCCTCGACCGCCGCCGGGTTGCCGCGAATCGCTTCCTCCACCCACGCCGACAACGCTTCTTCATTCCGTTCCTGGATCAAACCCAGCTCCCGGGCTATTTCCACCGGGCGATTCCTATCCTTGGCGCGTTCCCGATACAGCCGATCCGCCACTTGTGCCGCCGACGTGGCGCTGAGCGTGCCCTGCGCCGTCAGCACCGCCAGTTCGGCCACCACGACGGGCTGAAGGCCCAATCCCCCGACCGTAATGCCCTCCCCGCTGGCGAGCCGATTCCAGATGCCGACAAAATGACGGGCGAGGACGCTCGCGTCGCCGCCCGCGGCCTGGGCCTGTTCGTAGAGCTCGCCCGTGGCCCGGTCGGCGAGGACGATTTCACACTCTTTCTCGGTGAGGCCGTATTGGCTCATGAACCGCCGCCGCCGCGGCAGGGGCAATTCGCCGATCTCCGCCCGCAGCCGCGTGAGCCACGCCTCGTCCACCCGAACGGGGACCAGATCGGGGTCGGGGAAGTAGCGGTAATCGTGGGACTCCTCCTTGCCCCGCTGGAACTCCGTCGCCTGGCGTTGGTCGTCCCAGCCGAAGTTGAGCTTGCCGACCTTCTCCAGCGTGTATTCCGGGTCGGCCCGCCAGGCCTCGATCTGCCGGTCGATCTCGTACTGAATCGCGGCTCGCACCGCGCGGAAACTGTTGAGGTTCTTGATCTCGCTGATCGGCGTGCGCACCTCGCGGCCCGCGGCGGTGATGGCCACATTGACGTTCGGCTCGAACCGCATGTGCCCCTTTTGCATGCTGGCCTCGGAGATGCCGAGGTACTGCACCAGACGCTGCAATTCGATGCAGAAGGTCGCGGCCTCGTCGGCGTCGGACAAGTCCGGCCGCGTGACGATCTCCAACAAGGGCGTGCCGGCCCGGTTGAGGTCCACGCGGGTGTGATCCAGACCTTCGTGCAGGTTCTTGCCGGCGTCCTCCTCGAGATGGGCGCGAATCAGCCGAACCACCTTGGTGCCGCCGCCCGTGGTCGGGATCTCCAACCAGCCCTCCGACGACAACGGCAAGTCATACTGGCTGATCTGGTAATTCTTGGGCATGTCCGGATAGTAATAGCTCTTGCGGTCCCACTTGGTGAAGGCGGCGATGCGCCCATTCAACGCCAGCGCCCCCTTCAGCGCCTGCTCGAACGCCGCCCGGTTCATCACCGGCAAGGCCCCCGGCAACCCCAGGCACACCGGACAGACGCGGCTGTTCGGCTCGGCGGCGAATTCCACCGGACATCCGCAGAAGAGCTTGGTCCGCGTGGCCAGTTGCACATGAATCTCCAGGCCGATGATGGGGCGAACAGAAAAAGCGCTCATGGGTCTTTGTCGTCCTCTCCAACGAACCGGCTTTCTTGAAAAACAGCCTCTACTGACCTAGCAGCGCCAGCCGCAGGAGGTTCAGCGCCAGCTTCGCCGTTCGGTCCCGAATCGCCTCGCGCGCCAGGGTCTCGCCCAGGCGCAGCTCCCGGACTGCGCAGCCCGTCTCCGTCGCCAGACCCAGGTACACCAAACCCACCGGCTTCTCCGCCGTGCCGCCCGTCGGGCCGGCGATGCCGGTCGTGCTGATGGCGTAGTCCGTGCCCGAGAAGCGGCGGCAGGTGACGGCCATGGCCTCGGCGACCTCGCGGCTCACCGCGCCGTGGCGGGCGATCAGCTCCGCCGGCACGGCGAGCAGCCGCGTCTTGGCCTCGTTCGCGTAGGTGACGAATCCCTGCCCGAAGTAACCGCTGGAGCCGGACACGTCGGTCAGCCGCTTGGCCACCAGACCGCCGGTGCAGGATTCCGCCGTGGAGACCGTCCGCCCCGAGGCCAGCAGCAGACGCCCGACCGCTTCCGCCAGCGTTTCGCCCTGCTCGCCGAAGACCGCTGAACCCAGCCGACGCCGAATCTCGTCCGCGTCTTCCGCGGCCAGCCGGCGGGCTTCGGCGGCGTCGGCCCCCGCCGCGTTGATGCGGATGGAGATGACCAAATCCGCGGCGCTGGTCCCGACGTGCGGGTTGCGGTCGGGCCGCATCAGGTCGGCGATTTGCTCGCCCAGCACTGACTCCGGCAGACCGAACGTGTGCAGGGTGTGCTGTACGATGGTCCGGCCGCCGGTTCTGCCCGCCAGACGGGGCCGCACCTCGTTCTCGAACATCGCCCGCATCTCGCTCGGCACGCCGGGCAGGAAGAACATGGCCGCGCGGCGGTGGGGAGCGTGGATGCCGGGGGCCGTGCCGCAGGCGTTCGCCAGGGGCGTGGCGCCGCGCGGGATCAGGGCCTGCACGCGGTTGGCCTCCGGCATGGCGCGACGGCGTGCCGCGAAGAACGCGGCCAACGCCGCCAGGCTGGCCTCGTCGATCGCCAGCTCCGCGCCCAATACGTCCGCGACCGCGAAGCGCGTCAGGTCATCGAGGGTCGGGCCGAGGCCGCCGGTGGCGATGAGCACATCCGCCTCGTCGGCCGCGGCGGACACGGCGGTCGCGATGGCCTGCCGGTCGTCGCCGACCGTCACCTGCCGCGTACACTCGATGCCCATCTCCGCCAGCCGCTGGGCCAGCCACGGGGCGTTGGTGTCCACGGTCTGACCGATGACCAGTTCCGTGCCGATGCTCAGGAGGTGTGCTTGCATGGGGTCGCTTGCGTGGAGGTCAGGGGCCGGCGCTCGACGCGGCCGGGTTCGGAACCACAGGATCGGCGGTCGAGGCCAGCCACTGCCGCGCCGGATGGAGGTGGCGATCCTCCCAGCCTGGCCCGAGGCGGGCGGTCAGCTCGTCCAATCGGGCCGCGACCGCCCGCTCCTGATAGCGTTGATCGGCCAGACGATGGAGCTGATAAACGCCCAGACCCGCGAGGCTGTTCACGCACCAGACGACCGCCGCGGCGGCGGCGATGGTCCGCAGCCGCGCCGGCGTCACCAGGCAACCGACCGCCACCAGCGAAGCCGGCAACAACACCACCGCCGGCCACCACAGGCCCCGCAGATCAAGCCCTCGACACCAGGTCGTGATGGTCGGCGGCGGGATCGCCGGCAACAGCAGCGCCGCAGCGGCCAGTCCGACCGCCGCCGTGGCGCGGAGGCTCGCTCCCGGGCCTTCTCGCCGAGTCAGCAGCCCCGCCACCGCCGTCGCCAACACGCCGCCGCCGGCCAGCAGCATGACCCCCGTCGCGTAGCTCCACAGCTCGGAGAATACGTCAAACCGGGCCAGGGCCGCTGTCACCAGAACGATCGGCGTCAGGGCCGGCACGAAGGCCAGGGTGGGACCCACATAGAGCGGAACGCGGCGATCAGCCCCGCCGCCTCGGCCCAGGGCCGCCGCGACCAGCGCTGCCAGGCCCGCGGCCATGAGGGCCGCCATGCCGCCGAGACCGATGAGCAGCAATCCGCCGGCGGCAACCAGCCGCCGCAGGGCGGAACGATACGCGGGCGGATCCAGCGCCCGACGCAAGACCGAACCCTGGTCGGTGAGATCGGCCGGCGCGGCCTCCGCCGCGCGGTGATAGTCGCTCCGCAGACCGCGGGCGGCGTCGCCCACGGGATCGCCCGCGGCGGGGAAAGCGGCGGCCAATAAGTCCGCGCAGAGCAGCCGCGTGGCGGCGTCGGCGTCGGCTTCGATCAAGCCCAACGCCAGCTCGACCACCCAGCGGCGGCACGCGTCCGCCGCGGCGGCATCACCGTCGGCCCGCAGCGCGGTTTCCAGGGCGGCCAAGCGACGTTGCACGATCGGCAAGGCGGCGAAATGGTCATACACGGCGTAATGCGGGGTCGCCGCGGCGAGGGCGACGGCCACATCCGGCCGGAGGAAGTGCGGCCGCAGCGTGTCCAGCCAGACCCGCAGAAATTCGGCGTTGTACAACGTTGCCCTGCGCGGGGGCTTGGCTCCGTTCACGATCTCCCGCAGGGCGGCGAATCGCTCCCGTGGCGTCCGCAGATCCGGCTCGATGTCGGGGTAGTCCGCCACCACCGCCCAGGCCAGCCTGGAGATAAGATTGTCGCCGTCCACCGCGGCCAGTTGGCGGGCCGTGGCCGCGGCCTCCCGCGGTGGGCGTTCCCCTCGCTCCACCTCCGCCACCACCCTGAGCAGCCGGCCCACCGCGAAATGGGCCTCCTGGGCCGGGTGGGACCGCAGGACGGAATCCCGGCGCTCGGTCAGGCTCTGCCAGGACTCTCCCCGGCGAGAAGCCGTCGCGCCGAAGCGGTCCGCCGCCAGCAGCCGCGACAGTTCCGCCCGCCGCATCGCGCCGAACATGCTGGCAGGATCAGCCAGTTGCCCAACGAAAACGCCGCCGGCGGCGAGGGCCAGCGCCACGTTCAACGCGATCCACCACCCGGAAATCCGATACTCGGCAGGCGTCTCAGGCCGGTTTGCCGCTCCGGCGGGGCTGGCGTTGCGGCTGGGCTTTTTCTTTGACATCCGGGTGGTGCCTGGGCGGTGTGTAATGATACGGCGACAGGGCCGCTTGGCGACACGCCAGGATGATACGTTGGACCAACGCCTCCTCGTTGTCAATCGTCTCGTGCGTCACCCCCGCAATCGGCTCATGGAGGTGCTGTCCGGCGACCGGCCGGCGATTCCAATAGTCGTCGTACCAGTAATACGGGTGCTCCAGGGCGATGTTGGAGGCCCGCGAGGAGACCAGCTCGCTGCCCCACCTCGGCGACTCCGCGTTCCGCTGCGTGAAGTTGAGCACCTTCAGCGCGTTGTGGCCGATCGGAATCGGCATGGGCGGCTCGTGCGGCTCTTTGACGCCCCGCTCCTGGTCGTTGTGCGGCCAGTCCTTGTTGAAGGCGTCCAGCGTGAACACCGCCTCGATGAACTTCGTCTTGTGGCGCTGGGCGTAGTGGCGAACGACCTGCGTGGCCAGGAATCCCCCGTGCCCGTGCCCGACCAGGATGACCTCCTCGTCCGGCCGCGCGTCGATATCGACCACGATCTTCAACCAGTTGTCCGGCCGGTAGACCCGGGCATTGATCTCGCGCCGCTCCAGTTCGGCGCGGATCGTCTCCAGCCCGTCGGAATCCTCATTCGCCTCGCCGCCGATCAGGTAGACCCGCGGCCCGGTGTAGCCCCAGTCTTCCGGCTGGTGACAACCCGGTGTCATGATCAGGACGACCGGAACCAACGCCGACAGCACCACGCGACGCCAGACACAGGCTCGGAGCATGCTTCATCCCCCCCAACGGAGTCGAATCGCGGCCGTGGCCCGTCGCCTCCCGGCGAAACCGCGGGCGACCCGCTCCATCCGACTGTTTTTCGGCGATTCCGGGCGGCCGCAGAACCTACGATCGCGGCGGCGACCCGCCCCGCCGGTTATCGGGCGGCGGCCAGCGGGATCGTCTTGGCGCGGCTTTCCAGCCGGCGGTAGATCCGGACGTGCTCGGCCACCATGCGGGCGATCGAATGATTGGCCCGGGCGTAGGCCTGGGCCGCGGCCGCGAGTCTTCGCGTCAGTTCCCGGTCGTCGAGCAGGCGACAGATCTGGTCGGCCAGACGGGCTTCGTCGTGCTCCGGGAACAGCAGGGCGGTCCGCTCGTCCTCCAGCCCGTCATACACGGAGTTGTCCACGGCCACGATCGCCAACCCGACGGCGAGGGCGTGAATGGGAATTTCGGAGAAGGCCGCCCGAGCCCGCGGCAGGCAAAACAGATCCGCGGACTCGATGACCCGCCGCCAATGATCCAGCGGGCCGGCGAAGATGACGTTGGCGTTCATGTCCAGTGCCTCCGTCAGACGCCGCAGCCGCGGCTCGGCCGGTCCCTGGCCGACGATGAAGGCCAGGAGATTGGGGTGGTACTGGAGCACTCGCCGCACCGCTCTCAGCAGGGAATCGACCCCGCTGTCGCCGACCAGTTCTCCGGCGAAGATCAACGACGGGGCGACTTGCGACGACGCGAAGGCCGCGAAGGAAGACGCGACTCCCGCTCCCGGGCGGATCACCTCCGTGGTGACGCCCGCCAGGGGTGAATTGTTGAGGGCGTCGCGAAGCCGCATTGACGGAGTGACGATGGTGGAGATCCGCTCCACGCCCAGCGACGTCGCGATGACGCGGACATCCGTGAGCGAGGCGACGAAGGCGATCAGCTCGGCGCCGAGGGCCTGCGCCAGCTCCGCGGCCATGACGAAGGACTCGGCATCCAGGCAATGCACCAGGACCGGCCCGCCGGCGGTGCGCCCCTCCAGGTGCGCCTGCACCTGCCCCAGGAGACGGCGGTGGGCGGAGCGGCCGAAAGGCCACCGGCTGCGGGCATACGCCAGGAGCGGCGTGGGGCCGCCGATCAGCGTCTCGGCCCGAGGGTGCTGCGGGGCGAGCAGGACCGCGTCGATGGCCTCGTCCAGCAGGCCGATCTGAAGATAGCGGACCATGGTCGGGTAACGGTCCATGGCCTGTTCGCCCGCCACATAGCAGACCAATAGACGCGGCGTCGGGTCGCTCTTGCCGGTTTCCGCCATATCTGGATTCCGTCACGCCGGAAACGGCCGTCGCTCGATCGGAAAGCACCGCAGCCGGACAGATCAGCCGGTGGGGCGGGCCACGGCGGCGGCCGACCACATGCCGGCGGGCAGTATAAGCCGCAGCGGGAAACCTGTCCACGATCCGACGTCATTGACAGCCCCGACGACTGCGGCGGTAATGCCGGTTCGCCTCGGCCCCTGCCAGGAGAACACATGCCTACCCGAACCGCGAAGTCCACTCGCCGCCGAAGCCTTGCCCGGCCCGCGGATCCCGCCGGTGGCATCGCCGGCCTGATCGACCACACGCTGTTGAAACCCGACGCCACGGAGAAACAGATCCGTCAGTTGTGCCGCGAGGCCATGCAGTACGAATTCGCGTCCGTCTGCGTCAATCCCGCCTGGGTAACGCTGGCCGCCAGACTGCTGCGGCGGTCAACCGTCAAGGTCTGTACGGTGGTCGGCTTTCCGCTGGGGGCCAACGTCCTCGACGCCAAGGCCTACGAGACCGTCGCCGCCCTCTCCGACGGCGCGGCGGAAATCGACATGGTGATCAACATCGGCGCGCTGAAGGCGGGTGACGACGAGACCGTGCGGAGCGAGATCAGCCTCGTAGCGGACTTCTGCCGCCGCGGCCAGGCCCTCTGCAAGGTCATCATCGAATGCGCCCTGCTCACCGATGCTGAAAAGGTGCGAGCCTGTCGGCTGGCCGCCCGGGCCAAGGCCCATTTCGTCAAGACCAGCACCGGCTTCGCCTCCGGCGGGGCGACCGTGGAGGACGTGGCCCTGCTGAGCCGCACCGTCCGAAAGTGGAAGCTGGGGGTCAAGGCCGCGGGCGGAATCCGCACGCTGGCCGACGCCCGCCGAATGATCGCCGCCGGGGCCACGCGGATCGGCACCAGCGGCGGCGTGCAGATCGTCAAGGAGGAACGGTCAATGGGCGGCTGATCCGCAACCGCCTTCGCCGCCCCCGACAAGCGGTCCTTGCATCGAGGCCTCGTCTCTGCTACCGTCGGGCGGTCTATGACGCGGTCGCGTCGCCCGAGCACATCAGGAGGCGTTGGTGGTGTCACGCGAGCACTGGGGTTCACGGGTCGGCATGATCCTGGCGGTGGCCGGCTCGGCCGTGGGATTGGGGAATTTCCTGCGATTTCCGGGGCAGGCGGCCTCCAACGGCGGCGGGGCCTTCATGATTCCGTACTTCTGCGCCCTGATCTGCCTCGGCATCCCGATCTGCTGGGCGGAATGGACCATGGGCAAGTACGGCGGCCGGTTCGGGTTCAACTCCTGCCCGGCCATCTTCGGCGTGCTGGGCCGCCACTCGATCTGGCGCTACCTCGGCGTGCTCGGCCTGCTCGTCCCGATCGTCATCTACATGTACTACGTGCTGATCGAATCCTGGTGCCTCGGCTACGCCTTCAGTTTTCTGAGCGGGCGGATCAATCTGGGCGCCGACCCGAACCTCTACGCGGCGGAAAGCGCCAAGTACTTCGCCGAGTTCGTCGGCTCCCAGCAGGACGGCCTGATGCTCGACGGCCGAATCCACATCAGCGTCGTATTCTGGCTGATCGTCTTCTCCGTCAACTTCCTGCTGATCTACCGCGGTGTCGCCAAGGGCATCGAATTCTTCTGCAAGTACGCCATGCCCGTCATGGCCTTCTGCGCCTTCGCCGTCCTGATCCGCGTGCTGACGCTGGGCACGCCCAACCCCGACCATCCCGAGCTGAACGTCCTGAGCGGTCTCGGCTTCATGTGGAACCCGCACGGACTGAAAGAGGGGGAGGCCTGGTACAGCGCGGTGCTGTCGCCCCAGACCTGGATGGCGGCGGCGGGGCAGATCTTCTTCAGCCTCAGCGTCGGCTTCGGCGTGATCATCAACTACGCCAGTTACCTCCGCCGCAAGGACGACGTGGTGCTCTCCGGCCTGACGGCCACCTCCACCAACGAGTTCTTCGAGGTCTGTCTGGGCGGGCTGATCACCATCCCGGCCGCCTTCATCTTCCTGGGCGCCGCCGGGGCGTCGACGAGCGGCACGTTTGATCTGGGCTTCAAGACTCTGCCGGTGGTGTTCCAGTACATGCCCGGCGGACAGGTTTTCGGCTTCCTCTGGTTCTTCATGCTCTTCCTGGCGGCGATCACCAGCTCGCTGTCGATGCTGCAACCGGCCGTCGCCTTCCTGGAAGAAGGCCTGAACCTGGGCCGCAAGGCCTCGGTCGCCATCCTCGGCCTGATCACCGCCCTGGGGTCTTTCTTTGTGATCTTCTTCAGCCACAACCTCACGGCGCTGAACACCATGGACGACTGGGTCGGCACCGTGGCCGTCGTGCTTCTGGCCACCGTGCAGGTCATCCTCTTCGCCTGGGTCTTCGGGGTGGACCGCGGTTACGCGGCGGCCATGGAGGGTGCCGAGCTCCGCCTGCCCAGGCTTTTCAAGTTCATGATCAAATACGTCGCGCCGCTCTACCTGCTCTTCGTGCTGGTCATGTGGTGTTGGCAGGATTTGGCCGGCAAGATCGAAACCCTGCGCAAAAGCAACGTGGCCATGCTGACCATCGGCGTCATTCTGGTCCTCACCGTCTTCCTGCTGCTCCTGATCAACATCGCCGGGCGGCGGTGGCAGGCGGAGACGCGCGACCCCCGCACGCACGATGCACCGCCACACGCTCCGTCGCTCGAAGCCTGAGAGGGTTCCACGCCATGTCCGCGCAAGCCCCCCTGTTTCCCTCCTGGTGTCTCGGCCAGACCTCCGCCGTCGAGCAGGCGGCCTCGGGCCTGACCACCGGCGGCTGGATCTTCATGATCGCCTCCATCTGTTTCGTGCTCGCCCTGGCGGGCTTCTGTTATGCGCGGGTGCTCCGCCGGCCCGCCGCGGCGGAACACATGAAAGCCCCCCTGGAAATCGACACGCAGGACCGGGAGTAACGCCCTCGCTCGACCAACGCGAGCCGTCGCCCCGCCGGCCCCCGCTCAGCCAGCCGCGGCCGGCCTTCGATTCGTTGTTCCCGCCCGCTTCCGTCGATATACTGACCTTCCCGACTTCACTTGCGTGTCTCACTTCGGAGTCACGTCCATGACCATCTTTGTCGTATTCTTCTGCTCGCTGGCGGTTCTCGTTCTGGGTGGCCGGTTTTACAGCCGGGTCATCTCCCGGGTGCTCGGCGAGGACCCCACCAGGCCGACGCCGGCCGTGGCCATCAACGACGGCCGCGACTTCGTGCCGACCCCGACGCCGGTGGTGTTCGCGCATCACTACGCCAGCATCGCCGGGGCCGGACCGATCATCGGCCCGCTGCTGGCCATGTGTTTCGGGTGGCTGCCCGCGGTGCTGTGGATCGTCTTCGGCGGCGTCCTGATCGGCGGCGTGCATGACTACTGCGCCACGCTGATCGCCATGCGCGAAGGCGGCCGCAGCCTGGCGGTGGTGGCCCGGCGGACGCTGGGCCGTTCCGCCTTTCTGCTTTACATCTTCATCATCATCGCCCTGCTCTCCCTAGTCACCGCCGTCTTCCTGCTGATCAGCGCCCAGGCCCTGACCAACGTGGCCACGGCGGTCGAGCTGGGCCTGTCCTCCGATCAACACGTGCTCGACCGGCACGGCTTCATCAACGAGCAGGGCCAGTCCGCCGTCCGCATCGGCGGCATCGCCAGCACCAGCGTCATCGTCATCACGCTTTGTGCCCCCGTGGTCGGCTGGCTGTATCTCAAACGCAACCTCCGCGTGTGGATCTGCTCGTTGATCGCCGTGGCGATTTGCTGTGTCAGCGTCGCCATCGGCATCCGCTGGCCGGTGCGGGCGGATCTCCACCTGTGGATGTGGGGAATCGGCCTCTACACGCTGTTCGCCGCCGGTTTGCCGGTATGGCTGTTCCTGCAATCCCGCGACTTCATCAACGTCCACCTGCTCTACGCGGGGCTGGTGGTGCTGGTCCTGGCCGTGGGCGGCGCCGCCCTCCACGGAGCCGAGGCGCAGTTCGCCGGCAGCACCATCGCCGAAGGCGCCAGAATATCAAAACAGTGGCTCTGGCCGGCCCTGTTCATCACCATCGCCTGCGGGGCGTGCAGCGGGTTCCACAGCCTCTGCGCCGGCGGCACGACCTGCAAGCAACTCAAAACCGAATCCGGCGCACGCTACGTCGGCTATTGGGGCATGATTTTGGAGAGCTTCCTGGCCCTCTGCGTGGTCTGCGCCGTGGCCATTGGGCTGTCGCCCGGCCGCTATCTGGAGATCTGCTTCCCCGCCGTCGGCATGGCCAACCCCAATCTGGGCTTCTCCCTGGCGATGGGCAACACCATCCACTTCGGTCTCGGCGTGCCCGCCGTGTGGGGCACGATCTTCGGCATGTTGCTGCTGGAAGGCTTCGTCATCACCACGCTGGACACCGCGGTTCGACTGAACCGCTACCTGTTCGAGGAAGTCTGGACCACGCTGTTCGCCCGCTACGATGTCTTTGCCGAAACGCCGGATCGCGCGCCGCCCACCACGCTGGTGGCCGCCGGTTCGGGTGGCATCCCGGCGGGGACGGCGGCGGTATCCTACGCGGCGGACGGTCTCGCCGGGCGTGAGATCATTCGCACCAGCGGCCCGCTCCGCTGGCTGCTGCAAATCCTTCGCCTGCCCTGGTTCAACACCGCCCTGGCCGTGGCCTTGATGCTGGTCATGGCCAAACAAGGCGGGGTGCGAGCCATCTGGCAGATCTTCGGATCCGGCAACCAACTGCTCGCCGGAATGGGCCTCGCCGTCGCCTCGATCTGGCTGCTCCAGCGTGGACGGCGGGCCATCTACACCCTGGTCCCCGCGGCGTTCATGCTGGTCACGACCTTGACCATGCTGATCAAGCTGCTGCTGACGGAGTATTTGCCCAACCGGGAGAAGTATGCGGCCCTGCTGATCACCGACGTGGTCGTCCTGATACTCGCGGCCGCACTGCTGGCCCATGTGCTGCGGGCCTTGTTGTTCGGAGGCCGTCGAATTCAAGCGGAAGCCGCCGCGACGCTGGAAACCGCCCGCTGAGCAGCCCCCGCCCACTGGCGGTCCGGCCACTTCAACTTGGCGCGGGAGTCGAACGTCCGCGGACGGCCGGCGGAGTGGCCTTCGGCTTGACGCCAGCCACGGTGAACGGCGGCGGAGCGGGCGTCGCACGCCGCCGACCCTTGCCGTTGCTCCCGCCAGAACCGCGGGAAGCCCCCGGAAGCGGCAGCGTGACTTTGATCACCGCCAGGACCCGGCGGCGATCGGAGGGTTGGCCGTTCCCGTTGCCGTTGCCTCCCGGCTTGACCTCCCGCGGGTCGGTCGCCGCCGCGACCTCCCGGACCGGCGGAACGCGGATGGCATCGGCGATCGCCATGTCCACCTGGCCGGAGACCAGTTCCTCGGTGGTTGCCAGAAAGGCCCCCTTGGCCGACATCTGGCGGAGAGCCAACTCGCTGTCCGCCGGCGACCAGTGCCCGCAGGCGTCGCGAATCACCACCACGCGGTGCCGCCGGCTGATCAAGCCGAGCGTCGCGATTTTGATGCAGCGCTCGGTCAGCACCCCGAAGACGGCAAAGTAGGTCGGGCGGATGATGTTGACCAGACGGTCAGCCTTGGGGTTGGAAAACAGATCGCGGTCGCGCTTGGTGAAAACCAGTTGCTGGTATTTCCGGAACAGTTCCAGCGGCAGGTCCGACGTGTTGTCGCCGCAGATCAACATCCGGCTGGCCATCAACGTAAACGGCAGTTTGCGTTGTCCCCTTGAATGATCGACGCAATACGGGGGCAGGCCGTTGGAGGTCTCGCCGGGCCGATGGGCCTCCAGGCTCGAAATGATGGGAATCCCGTTGATCCGGCCCCACCGCATGATGCGATGGACGTTGGGCAGCACTTCGGCTCGATTGGCAACGGGCAAGGCCCCCCTGGGCAGCAGGAAATCGCACTGCGTATTGACATCGAGGAGAACTCGTGTCACCGAGCCCCGGTGTGATGAGTTGCTCATCCCCAGCCTCCCGACTGCTTGATCGCCCGCTCGACGCTTGGTGAAGCGAACGACGTAGCCTTGGCGTGGGAGGAAGCTCGACCCCGGAACAGGATGCTTTAAGATAGATGACGGCGCGGAATGCGCCGAGCTTCCTTCCCTCAGTCGTCAATGATCATATTCCCTGACCGGCCGCAAGGCGAGACCCTTTTCCGCGAAAACCGCTCGGCCGGAAGCCGTGAATCGATCGCAACCCGTCGATCCGACGAAGCTTCCGCGCTCTGTGAAACTCGCGCCAAGTCGGCGCTAAGAAGACGAGCGAGCCAGCCCCGGTGGCCAGCACCATCGCACGCTGAGCAAAGAACCGGCCCAACGAAGGCAGCTTACCGCGATGTTAACGTTCACTTCGCGGCTCGCGAGCGATACACCCCAGCCGAAAAGGACTGGGAATAGACCATAATCCGCTGAAGGGTTTCCTGGCTGTTGAACACGACGAAGCCCGTCAACGTCCCAATAACAGCACACGGCCCGATAATCGATAGGTTGACCTGGGTGGCTTGCGGGGCAGCAAAAAACTGCCGAAAACCGGTCTCTGGAACGTTGCCCGCCGCCGAGGGCTTCAGTGAACGCAGCCCCGGCATGGCTGCCGGACGGATGAGCCGGCCGCGGGGAAACGGCAGAGCATTGGGTTCCGCGGCGTGTTCGCGGCGCTCGTCCGCCAAGCCCAACCTGTGTACGGGGGATGCTGCGCGATTACCCTTGAGGGGCCGCCGCCGGAGCCGCCGCCTCCTCCGCGACGGTGTCCCTGGCCAGGTGCGGCTGCGGGTCGCCGAAGAACAGCAGCACCTCGGCGGGGCACTTCTTAAAGAGCTGCTTCATGTCCTCCTCGCCGGAGTACTGGTCGTAGTTCAGGTAGGCGAGGTTGTCCTTGACCTCGAACAGATCCGCGAAGAGCCGCTGGCACATCTTGCAGCCCATGCAGCCGACCGTGCAGACTTCCTTGACATTGCGGGCCGGCTCCTTGTTGGCACAGGCCACCACCAGCATCTCCTTCTGCTTGAAGGGGATCCGCTCGATCAGGTTTCGCGGGCAGGCCTTGCTGCACGCCCCGCAGCCGGTGCACTTGTCGTAGTCCACGACCGGCAGGCCGTCCACCATCCGCATGGCGTCGAACGTGCAGGACCTCACGCAATCGCCATAACCCAGGCAGCCGTACACGCAGGCCTGGGTCACGCCGACGATGTGGGCCTCGGCGCAGGTCTCCACGCCTTCATACGGCACGCGACCCAGCTTCTGATGGGCCTTGGCCCCGCAGTGAATGACCGGGCGGAAGGGGAAAGTCTCCACCAGCTCGATGCCCAGCACCTCGGCAATCCTGGCCGCCGTCGCCGACCCGCCGACCGGGCAGCCGTCGCAGGGCGCCCGCTTCTCGACCACCGCCTTGGCGAAGTCGGCGCAACCCGCAAACCCGCACCCGCCGCAGTTGGCCTGCGGCAGCGCGTCGGACACCTGCCCGATCCGCGGGTCTTCCTCCACGCGGAGCTTCTCCTTGGCGATGCCCAGCAACAGCGCGAAACAGAAGGTCAAGCCGAACAAGACGATTCCGGCCAACAGGACGGTGCCCATGTGCTCATCTCCCAATCTGCGGCCGCCGGCCGCTCCAACCGGGCAGGCCCGCCGCCGCCCCCTTGGCTACTTGCCGATGCCCGCGAAGCCCATGAAGGCCAACGCCAGGATGCCTGCCGTGAGCAGGGTAATGCCCGCTCCCTGAAGCGGCTTGGGCACGTCGCTGAAGCGGACGTGCTCGCGGATGCCGGCCATGATCGTGATGGCCAACGCGAAACCGAGGCCGCCGCCGAAGGCAAAGACGGCCGAGCTGAGCAGGCTCTGCTGATAAACCTCGTTCATGTCGATCAGCAGACACGCGCCGAGGATGGCGCAGTTCGTGGTGATCAGCGGCAGGAACACGCCGAAGGCGGTATACAGCGAGCGAAAGAACTTCTTCAGGTACATCTCCACCAGTTGCACCATGGAAGCGATGACCATGATGAAGGCGACGTACTTGAGGAAGAAGAGAGCCTCCTTGTCGCCCAGCAGCCACTCCCCGACCGGCGCCAGGATTCCGTGAACGATCAACCAGGTGACCACCCCGGAGACGGTCATGACAAAAGTCACCGCGCAGCCCATGCCGAAGGCCATGTCCACCTTGCGGGACACGCCCAGGAACGGGCAAATGCCGAGGAACTGGGCCAGCACGAAGTTGTTGATCAGCACCGCGCCGATGAAGATGCCGACCAGAGCGCCGAAGTCCATCACGCACCTCCCTTCGCCGCGCCGCGGGACCGCAGGTGGTTGACCACGCCGATGACCGCGCCCAACGTGAGGAAGGCCCCCGGCGGCATGATCATGATGACCCAGGCGTGCGGCTCGAAGGTCTTGGGATCGATGTGCCAGTGCCAGCCGAGGTCGCGGAGGATGGTGATCCCGCCGGCCCCCAGCAGCTCGCGAATGGCCCCCAGAATGCACAGGGCGATGGTGAAGCCGATCCCGCAGCCGAAGGCGTCGGCCAACGACCGGCCCAGCCCGCTGCGACTGGCCACCACCTCGGCCCGGGCGATGATGATGCAGTTGACGATGATCAACGGCACGAACGGCCCCAGCTTCTTGCTGACCTCGAACACGTACGCCTTCAGCACCAGGTCCGCGATGGTCACGAACGTGGCGATGGTCAACGTGAAGATCAGAATGCGGACGTGCGGCTTCAGCAGGTTCCGCAGGGTGCTGGTGATCAGGTTGGACATGGTCAGCACGAAGATGACCGCCGCGCCCATCACCAGGGCGTTCTCCACGGAGTTGGTCACCGCCAGCGTCGGGCACATGCCCAGGAGCTGGACCAGCACCGGGTTATTGGCCACGATGCCGTCGCTGAACTGCCGCAGGTTGGATTGGCTGGCTTCCGCCATGGATGTCTCTCACTCCTGTCCGCGGGAACCCTTCCCTATCGTAGCTTGACCAGTTCCGGCCGCACCTTCCGGAGGGCTTCGTTGGCGATTTTGGTCACGGCCTTGCTGGAGATCGTTGCCCCGGTGATCGCCTGCACCTCGTTTTCGCCCGGCTTCGGCGGCCGCTTCTGCACGACGATCTCGCGGCCGGGATCCAAGTCTCTGTACTGCCCGGCCCATTCGGCGTCGGCGATCTTGTTGCCCAGGCCCGGCGTTTCCACATTCTCGATCACTTTCAGGCCGGTGATCTTCCCGGCGTCGACGGTCACGCCCACCACCAGGTGAATCTTGTCCGCGAAGCCGATGCCCTGGGCATCGATCGCGAAGCCGACCAAATTGCCGTCCGGCCCCAGGCACCGGTACACCTTGCGGTCGTATCCCTCGATTTTCACTTCTTCGGAGCGATCCGTGCCGGACACCACTTCGCGAATGGCCTCGCTCAGCGCCTTGGCCTGGTTGACGGTGATCGTCGGGGCCAAGGAGGTCTGCACGCCAGCCAGCAGCACGGCGAACACCGCGCCCATCACCAGGATCAGCCAGGATTCCTCGATGAACTTCTGCACTGTTGCACCTTCCTGCCGCGGGGACCGGAGACCCGCTTTCTCCGTTCCGCACCGCGAACCCTACGCCGCCGCCTTGCCGCCGAACGGCTTCGGCGCCGTCCACCGCTCGATCAGCGGCGTCAAGGCGTTCATGATCAGAATCGCGTACATCACGCCCTCGGGATAACCGCCGAAGATGCGAATCACCATCACCAGCACGCCGGCGCCGATGCCGAAGACCAGCCGCCCCCGCGGCGTCACCGGCGCCCCGACGTAATCCGTGGCGATGAAGAACGCCCCGAACATCAAAGCCCCGCTGTTCAGGTGGTAGAGCGGGCCGGCGCACTTGTCCGGCAGGAAGTAATGGGCGATGGCCGCGAACAGCATGGCCGCGCCCAACATGCCCACCGGCTGTCGCCAGTCCGCCACCCGCCGGAACACCAGGTACAGCCCGCCGATCAACGCCGCCAACGCGCTGGTCTCGCCGACGCAGCCGCCCACCTTGCCGATGAAGAGGTCCTTCATCGCCGCCAGTTCGCCGGAATGAAACTTCGCCGCAGCCAGCGGGGTGGCCATGGTCACCGCGTCCACGCCGATGATCTTGCCGCTCATCGGCTCCACCCAGGTCGTCAGCGCGACGGGGAAACAGACCATCAGGAAGGCCCGCCCGACCATCGCCGGGTTGAACAGGTTCTGACCCAAGCCGCCAAAGACCATCTTGGCCAGACCGATGGCCACCACGCCGCCGATGAAGGCCTGGTAAGGCCGCAGCCCCGGCGGCAGCGAAAAGGCGAGAATCATCCCGGTCACGATCGCCGAGCCGTCGCCCAGGGACGCCAGCCCGCGGCCGCGGATCATGTTGGCGACCGTTTCCGCCAACAGGCAGCCGGCCACCGTCACGACGGTGAGCACGACCGCACTGCCCCGGAACAGCCAGATCGACACCGCGAACAGCGGCAGCATCGCCAGCACCACCTGGAACATGATCCACCGCGTGGTCACGTTGTCGGAAAGGTGCGGCGCCGAGCTGACCAGAAACTCCAGGCCGGCATCCGACTTGTCCTTCACGGCGGCTCCGCTGTCGGGGGCATTCACTACGTCGCTCATTGCATCCGATGCTCCGGAGACCTCGCGGCATCCGGGCCGGCCGTCAGGCGATCACGCCCGCGGCGAGGCCCGCCGGCTTACTTCGCCGCCGCGGCCTTCTGCTGGGACTGTTGCAGGATTCGCCACTGATTCTTGCCCGAGCGGATGTATTGCGGCAGCGGGATCTGCGCCGGGCAGACGTACGCACAACAGCCGCACTCGCAGCAGGCGTTCAGGTCGTAGGTGTTCGCCGCCGTCTCCAGGTCCTTGTGCTTGACCGCGTGGGCGATCTTGGTCGGCGAAAGGAACAAGGGGCAGTTGTCGATGCACCGGCCGCAGCGGATGCAGGGCGTCTCCTGCCGCCGAGCGGTCTCCTCGTCGCGCATCACGGTGAAGCCGCCGGTGCCCTTGACGACCGGGACGTTCAGATGCGGCAGGGTCGGGCCCATCATCGGGCCGCCGGCCAGCACCTTCACCGCCTCCTCCGTCACGCCGCCGCAGGCGTCGTCAATCAGGTCTTTCAGCATCGTCCCGATCGGGACCAGCCAGTTGCCCGGCTTGGTCACGCCGAGACCGGTGACGGTGACGACGCGATGCGTGAAGGCCGCGGCCCGGGCCACCGCTCGGGCGATGGTGTGGGCCGTGGCCACGTTGATCACCACCGCGCCGACGTCCAGCGGCAGGCCCTTCGGCGCACTCGGCACCACCCGGCCCAGCACGGCGGGGATGAGCTGCCGCTCGCCGCCCATCGGATACTTGGAGGCACACACCACCACCTCCATGTTGGGCCGCTCGCGGGCCAGCTTGCGCATCACGTCAATCGCGTCGGGCTTGTTGGACTCGATGCAGATCAGGGCCTTCTTCGCGCCGCAGGCGTGCATCGCGAGGTGCAGGCCCGTGATGACGCCCTCCGGACACTCGAGCATCAGGCGATGATCGGCCGTCAGGTACGGCTCGCACTCGGCCCCGTTCAGCAGAATCGTGTCCACCGGCCGTTGCGGGTTCCGCTTCAGCTTCACATACGTCGGAAAAGTGGCCCCGCCCATGCCGACCAGCCCCGCCTCGCGGATCTGGCGGCACATCTCGTCCGGATCGTGCCTGGTCGGCTCCACGTCGCCGTAGTTGCGATCCAAAAAGATCCGCAAGAAGTCCGGCGGAACCATCGGCCCCTCCGCCGGGGGCTTGATCGGAATGGCCGGCACCCGCCGCCCGGCGGGCAGCAGGACGATGCCGCCCGGGCCGATCACGCCGTTCACCGACGAATGAATCGGCGCGGCGATGAAGGCCTCGACGTCGGCGATCTTTTCGCCCAGCTTGACCTCCTGCTTGGGCTTCACGATGGGGTTGCACGCCGCGCCGATGTGCTGGGCCATCGGCATCATCAGGTCCTTCGTCGGAACGAAGAGCTGGATGGGCTGGGCTTCCGTGTATTTGCGATGCGGCGGGTGGATTCCCCGCGGGAAGCTCTTGACCCCGGAACGAACCCGAATCGTCGCGGTGCTCATTCACCACCTCTGCCTGCGTTCGACATGACCTTGCCGATGGAAAAAAGCAGCAGCTTAGCGAGACCCACCCCGGCCGCCAAGCCCATCAGCAGCCCCATCGCCTGCCGCCAATCGACGACTTCGCCACTGCCGGTCCGCCACCAGCGGCCCGACAGCCAGGCCCCCAGAATCCCGCACGTCAGGGGGAGGATGAACACGACCAAAGCCGTCAGGGCCACCGGCAGCCGGGCAATCCCTTCTCGCCCGCCGGCCTCGGCTTGTTCCCACTCCGTGACAATGGGGCAAGGCTGCTCGCCCTTGCAGTGCCCGCAGCCGGTCCAGAATCTTTCGAGCATTTTCACGGAGACAAATCCTCAATACGAACCGCACACCAAGTCCGGTTTAGGCAAAGTTTTAGCAAATAGCGTGCCAGGAAGTTCCGCGGAAATCAAATCACGGGGCCCGGCGAACACATTCGCGGTGGACAGGCAGGCGCGAGGATTCCCCAGGCCTGCCTCGCAGCGATTCTCCCCACATCAGACCATTGCTGCCGCGACAATGGCTTCGCGGTTCACCTCAACCTGCCGCAATTGCACCCGCAGGCGCCGCCGGACCGTGTCGTATTCGATCCGGGCACGGCCGCGGCCGCAGCTTCGGTGGACGATCTCGCCTTCCAGCACCAGTCGTACCGGACCCCGGCCTCTCCGGCTCGAGCATCATCAGCCTGGAGAGGCCCGCCGAGACCAAGCCCGTGGAACCCGCCAGACCCCAAGCCCCGCCGACCCGCAAGGGCATCAGCGATTTGACGACGGCGAACTGGAGATCGAATCCGAGCCGATGGGAGAAACCCAGATCGCCGCGAGCGTCAAAGGGCCGGATTCGGTCGGCAGCGGCAGCGGCAGCGGGCTGTTGGACCTGACCCGGGAGAGCATCGACACCAGCCTAGGCGCGCTTGCCCCAAACCTGGTCGAACTGGCGGCGGCGGCCACTCAGGGCATCTGGCCGTCGTTCCTGAAGATCATCGCCCGCGGCACCGTGCATTACGCGGTGTTCGACGGTCTCGCGTTGGTGGCCATTGCCATCGGCGTGATGGGCATCCTGGCGGAGAGGAAGTAGCGGCCAGCGGCGATGCCGACCTCTGCCCACCAGCACGGCCGGGCACACATCTGCCCTCGCGACCGCAGGATGGCAAAGGCCGGCGCATTAGCGCCCGCCGGCTTCGTTTCTCCGGGTTGTCCGGCTATGGGGCCACCCCCGAATCACTCGTCATCTCCACGGAAACCTCGACAGTGATCGCCATGGCAACCCAGCCACAGGAACCGCGGTTGGGCTGCTGCCCCTCCGGGCATGTCGTCATGCCGTCGTCACACCTGGTTATCGTGCATCCCAGCAGGCCCTTCCCATTGTCGCAAGTGCAGTACATCCCGGCAGTCGCGGCCAAGTAATAGGTCCGGAGGGGCTGCGGATCGCCAACGCTTTCGAGGACGACGACGGGCTCAAGAATCACGCACTCCAACTTGACGGACGTCGGCTGGCCGTCCTGGTCGTAGCGCGTCAAGGCGACATGCAGGCCGCCGTCCGCAACGTACATATTGACCAATGCCGTGTCGGAACCGATCGTCGCGGCCACCTCCACCGACCAGGGATCTCTCATCGGATCGCTGGGGAGATCAGCGCCGATACACGAAACCTGTAGCGCGTGGACCTCGTGGCGCCGAACGAAGATGCCCGCAGAATCCCAGCCACGAAAAGCTCGACCGAATCGGCCTGGTCCAGCACCACGCCGTGTGCGTCGAGCACTTCCCCGAGGCTCGGTGCCTCGGCGGGCGGCCGTAGCTCCAAGACGCACCCACCGTACGTGAGGATGCGTGTGTCCTACTGGGCGGCCGCCGTGCCGCAGATGCACAACGCCACGACCATCGTGAGACAAACAAACCTCTTCATCTTAATTCTCCCTTCGCGGTTTCCGGCGTACCGTCCCCGCTCGG
>Ga0129299_1000053_pt1 | contig 54425 bp, 47 predicted proteins | sample ConPoolayeCmetaG_FD_94477 | JGI IMG/M metagenome (GOLD analysis project Ga0129299, IMG submission 94477) | Hot spring microbial mat communities from California, USA to study Microbial Dark Matter (Phase II) - Cone Pool mat layer C metaG ...
AGATGGAGCACGTTGAATTCGTCGCGCAGTCTCAGCCATGCCTCCGCCAGTTCCGCAATTCCCTTATCGCGCACAATACGCCCCACGAAGCCGATCACCAGCGCATCAGCCGGTATACCGGCTTGAGCGCGCACCTGCCGACGCAGTTCCTCATCGGCGTAAGACGGGTTGAAGCGGGAGACAGCATCCACGCCATTGCCGCTCCCATGAAGAAGTACCTTGATCTTCTCAGGCGGACACAACCTCTCGGCAACAGCGATCTCACGAATGGAATGACTGACGCATAAAACCCGGCTGGCCAGCAGACAGGCTGTCCGCTCACTGAGACGAAGGATCAGCCGCCTGAACCCCTTTGCCGTCATAAACGGCAGTCCGCGTATATGATATATCCGTATCGGCACACCAGTGAGGCGGGCGGCAAGTATGCCAAGCAGACCCCCTTTGGGGGTATGAGCATGGACAATCTGGGGGCAGAGCTGAGAGAGCCGGCGGCAGAGCCTGACCAATGCCGCTAGGTCCTTAAAGGGAGCAATACGGCGGCTCATAGGGACGGCATGGACGGCCACCTGCTCCTGCTCGCCGAAGCGTTGAAGGGCCTCCCCCGGCGAGCAGATCATGTGCACCTCGAAGCCCCGCTCCTTCATATAACTGACCTGCCCTCGAAAGAAACCGAGCGAAAGGGGAACGGTCATGACATGTACCAACCGAATCGGCTTCCGCTCAGGAAACATGTGCTGTCTCCCTGATAAGCTGGATCAGGCGGGGGGCTTCGAGTAAAGCCGACCATCTCTGCTCAACAGTCTGTCTGGCACGCCGCCCTACCTCACTGCGCAGGGATGGGCTGATCACAAGTGCCTCTAGTTTTGAGTACCATTCTGCTTCATCGCGGGCCAAAAACCCGTTAGAGCCGTCTTCAATGATCTCGGCATTGATACCCACTGGCGAAACGACTGGAGGAATGCCCATACTCATATAGAGCAGAGCTTTGAACCCGCATTTACCCCGATTCCAAAGGGTGTCAGCCAGCGGCATCAGACCTATATCCATTGGCTTGAGGGCTTCCCAGACCTGGTGATCATCCAGCGGGAAGGGCCAGTCCACGCCGGTAGCCCGTAGTCCCTCTATCTTGATCCCAGAATCGCCAGCTACCCACAGCTCCATGTCATACTTAGCCTGAAGCTGTCGAAGAGGATTGGCAATCAGGTCAAGCGCATCTGTGTTAAGACGTGAACCGCTCCAGCCGACCACGGTAACTTCCCGCCGCGATTTTTCTGGAACTGTATAGACATCCGGGTTGGGAACTGTCGGCACTACGACAACATGCCGGCTGTGTTGGCGGGCATACTGGGCAAGAAGGTGGTTGCCCGCAATGGTCAGGAGGCTTAGCGAGATGATCTCACCTGTTTTCTGTGACCAGCCTGCCAGCCGCCTGATCCATCGGCCAGCCGGGACGTAGAGGGCATCATCGAAGTCATAGACCAGCGGGGCGCCTCGTCTGGCAAGCCAGCGCTCAAAGACAGGAGGGCCGAAAGGTGTAGCTTCACGCTGGACAATCACAAGGTCGTAAGACAACGCCTCATGGACATCCTGCCAGCGCCTTAGATACCCACGCAACAGCTCAACAGCCCGTGATCTTTTGGCCGTGCCATACTGACTACTGCGAAACAGCGCCACAGACTGGAAGCCCCTGACATCCAACTCGATATCAGCCGCCTTGAAGGCAGGGATGTATTGTTCCCATCGGTAACGCAGGCTACTGCCTGTTCCCAACGGGTAGGGGCTGAGGAGCATCACTCGTATTGGTCTTCTCATACAGACCAGCTTGCCTTCAGTGTCCTGAGGAATGAGTTAAAAATCCTGTTTGGCCGGTCACCCTGTGCAGGCCTGAAGACCGCATACGCCAGTGCCAAACAGGTCCGCCAGAATAGTTCAAAGCTCACCAGTATCTTCACGATCCAGACTTGTTCAGGATGATGCTTGCTGAAGTAATGGACCTTACTGGTCAGCCGCGCGGCATGAGCCGCGACTCGATGGCCGCGAAAAGTGCCGCCGCTTCGATGCAGAACAGCTACATCCGGCCTATAGACAGCTCGGTAGCCGCTCTGCTTCAGCCTGAGGCAGAAATCCACATCCTCATAATACACAAAGAAGCGTTCGTCCAATAGCCCGATACGGTCAAACACACCTCGCCGTATGAGCAGGAAAGCGCCGGCGGCCTGTTCGATCTCATGAGTGCTGGTGTAATCCTGTTCCAGCAATGTCAGAGGGGCTAGGAAGGGGATACGTACCATAATCGGTGTCAGCAGGAAGGCATCCATGAAGGCCGACACCAGCGTCGGGAAGCGGCGTAACGAGGGTTGCGTAGAGCCATCCGGGTTAAGCAAGCGGCAGGTGACCAGCGCTACCGAAGGGTCGCTGTCCATATAGTCAATCAGGCTGTCGAGGCCGGCATCCAAAAACTCGGTATCGCTGTTCAGCAATAGGACATAGCGCCCTGTTGACTCCCGAATGCCACGATTGTTGGCCGCCGCAAAGCCCAGATTGACCCCATTCTCGATCAGCCTCACCGGCGGAGGCAACGCCCTGAAGCGGGGAACACTGTCATCCTCCGATCCATTGTCAACAATGATGATCTCAATCTGCGAGCGGAGAGACTGCCGTAGGATCGACTCAGCACAGGCGACAGAGAGTTGTGCGGTGTTGTAATTCACGATGACAATTGAGACATCCATGAGATATGCTTCCGGGGAGTATGATTCGCGTCATATATCATGGCGGATCACACTAGCGGCGGGGGAGGGAGAAACAGCGCGGCCATTCACCGCACGTCTTGACCCTGCCGCTAACAGGCTGAAGACAATCCCGATGAATAGATAGTACCACGTGATGATCCACGTTAATCGGTTCACGTTGAACGTAGAGAGCAGGATGGAAGCCATCCAAGAGGCCGCATAGACACTCAGGAAATTCCCCTTCTCTCTGGCATTCCGATACAGGTTCTGGCTGACAAGCCCCATGAGGAAAGGCCCCAGCAGTACCCCCAGCCACCCAAAATCGCTGTAGAAGGCATCAAGGAATGTGTAGGTGTTGTAAGGAAACGGGATCAAGGAAAAATCCCTGACACTTTTCGGGTACAGCACGCGGGGGTCAATCACATTGGCCAATCTTAAAACAGGACCGAACGTCTCGAATCCATACGTGAAGCCATCCAGATTAACCCGCCTCACAAATACATCAAAAGCCGGCACCGAGCCGGTGGCGTAAATGTACGCATCCAAGAAGCCTTCAAAAGGCGTATTGCGGAGGTTGGAGTAATCGTACAAATAGTTCTGCGGGCCAAAAGTTCCTTTCAGCAGTCGGGCTTGGCTGAAGAGGAAGAACACCCCAAAACCAACAGCCAACGCCGCGAGGGCAAGGGTATGTGCCGCTCTCCGCTTTTGCTCCATATAGAGCCACGCAAAGACTGCCCACGAAAGAGCAACCAGCAACATGGTACGCGAGGGGTCCATCAGCATGACAGCCAATGCATAAATGACGACAGCCCACAGCCAGGTCGGCATGCGTCGGTACTTGGTAACGTACATGGCAACTAGCGGAAGGAGGACCACGTTAGAAGAATAAGCAATACCAATGACCCCCAGCTTGGTTAAGTCACCAAAGCGGCGGGTATATAAAAATAGGCGCGGGTCCTCAAGCACCACCTGCCATCCCAGCAGATTGTTGACCAAGCTGATGAAAGACCCTGTTCCAATCAACCCTATCGCAAAGATCAACGCAATGCCCAGAAGGTGAGAGCGTCCCTGCCCGGCAGAGACCCCCTCTGGCCGCGAGGGATTCAGCGAGGGGGGTGAGACAAGCAAAGCGCCAACAGCAAAGGTGATGCCTGCTCCGACCAGCATAATCCACGTTGGCGCTGAGACAGGCGTGTAGGAAACGATAGGTATCGTCTCCAGCGCCAGCATCCCAAACCAGACCATACTGAACAGACCTAGTGGTGCCAGTATGTCACCGTAGCGGCGCTTTGAAAGCCATGCCATACCGAACGCCATCAATGTCAGGATGAGGGTCAGGATTATCATCGCCTTGTATTCCCCACATGAATCCAGCTTCCCTTGAGAGCGGCGGTTACACTGGATGCGTTGCGCCGGGCAATCCCCATCATAACACTCAGGTCTTGCCTGCGGATCAATACAAAATCCCTTACCGGCATTTTGCTTCGGCTGGCCAGCACGATCAGGACCACGATATACTCGCCGAAATAGAGGACACTGGATGTCAGGGCCGCCCCCATTGCCCCAAGACGGGGGATCAAGATCAGGTAGAGAGCCAAGCCGGCTAACAGGCCGCCTACCGTAATCTGGGCAACACGCCCCGGTGTTCCCCTCCCTGTTATATCGCCGATCAGCACCCTAAATACAGAGGCTGTCACGACCCCCGGCAGTAGTACCCACAGCAGGGGTACAGCGGGAAGGTACTGAGGCAATATCCATCCTATCAACAACTGCCCTGCTGCTCCTAAGAGAATGGCGGCAAGCACGCTGAACACAAGTAAAACCCGACTCAATAGGGCCGTCAGCTTATCTGCATCTGCGTTTTGTGAGGAAGACACATGTGCCAGCAGGACCGCCCTCAGCGAATTGGACGGCAACCAGAGCAGTTCCGCAATCCGTACTGCAACGGAATAGTAGCCAGCGGCGCTCAGACCGGCATAGTAACTGACAAGCGGCAGATCAAGACGGTAAACCAGATACTGGGCAATATCTCCTATGTGGGACTGGAAACCAAAGCGGAGGGCTTCTTTCACAAAGGGCCAGCTCACGGTGAGACGGAGAGCGCCAGAGCGAAAGAGCGATACAAATCCGGCTGTGGCCGCCCCCCACATACCTGTCAGATAGGCGATCATCGCCCCTGTCACCCCTAGACGGGACAGGACGACCAGCCCCAGAGACAGTATCAAATAACCGGCGCCGGGCAGGATACGCATCAGTACAGCCGTGCTTGTTTTACCTAACCCTATCGCTATATCCCCAAAGTACAGAAGTAATACCTGCGGCAGAATGGCCGCCAGTGCCAGAAAAATCGGTGTAGCGGGTGCCTCCGGGATTAAGCGGGTCAGGATAGACATCCCCGCCAGCCCAGCACCTAGAAGCAACAGGCCGATGGCCACTCCCATCCATACCACGCTTGAAACGATCTCAACGTCAGCATATTTCTGCTGTCCCAGATGGTACAGGCCGGCAGAATGAAGCCCCCAGTTTGACAGGACGATCACAATGGTTGGGATCGAGATCAGAGTGGCAACTAACCCCACCCCGGAAGGCCCCAGCATAAAGGCTAAGATAAGGCTGTTTACTGACGTAGCGGCAATGCCGGCAACACTGGCCAGTGTGATAGCCGCTGAAGACTTGAGAGGCCGTAAGGCATTCCTGCCGCCGGAAGGTTGAACTACGCCCAATCGAGTGCCCCCTTCACCGATCTCAACAGGATTGTACAACTGGATCAACCAAAAACATCAGTAGTAATTGCCTGTAGTTCCACTCCATTTCTCAAGTTTCCTTGAGAAATGTGAAGGAATTCAGAAGATAGGGGTTTTCCCCCATTGTGACTGCCTGCCCGGAAAGTTACGATGTGAATAGACCCCTGCTGGCTCTTATTATTTGATCATTCATGGGGGTAGGGGCTGGAATCATGTATCGTCGTCTTGGCAAGCGCCTGCTGGACCTAGCACTCACCATACCTCTGCTTGTCATCACTTTGCCGGTTATGGCAGTGGTTGCCCTTCTGGTACGCCTCAAGTTAGGGGCGCCCATCTTATTTCTTCAACAACGCCCCGGCCTCTGTGGGAAGCCCTTCACCCTGCTTAAGTTCCGTACAATGACCAACGACTGTGACGCCGAAGGAAATCTCCTCCCCGATGCAGACAGATTAACCGGTTTCGGCCTCTGGCTACGGAAGACCAGCTTAGACGAGTTACCTGAGCTGTTCAATGTCCTGAAGGGGGAGATGAGTCTCGTCGGGCCGCGTCCCTTGCTGATCGAGTATCTTGACCGATACACCCCTGAGCAGGCCCGGCGGCACGAGGTCAGACCCGGCATCACGGGCTGGGCACAGGTCAATGGGCGCAACGCAACAACCTGGGCACAGAGGTTCGCCTATGACCTATGGTATGTTGATCACTACAGCCTGTGGCTTGATCTGAAGATTCTAGCTATGACGGTCTTGACCGTTCTGCGGCGTGAGGGGATCAGCGCCCCCGCCCATCATACCATGCCGGTTTTTACAGGGACAGACAATGAATGATCCAGCCCGGCGGATCGTAGTGGTATTAGGCGGCGGGGGACACGCCAAAGTTGTGATCAGCACCCTGCAGGCGGCTGGGTGGGCTGTTACAGCAGTGCGTGATGACGACCCGTCCAAGCAAGGGCAGGCCGTGCTTGGTGTGCCTGTCACAGGCAGTATCGCCAGCTTCACCCCTGAGCAGGGCACGTTCGGTGTGATTGGCATAGGTGACAATTCGTTGCGCCGGCAACTCGCATTGCGCTTTGAAGCCATGAGATGGGTCAGCGTTTCTCACCCCTGCGCTTATGTCCACCCGTCTACTACGCTGGGAGACGGCACAGTTGTCTTCGCAGGGGCTGTGATCCAGCCAGACAGCCGGGTCGGAGCGCATGTAATTGTCAACACAGGAGCTACCATTGACCACGACTGCGCAGTAGAAAACTATGCCCATATTTGCCCGGGTGTCCATCTAGCGGGCGGGGTCCGGGTTGGCGAAGGAGCTTTACTTGGTATTGGGAGTGCGGTCTTGCCGGGGGTCAGCATAGGGAGTTGGGCCGTGGTTGGGGCAGGGGCAGTTGTGATACGCGATGTTCCGGCAGGGACCACAGTTGCCGGTATTCCGGCTGAGGTGATCAGGTGAGTGAAATGACCGAGCTGATCCCAATGTCTTCACCAGATATTGACCAGACTGATGTACAGGCTGTGCTGGATGCGCTGTTATCTGGCCGGCTGGCTCTTGGTCCCTATGCGTTGGAATTCGAAAAGCAAATGGCCAGCTACGTTGGCGTCAAACACGCTGTAGCCGTCAGTTCAGGGACAGCCGCCCTGCACCTGATCATCAAAGCGCTGGGTATTGGAGATGGGGATGAGATACTGGTCCCCTCCTTTACATTTGCGGCAAGCGTGAATGTCTGCCTTTTTGAGGGGGCTGTACCTGTCTTCGTAGATATTGAGCCTGACACCTTCACGATAGACCCGGAGGACTTGGAACGCAAGATCACAGCCCGCACAAAAGCCATCATGGTAGTGGATGTATTTGGTCATCCAGCGGAATGGGATGCCATCCAAGCAATTGCTGATCGGCATGGTCTGACGGTGATAGATGACTGCTGTGAAGCACTAGGAGCGCAATATAAGGGGCGCATGATCGGGCAGTTTGGCCGGGCAGGGGCATTTGCCTTCTACCCCAATAAGCAGATCACCACTGGCGAAGGCGGCATGATCGTGACTAATGATGATGAGATCGCAAACATCGCCCGAAGCCTCCGCAATCAGGGCCGGGACGAGATGGGATCATGGCTGGAACACGAACGGCTCGGCTACAACTACCGGCTGGACGAACTCTCTGCCGCTCTAGGAGTATCTCAACTGAAGCGGATCGAGACGTTCCTCCAGAAGCGCGAAGAAGTGGCAAGCCGATATACCCGCCGCCTGCAAGTATACGACTGGGTACGTCCGCCAATCGTCAGGCCATACGTGCGGATGAGCTGGTTTGTTTATGTTGTCACGCTGGCAGACGGGTTTGACCGCGACAGGGTGATGCAGTCTATGTCGGAGCAGGGAGTGCCTGTACGCGGCTACTTCTCTCCAATCCACACGCAACCTTACATGCGGCATTACCTCAAAGCGCCTGTTGAACTCCCCATAACCGAATCTATATCCAGACGAACAATCGCTCTCCCTTATCACAACAATCTGACCGAGGCTCAGATTGAAACAGTCACCTGTGCTTTGGAGGAGGCGGTCAGGAGGGTCGGATGTCGAAAAGCATAGGCCGGCTGTCCTCGAAGTTTTTAGTTGATGTGCTGTTGTGGGCTTTGGCGGCGCCAATAGCATTTATGCTGCGCCTGCCGACGGAGGTCTGGCCACAGTACATTGGCGCGGCCCTGCTGTACACCCAGCTCACACTGCCCGTGAAGGGCGTCCTTGTGTACGTTTTTGGTCTGTACCGGCAGATATGGCGCCGTGTTGCTGTCTGGGACCTCTTCACCTTGATCAAGGCTACCGGGCTGGCTACCGTGCTTTTTGCGTCAACTTTGCTGATCGCCTTTCCTCTGCCTGACGAGCTTGTGATCCCCCGTAGTATCCCCTTGCTGGACGGGATGCTGGCTCTGCTGATGCTGGGCGGAGCGCGATTCGCATGGCGGCTATATTTCGTTTGGAATGCAAGCCGTAGGACCGGACACAGCCAGCGGCGTGTGTTGATCGTAACGGAAGGAGACGCCGGTGTGTTGCTGGCTGAGAGTATGCGCCAGTTCCCCCAGACCTTGATGAACCCTGTTGGACTGCTGGATGAAGATACCTCCAAACATCACATGTACTTTGGAGGGTTACCTGTTTTTGGCGGCATCGAAGAGTTGCCCTTTGTTGTCACACGGCATCACATCAACGAGGTGATCATTGCTATGCCGTCGGCCTCCGGGGGCACCGTCCGCCGTGTATTCGAACTTGCCCATGAGGCCGGAGTACGCTGTCGCATTGTTCCCCATGCCTACGAGGCAACAAACGGCTTTCTGTCCATCTCCGAAATACGCGACGTGCGCATCGAAGACCTCCTGCGGCGTGAACCGGCCCGCCTCGATCTAGGGGACATAGCTGACTACTTGAACGAACGTATTGTGATGATCACGGGCGCAGGCGGCTCAATTGGGTCCGAATTGACCCGGCAAGTCGCACGCTTCCACCCGGCGGCTGTTCTGCTTATCGGGCGGGGGGAGAACAGCTTGGTTGAAATCCAGCGAGAGTTGGAATACCGTTTCCCCGATCTCAAGGCACCTGCCATCATTGTGGACATCCAGAATCGAGGGAAGCTGGAGCACATTTTCAGGACCTACCGTCCTCACATTGTCTTCAACACCGCCGCCCACAAGCATGTTCCCCTGATGGAGGCCAATCCTGACGAGGCGGTCTTAAATAACATTGGCGGGATCAAGAATCTGGTTGATCTTGCGCTGGCCTACAATGCCAGGCATTTCGTTAACATCTCAACTGACAAGGCCGTAAACCCCACCTCCGTCATGGGCGCAACCAAGCGGGTCACCGAGCTGATAGTGGCGCAGGCGGGGAGGAAAGCCCCGCCCGATCAGGTTTATGTGTCAGTGCGCTTCGGCAATGTGCTTGGCAGTCGCGGTAGTGTAATCCCTCTCTTCAAGCAACAGATTCAGATGGGAGGGCCGGTAACGGTTACCCATCCCAATATGACACGCTATTTCATGACCATTCCTGAAGCCGTTCAGCTTACGCTACAGGCCGCGGCACACGGCAAGAGCGGTGAGATTTACGTCCTAGACATGGGTGAGCCTGTCAAGATTGTAGACCTGGCCCGTGACATGATCCGCCTCTCCGGCTTGGAACCGGGCGTTGATATAGACATTGTCTACACCGGCATCCGGCCCGGCGAGCGTCTGGCGGAGGAACTACTCAGCTTTGAAGAAGGCGTGACGGCTACTAAGCACAACAAGATTTTCGTGGCAAATCATCAAACCACCTATGATGACGAGACGTTCGACACGGCCCTAGAAAAGCTCTTTGAGGCGGCCCGTGCTCAGGACAGGGCGGGCATCCATGCCATGCTTAAGACGTTGGTGGAAACTTATCAACCTCGTGATGTGATGTCTGGATGGGAAGAATCATGCAAACCGAGCTTACTCATGAATCAAGCAGATACCCGTCTGTAGATGCCAGAACCTACCTGCTGTTGATCTGGTCGCACTTATGGTTGCTTATCTTGGCCGCCATACTGGCTGGTGCATTAGCATTTGGAGCCAGTCATTTCATTGCGCCAACCTACGCCGCTTCAACCACCCTGCTGATTGACGAGGCTCCCTACACAGGCACTGATGACTACAACTCGTTGCTGGCCAGCGAGCGGCGGGCACGTACTTATGCCCAGTTGCTGACTGAGCAGCCTATACTTGAGGCAACCATCGAGCGGCTTGAGCTGGGATACGACATTGATACACTGAAGGAGATGGTTTCAGCACGGCGTGTTCCAGACACTCAGTTGATCGAGATACAAGTCGAGGGGCGTGACCCGGAAGAAGCCGCGGCTATTGCCAATACGCTGGTGCAGGTATTCATTGAACAGACGGAAGCTATTCAATCCTCGCGCTATGCCGCTTCAAAGGCAAGCCTGGCGCAACAGCTTCAGGATATGGAGGAGCAGATCCGGCAGACGACAGAACAGATCAACGCGCTGAGGAACTCCCCTGAAGACCGGGCTGAGCGCGACCGTCTGGAGACTTTGCTGGCCCAGTACCGCCAGACTCACGCCAGCTTGCTGGAGAGCTACGAACAAATTCGGATAGCCGAGGCACAGGCCGCCTCGAACGTGATTCAGGTTAAGGTAGCCACCCCGCCGACTGAGCCGATCAGCCCCAACTTGATCTTGAACACCGTCTTGGGTGGACTGCTTGGCCTCATGTTGGGAGTTACGGCGGTTTTTGCCAAGGAAATGCTGGATGACACAGTCAAGTCACCTGATCAGGTAGCTCAGCTACTGGGATTGCCCACCCTGGGAATGATCGCAGAGATTGACCCAAAGGATGGTATGCTGATCACGGTTACGAAGCCCCGTTCAGTGACTGCTGAGGCGTTCCGTGCCTTGCGTACCAATATACAATACGCTGGCGTGGATCGCCGCATCCAGCTCCTGCTGGTGACCAGCCCCTCACCGCAAGACGGCAAAACCACTGTGGCGGCCAATCTGGGCGCAGTATTGGCACTTAACGGTCGCGAAACGATTGTGGTGGAGGCTGACCTCCATCATCCGACCCTGCATTCGCTGTTTGGAATAGAGACGGGCAGTGGCCTCAGCGATCTGTTTGTTAAGCCGCTGAACTACATGGACCGGGTGCTCAAGGCTTCAGGCGTGCCTAACCTGTCTATCTTGGCATCAGGGCCGCTTCCCCCCAACCCGACTGAACTTCTTGACTCAGACCGCGCCCGGCGAATCCTTGACCAACTGACCAAACAGGCCGAGATAGCCGTGATTGATTCGCCGCCTGTATTGGCCGTAGCAGATGCATCGGTACTTGGCCCGCATGTGGACGGAATACTGCTTGTGCTACGGGTTGGCAAGACAAAACTGCGCTTGGCCCAACAGGCTGTCAAGCAACTGGAACGGGTGAATGCCAGAGTGGTCGGGGTTGTGCTGACCGGCATCAAGACCCGATCAGCCCATTACAGCAGCTACTATTACTATGGTTATGGCTATGGCTATTACCACAGCCACAAAGAAGGAGCCAGCGCTGGCGAGCGTGCAGGTAACAGCGAGCCTCTGCTCCCCCTGCTACGGCGTTCGGCGGTCAGCTCCCAGCCTCCGCAAACACCGACCGGAAGCGGGAACGGCTCCCATCCACAGCCTGTGCTTCAATCGGCAACGGGTGTGGCGGTAGCGGAAGCGCCAGAGCGTCTGCCCCTGACTTACCCAACCAGCATAGAGGAAACACAACCCCGCCTGACGCCTATCGCGACGGAGGAAGCCTATCTTCCGCAGACCCAGCCCTTGCGCCGGTCCAAACGGCACAGACGATCTTACCACTGGCTCCATACATTGCTCAGGGCAGGCGTCATTTTCGCGGGCGCACTGACTATCCTCTGTAGCCCCATTGTCATGCTGACCGGCAGTGCTTCGCCACAGGCCAACCTGCTTGGCGGCGCCTGCATGATTATCGTGGGCGGCGGCCTGATCTTCATGGGTATAGGAGGGCTGGTCAGGAGCAGTCGGGTTGCTTATCTCGGCATGAGCACTATGGGGATCGGAGTCAGCGGGATAGGTCTAATCCTTCTGGTGCAGGGTATCTCGCATATCAGCAGTGCCATTGGCGGAGGGGAGGCCTTTGCGCGGGCTATAGCCGGCCTGACACTAACCATAACTGGCCTGTTGCCCACTGTCACAAGCCTCCGAAATATAATCCGTGCGCGGAGGTAGGTTCAGACCCATTGGCGGTTGCCTGCTTATCTCGTTGAAAAATTTTTGACAACCTGCCCGCCGGATGGCATAATCCGGCCAGACTAAATAGTGGACAGGCGTTGAAGGAGACGAGTTGGCGGCGTGAGGCGTCGTCAGGGAGACTCGGCCTGAGACTGAAAGCCGGGTTCGTCGCTGACCGCCAACGTTCCCTCCGGAGCCGACGGGTGAAAGGGCAAGAAAAGCCCCAGTAGTTCGTTCCGGATAGGCCTCCGTTATCGGGCCAGCCAATCGCGCACCTGAAGAGGTGCCGCTGTTGGTGGATGGAGTGGGTTGGTGAAAGAGGAGCCAGCCAAGGCAGGGTGGTACCGCGCGAGCAATTGCTCCCGTCCCTGAAGAGGGAGGGGGCTTTTTGTTTCCAGTTCATGGACTTGCGGACACGAATCATCTTGTAACTGGGAGGAGCCATGCTAGAAAAGCTCAAAGAGATCGAGCAACGAACGTTACACGAACTAGAACTCGTCCAAGACAGTGGAGCACTCAAAAGGCTGTATGGGACCATACTGGGAGACAAAGGGGAACTGAAAACCATCCTGCGTTCCATTGGGCAACTTTCGCCCGAGGAGCGCCCCCTTGTCGGTCAGCGGGCTAATGAGGTCAAGCAGACACTAGAAGCCGCCTTTGCCAGCCGCGAGGAGGCTCTCCGTGCCTTAGAACTTGAGCAAAGCCTGCAAAGAGGGGCAATAGATGTCACCCTGCCGGGGCGTCCTTTACCCGTTGGCCGACTGCATCCGGCCACCCAGGTGCTGCGCGAGATATATGACATCTGGGCAGAGATGGGCTTTCAGGTCTACCGAAGCCGCGATGTAGAGGATGATGAAACCAACTTTACATTGCTGAATATCCCCCCTTATCATCCAGCCCGCGACATGTGGGATACTTTCTATACGACCACACCGGGGGTCATTCTGCGGACACATACCTCCCCCGGCCAGATTCATGCCATGCGCGAATATGCCCCTGAACCGATCCGGGTAATACTTCCCGGTATGTGCTATCGCTATGAGCAGATCAGCGCCCGCAAAGAGATTCAATTCAATCAGGTTGAGGGGCTGGCTATCGGACGTCATATCCGCATGAGCGACCTGCTGGGCACAATGACCGCCTTTGCCCGCCGCGCATTTGGCGCTCAGCGCCGGGTACGCTTTCGTTGCTCATACTTCCCGTTCACCGAGCCAAGCATGGAGGTAGATGTTGAGTGTATCCTCTGCAACGGGGCAGGGTGCGGAGTTTGTAAAGGCACAGGCTGGCTGGAGATAGCTGGCGCAGGGATGGTGCATCCTGTCGTGTTGAAGAACGGCGGCTACGACCCCGCCAAGTTCTCTGGGTTTGCCTTTGGCATGGGGTCTGAACGTGTGACCATGCTGAAGCACGGCATTCAGGACATCCGCTACTTCTGGGGCAATGATCTGCGTTTCTTGGAGCAATTCTAACTACAGGACCATTGATTCAGCCTCTTATTTTGGCCCTTCACTCTATATTTTGGATGGGAGACGCATATGCGCGTACCTCTTTCATGGCTTGAAGAATATGTAGAGATCACTATTCCGATTGAGGAACTGGCTTACCGCCTCACATTGGCTGGTATGGAAGTAGGCAATATCGAGTACATTGGTATCCCTGCCGGCGGATTAGGCGGCCCTGGGCGCAATGTCCATCTGGCTGTGCCCGTCTCGACCGGTCATCTGGTCTGGGATCGGGAGAAGATCGTAGTAGGCCACATTCTAGAAGTCAAGCCGCATCCCAACGCGGATCGGCTGGTGCTGGCACTGGTGGATTCAGGGATAGGGGTCATCGAGACGGTTGTCACAGGTGCACCTAACCTCTACCCCTACAAAGACAAAGGGCCGCTTACCCCTCCGCTGGTTGCCCCCTATGCTCGTGAGGGGGCCGAAGTGATAGACGGCCACAAGGATGACGGCTCTCGTCTGATCATTAAGCCCCGCAATCTGCGCGGCATTGATAACAAAAGCATGGTCTGCTCCGAAAAGGAGCTGGGTCTTTCAGATGAGCACGAGGGGATCATGCTCCTCGAGACGGATGCCCCTCCTGGAACTCCTCTACAGGACGTGCTTGGCGATGCCGTCCTTGACATCGAACTGACGCCTAACATGGCCCGCAACTTCTCGATTCTAGGGATCGCCCGTGAAGCGGCGGCTTTGACAGGCCAGAAGGTGCGGCATCCCTCGCTGGAAGTGACAGCCACCGGGTCTCCTATTGAGGGACAGGCGGGCATCGAGATTCGTGACCCAGAATTGAACCCGCGATTTATGCTGGCACTCATCAAAGGTGTGAAGATCGCGCCCTCGCCGCAGTGGATGCAACGCCGCCTGATTCTGGCCGGCATGCGTCCGATCAACAACATCGTGGACATCACCAACTACGTCATGTTGGAAACGGGCGAGCCACTGCACGCCTTTGACTACGACGTGCTGGTGAAACGTGCAGGAGGCAAAGCGCCCACTATCATCACCCGTACAGCCCTCCCCGGTGAGACACTGACCACGCTGGACGGGGTGACCCGCGAGCTGGACCCTTTCACAGTCCTTGTGACAGATACAGCAGGGCCGCTCAGTATAGCTGGCATCATGGGTGGGGCAGAGTCTGAGATCCATCCAGCCTCTGTCAACGTGCTGTTGGAAGCGGCCACGTGGAACTTCATCAACATTCGCAAGACTCTTCAGGCCCAACGCGAACGCGGCAAAGAGATCACTTCAGAGGCAGGCGCCCGCTTTAGCCGAGGAGTACATCCGGCACTGGCGCAGACAGCCCTGCTCCGAGCTATTGAGTTGATGCGCCAGATCGCAGGAGGAGAGGTTGCCGCCGGTTTTCTAGACTCGTATCCGCTCCCTGCGCCGGCTGTCACGGTTGATCTGCCCCTGCGCGAGGTAGATCGGCTGTTGGGTATAGCGCTCAGTCAGGATGAGACAGCACGAATCCTAGAAGGGCTGGAGTTCAAGGTCGAGCGGCTCAACGAGGCAACCCTGCGTGTCACTGTGCCCGATCACCGGCTGGACATTGGCCTGCCCCCCGATTCGCCCCACCAAGACATCGCCGAGCTGGTAGCCCAAGCCGATCTGATCGAAGAGATCGCACGTGTATATGGCTACGACCGCCTGCCGCAAACCCTGCTCGAAGACGTGCTTCCTCCCCAACGGGCTAACGAGGAATTGAGCCGTGAAGAGCGGGTACGTGATCTGCTGGTCAAAGCGGGCCTCCAAGAGATCATCACCTACCGCCTGACTACACCCGAACGGGAGGCGCTGTTGACCCCGCCCGGAGCTGAATCAGATTGGCCGGCTGTCCCCTACGTGACACTGGCCAACCCGATCAGTCAGGACAAGACGGTCATGCGCCATACCTTGCTGGCAGGCATGCTTGACATACTGGCCGCCAACAGCCGCTGGCGGGCACGGCAGGCACTGTTCGAGATTGGCAGTGTCTATCTGCCGGTTGAGGGTGAGAAGTTACCAGCCGAGCCTGCCCACTTGTGCCTTGCTCTGACCGGCCCGCGTGATTTACACGCCTGGCAGGATGGGGCGGTGAAGAATCCCCCTCTGATGGACTACTTCGACCTGAAGGGGATTGTTGAGGCCCTCATACGCGGCCTGCATCTGAAGGATGTAAGGTTCGAACCAAGCCGGCACAGCACTTTCCATCCGGGGCGGGCGGCGCGGCTCATAGTCGGGGGGGCAGATGTCGGCACGCTGGGCGAGTTACACCCGAAGGTGCGAGAGGCATTCGGTCTGCCAGAGCAACCCGTACTGGTGGCCGAATTTGACATGAACGGGCTACTCTCCTCTGTCTCAGATACTTACCTAGTGGAGGCTGTCTCAACCTTCCCGGCAATTTATCAGGACATTGCGCTTGTCGTAGACGAAGAAACGCCAGCCGCCCAAGTAGAAGCCGCCATCTGGGAGGAGGGACGCCCTCTGCTGAAGGAAGTCCATCTCTTCGACGTGTACCGCGGAGAACAGATCGGCGCAGGAAAGAAGAGCTTGGCCTATGCCCTAACCTTTCAAGCCGAAGACAGAACCCTGCGAGATAAAGATGCTGACAAGGTGCGTGAACGGATCGTCAGGGCGCTGGAGAGGAAATTGGGCGCTAAACTGCGCTCTCTCTAAAAACATGCGGAGATAACAGCCGGGGCGCCTGCAAGCGCCCCGGTTTCGTCTAGTCAGAGGAGGGATCACTCGTATTTCAGAGCAAGCACCGGAACCAGCGTCGCCGCGCGCAGGGCTGGATACAACCCAGACAGCAGACCTATCAGCGTAGCGAACGCCAGCGCAAAGATCGGTAACCATAAGGGGGTGTAGACAGCCACTGAAGGTGGTGCTCCCCCCGTCTGAACGGCCTGCCCGGCTAGATATGCCATAGCCAGCACGTTGATCACCTGACTGAGACTCCAGCCAAGTGCAACCCCGCCCAGACCGCCAATGAAACCAATTCCTGCCGCTTCTCCCAGAAAGACACTGAGCACATCGCGGTTGGTTGCGCCCACTGCCTTCATCAGGCCGATCTCGCGTGTGCGTTCCAAGATGGCCATTGCCATCGTATTAGCAATGCCAATTGCCGCTACGAGCAGGGAGATGGCCCCTACGCCTCCAAAGATCACCTGGAGCACCAGAAAGAAACTGTTAATGCCCTGCACAAACGATTGGGGCGTATAGGCCTGATAGCCTAGCGCTGTGATCTGATCGGCTACGTCGAGAACTTGGTTTACATCGCTGACCTTGACAATGGCCATCGAGTATCCATCACGGTTGCGGTTGATGCGCCGGCCTATAGCCCACTCGTTGTAGGCTGTCACATCATCGAGCGTCATGTAAAGGGCGTAGTCGGATTCGCCGCGCGACTCAGCGATGATGCCGGTGATCAGAACCTGCACGGTCCTGCGGGTTTCCGTTCCATCTTCCGACCACCGCATCAAGGTGAGGGTGACTTGTTTGTCTAACAGGTCAGGGGGAGTGGGTTGTTCCTGACCGGGCCTCCAATTAGGATCATAGAAGAAAGTGGGAACCATAGCCCCGACTACGGCTGTGCCCCTTCTAAGCTCTAGAGTGCCCGCCTGAGCTTCCAGCCCCAGGACACTCAGGTCATTGATGCCAACCCCGATCACTGAGGGCCATGCCTCCAAGCCATTGATCGAAATTAACCCGCCCCCAGATAGATAATCCCGCGGAATGACGGCCTCAACCCCCGGCAGTGCGGCCAGCTCGACCAGCGACTCGTCAGTAATAAGTTTCTGGTTGGGAGAGGACGAGCTTGAGCCGGCGGGGCCTATCTCAACTGCCACTGCTACTCCAGGGCCTCCACCAACTCCACCGCCATAATCATAGTTTGGCATCACCTGTATCTGGGTCAGATCGCCAATGCCGCCTAATTGCTGGGTGGCATTCTTCTGCAGGCCAATTGCCAGCGACACCAGAATCACGACCGCCGCCGTCCCGATAATGACGCCGACCGCCGTCAGTGCCACCCTTGCCTTACGACGGCTCAGATTCTCAAAAACCAACCCGATCAGTTCAAGCAGACTCATCTCACGGCCCCTCCGGCCCCAAGGGAACAATAACCGGTCCCAGCGGCTCCTCTACCCCCGGCGCAGTCGGGCTGGGCGGGCTGGGCCTGCCGCTGTCCAACCCCAGCAAGCCCCGAATAAACCGCCATACGGCCTGCCAGAATGTTTCAGGCGGCGCGGAAGGCTCTTCAGGCAGGAAGCCCTCCTCAGGCCCCATCATGGGAGCTTCCAGAACGTCCAATGTAAGGGTTTGAGTAACGGTTTGGGATTGGCCGAAATCGTCTGTGTAGCCGATGGTCACATTCAGCTCAAGCGGCCCCGCCTGCTCAGGGATCACAGTGGCATCCAGCGTGAAATATCCGCCCGGATCCAACGCCCCAACCAGGATGACGTTATTGATAAACTCCGCTCCCTCGCCGTTCACCTCCATATTCCCCAGTACACTGCTATTACGCCCCAGATTGACCACTTGCAGGGGCAGAGCGTTAGGCTGTCCCGCATAGATCGGGTTAGGGTCGCGGTAGAAGCTGATCTCAAGCTGAGGCAGTGCATATACCAGCAGGGTGATCACCTGATCGTCGGTGTAACGATTCCCGCGCTCGTCGGTGTAGACAAAAGAAAGCTTCAACGGATACGCGCCGGGCTTAGTTGACACATTGACGATCAGTGTGTAATTGACTGTAATCACTGCCCCTGCCGGCAAATCTCCAAGAAACTGGAGGTTGGATGAACCAAGCGGGGCAAAGTTGGTGAACTCACCGCTGGAGCCTGCTACACCCCATCCGCCCGATTCCGGCGTGCCGCCCGTACCACCAGCCAGGCCGCCCCCGCCGAGAATCAAGGTAACCGCCTTAGCATTAGCATTGCCCAGATTGCGGGCCTCAAGCTGAAGGGTGAACTGGGTACCGGGCTGTAAAACAGCCACATCAGAAGAATAGTCGCTGATCACAAGCTGAGGGCGCAACGCAGGCGGCAGGGTAGGGGTAGCAGTCGGGGCCGCCGCCCTGCCGGATGGCGCAATATCAAAAGTCAGCGTAAACGTCTCGCTGTAGAGCGTGCCGTACACATCGGTATAGTCGGCCTTGACCTCCAGCTTCCCTACCCGCTGGCCAGCCAGAGAGGTGCTGGCCGTGAAAGGCTGGAAGAAGCGCACCGTCTGGCCAGGGGCCAGATCGCCTACAGCCCGCACCCCGCCTGTTGCCCTGGGGACAAAGTCATTCGCCACAAAGGTAACCACAATGTTAGTTGCTGTGATCTGGCCTGTGTTTTGTAATGTCATCTCAAAGTCGAAGTTCTGGCCGGGCGTCAAGACAGTTGAGCTGGCCCCATAGGAGAGAACAGTCACCAACGGGCGGACAAAGCTGGTAGGGAAAGGGGTATTGGTCATGGCAGGAGTGGCTGTTGGAAGAGGGGTAGATGTTGGCGCTATGACCGTCAGGGCATTAGGAGGAGTATCATCCGTCATACTATTACCATTGTAAATCCGGAGTGTGTACTGCCCGGCTGGGAATCCTGCCGGGAGCACAAAGAGCACCCCCCCGCCTCCAATAGTCGCATCAAATAGCCCGTAACCGGAACCGAGCACTTCGATCTTGACCGGATTGACAAAAGTCAGTGTGGTACTGGTGACCAACAAGGTATTGGGGAAGGTATTCATCACAGTTGACGGCGTCACAGCGGCGACCGCCATAGCTGGAGCCGGGCTGGCCAGCCAGCCTCCCACTAGAGCGATCACCAGCACAAGGCAAAGAGACAGGTAACGGTGGATGTGATTCTTCATGATTTTATGCCCCCACTCATAGCCAGCTCTGAAGCGGCATTGTACTCTTCCTCGGATACAGTACGTCCATCCAGCAGACGCACTGTGTGCGTAGCAAAACGCAACATGCGCGGATCATGGGTCACAACCACGACAGTCCGCCCGTTGCGGTGCAAATCCGAGAGCATCTGCATGATGCCAGTACCGCTGGCCGTATCAAGATTGCCGGTCGGCTCATCAGCGAGGATCAACTGCGGATCGTTAATCAGGGCACGGGCGATTGCCACCCGCTGCTGTTCGCCGCCGGAAAGTTCAGTCGGTTTGTGGAAAGCCCGATCCGCCAGCCCGACCTTCTGCAATAAGTCCATTGCACGTGCCACTCGTTCACGGCGCGAAACGCGTGCAAAACGCATGGGAAAGGCAACATTCTCCAGCGCGGTCATGGTCGGGATCAAGTTAAAGGATTGGAAAATGAACCCAACCATATGACGGCGGTAGATCGCCAGCGCGTTCTCATCCATCGTCTCGATGATCTGCCCGCCGACCTGAATACTGCCCGAAGTGGGCCTGTCCAGCCCCCCTAACAGGTACAGCAAAGTACTCTTACCTGAACCAGAAGGCCCCATCACAACAGAGAGGGTATTCTGCTCGATAGTCAGATTAACCCCATCCAGCGCCTTGACTACCACTGAGCCAAGGACATAGGTCTTCCGTAATCCCATGACCTGAATAAAGGGTTCGTTCATAGCATATCAGAAGAGGAACGGGCGGATAGTGTTCAGGTTACCCAACTGAACAGAAAGAAATCCAAAGAACGCCTGAAGAAGCAGTACAACCAACAGGGTGATCAATGGACCAGCCCAAGCCTTGAGAGGAGCAAGGCCAGTCCCGGCACGCGCGCCAATGACCAGCAACACAAGATGCCAGATCACATAGAGGTCAATTAGACCAAGCAATTGAGTGAGGTAGATGCTGAGACCACCGTCGTCAGCAGGGACAAACCCCGACAGGCCGGGATGGGTGATCAGTTGGCGGGAGACCAGCATGGCCACAATACGCACGCCATCCCGCAAAGCCAAAGGCAGTCCTCCCCAAGCCACCAGATTAGACGCCAGAGAGGTACTACTGCGACCACCCAGCAGGGTAAAAACAAGATGGAGCAGGCCGCTCACGATCAGCCAGCCTACCCACACACCCAGAATCGAGAGAATAGCTGGAAACACATAAACGAACACAGGGCCGGATGTAGCGGCCATCGCCTGCTGGAACTGTGCCTGTTGCTCAGGAGTGTAATACTCGAATCCGGGCGGCAGACTCATCCCTCCACTCTGAGCGGCGGCCTGCTTGAACACTCCAGCAACAATTGCATGGATCAAACCTGTGGCACTCAGGACCAGCAATGGCGTGAGCCATACCCCGCGCGGCTCAGCGGCGATCTCGGCAAATGTCCGGCGTGGACGGAACAGCACCGAGGCCAGCCAATCAAAACGCAGCCGCCGGGAACGTTCAAACGGGATAGAAGCAACCTCCGCCATATGTTAACCTCCCCCCATGTTGGGAACTCTAACTTGACCACCATAGTTTCGTCAAGGGGCAGTTCGGCCCTGTCAGGCAATTGTCAGCCAAACGTCAGACAGGCCTGCCTGCCCGAAGAGAGCAAACAAGCAAAAAAGGGCGGGAGTTGCAATTCCCGCCCTCTCTTTCGGACCACTCAAGTTATTGAAGGGAGTCAGTCACCAGCCAGGCTGACAAGCTGGACGCGCAGGTTGTTGAGCCGGCCACTCATCACCTGAGCCACGCGGCTCATCATCTTATAGCCAAACTCATGATTCTTGTCCATTAGTTCACGGAGGCTTGCTCCATCCAGCCGGGCCAGCTTGACATCACTGGCGGCAACAGCGCTCAGGGTATAGGCATGAGGCTCTATCAGCGCGGCCATACCGGCGGCCTCTCCCTCCACAAGGCTACACACATCGGCGTACTTGGGATGTTCCCCACCCCCCAGTGCAATTTTCAGATCGAGCTTGCCGCTCAGGACAAGATAGAGGGCCTCAGCCTCATCACCCTCCTGGAATATCCACTCACCGGCGGCATAGGTAACTTCCTCGCCGGCCATGGCTACTTCCTTCAACATGGCCGGGTCTATTCCTGCAAATAAAGAGAAGCGGCGCAGTGTCTCAGGGGAGATCATCTATATTCCCTCCAGCATATTCCGGTATCATGACATCAGTATATCCCAGCAGGGCTAACACCCTAGCCGCCGCTTCGGGGATCGCGGCGAGCACGGCGGGGGTTGGCCTCTCGCCAAAAGTCAGCACCTCGTGTGCGGTAATGGCAACAATGTGAATGTCCTCGTCGAGAGGCAGAGGCACTCCCAACCGCCGCCCCACATGCAGAGCAGTAGGCAGATCAACGTCATGGGTGCTGGCTGTGTTCAAGGTAGCAGGTAAGTAACCTGCATCAAACTGCACCACTTGCCCCACCTGATCTTCAGGTGCCCATAGGGCATCGAGCAGAATGACCCGCCCATAGCCGCTCATGGCTTCCATCAGCGCCAGCCCGCCCACTGAAAGCTCGATCACATCCACATCTGCCTCAGTTGGCAAAGCCTTGCGCACCGCCTGCGCGGCATAAATGCCTGCTCCATCATCGGTCAAGGCAGGGTTTCCCAGTCCGATCACCAGTGTTTTCATTTGCCAATGACACCAAGTTTATTTCAGGGGCGGTACGCACCGCCCCTGAAGGAAGCAATCCACTGCCGAGCCTAAGACGTGATATTCTGCAGACGCCGGTCAATGATGTTCCCCTTGGCATCATAGATGTTCACCTCAAGCGGCATCTGGCCGGGCAGTGAGTGTGTGGAACAACTGAAGCAGGGGTCATAGCTTCGGAAAGCCATCTCGACCATGTTCAGAATGCCATCATTGACCACGCCCCCATGAATCATGGCCTTAGCCGCCTTCTTGATGCTGAGGGTGATGGGCGCCGTGTTGTTGGTTGTCCCCACGATCAGGTTGACCCGTGTCAGGATGCCCCGCTCATCAGTCTCGTAGTGATGCGTCAACGTGCCGCGCGGCGCCTCGACTGTGCCAACACCCCATGTGGGCGTCTCAGTCGGGATAGTTCTCACGTTCGGGTCGGTGATTTCCGGATCGACAGCCAGCTCAAGCATCCGTTCAGCGGCATAGAGCAGTTCCACCAGACGCGCCCAGTGGATAGCCAGCGTATGATGCACCGGCTTACCACCCAGCGTGGCAAAGAGCTTCTCATAGGCTTCCTGGGCACGCGGGGTAGCCATGCCGTCAGCCGCATTGAGACGGCTCATTGGCGTGCAGGCATACATGCCGGAATCTTTGCCGTCCACCAGTCCCTTCCAGCCTACCTTCTTCAGGTATGGGAACTTGAGATAGCTGTACGGCTCAACATGTTCAGCAATGTGATCGAGGTACTCGGCAGGTGCGTACTTAACAAACTCCACGCCGTCCGGGTCTACAACACGTATCTTGCCGTCATAGAAGTTGACATGGTTGTTCTCGTCCACAAGGCCCATGTAGTAGACCTTCTGGGTATACGCATCACTGAGGATCAGGTCTACGTAGGCGCTGTTCTTTAACACGATGCTGTCGAACAGCTCCAGCGACCACAGGGCGAACTCAACATTGGCCCGCGCCACCTGCTCAATGAACTGGCGCTCTTCCTCGTTGATGGCTTTAGTCATCCCCCCCGGCAAACCGCAGGCCGGGTGAATAGCCCGCCCGCCAATGATCTTGATGACCTCATGGTTGTTCTTGCGGGTATTGATGACCTTTAGCCCGGCCTCTACTCCTACCTTGCCGATCACCCCCAAGATGTTGCGCTGGGCCGCCGGGGCGTCCGGCCCTACTACGAAGTCAGGGCCGCCGAGAGCGTAAAAGTGGGTCGTATGGTCGGTGCAGTAGAAGGCGCTGTAGAACAACTCGCGCAGTTTCTTGGCGGCTGGAGGCGGATCAACATGGAACAGCATGTCAAGCGCCTTGGCGGCGGCCATGTGATGCGCTTCAGGACAGACGCCGCAAATGCGGTTGGTGAGACGCGGCATGTCTTCCGCAGGCCGCCCAAGGCAAAAGACCTCAAAGCCGCGTAGTTCCGGTATCTGGAAGTAGGTGTTAGCAACCTCGCCTGCATCGTCTAGGAAAATCTCGATCTTGCCATGACCTTCGAGGCGTGTGATTGGGTCAATCGTGATTCTTTGGGTCATCATCGCCTCCTAAATAGCCAGGTTGGGGTCGAGGCGGGGTGTTTCCTCTACCGGCTGAGCTGTCGGGCTTCCGTTTTCCTGCGACAGCCGTGTGCGGCGCAGTAAAGAACTGGCCAAACTAAAGCGGTAGAAGTAACCCGCCGGATCGGGCAACGTATCAAGGATGGCATCAATCTCTTCTGGTTTCTCGGCATCAATCACCGAGGCCAGTGCCCCGATCAGCTTTGCTCCAGCGTCTATCACACCTTCGTTGGGTCCATAGCATCCCTCACAGCCCCGATTGGCCTGAGGACACAGCGCTCCACAACCGCCCCGTGTGGCGATTCCAGCGCAGAACAGCCCCTGTTCCAACAGACAGGTTGTCTCATCGGGAATGATCTCGTAGGGCCGATAGAAACGCTTGATCTTCTTCTCCGACTTGGTGCGCGGGCATTCGTCGCAGACTGTCACATTGAGGCCAATGACTGAGCCGCGCGGCGGAAGCTGGCCGCTCAAGATGGCCTCAACAGCCGCCAGCGTCCACTTCGCCTCTGGCGGGCAACCGGGCAGGTAGTAATCTACCGGCACCACCTGATCAAGTGCACGGACAGTATTCCAGAAGGCAGGCAGGGTCAGCTCACCCTCAGGCACTGGTATTCTTGTTTGCGGCTCGACCCCCTCCGGGTTATCCATAGAGGGAGCATCATGATAGATATACTGCATCATGTGTTTGCGGTCGGTGAAGTTCGCTAGACCGGGTATGCATCCCTCGTAGGCACAGCTTCCGTAAGCCACCAACACTTTGCTCTTGCGCCGCAAGAGATGAGCCATCTCCTCGTTCTCATCGGTGCGAATCGCGCCGTTAAACAGGCACACATCAATTTCGCCGTCGGCTAGAGCTTCGACATCCTTCTTTTTAAAGTCCATCACGCACGGCCAGAATACAATATCGAAAGCATTGGCCACATCCAATATCTTCTCATGGACTGCCAACACAGCGATCTCACAGCCGCCGCATGAGGCGGCCCAGTAGATGCCAAGCTTGGGTTTAGCCATGAGCGACCTCCTCCATTTCAGGCAACGCAGGGGTGCGCGGAGCCAGATCGTTGATAGTGTCATTCCATTGTAGAGGGCCAAGCCGCGCGATAGCCTCAGTCATCCGGGTAACTGTCTCAGTGAAGATATTACCCTGAGCGGCTGAGGCCCACCCCAACTGCACGCGATCAGGGTGGACGCCCAACTGGGCGAGCGTGCGGCGCAGGAGTGCCATTCGGCGCATAGCCTTATAGTTGCCTGACTCGTAGTGACACTGGCCGGGGTGACAACCCATCACCAGCACACCGTCAGCACCCTCCCGCAACGCCTTCAGCACAAAGGTAGGGTCAAGCCGTCCGGTGCACATGATGCGAATATCACGCAGAGTAGCCGGATAAGTAAAACGGCTGATCCCGGCCAAATCTGCGGCGCGATACGAACACCAGTTACACAGAAAACCGACAATCACAGGGTGTCGGTCGCCCCACGCGGGATTGTATTGATTGAAGTCCTGTTCGGGCATGGTTAACTCCCTCTCTATTCAGCCGCGACCGGTTCCGCTTGAGTATAGACAGTGGTGCCGCCGTCAGGACGTCTGTCCCACAGCACGCCTTCGATCTGAGCCATCAAGGAACCGAAGGTAAAGTGTTGCCCTTCGATCACTTGACTTGGACAGGCGGCCACACAGGTACCGCACCCCTTGCAGAGGGCCGGATTCACCCGGCTGACACCCTTTTCCTCAATGTACTCAATGGCACTGTACGGGCACAGGTTATTGCAGATACGACAACCAGAGCAACGCTCCTCATCAATTTGAGCACGGATTGGCTCAATCTCGATCTCACCCTGACTGATCAGCGCCAGCACACGGGCCGCCGCCGCCGCTCCTTGCGCTACACTGGTTGGAATGTCCTTAGCTCCTTGGCACGCACCGGCGATGAAAATACCATCGGTCATGGTAGCAATGGGGTCCAGCTTGGGATGCCGTTCGATGAAGAAGCCGGCCTCAGAGCAACCAATCCCGAACAGATGCGCGATTTCCTTGGCATCACGCTGTGGCTCAAGGCCTGACATCAGGATCACCATATCTACCGGAATACGGCGCTGTTTCCCAATCAGCGTATCCTCGACCTGGACGATCAGCTTGCCTTCTTCACCGGGCAGACGTGCCGCATCGGTGACTTCAGCCACGCGCCCGCGAATGAAGTGCGTCCCCTCGTTTAGAAGCCGATCGTAGAACTCCTCGTAGTCCTTAGAGATGGTACGCATGTCAATATAGAAGTCGTACACCTCTGCATCGGTCTTCTCTTTGACGAGGTGTGCAAATTTGAGCGCCGCCATACAGCAAATGGCCGAGCAGTGGGGGTTGTAATTCTTATCACGGCTACCGACGCAGTGGATAATGGCCACGCTCTTTGGCTCAGTAACGCCGTCACGCAAAACAACCTTGCCGTTAGTCGGCCCAGAGGCATTGGTCATACGCTCAAATTCGAGACTGCTGAACACATTGGCCAGCCGCCCGTAGCCATACTGCGGGATGCGCCGTGCGTCGAACAGCTCAAAGCCTGTGGCCAGCACGATGTTGCCCACGTGAATGGTGAGGATCTCATCCTCTTGCTCAAAGTCAATGGCGCCTGTGGGGCAGAACTTCTGGCAAGCCTTACATGTCCCCTTCTGGAAGTAGATACAGCTCTCCGTATCAATCACAGGATATTTGGGGACGGCCTGCGGGAAAGGCCGGTAAATGGCCGTACGATACCCCAAGCCAGCCTCATAAACCGTGTCTACAACCTTCGCAGGACAACGAGACCAGCATTCGCCGCAACCGGTACACAGGTCTGTATTGACCTTGCGTGCCCGCTTGCGAATCCGGACGTCGAAGTTGCCGACATATCCCTTGACTTCCTCTACCTCAGAGTAGGTCAGCATTGTGACGTTCGGATGATTCCCTACCTCAAACATCTTAGGGGTGAGGATGCAGGCTGAGCAGTCCAGCGTGGGGAAGGTCTTGTCGAACTGGGCCATATGACCGCCGATGCTTGGTTCGCGCTCGACCAGATAAACCGGATGCCCGGCATTGGCGATCTCCAGCGCAACGTTGATGCCGGCTATCCCACCGCCCACCACCAGCGTAGGCTCAGCAATCTGGGCAATGAACGGTTCTAGCGGTTTCAGCTCCTGAACACGGCGCACTGCTCCAGCTACTTCTGCCTTAGCCTTGTCAGTAGCGGCATCCTTGTCGTACGGGTGAACCCAGCTAGCATGCTCGCGGATGTTCGCCATCTCAAACAAATAGGGATTCAAGCCGGCACGCGCACAGGCCTTCCGGAAGGTCGGCTCGTGCATGTGGGGCGAGCAAGCCGCCACAACCACACGGGTCAGGCCAAGTTCCTTGATGTCCTTTTCAACTAGCTCCTGCCCAAGGCTGGAGCACATAAACTTGTAATCACGCGACACCACTACATTGGGCAGATCAGCCGTCCACCTGCTGACTGACTCAACATCCACTGTGCCCGCAATATTATGGCCACAGTGACAAACGTATACTCCTACTCTCTCTTCGGTCATAGTGCCAAAGTCCTTTCACACATCGCTCAGAGTGCCGGCGGCATCGGCAGGGCATTCTTATCACGCTTCTTAGGAGCACGCTGTTCCGGCTCTGCCGGCTGTTCGCTGATCCTGCGGAGCGCGGCACTTGCCGAGACGATCTCACTCCCAATGCCTAGCTGATTCTGGCTAAAGCCGAAGGCCAACCCCATCAACTGAGTGAAGAACAGGACGGGCATGTGGAAATTCGTGCCAAACATCTGGTTGACCTGAGGCTGGAAGGCATCGAGGTTAAGCTGACACATAGGGCACAGGGTGACAATCAAGTCGGCCTTATACTCATCAGCATTATGCAGAATGCGCCGCATCAGCTCATAGGCAGTCTCTTCGCTGATTTGCGTCATATGACCGCCACAGCAGTGTGTCTTGAGCGGGAAATCAATCACGGTCGCGCCCAGCCTCCGCATCAACTCATCGAGGTGGGTGGGATATTCCGGGTTATATTCCGATTCAGGGCGCGTGATCAGACAACCATAGTAAGGGGCTACCCGCAACCCATAGAGGGGCTTCGTTACCCGTTGGGCTACTGCATCGTACCCTACATCCTCAACAATCACATCCAGCAGATGACGGACATGCATGGTGCCCGGCTTATAGTGCAGTCCGCCTGCGGCTAATGCCTGATTGACCTTTTCATTGAGGTCGGGGTATTTCCGCATGTACCCCTCAACTTTGTGCAGGTTCAGGTAGCACATACTGCACGGCGCAACCAGCTCATGTGTATTCGTCTGGGCCGCCAGGGAGAGATTGCGTGCAATCAGGCTATAAGCTGGCAAAGCGTTAACGCTGATATACTCAGATGCACCACAGCAGTTCCAATCTTCGATCTCCTCAAATTCAAGGCCAAGCGCCTGATTGACATGCTTAATCGAACTTCCATAAGCATGAGCAGATGTTGACATGGAACAGCCGGGATAGTAGGCGTAATGAAGTTTCTCCTCGCTCACGTCACAGTACCTCCTCTTGTGCGGCGATTCGTTTAGCCTCATTCAGGATGGCGGTTAACTGCGGCATATTCCGAATGCGCTCAGGTTTCATGGAGAGACGGCCCTTTGCCATCATTTGCAGGCCCATACTGCTCTGTTTGACCATGTTGAGCGGCTTATGCAACAGGCCAAAGCGGGTCATGATCCCAAGTTCAAATGCACGCCCGTTCTGCTCAATAAAGCCAATGAAACTGTTAGACCAATCCACATGGGCGTCTTTATGGTAATGCCCCTTGGCAATCGCCATCCGCTTGAGTGTGTACATCAGGTTGGTAATGGGGATTTCTTTGGGGCACCGCACAGTACACAAATAACAAGAGACGCAATACCACGGCGTATTACTGCTGAGAACCTCATCCTCCATCCCGGCCATTACCATTGCAAAAATGCGGCGCGGTGTCGAGTCCATGTCCGGCCCTGACGGGCATGAACCTCCGCATGTGCCACACTGAATGCAACTGGCTAATAGCTCGCCTCCGGGCGTGGCCGCAACTAGCCGGTCATAAAAGGTGTTCCCTTTTGAACCATTTCGCATGACGGAAGCCTCCTTTCACTCACACAACTCAGATGAACTCACCCGCTCCCCAGCACAACAGCAGGTCAGTTCATAACTGATACTGGCACAATTCTCTTTTTGCGAAGCTGAGGGATCAAGCAACTCTGCAACTCTGTTAACTGGGGCAATTGACGAGAAAACCCAGACAACTCACCCTCCTGTTTTCTGGACAGGGAATGATTTGCCTAGTATGACCGCGACATAGAAAACCCTTGTTTAGTAGAGTAATCTGACCATCTGCAAGCTAATAGTGACTAATGTCACAATCAAACGATCAGAGCGTAATGTTTTTACGAGGGATGCAGTCAGGCAATTGCACCCCTCTACCGCTCAACTACAATGGGGGCCATAGAGTGTGGCCAATACATGAGGTAAACCATTGAACTACAGACATCTGTTTGGCCGGGCTTGGCGTGTTGTCTGGGACAATAAGTTTATGATTGTGCTGGGAACGCTGGTCACGCTTCTCAGCGGAAGCGGCAGTGTCTTTGAACTATTCCTAAGCCGGTACGTTGAGTTGCCCTCTCTATCTGACTGGCTGACACTACCGCCCCCTGAATCGCTGTTGACAGCCGGGGAGCATCCGGCGGCCTCAACTCCCGTTATGGGAGGAGTCGAGCTGATGACATTGCTGGTAGCAGGTGTTATCGTTCTGTTGGGAGTAGCCAGTGTAGGGCTGTTCCTCCTGATAGCGACCGCTATTGTTGCCCTGATAGCAAGCGGAGGGCTGATCGCCTCTGCCGACCGGATTGAAGGAGGGAAGAGCACCAACATCCGCGAGGCATTGCGGGCGGGGTGGCACAGGGGGCTGGAACTGGTACTGGTGGCTTCCATTCCGCCGATCCCGCTCCTAGTGGGGCTGATCATTGCCACCATTCTGATAGGGAGGTTCTTCAGCCGGACGGGGGTCCCGTCCAGTCTCACGGGGGCGCAAGACGCTGTACTGAGCAATACCACGCTGTCCGCCACATTGGCAGTGATCCTGCTTCCCTCCTTGGCACTCTCACTGGGGCTTGGATTTATACAGGTGCTTGCCTACCGTGCCTGTATGTTGGAAGAAGCCAACGCCACTGCCTCGTTCCGCCGAGGCTGGCAGATTGTACGAAAGTACCCTTTGCCGGTTGTCACCCTCACACTGATCGATCTGGGCACTCAGCTCCTTCTGAATCTGCTGTTGGCTGTGGTAGGACTGATCACCCTGATCTGCCTCCCGTTACGCCTTGGTCTATGGGTCATCGGGGGGACAGCAACAGCCTTTCTCTCCTGTATGTGGACTTTAGCATGGCGCGAGTGGACCAACCCATCTCGCTGAGGCAGATGATCTCAGCCCTTGTACTCCCGCAATTGGGTCATTCCGCGCTGAACCATCGCACGGGCACGTTTATCCGCCTCGTACAGAATCCGCTCCTCATCAAGGGTAACCAGCTCGCGCTTACGCATCAGCCACCGGCCATCCACCATGACATCGGTTACATCTGCCCCCTTAGCCGAGTGAACCAGATTGGCAATCAGATCATGCATAGGGCGCATATGCGGGACATCAAGGTTGACAAGAATAAGATCGGCAGGCGATCCGACCTTCAGCATCCCTGTCCCCTCAAAGCCTAATGCCCGCGCCCCATATTGGGTTGCCATACGCAGTGCAGTATCGCCAGGGATCGCCTGGGGGTCGGCCAGTTGATATTTGTGGATCAGAGCCGTCTGCCGGATGGCGGCAAACATATCCATATCCGCATTGGAGGCAGGGCCGTCTGTCCCCAGACACACTCTTACCCCTGCCTCCAGCCTGTCCTTAAGCGGCGGGAACGGCATAGCCAGCTTCATGTAGGTAATAGGACAGTGCGGCACATGCACTCCCTTCTCGGCAAGGATGGCTGTATCCTCCCGGTCTATATACAGGCAATGGGCCGCCACACATCCACCCGGCACATCGAATACTCCCAAGCCGTTGACATGTTGTACTGGACGCAAACCATATCTGGCTAGTGACTGATCAACTTGATCCTGGCTCTCGGACAGATGCAGGTGGATGCCCTGCCCCGTCTCATGCGCGATCTCAACGACACGAGTCAAAAACTCAGGGGGGCAGATGTAAGGGGAATGAGGGCCAAGAAATGTCCTGATACGTCCGCCACTGCTTTGATGCGTCTCCTTAATCCATTCTACCGTTCCATCCAGCCCCGGCCCTACTTCTGCTTCCTGCCCGATGCCAAACACACACCAAGTCAGCGCGGCCTTCATCCCGCTCTGCGAAGCCACCTCAGCCACCCGATCCATGTAGAAGTAGTGATCGTTGAAAGCCGCCGTCCCACAACGGATCATCTCGCAGGCGGCCAGCGCGGCTCCCCAGTAAACATCATCGGGGGTCAGGGCGCTCTCGGCCACCCAGATTTTCTCATTCAGCCAGCGATCAAAAGGCAGGTCTTCAGCCCAGCCGCGCTCAAAGGTCATCGGGCTATGACAGTGGCTGTTGACCAGCCCCGGCAGGACAGCCCGCCCGTGACCATCCACTACTTCATCAGCCCGGAGGTCCTGAGGCGCAGTACCGAGAGAAACAATGCGTCCATCACGGACTACCAGATCAGCGTTGTGATAGATCGTCCCCTGCTCATCCAGCGTGATGATCTCGGCATTACGAATGTGAATCGCGGCCATGTTCAGGTTCTCCTGTCTGTGGGATGCCCCACCCCCCGCCGCCGGGCGTTTGGATGCTCAACAGGTCGCCGGCGGCGACATCGAAAGTGACTTTTCCAGGCAATTCCTGCGCCGGCGAGCCGTCTGCCCGGAACAGGAGATTCCGCCCAGGCTTGCCCGGCAGACCACCCGCCAGCCCGTAAGGCCCCCGCCTGCGCCTTTCTGAAAGGATCGTGACATGAGCGGGTGTGAGGAACTCGATCTCACGGATCAGTCCGTCACCGCCGCGATGCTTTCCTGCGCCGCCTGATCCGCGCCGCAGGGCATAGCGCCGAACGCGGATAGGCAATGCAAACTCAAGTGCTTCGACCGGTGTGTTGAGGGTATTGGTCATGTGGGCATGCCGTCCGCTGAGGCCGTCGGTGTGAGGGCCTGCACCGCCTCCGCCGCCAATTGTTTCATAGTAAGCAAAGGGACGGCCTGTGCGCGGATCAACGCCGCCAAACGAGAGATTGTTCATCGTCCCCTGGCTGGCCGCCGGAATACGGCCCGGCATGGCCTTTGCCAGCGCCCCGTACAAGACATCCACAATGCGCATGGAGGTCTCTACGTTCCCCCCCGCGACCGCATGCGGTGGACCGGCGTCGAGCACGCTGTCAGGCGGCACTATGACATGGAGAGGAGCGAAAACTCCCTGATTGGCAGGCAGGCTCGCGCCTACAACACATCGGATAACATATCCTACCGCTGAATGGACAATGGCACTCACAGCGTTGACCGAACCAGTAACCGCCGGGGCTGAGCCAGTGAAATCAATTACCATCTCACCCCCGCGAATGGAGATTTTTACCCGAATTGGGATTGGGTCAGGCGAGATGCCGTCGTCATCCAGCACATCCTCGAAGGTGTAGACCCCTTCTGGGAGTTCAGACAACATGGCACGGGTCAACCGCTCGGCATAAGCGAGTAAGACATGGGCCTGCCGATTAACCTCCTCCAATCCATAATGGGCTATGATCTCCAACAGCCGCCGTGTTCCAACCTCATGTGCCGCCCGCTGGGCGGCCAAGTCGCCGCGCCGCTCAGCGGGAGTACGCGAGTTGCTCACGATCAGATCAAGGGCCGCCTGATTGACATGCCCTGCCTCCACCAGCTTGATAGGGGGGATGATCAACCCCTCCTGATAGAGTTCAGTAGCAACTGGCATCGAGCCGGGGGTCATGCCGCCTATGTCGGCATGATGCGCCCGCGACGCCACAAAGAAAAGAGGCTCATCTGGAACAGCACTCCTCGATGAAGGTAACTCTCCAGCAGGAAGGAACACAGGAGAGACAAGTGTGATGTCCGGCAGATGGGTGCCGCCCATATAGGGGTTGTTGAGTGCAACGAGGTCACCGGGCGCAAAAGGGGCACAACACTGAATAGCCGTCTGCACTGAGGCAGGCATCGCCCCCAGATGTACGGGGATATGAGCGGCTTGGGCCAGCATCCTGCCATCCCCTAAGAAGACGGCGCACGAATAGTCACGACGCTCTTTGATATTGGGCGAATAGGCTGTCCGCCCCAGCGTAACGCCCATTTCCTCAGCCACTGAGGCAAACAGGTGTTTAAATATTTCTAGGGTGATTGGATCAGACTCAATGACTGCCATAACCCGCCAGAGGTCTCATGGTAGGAGTACTCTCAGGGAAGGAAGAGGCTCCGCTATTTTAGAGACAGGAGAAAAGCTTCTTCAGGCACGGTTGCCTCAAGGTTGAAGCCCGGACGCACGCGCTCCCGTTCAGCCAGAATAATGGCCTCAATGGCCTGAATTGTTTCGTCTAGCTGATCCTCCTGGTTGAAGATCACGTAGTCGAACTCCTTGGCGGCCTGGATTTGTTCCTGAGCGGTTTGCATCCGTTTGGATAAGGCTTCAGCATCCATCTCGCTGTCACGCCGCACACGGATGCGTTGGAGCAAATCTAGGGGCGGGGCGGTGACAAAGATAGTTACACTGTCAGGGTAGCGTTCCTTGATCCGCCGCATCCCATGAATATCTACTTCCGCAATGACCAGATGCTTATCCGGTGGTATTTCCTCGAACAGGTCACTGGGCATACTGTAAACATGTCCTAACCCATAGACATCATGGCCTACGCTGTCCCGGTCTGCTTCCATCAGCCTGCCTGCAAGCGCCAGTTCTCTAAATTGCTCTGGTGAGACAAAGTGATACTGCTCACCCTCTACCTCATCTTCACGGGGACTGCGGGTCGTATAGGTGCGGACACGTTCCATCTGGCCAGCGTGGTTTGCCAGCAGCTTCCTGATAATGGTATTCTTACCGACACCAGACGGCCCCGCCAGAACAAAGAGTATTCTGGGGGGATGTCCTGTCAACTGCTTGATCACCTGCTCAACGCCGGTCAAGCTTTCTGCCATCAATGAAAAGGCCTCTCTGTTGAGTAAGGTCAGCAAAGCGTTGAGCACATTATACCATTCTGTCTGGCTCAAGCTACCAGGAGAGCATGAAAAGGTATGAAAGTCATTATCCCAATGGCAGGCTATGGCAAACGGCTGCGCCCTCATACCTTCAGCCGCCCCAAGCCGCTCATCACTGTTGCTGGTGCTCCGATGCTCAAGCATCTGCTGGATGCGTTGGCTGTGCTGGAACCAGAGGAGTACATCTTTATTGTCGGCCACCTCGGCGATCAGATAGAGGAATACATCTCAGCTCACTACCCTATCAAGGCGGCCTATGTGGTGCAAAAGGAGCTGACCGGTCAGTCACCTGCCATCTATCTGGCACGTGAACACCTTGAAGGGCCGACCATTCTCGTTTTTGCCGACACACTGTTCTACGCCGATCTGAGCGCGATCCACACCACCGATGCTGATGCACTGGCCTTTGTCAAGCAGGTCGAAGACCCTCGGCGATTCGGTGTTGTTGAGGTGGACTCGACAGGGCGGGTTACCCGCTTTGTTGAAAAACCGGAAGGGATGGATAACAAGAATGTCATTATCGGCCTGTATTACATCCGTGAGGCTGAGAGGATGCTCCGAGCCATCGAAACCCAGATGTCAACGGGCCGGATGACAAAAGGCGAATACTATATCGCCGACGCCTTCCAGATCATGATCGAGCAGGGGGCGGTATTCCGAACGCAACCGGTAGATGTGTGGCTCGACTGCGGCAAGCCGGAAACGGTTCTCGAAACCAACCGCTACCTGCTGGAGCACGGCCACGACAACAGTTCGACAGTCAAACAGCCGGGTGTATTGGTCATCCCGCCTGTCAACATTCACCCGGCGGCTCGCTTCGATCAGGCTGTCATCGGCCCCTACGTGACAGTAGGAGCGGAGTGCCACATCAGCCATAGCGTCATCCGGGATGCGATTATCGAAGATGGCGCATCAGTTCGCAACATTATCATGGATCAGTCACTGATCGGGCGTGAGGCAAGGGTCACAGGGCGTTATATGACCCTCAACGTCGGCGATGAGTCCTCTATTGATTTCGGCTAAGGAGAGCGCCTATGCGTGACTTTGTATCGCGCCGCGTACAGAGCATTCCCCCCTCTGGCATCCGTAAGTTCTTTGACATCGCCGCCACCATGAGCGACGTGATCTCGTTGGGCATTGGCGAGCCGGATTTTGTCACACCTGAGCCTATCCTGCGGGCTGGCATTGCCTCCCTACAGAGAGGGGATACTCACTACACTTCAAACTCCGGTATCTTCGAGCTTCGACAGGCCATCAGCGCCCATCTTGAGCGGCTGTACGGGGTCAGCTACGATCCTGAGCACGAGATCGTCATCACAGTTGGGGTATCAGAGGCACTGTATCTGGCACTCAACGCCGTGATTGATCCGGGTGATGAGTTCATCGTGCCAGAGCCATGTTTTGTATCTTATACCCCGGAGGTTGCACTGGCAGGCGGAGTACCTGTCACTGTGCCAACTCACGTACAGGATGGTTTCCAGGTGACCGGCTCGGCTATTGAATCGGCTGTCACGCCTAGGACTAAGGGTATCCTCATTGGTTATCCTAACAACCCTACAGGGGCAGTCATGAGCCGCGAGCGCCTGCTGGAAGCAGCCGGCGTGGCCGAGAAACATGATCTGGTAGTAATCTCTGACGAGATTTACGATCAGCTCGTTTACGGCGTAGAGCACATCTGCTTTGCCAGCCTGCCGGGGATGCGTGAGCGGACAATCACACTGGGCGGATTCTCTAAAGACTATGCCATGACGGGCTGGCGCATCGGCTATGCCGCCGCCCCGCCTGACTTACTAGCCGCCATGCGTAAGATACACCAGTACACGATCATGTCGGCACCGACCACAGCACAGGTTGCCGCGCTGGCCGCTTTGGAGGCCGGACAGCCATTTGTAGAAGAGATGAGGGCCGAGTATAATCGCCGCCGCCGTCTCATCGTTGACGGTCTGAATCAGCTTGGGTTACAAACCTTTGACCCGCATGGCGCTTTCTATGCCTTCCCTTCTGTCGCGGCTTCCGGCATGGACGATGAAACCTTTGCCGAGAAGCTCCTTCAAGAGGAATGTGTAGCGGTCATACCGGGGCGGGCTTTTGGCCCAAGCGGGGTTGGCTTTGTACGTTGCTCTTATGCTACTGCCTATGAAAAGATCGAGCAGGCCCTAGAGCGAATCGGGCGCTTCATGCGCCGCCATGGGTAGATAACTCTGCTTGCGTCAGTCAGCCTACCTGAGCCGGGTATGCAGGTTACCCGGCCTTTGGTTTCATGGCAGGGAAACACTCTTATCGGGGATGTTGAAAAATGCTGTCGGATAATGTCGTTATTAGTGCACTGATCATTTTTGTTGTACGGGTCTTGAGCATCTCTATATCAACCGTTCGTCTGCTGATCATGGGGCGATCAAACAGGATATTGGTAGCCCTGCTGGCTTTTGTTGAAGCGCTTACCTTCGCCCTGACGTTTGGGCAGGTAGCACGTGATCTCAGCAACTTGTGGAATCTAGGCGCTTATTGTCTCGGATTCTCCGCTGGCACATGGGCGGGTATGCTGATCGAAGAACGGGTAGGGGCGGGTTTTGCCACAGTCAACATTGTCTCTCTAGGCAAATCATTGCAGATAGCACAAGCTATCCGCGCCGCAGGCTTCGGAGCGACACGCACATCGGGCGAGGGATCGTCGGGGACGGTAGGGTTAATCTGGGCTGTGGTTCGGCGGAGGGATGTTCCAGCTATTGTGAAGATCGCACAGGAGGCTGACCCCAAGTCCTTTGTAACTGTCGAAGAGGCACGCAGTGTATGGCGCGGTTTTTTGGGGCTGGGGCGCAGTTAAAGGAAGCCAGCCTCTGCTCAATACGAGTCCTTCAGCTCGCCGGCTGGCAGTACGATCTGCCCCTCAAGAACATCGCCAATTGCAATGGTGCGCAGTGGTTCATTCTCAACCAGATAGGCCGTATAGGCGGCTATCAGCGCATCCAGCGTATTGGGGGCAAACAACTGATCAGTGCGGTCAACATTAAGCTGGCCTGTCATAATCCGATGACGAGTCCACTCCTCAAGGAAATTCATCGCATTAGGCACTTTGACGCCCGCCTCATCTAAGATGATCTGACGTTGCAGGCGTCCTTCTACGCTCCGCTTGCTATAAGGCCGCCGTCCGGCAAAGGTTGCGAACGCCGCCGGGGGGTATGTTTCGAGCATGCGGCGTGTGCCGGAGCGGGGATACTCAACATAGCCGGCCCGGCGCAGTCGATTGTAGAGTTGCCAGCCAACCTGCATCCAATGAGGGGCTGTAAGAGGATCGGATGGCGTGTTATAGATATTGAGACCGCGCCGCTTGAGTTCATACTCACACACTCGGTGCTGGGTAAAGGTAGCAAGTTCCGGGTCTAGACCGAGCCGTTCGCGGATGTTCGGATCAGACAGCAACCCCCGGCTAGGTCCTATCGGTGCGTTGACAGCACACACAGCAAGCGGGTAAGTCAGTATGGCCTCGACCAGGTCATCAAGCGGCAGGACCCCCTTCTTTTCGATTTGCAAACGGGCATTCAGGACAGCGTAAGTGATAGAACGCCCCCCAGCCAGCTCAATCCCAATGAAGACCGCCTCGTTTGTCATTCGGGTCTGACCTCCGCTGGATAGCTTAGTTGTCCCCTAAGTGTTTGACCATCCTGGCCGTGGTTGCTGGCCGCTCCACAAAGCCTAGCGGCTCTAGCCTTGAGCATAAGACCTCATGATGTCCGTTGCTGGCTGTCTGTACAGTGATGCGTGAGAGTCGATCAGAAGAGCGCAGGGCTAAACGGATAGCCTCCACCTCTTGCGGACTTCCCCACCAGTCGGCCTCGCTTGCCAGCCGCAAATCTGCTCCCGAATCCCTTTTACATCTGCTCAGACAGGCAACAGGTTGACCCTCAGATATAACCAGCCAGTGCCGGCAAGACCACCACTGGAAGTCTGCCTTTACGAAGTTGTCCAGTACCTCAGCCGCCCAAGCATCCCCGGCTGTCAGGTCGAGGCGAGAGAAACGGCTATAAGCTTGAAGGGCGGCCAAACCCGCCAATGGGCGCAATTGAACCGCGCGGCTGGACTCAGGCCACTCCGGCGGCATCTCTTCTCTCTGCATGACACGCCAAGGCCCCCGGCGGTATCCCAGCGATTCATACAGTTGTATGGCCGGCTGGTTTTTGAGCGACACTCTGAGTCCCAGCCATGGGCGGTGTAACTCACGGGCCTGCTGTTCAGCAAAATGCATCAGAGCAGTTCCGATCCCCTTGTGCCGCCAGTCAGGGTGCACGGCTAGTGTCTGGATGTAGAGCATCTGATTCCATCCGCGCAGATAAAGCCAGCCGACAGGCTGTTCTCCTGAAAAAGCACCATAGCCGGATGTCAGCCAGTGGTAGTAAAGGGGGATTGCAGTCCGGACAGCCAACGCCCCAAACATCCCCAGCTCCCCCATATGCCGCTGTACGGAAGAATCCTGCTCTAGCAGTGAGTCAATCACAACCTTGGCTGATTGGCAGGTCTGCAGAAAAGTGAGGGGGCAGATCACTACTTCTGACGCGAATTCATGGTCAGGCGACATGCTGGCTTCCCTGTGTACGTTGTGTGTGGCTCAGTATACCACACCGCTCAGGGTAGGCTAGCAGATGGCGCAGGTCATCTGCCGCTTGACAGTTGGGCTGGATTTAGCTACAGTTCACACGATTTTTGCGGAAACATCTTAAGGAGCATTCATGCGCGAGATCACCGTCGCCACCGTCCAGATGAAACCCAAGCTAGGCGAGGTAGAAGACAACCTGGTCAAGATGTCCGAGTTTGTCACCAAGATCGCCAGCCAGCAGAAGGTTGACCTGATTCTATTCCCCGAGTTAGTCACCAGCGGTTATGAGCTGGGTGTCAAGTTCACGCAGGTAGCACAACTTATCCCCGGCCCGACGGTCAACCTGATGGCCCAGCGCGCCCAACAGCTTGGTGTCTATATCGGCTTTGGGATGGTTGCTAAAGAGAAAGTTGAAAGCATTCTCTATGATGCGGCAGTCCTAGTTGGCCCGGACGGAGAACTGATCGGCGACTACCACAAAATCCACCTTAAGGGCGAGGAGCGTATGGCCTTCCGCGAGGGGTATCGCCTCCCCGTCTTCGACACGGAGATCGGGACGATTGGTCTCATGCTGGGTTGGGACTTAGCCTTCCCGGAGGTAGCCCGCAGTCTCGTGTTGGATGGGGCAGACATCCTTTGCGTGCTGGCAAGCTGGGAGAAGGCCGAGATAGACGAGTGGAAGACTCTCATTAAGGCACGCGCCTATGAGAATGCCTGCTTTGTGGCAGGAGCTAACCGCGTGGGCGAGGATGTAACCCTTGAATTTGGGGGCGAGAGTATGATCGTGGGGCCGCGCGGTAAGGTCATGGCTTCACTTCCGGGTGAACTTGAGGAAAAGGAAGAAGCCGACAAAGAGAAGGACAAAGAGAAAGACAAGGAGAAAGACAAAGAGAAGAAGGACAAATTTGTCGAGGGCTACTGCGTGGCTCGCATTGACCTCGATGAGATCAAGAAACATCGGGAACAACGCCAAACACTTCAGGCCCGCCAACCGACCGTTTACCGTAACATTGTCCGGAAATACTGATCAGCGGCCCTGCATCTGTCAGGCAGGCACATCTTACAGCATCTGAGTAACCTGTACATGAGGGGGCGGCTTGAGAGCCGCCCTTTTTCACCCATCAGCAACAGGATAGGAAAAACCTATGGACTCGATTGATCTGCGCAGTGACACGGTAACATGGCCTACTCCAGAAATGCGTGAAGCAATGGCTAACGCCGAGGTCGGTGACGATGTGCATGGGGACGATCCAACCGTCAACCGGCTGGAGGCGCTAGCCGCCGAGCGGATGGGCAAAGAGGCCGCTCTGTTTGTCACCAGCGGTACACAGGGGAATCTCATCGCCATACTGACCCACTGTGGACGAGGGGACGAGATGATCGTCGGGAAAAGCGCCCATACCTTCAAATGGGAGGTTGGCGGCGCATCGGCGCTGGGAGGAGTCCATGTACACACCATCCCCATCCAGCCAGACGGCACACTGGCGCTGGATGACATCCGCCGGGCCATTCGTGACTCATCTGATGTTCACTGTCCCATCACACGATTGGTTGAACTGGAGAACACGCAGGGAGACTTAGGGGGCCTGCCGATTACAGCGGAGTACACCCAGTCGGTACGTGAACTGTGCGACGAGTACGGACTGTTGCTTCATCTGGACGGTGCACGCGTATGGAATGCCGCTACTGCTCTGGGTTGTGATATCAAAGACCTTGTTGGGCCGGTAGACTCTGTTTCATTTTGCCTGTCAAAGGGGCTGTGTGCGCCGGTCGGCTCGCTGTTGTGCGGCTCCGCTGAGTTCATCTCGCGTGCGCGGCGTGTGCGTAAAATGTTAGGCGGCGGGATGCGTCAGGCTGGCGTTCTAGCGGCGGCGGGGATCATCGCCATTGAGAAGATGACCACCCGGCTGGGAGAGGATCATGCCAACGCCCGCCGGCTGGCTGAGGGCCTCGCGCAAATCAAGGGCATCAAGCTCAACCTGGAGCAAGTGCAGACAAATATGGTCTTCTTCTCGCTGGACGAGTCTGTGCCGCTTGACGCCCCAGCGCTTTACGATATTCTGGAACGAGAGTACAACATCAAACTCGATGTCCGTGATGCGCGTAGTTTCCGCGCTGTCATCCATTACTGGATCACACCTGAGCGGATTGACAGTACAGTAAAGGCCATCCGGCAAGTGATAGAGAGCACCGCATGATGCTCCCCCCTCATGAAGAGAATCTGTCCAGCGACAACGGTGAGTCTGTACCTCACTTGTGGTCACATCATTGTGTGCCCATAGTACATGGCAGGCTGGAAGAGAGCGTCTTTGAGATGGCCGCACCTCCGCCGGTCAACTTGGAGGCCGCCCGACAACCAATAACCCCCGGCCTTCCGCCTCTAAGGCACGTAGTCCTGCCGCCGCCTGAAGCATTTCAGACAGCCATACCGCCACAGCTTGCCGCCATACCCTTCACACGCGCTGGCGGCTCTCCCTTCAAACAACGACTTGGGTTACCAGAGGAGCGAGTGACCTTCCCGGTAGCTGAGTCACCCGGTTTTCGCCCGCTTTCGCCTTTATCCACTCCCCTGGAGGTCCCACCTCTCCAGTTGGATGAACCATCCCCGCCGCCCCCAGCGCCGCCTGTCCCTCAGCCCACAGCACCTGCCGCGCCGGTGACACACCGTACTAGACTCGACCCTCTCTATCTGTTGGCGCTCTATATCGCACTGGGCTTAGGCACGCTGGTCATTGAACCGGAGACACGCTATGCCGTGTTGTGGGTCATCTTGGCGGCAGTAGGGGCACTACTGACGCTTGTTGACCCGGAAAAACCGCCTGATCCGATCACCGGCCCTAGCTTGATATGGGGACTAGGGGTAGGGTTGGTGATCGGCCTGCCCCTGCTGATCCTGACGGGACCCGGCCTTGCTGACACCTCTCGTCTGCTCTTCCCTGATGCCAGCCCGGCCATGTTACTGATGGCGCTTGTGTTCGCTATCCCCCTGTCCGAGACGCTCTTCTTCAGGGGGGCATTACAGGATAGACATGGTCTGGCACTCAGCATCATTGGGGCAGGGTTAAGCACGGTCCTCCTGTACTGGCCGGCGGCATCCAGTTCGCCCGTTTATCTGATAGCGGTCGCTGTGTTCTATACTGTTCTGGCGGGCATCTACAGCTTCATCCGCGACCGCTATGGACTGGCCGCCGCTTACTTGTGTCAGGTGACAATTAATCTGATGTTGATCTTCCTGCCAAGGTTGATGTTCTGAGTAAGGTAGGTGCTTATGTCGAATGGCCGCAACCCTGGTATTCCGCTTGATCTAAGCTGGGTGTACGAAGCCCATATCAATCGCAGTGCTGTTGAGCGCCGAGCCGACACACTTACTACGCGCCGTACCGTTAAGAAAGACTGGCAGGCGGCTTGGCTGTTACGAGCCGTTACCTGTGTTGATCTGACCACCCTCTCCGGTGACGACACACCCGGCAATGTCCGGCGTCTATGTGCCAAAGCTCTCCAGCCTGTCCGCCAAGACCTGCTGGAGGGATTGGGTATGGCGGGCAAAGGGATACGTGTAGCGGCGGTATGTGTATACCACAGCCGGGTGGCAGATGCTGTAATGGCACTCAAGGACTCTGGTATTCCAGTAGCGGCGGTGTCTGCCGGCTTCCCAGCGGGGCAGAGCCCTTTTAAGCAACGAGTAGCCGAGATCGGCGAGTCGGTAGCCGCCGGAGCACGCGAGATTGACATTGTCATCTCGCGTGAACATGTGCTGACCGGCAACTGGGAGGCCCTCTATGACGAGGTCAAGCAGTTCCGCGAGGCGTGCGGCGAGGCACACATGAAGACCATCCTCGCAACCGGTGAGCTGGGCACATTACGCCATGTGTATCAGGCCAGCCTGGTGTGCATGATGGCCGGCGCCGACTTCATCAAGACCTCAACAGGCAAGGAGGCTGTCAACGCCACCCTGCCTGTGAGCCTGGTCATGGTTCGCGCCATCCGCGCCTATCAGGAACGCACAGGCTATAAAGCAGGGTTCAAGCCTGCCGGGGGTATCCGCACTGCCAAGCAGGCCGTGAACTGGCTGATCTTGATGAAAGAGGAACTAGGGAATGAATGGATGAGGCCTGCCCTGTTCCGTTTTGGGGCAAGCGGCCTGTTGAATGACATTGAGCGTCAGCTCTCCCACGCACTGACGGGGCGCTATGCGGCATGGCATCATATGCCGCTGGGATAACTGAGCACTGCGGCAAGGAAGATCGTTGCGCCTCTGTTGGTTCGGTGTATAATACAAACAGGCTGATCTGCGGGTATAGTTCAGCGGTAGAACGTCAGCTTCCCAAGCTGAATGTCAGGGGTTCGAATCCCCTTACCCGCTCTGACAGAGGCGGGGTCATCCCGCCTCTGTTCTTATTCCGGCTTGCGTGCATCCTCTATCATCATCCGGGCCGCCCTTCTCCCGATCTCGACGGCGTAGTTTGTCCCCCGATCCCATGGATAGACCTGACTCATGGAAGCAAAGTACAGCCCCCGAAGCGGTGTGCGGATACCTGGCAGATGGCGGGAGTGATTGACAAAAGGCACCGGCTGAGCATAGGAAGCCCGGAACAGCCAGCGTTTGCGTATCCAGTCTGGTGAAAAGTCAGGGTTAACACGCCTGAGAGCAGGCAGGAAACGAGCGGCCAGCTCATCCTCGCTCAGCCGGAAGTATTCGTGATCCGGCGGGAGATAATCGCCCATGTACACGATATGATCGCCGCCAAAGTACTCTGGGGAGATATAGTTGGTATGCTCAACCAGAGCCAGAAATGGGAAGGGATTCTCCTCTTTGTCAGGGCTGTTAGCAGGCAGATTGAGCCAGTATGTTCCATCTGTCATCAGTTGCCGATCAAGGGCCAAAATCAGGGCAATAGCCCCCAGACTGCGCAACGCTCGCACCTGTGCGGCGTAAGGATCGGGCAGTTCGGGAGCAACCTTCAGGAGCAACGCCGGCCCTGCCGTACAGAGCACCTGATCGAATCTGGTACTTTGCCCGCCCGCTGTGACCTTCCATCCTCCTTCTGAATGCCGGACGACCTCCTCTACAGGGGTATTTAAGCAGATCGTCGCTCCAGCCCGCTGGACTGCTGTAGCAATATCCTCTAATGCGGCCTGAAACCCGCCAATGTAGGTTCCCAGCTTAGCGGTACGCTTGTTCATACGTGCCCACAGCCAGGCCATGTTCACCTGATCATACAACGGCCCAAACTTCCCAATCAGCATCGGGCGCCAGAACCGCTCATGGACAACCTTTCCCATCCAGCGGCGAGACCAACTGTCGGCTGTGTACTTCTCAAGGAACAGCCCGTTTGGGATGAAGGCCACCAGCCCGCTGACAATCCCCAGCCGTAGCTTATCGAACAACGACATTTCTGGAATGCGAAGGACGTTCACCACGCGCGAGAGTAACCCGCTAGGGAGTACCGGCTTATCTAAGGCGAAGTTACCCAGCCTGTGCCAGTAGCTTGTAACAGGAGCATAGAAACGCACTTTATGTGCGCAACCGATCTCTTTCAGCAGGGCCAGTATGTCATAGTCTGTGGCAAACCAATGGTGGTAGAACTTCTCAAGCGACCAATCCCACCGCTCATCTTTGAATCCGGCGGCCAGCCCGCCGACCTCTGCCCCTGCTTCATAAACAGTAACGGCGCGGCCCGCTTGAGCGAGATCATACGCCGCCGCCAGCCCGGCGGCGCCAGCCCCGATAACAGCGATCTTCATGAGTTCCCTCGTACTGTTCCAAGTCCCTGCAAGCGATCAGACTATCATGGCAGTGCGACATACTCAGTGATGATCCGGAACCACATCCAGATCACTACTATCAACCCTAGACCCAGCCCAAAAGCATAAGAAGCCGCACCGGGATTCCTGCGTAGCAGAAAATCCGTCTCGGCAGGCATCTGTGTCGCCCCCGAAGGCTTGGGAAGCTTTTCCGCTACGCTCGCGATGGTCTCCAAATCCTCAATCCACTGGCGAATCTGCTCAAACGTGAAACGCCCGCTTATCTCGTCCTCAGGCACAGAAGCCCTCTTGAAATAGCTTAGGAATGTCACAGTACCCGGCTGGAGCGTGACGAGGTCCCAGTATTGGGAAGTCCCATTGACGCAGAGGCGCTTCAACGCGGCCTTGGCAGACGGGTCGGCAAACAGACGGTTGCCCCAGCGCATATCGCTGGTCACGGCAATCATGCCTTCAAAACCCCGACTCTGCACCTCAAGACACTTGAACTCCCGGTCAAGAGACTTCTTGTCCAACATCTGAGCAGGCATAAGAGACAAGGTACCATAATGTGCCGCTCGTACTGAGACAGCCACATGGGGTCGGTTCTTGCCCGTGAAGCCCCCTCCTAGTCTCTGCTTAGATGACCGCCGCGGGAGAACGGCAATAACATCTATCTCCCGTCCGGCCACTGTGCCATAATACTGCCATCCCTCCCCCAGAAACGGCTTTCCTGAGAGGCCAAGCCGGGCCAACGCCGCTCCGAGGGCCGAATGATACCAGCGAGCCGACAGGCGAGTCAGAATGCCCAACACTAATGCAGAGATAATGAGAATAGCAACCAGCAGAAGCGGGACCAATGCCGCTTCTAGAAACACAGCCGGGTTTTCAAATACCTGCTCCCGCCCAATGCCGCGCTCGCGCATTGTGATCAGGATAAACAGGAGATACACGCTGATAATGCCCAATACGCCAAGCACAACAGTGAAAGCCGTGCGCCTGCGAGCAGGAAGAGCCAGCGCAAGGATCAGCTTTGCCAGCCACGGTGGCATCTGCCGCTTCACTTACCCACTCCTTCCGGCCCTGCGGCCTGAGCCGCCTGTGCGGCACGGGCGAAGTCTCCCCACCTCACCCCCTGTTGAGCCATGTAGTAAATCCCCAGCAGGGTGATCGGAAACCATAACGCCGCGTGTAACACCAGTGTATAGGCCGCCGCTACGCTGTGTGGAACACCAAAGGCTTTGAGAACCTCGATACCCGGCTCGTCAAATGTCCCTACGTAGCCGGGCGAGCTAGGCAGTGTAGTAAACAGATTCACTACCGCCGTCATTAACATCAGCACAAAGAAGCTTACTTGAAAATTGAAGGCATGCATGATGAACCAGTACTTCGTTGTCTCGGTCAGCCAGATCACAATAGAAGTGACCAGTGTCATCAGCATATCAAGCGGACTGCGCAAAGAAGACAGCCCGTCCATGAAACGGTCGGCCAGCCCCAGAAGCCCCTTCCGCAGGCCCTCAACCGGAATAAACCGCTCGAAGGCCCAGGTATACAGGCGCCGGGTCAAAGCCGGGCGCAAGGCCAGCACAAAGAAGACAGCCAGCACGCCGAAAAAGAGCACAGTAGTCCAGATCACCAGCCGGTCATATTGTACCGGGATCGGAGCAAAGGGTAGTGTTGCAAAGACAAAGATCAACATGACCAGACCATCAAAGATGCGCTCGACGATGATCGTGGCCAGTGAAGCACTGATGCTGACCCCTTCGTTGCGCCGAAGCACCCATGCGCGGATGAACTCGCCAGCACGGAACGGATAAACATTATTGCCCATGTAGCCAATCACAACAACGGGGAAGAGTTTGTCTAACTTGATACGCTTGATGGGGCGCAACAGGTAATGCCAGCGCCATGTTCTGGCCCAGACCGCTACGAAGTAAACAGCCACACCGGGGATGATCCACCAGTAGTTAGCCGACCGCATATCCAGCCACACCTGATACAGGTTCAGCCCCTGCAAGGCTAGATAGATAAAAACGGCGCTTATTCCAAACCCCAGCGCCAAGAACAACCAGCGTCTCCAACTTTTCATCCAGTTACCCCAGATCACTAAGAGAAAGGCTGTCTCTTGACATATTTGAAGAGGCTCACATTGTACCACGCTGGGCAGGCTAGGACAGCATAACCCTAGAGTCTATACACGTTCAACCTCCTGTTACCTCACCTCTTCTTTTCTTCTGTTCACATTCTTAAATATCTTTAATACGAGCCTAATTTATTGTTAACCTGCCCCCGATATGGTTATCATCATGAGGAGGTAAATGACCATGCACATTCTAGTCACTAATGACGACGGTATTCATGCGCCCGGAATTATGGCCCTGTACACCGCATTGCGTGCCATTAAGGGGGCTAAGGTCACTGTCATGGCCCCTGCCCAGAACCAGAGTGCAGTAGGGCACCGCAAGACCCTGCGCGAGCCGTTACGCATCCGCCCAGTCACGCTACCCGATGGCGCAACCGGCCACGCTTGTTCCGGCTCCCCTGCCGACGCCATTGCACTGGCACTGCTGGGCTACATCAAAGAGCCTGTAGACATCGTCATCAGCGGGATCAATCAAGGGGCCAATGTGGCCCAAGACATCACCTATAGCGGCACAGTCACGGCGGCTATGGAAGCGGCTATTTTCGGTGTACCGGCTATTGCCGTCTCACTTGACTCCTACACCGAGCCGGCCTTTGAACACGCGGCGGCCTTCGCGGCTCAGCTTACACCGGTTACGCTGGAGAAGGGATTACCAGAACTTACCCTGCTCAATGTCAACGTGCCGTTAGGGCTGGTCAAAGGTGTACGAGTTACACGGCAGGGGCGGCGCCGCTATCATGACAAACTGGTGGAACGAATAGACCCGATGGGCGAACCCTACTATTGGATCGGCGGCGAGCGCCCTACGGGCGACGTAGAGGAAGTAGGCACTGACCTGTGGGCGGTTGCCCATGGCTATATCTCTGTGACTCCTATCCGGCTGGATATGACCGATCAGAACCTAATCAGCGCGGTTGAAAAATGGGAGTTCCCCACTGAGCAGTGGAAGCTGGTCGCCGCAGGCGACTAGATAACATAGCCTGCCTGTTCTACATACACTCCTGAGCGAGACGCACAAACAGGCCCCTGCGGTATACCCCACCCAGACTTGCCGCCCCGCAGGGGATGCGGCACAATTGGCAACACTGATCCTCAATGTCCCCACACATGGAGGCATCCAGTGCCTGACACTCCAGCCGCCGAGCAGGATTCTCTACCACGCATCGTCCTGCTCTCATCACTGGCAGTGGCACTACTTGCGCTGGGTTTGTATCTGCAGACGCTCCATCCCGGCGTCGGGCCATCACTGGACAGCATGGAGCTTCAGATCGCCACGCTGGTCGGCGGTGTGATTCATCCTCCCGGCAGTCCGCAATACCTGATGCTGGGGCGGCTGGCGATGCTGGTACTGCCCGGCCCTAGTGCGGCTTACCGGCTTAACTTGTTTTCCGCTCTTTGCATGGCGGCCACAGTAGGGTGTGTACACCTCCTTGCCTATCGCCTGACCCACAATCTGGTCGCCAGCGGTTACGCCAGCCTTGGACTGGCAGTAGCAACACGCCTATGGTATCAAGCCAGCATTGCTGAGCTGTATGCTCTGAATGCGCTATATGTGGCCCTGACATTCTACCTGTTGACTGCGTGGCATGACACCCATCAGAGAGGGCTATACTGGGCCGCTATCGCGGTGTATGCTTTCAGTTTTGGCAATCACGTCAGCATGATCCTGTTGTTGCCAGCTATCCTTTACATTGTGGAAGAGACTGATCGCTCGGTCTTACAGCCGCGCAATCTGTTGATTGCCGCTGGAATCGCATTGCTGGCCGCCCTGCAATACCTGTATATCCCATTGCGGGTCATGGCCGCCCCGCCCTTCTGTAATTACTGCCCCTCTATATCAGCACTTCCCACCTATCTGACAGGCGGCCCATTCAGGGGACAAATGTTTGCCCTGCCTCGACATGAGATTCTAGCCCGCCTGCCAGAGTCAATCGGACAGTTCAACGAACAGTTCATGCCATGGGGATATATTCTGGGAATCATTGGAGGATGGGAGTTATTTCGACGGCGGCCCTCGCTGGCATGGTTTTTGGTGCTAGGGCTGGTAACCGAATATATCTTCGTGATGGGCTACGCTATCCCCGACTGGCACGACTTCCTGACCCCCTGTTATGTGCTCTTTGCACCGTTGATGAGCTATGGGGGGCTACGGCTATGGGAGCTGTTACAGCCATACGCTAAGAGGTCACTTCTAGAAGGCAGGCGGCTGGTCGCCCATTCCATCCCCATTGCGCTGATTATCTCCCTATTGCTGGCTCTGGGGATTAGTCTGTACGCCGGCTTTCCCCGCGTAGATCAGAGCCGCCGGACAGACTATGAGATCAACTCTCACACACTGGTTTCACAGGCCCAGCCGGGGGCATGGTTGTTGATGCCGCATCCCAATTCGGCGGCCTTCTACTACAGTTGGGCAGTGCGTTATACAGCCTTTGTGGAAAACAAGCCCGGCTTCACAGCGATAGCTCCACCGGAGGTCTACCCGCCGCCCGGCCCTCCGCCCTACTACGAAGCATGGGATAATGTCTCTTCACAGCTTGAGATCAGCTCCCTGTTGCAGTCTGAGAGGCAGGTTTTTGTCCTCGATAGGAATGACGAACGGGTAACGGAATGGGGCTTGTTGCCTCTCTGCGCTCCAGACGGCACAACCATCGCCGGCTATGAGGTCGTGGCAGTGCGGATAGACGGCGAAGTACAACCGCGCGTCTCTTCTGAGCGGTGGAATGCCATCAGCTCCTACGTAGTTTTTGGCACGGAAGGAGAGGCCCATTGCCCCTGAATCAGAACAGCCGTAACTGTTGGGACGGCCTTCGCCCGTCGAGCAGGATATAAGGCGCGGCCTGCTGAGGTGCATGGATGCCGATAGCACGCAGAGCCTCCAGATCAGCCAGACGGCCTTTACGCCGCGCTTGTATGATCCTGTCCGCCCCTTTTGGACCAATGCCGGGAACGCGGAGAAGTTCCCGGCGGGTAGCCCGCATGACATCTATTGGCGCCTCCCGCAGATGCTCATCAGCCCAAGCACGCTTAGGATCAACCTCCAGAGGGAGATTGCCGTCTCCTTTGAAAGGCAGTTCTTCCACATCCCAGCCGTAGTCGCGTAGCAGAAAGCTTGACTGGTAGAGGCGAAACTCTCTGAGCGGCGGCGCAGGGGGCAGATTCTCGAACGGCGTTTCCTCGACTGGGCTAAAGGCCGAGAAATAAGCCCGCCGTAACTTCATCTGCCGGTAAAGTTGCTGGCTCAGGCTGAGCAACTCCAGGTCAGTATCACCCACAGCTCCTACCACGAACTGCGTGACCACCCCTGCGCGTATCTCCCCTTTTTGGGCCTGTTGCCGGATGGCGTATGCCCAGCGCAGGCGCTCCAGCAGATCACCGGCGAAATCCTTTTTAGGTGCAAGGGCATACAGGCGTTCCTGAGTAGGCCCCTCCAGGTTAATTGAGACGCGATCAGCAAGTTGCATAGCCCGCCTGATCTGCTCATAGTCAGCGCCCGGCATAATCTTGAGGTGAACATAGCCCCGATATTCATACTTCCGGCGGATGATTTCGATGGTATCAATGATGCTGTCTTGAGTTGATACCCCGCCGCCTACTATTCCCGATGACAGGAAGATACCATTGACCAGCTTCGCCCGTTGAAGCTGATCGAAGGCTCTGGCAAGCTCATCCGGGCTGAAGGTCAAACGGTGCATCGCCCCCCGTCCAGCCCGAAATGGGCAATAGAAGCAATTCTTCTCGCAAGCTGTGGTGACCATTGCTTTCAGGACCGGCATCTTGCCGGTCGGAGTAGTCACATACGAGATACACGACATCGCCTCTGCCGCGTTGGCCTGCATCTCTGCCTGAGGCTGATCGCCTGCCGGCTCAAAACGAGCCGCAGTGCCGAGCCGTGCCAGCTTCTGAATAGGGTCTGGGGATGAAACAAAGGCAACCATACTTTAAGTATACGAACATTAGTTCTAGCTGTCAAACTGCACAGCTACTGCCCGGCCTATGACAAAGAAGCCGATTTTTAGACTTGACCTTGTCCTCACTATCCCCTATACTTCTGGGTGTTGCATCCTACAACAATTCTATTACCACCCCCTAGGGACAGCTTGTGACTGAAAACTTTGAAAACTATGTCACTGTTACTGAAGCGGCCAAGCGCCTCAACATTCACCCGGAGTCCGTGCGGCGGCTGATTCGTAGCGGGAAGTTACTGGCGCGGAAGTTTGCCAACACCTGGCTGATCGAGCGCAATCAGCTTGAACAGTTCGCCAGCCACTATGACCCACGTCCGGGCAAGAAGGCCACCCTGCTTTAGCCATGAATGTGCAGATGCGGCAGGGTTACACGGGAGGCATCGTCCAAGCCATGCATGGGTTAGGGCGGCAGTCAATCTCTCGCATAAGAAGGGCGAAGGCAGAAGTCAGCCGGAAAGGCAGAGCCGGCAAGGTACTTCCAACAAGATAAAAACCGCAGTCCCATCCATGATGGTTGCACCAACTCTTCCGCTATACTAAAATCCCTCGCATATGGCAGGAGAAGAACGTCTGGGCAACGAGTCTTCTTTCTCGATCAAGGGCATGAAGGATGGGCTGCTTGTAACCCTCGGCGAAGGCCAGTGGGATGAAGTTGAGACAGCCCTGTTGCACACGATTCAGGCGAGGCAGGAGTTCTTCCGAGGGGCACGTGTTGCGTTGCAGGTAGGAGACCGAGCATTGAACCGCGATGACATCCGCAAGTTGCGCGACAGACTAGCCGCTCATGATGTGAGGTTACAGGCTATTCTAGGCAAGTCGGCTGAGACCATCCGTTCTGCGCGGCGCGAAGGGTTGGAGACTGAGGTACCCGAATCCCCTGCACCCTCCACAGGCGAAGACGAGCTTCCCCCTCTAGACTCCAACGAGTCTGGCACCGCTGGGGTCTTAATCCGCCACACACTGCGATCAGGCCGTATTGTACGGCATATTGGGCATGTCGTTGTCATTGGAGATGTAAACCCTGGTGCCCAGATCATCGCTGGAGGGGACGTGCTGGTGTGGGGGCGTTTACGGGGGACTGTCCATGCAGGGGCGACAGGGGATGAGAACGCGGTAGTCTGCGCATTAGACATGCGCCCGATGCAACTCCGCATTGCCAACCATGTAGCGATTGCACAGGACGAGGGGCGGCCTCGCCCCCGCCCGGAGATCGCCTCAGTGCGCGGCGGGCAGATCGTCGCTGAAGAATGGGGAGCCTAAGACACGATGAGCTAATAAAGGCGCACAGAAATCCATGCGCCTTGTGGGAAGGAATATCATGACGGCACGTGTAATCACGATTACATCTGGTAAAGGTGGTGTCGGCAAGACAACGGCTACAGCCAATCTGGGGGTGGCACTTGCCATGCTGGGCAAGAAGGTCGCCTGCATTGACGCAGATATTGGTCTGCGCAATCTCGACGTGGTGATGGGCTTAGAGAACCGCATCGTCTATGACATTGTGGATGTGGTAGAAGGGCGCGCCAAGCTGCGACAGGCTATGATCAAGGACAAGCGGCTTCAGGAAGACCTGTACCTGATCCCAGCGGCGCAGACGCGTGATAAGACAGCCGTCAGCCCCAGTGATATGGTCCGTGTGTGCGAGGAACTTAAGCCTCTCGTGGACTTCATTTTGATCGACTCGCCGGCTGGCATCGAGCGCGGCTTCCGCAATGCTCTTGCCCCTGCCGACGAGGTGATCATTGTGACCAACCCGGAGGTTTCCTCTGTACGCGACGCTGATCGGATCATCGGCCTGATTGAGGCAGAGCAGAAAGGGCCGGGCAAGCTGATCATCAACCGCGTGAAGCCGGAGATGGTCAAGCGGGGCGACATGCTCAGCCCGGAGGATGTGATTGACATTCTGGCGATTAAGCTGATCGGCCTCGTCCCGGAGGATGAAACAATCCTTACCTCAACCAATCGCGGAATACCCGCCGCCCTCAATCCGGGCGAGTCGCGTGCCGGCAAGGCGTTTCAGAACATTGCCCGCCGCATTCTGGGTGAAGACGTGCCATTTATGTCATTCGATGAGGAGGCAGGCTTTTTCCAGCGGTTTTTGCGTGCTCTGGGGCTGGGTGCTGGCGAAGGTGATCGGAACGACAGCAAGTCCAGCAAGAAACAGCCTAAGCCTGAAAAGCCCAAACCATCTGAAAGCGTAACTGCCGTTAAACCTTCCCAACAAGACAAGGCTGAGGAGAAGAAGGATAAAGAGGAGAAGCTGACAGAGAAGCCGGAAAAGGCTGTCAAAGCTGAAGCCGGGAAGGCAGAAGAGAAGCAGGCCGAAGCATCCAGCAAACCCCAGCCATCTGAAGAGGCCAAAAAAGCAGACAAGCCGGATGACAAGGAGCAAGTAGCCAGCGGCTCTGAGGCTAAGGCCAAGTCCTGATGCGGTTGGTGACGAAAGCGAGCAGGGGAAGGAGACGACCATGAGCAGTCTCTTAAAAACTTTGCTGGGAGGGGGTAAGCCAACCAGCAGTCAAATTGCCAAAGAACGCCTGCAACTGGTGCTTGTCCACGACCGCAGTAACTTGACGCCTGAGCAGGTAGCGGCTATGAAAGATGAAATCTTGGAGGTCATAGCCAAGTATGTTGACTTCGACCGTGATAAGGTCGAGATCAACCTGACCAGCAACAACCGCGAGAGTATGCTGTTGGCGGAGATACCGATTCAGCCCGGCACAGGGCGCCGGCCTCGTGCGACACCAGCTCCGCTGGCCGACGCCTGATGCCGCTCAACATTGAACACGTAGAGGGATGTTGATGCATCCCTCTACGTGATTAAGCAGGCTTCTTAAAGACTGAGATCACATCGCCCGGCATGTGAACCAGCTCTTCATCCTGAAGCACTAGAGATAACCCCGCCTTCTGAACCAGATGGGCAAAGAACTCACGGGTCATAGCTGACCGCCACCCGCGTGTCCTGAGGGCCTCCGGATATACTCCCCCGGCATGATGAATAACAGCCACTCCGCCCGGTTTGAGAATACGACGGAAGTCATTGACATAGTTAGCAATATCGGTCGGGTTGATATGCACAAAAACGTCATACGACCAGATTGCATCAATGCTGTCGTCCGCAATAAAGCTCAGTCCATCCTCGCCAATCAGCCAATACTCCACGTGAGGTTTGCCTGAAAAGCGACTCCGACACAGTTCCAAGCAGGCAGCCGAAATATCTGCTAGAAACAGCCGCGCGGCACGTTCGCACAGAATCTCCGACCAACGCCCTGCACCCGGGCCAATCTCCAACACTGTTTTCCCTTCAGGTATCCAAGGGATCAGCATGTTGTTGATCAATGCCGCTTTCCACTCGTCAGGGTCCATGTTGCGGAATTCGCGTACCTGTTGTGTCCACTCCTCGCCGGCCTGAGTCCAGTCATGTTGATCCCATAGGACGCGGTTTTCCTCAAGCCGATGGTAGAGTGAGGAGATGGTTTCTGGGCCTGTCCAGTATTTACGGCGTTCAATCTCGATGGCTTGGCGGTCAACATGACGAAGCAGTCTTAGCAACATCCCACGCAAAAGGTATAGGCTTGTCCAGTTTAAGCCGCGTTCTCGCAGCCACTTACCAATCCGGCCACGCCCCGGAAAGTGTGGAAGCATGTACATAAGAAATTTCCAGCTCCTGTCTTGAAGAGACAGACAGAATAGAGAATAGTTTGTTAATTCAAGAAGATGTCACCGGCACTGCTCTCAATCCGAATCTCTACCTGAGCGGGAGCAGTATCAAAGTCAGGGGTGCTGTAGCGCCCGCCACCGATTGCCAGCAACCGCTCATTATTGAGAGTCACATGGGCAAGCTGACCACGTCTGAGAGTGACTCTCGCGCCAACTTGAGGAGGGATGATCAATTCTATCGTTCCCAGCAAGCTACGAAGGCGCATCTGCACATATCCGCGCCGG
>Ga0129299_1000055_pt1 | contig 53660 bp, 42 predicted proteins | sample ConPoolayeCmetaG_FD_94477 | JGI IMG/M metagenome (GOLD analysis project Ga0129299, IMG submission 94477) | Hot spring microbial mat communities from California, USA to study Microbial Dark Matter (Phase II) - Cone Pool mat layer C metaG ...
ATCACGACGTGGTCAAGGCCATCGCACAGCGCCAGGAACTCGATGCCGTCTACACGCTTAATTATACCAGTTTGTTTTCCGAGTTTTTTGAGTATCTGCGCCTGATCGGGCTGTGGGAGCCGCTGGAGGCGCTGATGCCCGAACACAAAGAACGCTGGATGATACCCGTGCTGCCGTTGGTGCTGGTTTATTTGCAACAACACATCATGGGGCCGCCGTCAATCAACGCCGTGGAAGAAGTGTTGCTGACGGACCAAAAAAAACGCGCGCGGCCACGCGCTCAACGCCGTGGTGGTGGAGCAATGGAACGGAACACACTGCCCTGCGGGCAAGGAGACGGTCTTTCTGACCAACCGGCCGGTGCATGAAGCGCTGCGCGCGTAACAATTCCAACGCCTTGCCATCAACTCACCACGCATCGTTAGGCGTCCCTGCACGTCTCACGCCACTGCCGCATACACCTCAATAACACTCCTCTGCCACTGCGCCCATGTCTTATATCGGAATTTCAGAGACCTATCCCTAGATGCGGCGACCAGGGAGGGCCGCCGGCCCCGGCGGCCTGATGGCTGCAGGGCTCAAGGGCAACGAGGCCGTTGCCCCTCCAGTTATCGCTAACGATATCGCTATCGAATCCGCATGGAGGGCTGCCGGCCCCGGCGCCTTATGCGCGCGAAGCACAAGGGCAGCGAGGCCGCTGCCCCTCCACGCCTAAGTCGCTAGTCGCCGTATTTAGGCTATCTCGTGGATTTGACAATATTAGCGCAAAATGCTAACATTCTGGCGTGCTCAAGCCCGTGGTTGCGCCGGCATCGTACCACGCGATCAGAACATAGGCACGAGTGGTTACACGTAGGACGTATACCATGTTTCACCGCATGAATATGTTGGTGTTTAAGCCCGTTGCGGAGGACGCTCCACGTGGCGGCAGCTCTTTGTGCGGCACAATGCACGCTGCGGTCACAATGTTAATTAAACAGGGAGAGGTAAAACATCATGAAGAAGTCGCTGCTGATACTTGCCACTGTCACGTGTTTTGTCCATTGCGGATTATCGGACAAGGCATCATCGAAGGATCGATACATATTTGCCAAGTCCGGCATTTCGATTCCTAAACGGATAGGGACGCTAAAACTTGTTCAAGAAATTGAACGTAAGCCCGATGGCATGGATGTTCAAGTGCGGTATTACGATCCCAAACGTTTGCTCAAGATCTCTCTTTACGTCTATCAAAGTCCACCCGGCACAAAAGGTCCTTCCTTGTTGTTAGACTCGGACGGCAACAAAATACTGGAAGACCGGGAGGAAATGATCAAGCTTTACCATGCGGTATTCAAGCTAACCGATCCTTCTGAAAGTTTTAGTACGGAGTTCCGGCGAATATTGAGAGCAATTTCTGCGCTGGGCTATAAACTCCGATCGGAGTATCGCTTCATGGCGGTTCCCAAACGGGATGATTCACCAATTGCGTATGCCGCCACACTTGTTAATACAGAGAAGATTGAGGATTGTGATGTTCGCATGTTATGGAAGACATATCTCTATGCCATTCCCGGCTATTTCGTAAAAATACATTGCACATACCCAGAGCCGTTATGGCGTGAGATTGGTGCAATCGACGTGGACTTTATTCAGTCTATAAACTGGAATGAGGTTTTACCAAAACGACGTGGGAAATAATGCCAAGCATGCTTTGCTATGCACATAGCGAACGCGCCGCTGCAGCCGACCAACGTAACGCGGTGTTTTCACAGCGTTTGCATCGGCAACACAAACCTTCTGCAACACTTACTGGAGTTCTTGCAGCGCCAGCGGATACAGCTGGTCTGCCTGAACGCACCAGCGCATCACTCAGTACCAGCCGTCACTGTCAACGTCCAGCACGTTTGTTCCATGTGACTGCTGCCGCCGCATCCGTTTAAGCAAGATGCAGCCACAAGCGAGTCCGCGCTGCGTACGACAGTATAGCAATACCCCGCGGCCTGCCAAGCCCGTCATGCCGTCACCATCCATTGAGTTGCACGTTGGCGTGGTTCCGCGTGATGCCAGTCTCTCCACAATACTCGTCTAACAGCTGCGTCTTGTCCTTTTTGCACTTCACGCGCTCATAGACGCGCCGTAGCCGCTCCACTATTTTCTCGCGTGTCATGTTGTCCAACTTCGGTTCTCGTTTTTTGGGTTCGTTTTTCGTCATCATCCATCCTTTCATTTCGGTTTGATACATTATGACCTATCCATGCACCGTTCGGTCGGATTTTTGTGACCTATCATCATGCAGGACATCTGATGTTTATTGCATTGCCAACGCTTGCCCCGCAGCAGCGGGGTGAGGAGGGGCTTCCATGCCCCGATCTGCTTGACAGCCAGATGCAGACAGCAACGCGGCGACGCCGCGTGTACACAGACGCCCGTCCCGGCTCGTTTGCTTCTGCCGATCGTCGCGGCGCGGAGGCCGCTCCCACATTCTTTGTTTCGCGCAAATTATTTACCATCAACATGTTATGAAAAACATCAGATGTCCTGATCATCAGGCAGTTGACAAGCCAGAAGAATTTCAGTATACTACGAAGTCTCGATAGAAGTCTCGATAATGGCCGTGATGCGCGCGGGGCGCGCATGACGGGCATTGCCGGGGAACCACCGTGGCAACAGGCCTGGGGGCGCGAGTCAGAACACGGTGCTCTGCAACGTGCGGGGCAAACGCGATCGAGCCAGGCACTAATAGGAATGGAGGATGAAGCTCGGCTTAACGACGGAGAGTTTTGCGACTGCTATCCAGGGCGGGCGCATGAACTTGCAAAAAATTATCGACTTCGCCGGCCAAAACGGCTTTGAAGGCCTGGAAATTATCAGCCACCGCGAGGTGTGGCACAAAGACATCGGCGATGATGTCAAAATGAACCTCACGCGCATGCGCGAACGCAAAGTGCGCTACTTCTCGTACGGCGTGTACGAAGACCTGGCGGCGGCCGACCCGCTGATGCGATGGCGCGCGATGAACAAAGTGCGCGAAGCCATCCTGCTGGCCTGCATCACCAACGTGCCCGACGTCTGCATCATGGGCACGGGCTTGGGCGAATCCCTTGAGGACTGGGACGAGGCGCGCGAAGCACTCGTGGAAAGCCTGAAAGACTGCATGGAATTGGCCGAGCGCAAGCGCGTCGCCGTCAGCATCACCAACGGCGGCAAGCTCCTCAACGGCTCGACCCGCTTGATGGACTTGCTGCAGGCCGTCGGCTCCGAATACCTCAAAGTCTGCATTGATGTGGCCGCCTTCCTCGTCGTCGATGAAGAGCCCGCCGACGCCGTGCGCACGCTCCTCAGCGACATTCGCTCCGCCCATTTCACCGACGTGAAAAACAGTGACCAGTATCTGGGTAATCATTTTTCGACCGTGGGCCACCGGCAGCTCGTGCCATGCGCCCTGGGCGAAGGCATTGTGCCGCAGCGCGAAGTCCTTTATGCCATGCGGCAAATCGGCTTCCAAGGCTATGTAACCGTGCATTATCAGGGCGACGAAGAGCCGGCCGTGGGGATCGACCGCAGCGCCAATTACCTCAAGGCAATGCTGCGCGAAATCCGCAGCTTGTGATCCGGCCGGCACGTTCATCACACGAGAATCAGTAACGAACTATGGCAATGATAATTAGATTACGGCGCGTGGGCAGCTTGAACAATCCGCACTACCGCATTGTGGCGGCGGATGAACGCTCCCCGCGCGACGGGCGGTTTGTGGAAGTTTTGGGCTCGTACCATCCAAGCGGGGAAACGCCGGAAGAAAAAGTGACGCTGAACACGGAGCGCACGGCCTACTGGATCGGCGTAGGCGCGCAAATCAGCGCCGCGGTGCGCCCGCTCCTGAAGCTGAAAGGCGTGGCGCTGCCCGTGCGGCGCAAAGTATCCAGAAAATCTGCGCCCGCTGCGCAACCCGCGGAAACTGCACAAACCGCGCCGGCTCCGCCGGCTACGGCAGTATAAGCGGCGCGCGGCCGCGGGCGCGGCGGGGCGTATGACGGTTGACGTCCTCACACTCTGTCCGGCGCTGGTGCAGGCCTACTTGGCCGAAAGCATCATGGGGCGCGCCCGCGCGCGCAAGTTGATCACCGTCAATGTGATCAACATCCGCGACTATACCCACGACCGCCACCGCACCGTGGACGACAGCCCATACGGCGGCGGGCCGGGCATGGTGATGAAGCCGGAACCGATCTTTGAAGCATTGGATGCGTGCGCGTTGTGGCCAAGCCACAAAATATATCTGACGCCGCAGGGCGTGCCGCTGACCCAAGCGAAAGCGGCGGCGCTCGCCCAGCTCCCGCACCTCACGCTCTTGTGCGGGCATTACGAAGGCGTGGATCAACGCGTGCTCGACGTGATGGACGAAGAAGTGTCTCTGGGCGATTATGTGCTCAGCAACGGCGCAGTGGCGGCGCTGGCGCTGCTTGATGTGCTGGTGCGCCTCGTGCCGGGCGCGCTGGGCAACCAGGCCAGCGCGCAACACGACACCTTCAGCGAAGGGCTGTTGGAGTATCCGCAATATACACGGCCGCCGGAATACCGCGGCGCTGCCGTGCCGGCAGTCCTCTTGCAAGGCAACCATGCTGCCATCGCGCGCTGGCGGCGGGCACAAGCCATCGCCAAAACGCGCGCGCGGCGGCCGGATTTGCTGGCGCGCGCATCCTTGACAGACGCGGAACGCAGGGAACTGGAACAAACGGCGCAGGACGCGGCAAACGCTGCCGCGGCCCGGCCGCCACAACAATAACGAACTACTGCAGGTAGCAACAACTATGACGACACTGATCAAACAAGTGCGGCATCAGCTGCGGGAACAGCCGCTGGCGCCCTTTCGTGTGGGCGACACGGTGAAAGTTCACCAGAAGATCCGCGAAGGGGAAAAAGAACGCGTACAGGTCTTTGCCGGGATTGTCATCGCGCGCCGCGGCAGCGGCGCGGGCGAGACGTTCACGGTGCGCAAAGTCTCGTTTGGTGAAGGCGTCGAGCGCATCTACCCGGTGAATTCGCCCAACGTCGTGGCGGTGGAAGTCGTGCGCCAAGGCCACGCGCGGCGTGCCAAGCTCAACTACTTGCGCGCGCGTGTGGGCAAGCAAGTCAAAGTGCGTGAACGCCGCCGCGCCACCCCCGATGGCGCTCAGGCATAATCTGCAACCAGGCCCGCTGCGCCGGGCCACAGGACGCAAGTTATGGCTTCGGAAGATTTCATTATTGATCTGCTGAAAGACGCCGGCAAACTCACCGACGCCCAGCTGGCCAAAGCCCGCGAAGACGTCGGCATCCGCGCCGGCACGGTGCTCGAAGTGCTCATCCTCACAGGCGTGCTCGACGAAAAAGACCTCGTCGCTTTCCTCGCTCAACATTTCGGCATGGAATCATTTTGCATCGCCGACCACTCGCTGCAGCCCGAGGTGTTGCAGCTCATTCCCGCCGATTTTGCACGCGACAAGCGCATCATCCCCGTAGCCTGCGACGGCAGCGTGCTCAAGGTGGCCATGTGCAATCCCATGGATGTTGACACCATTGATAATTTGATGGTGGTGCTCAGCAAATCGGACAAAACCAGCACGCTGGTGCCCGAAACCGTCGTCGCCGGGCCGGTGGATATCCAGAATGCGCTGGACTTGTACTATCGCGGCCAGCAGATGGCCATGGCCGTCGAAGAGGCCTCCGCCGGCGACTACGAGACCGCGCTCAAGGGCATTGGCGAGATAGTAGAAGGCAAAGAAGGCACTGACGAGGCCCCCATCATCCGTTTTGTCTCGGCCATTATTACTCAGGCCTATCACATGCGCGCCAGCGATATTCACGTCGAGCCGCTGGAAAAACGCATCCGCATCCGCTTCCGTATTGACGGCGAGCTGGTCGAGATGGAATCGCCGCCCAAACGCCTCCAGGGCCCCATTATCTCGCGCATCAAGATCATGTCCGGCATGAACATGGCCGAGCGGCGCGTGCCCCAGGATGGCCGCATCAAATTCGACGTTGACCGCGTCACTCTGGACTTGCGCGTCTCGGCCCTGCCAGGCACGCACGGCGAGAGCGTCGTGATGCGCATCTTGGACAAGTCATCGCTGCTCCTGGGCTTGGGCGAACTGGGCTTTCTGGCCAACGACGAAAACACCTTCCGCAACCTGATCTCCATGCCCAACGGGGTCTTGCTCGTAACAGGCCCGACCGGCAGCGGCAAAACCACCACGTTGTACGGCTGTCTCAACTTCCTCAACAAGCCGGATGTCAAATTAATCACCGTCGAAGACCCCGTGGAATACATGTTGCCCGGCATCAACCAGGTGCAGGTGAATGACGAAATTAACTTTGGGTTTGCGCAAGCGCTGCGTTCCATTCTGCGCCAGGCGCCCAACATCATCATGGTGGGCGAAATTCGCGACACCACCACAGCCGAAATCGCCACTCAGGCCGCGCTGACCGGCCACCTGGTCTTCTCGACCCTCCATACCAATGACGCCCCCAGCGCCATCACCCGCTTGATTGACATGGGCGTGAAGCCCTTTCTTGTGGCCACCTCCATCATGGGCGTCATGGCACAGCGCCTCGTGCGTACCATCTGCCCCAAATGCAAGGAGGAATACCAACCGCCCGCCAAAGTTGTCGAAGCCATGCGCCTCAGCGACGACTACATCAAAAGCCACAAGTGGTTTCACGGGCGCGGCTGCGACAACTGCAACTACACCGGCTACCGCGGGCGCAAAGGCATTTTTGAAATAATGACTGTCAACGATGAAATCCGTCATCTGATCTATCAAAGCGTGCCTGCCAACATCATCCGCGCCACCGCCCGCAAGCACGGCATGCGCACACTGCGCGAGGACGGCTTGGCCAAAGCCGAGCTGGGCATTACGACGCTGGAAGAAGTGTTGGCTAACACCGTAACCGATATTGATTAAGCACCGCCATGGCATTCGATACCGAAACACTCGGACAGGCGCTGGTTGACCAGCATGTGATTACGAAAGACCAGCTCGACACCGCGCTGGAAGAAATGGCGCGCACCGGCAATCCCCTTGAAACGGTGCTGGTTGATCTCGATTTCGTCAAAAAGGAGAACATCCGCGAGGCCATCGCCTCCGCCTTCGGCATGCCCTTCGTCACCCTCAGCGAAATGAAAATTCCCGAAGCGGTGCTCGACTTGGTCACGCCCTCATCCGCCGAGGTGCACCGCGCCATCCCCTGCGAGCGGCGTGAAGACGGCTCGGTGGTGGTAGCCGTGGCTGATCTTGAGAACCTCTCCGCGCTCGACGATCTGCGCTATACCCTCAACGTGGATGTCAGTGGCGCCCTCACCACCGACGAGGAAATCGAGCGTATCCTCGAAAAATATTACCGCAAAAAAACCGAATCCATGGAGGAGCTGCTCAAGGACTTGACCTCCTTGAAGCCCGAAGAGGTCGCCGAAGAAGCCGAAGCGGCCAGTGGCGCCTCCAGCCATGGCCCGGTTGTCAAATTGCTCGAACTCGTGCTGGTGCAGGCAATCAAAGACCGTGCTAGCGATGTTCACTTCGAGCCGTTTGAAGATGTCTTCAAAATCCGCTACCGCGTCGATGGTTCGCTATACGAGCTGGTGCCGCCGCCCAAACACCTCGCCCCGGCCATTGCATCGCGCATCAAAGTCATGGCGGGCCTGAAGATCGCCGAGCGCCGCCTGCCCCAAGACGGGCGCATTACCGCCCGCATCGCCGGCCGCCAGGTTGATTTGCGCGTCTCCACTCTCCCCACCGTCTTCGGTGAGAGCGTCGTCGTGCGCATCCTCGACCGCGAAAGCGTCAAGCTGGACATGAACGCTCTCGGCCTCGAGCCCGATGTCCTCAAACAGCTCGAAGAACTCATCTTCCGCCCCAACGGCATTCTGCTCGTCACAGGCCCCACTGGCTGTGGCAAAACCACCACCCTCTATGCCTGCCTCCAACGCATCAACACCATTGACGCCAAATGCATTACCACAGAAGAGCCCGTTGAATACGACATCGAAGGCGTCGTTCAAGTGCCCATCAATGAAAGCGTCGGCTTGACCTTCGCGCGCTCCCTCCGCGCCATTCTGCGCCAAGACCCTGACCGCATCATGGTTGGCGAAATCCGCGACTTGGAAACGACACAGATCGCCATTCAGGCCTCGCTGACTGGCCACTTGGTGCTCTCTACGCTGCATACCAACGACGCAGCCACCACCGTCACGCGCTTGATCGATATGGGCACCGAGCCGTTTTTGATCAGCTCAACCTTGGAAGCTGTCATCGCACAGCGCCTTGTGCGCCGCATCTGCGAACACTGCAAGCAAGAATACCAGCCCTCTGAAGAAGACTTAAAGCGCCTCTCTCCCGACCTGAGCAAGCTCACTGGGATTAAATTTTACCGCGGGCCCGGCTGCCCCCATTGCAACAACAGCGGCTACCGCGGCCGCATCGGCATTTTCGAAATGATGCGTATTAACGACGCTTTGCGTGAACTAATCAACGACCGCGCCCCCGCCGTCGCCCTGCGTGAAAAAGCGCGCGAATTTGGCATGCGCCTGCTGCGCGAAGATGGCATCCTCAAAATCAGCCGCGGCCTCACCACCGTCGAAGAAGTGGTTCGCAACACCATCGGCGTTTGACGTCATCAGCACTAGCACAACTAACTATTGCGCGGAGAGCTCTTATGGAAAAAGCACCGGAAAAGAAAAAATCCTTCATGCAAAAGGGTATCACCATCGGCGGCCCCAAAAAGGCCACCACCGCAGATATTACCCTCTTCACCCGCCAGCTCGCCACCCTGCTCGATGCCGGCTTGCCGCTCGTGCGCGGCCTGCGCATCCTGCAGCAACAACAACCCGAAGGCCACCAGTTGCGTATTGTCTTGCGCGAGGTCATCGCCGGCGTCGAAGGCGGCAAAACCTTCTCCGATTCCCTCGCCAAGTTCCCCAAAGTCTTCGACAACCTCTTTGTCAACATGGTGCGCGCCGGCGAGGCCGGCGGCGTCCTCGAAACCGTCCTCAACCGCCTGGCCGAATTCTCCGAAAAAGCCCAGCGCCTCAAACGCAAAGTCAAATCCGCCATGACCTACCCGATCGTGGTGTTGTCCATCGCCCTCCTGGTCGTGGTCTTCTTGCTCACGTTCGTCATCCCCCGCTTTAAGGCCATGTTCACCGAGCAAGGCCGCGAATTGCCCTTTATCACCCAGACCTTGATTGACATCGCGGACGCCCTGATCGCCTTTATCGCTTTCCGCAATCCCGTCATCACCATCGCTGTTGTCTTTGTGATTATTGTTGCCGTGCTGGCCATCCGCTTCATCGCCAAAACACCGGCCGGCGTCTACAGCCTCGATGCCTTCAAAGTGCGCGCCCCCATCTTCGGCACCCTCGTGCGCAAAGTTATCATCGCGCGCTTTACCCGCACCCTCGGCACCCTCATTTCTTCCGGCGTGCCCATCCTCCAAGCCCTCGACATCGTGCGCGACGCGGTCGGCAACGCCGTCGTCGCCAAGGCCATCTCCAAAGTGCACACCTCCATCAAAGAAGGCGAATCCGTCGTCGGCCCCCTGCGCGAGAGCGGCGTCTTCGATGCCATGGTCGTCGGCATGATTGACGTCGGTGAAGAAACCGGCACACTGGCCGAAATGATGTTGCGCGTCGCCGACAGCTACGATGAAGAAGTTGACACCGCCGTCGACGGCTTGACGTCACTGCTCGAACCTTTGCTGATCGTCTTCCTCGCTGTCATCGTCGGTACGATCGTTATTGCCATGTTCCTGCCGCTCCTCACCTTGATGAAAGGCATGGGTTCCGGCGGCGCCATGTAAGTTTAACCATCCTGCAAGGAGTACCATATGTCCTATATCGTTGACATCACCGCGCGCGAAATTTTGGATTCGCGCGGCACACCCACTCTGGAAGTTGACGTGACACTCGAAAGCGGCGTCATCGGCCGCGCGGCCGTCCCCTCCGGCGCCTCTACCGGCGAGCATGAGGCCGTCGAATTGCGCGACGGCAACAAAAAACGCTACCTCGGCAAAGGCGTCCAAAAAGCCGTCAAAAATGTTATTGACGTCATCGCACCCGAATTGACCGGCGAAAACGCCCTCGAGCAGACCGCCATTGACCATGCCATGATCGCCCTCGACGGCACCCCCAACAAAAGCAAGTTGGGCGCCAATGCCATTTTGGGTGTGTCACTCGCCGTCGCCAAGGCCGCCGCGCAGTTCTGCGAACTGCCGCTCTACAAATATATCGGCGGCGTCAATGCCAAAGTCCTGCCCGTCCCCATGATGAACATCCTCAACGGCGGCAAGCACGCCGACAACAACGTGGACTTGCAGGAGTTCATGATCATGCCCGTCGGCGCTTCGTGCTTCGCCGAAGCCCTGCGCATGGGCGCCGAAACCTTCCAGGCGCTCAAGGCCGTCCTCAAAGGCAAAAAGCTCAACACCGCCGTCGGCGACGAAGGCGGCTTCGCCCCCGATCTGCGCTCCAATGCCGAGGCGCTTGATGTGATCATGGAAGCCATCACCAAGGCCGGCTTCAAACCCGGTAAAGACATTTCCCTCGCCCTCGATCCCGCCTCCAGTGAATTCTATGACAAGGCCAAAAAGAAGTACATTCTGAACGCCGAAAAGAAGCCCGAAAAGAGCGGAGAAGAACTCGTCGAATTCTACGTCGATCTCTGCAAGAAGTATCCGATCATTTCCATCGAAGACGGCTGTGCCGAAGATGATTGGGCCACGTGGAAATTGATGACCGGCAAGCTTGGCGACAAAATTCAAATCGTCGGTGATGATCTGTTCGTCACCAACACCGAGCGCCTGGCGCGCGGCATCAATGAGGGCATCGCTAATTCCATCCTCATCAAAGTCAATCAAATTGGCACACTCACGGAAACGCTCAACGCCATCGAAATGGCCAAAGAAGCCGGCTACACCTCCGTTATCAGCCACCGTTCCGGCGAAACGGAAGACGCCACCATCGCCGACATCGCGGTGGCCACGAACGCCGGCCAAATTAAAACCGGCTCGCTCTGCCGCACTGACCGCATCTGCAAATACAACCAGCTGTTGCGCATCGAAGAACAACTCGGCAGCACTGCCGTCTTCGGCGGCAAACTCAAACGCTAATGCGCTATCTGCTCCTGCTAGCCATTTTAACAACTGTCGCGGTGGTGGTGGTGCTGGAAGCAGCCCGCCACCACCCCGGCTACCGCGCCGCGGTGCAGGAAGAACGCCGCCTGCAGAAGCAGCTCGCCGAACTGCGCGCGCGCAATGACGCCCTGAAACAGGAAATCCGTCTCATGCGCGAAAGTGCCTTCCACATCGAAAAATACGCCCGCGATACGTACGGCTACGCCGCATCCAACGAGCTGATCTTCAAGTTCGACCGCTAAACTTTCCCGCACTCCCCGCTCCGCCGCCCACACCTCCGGCATCCCTGCCGGTATTCCGCACTTCTCAATCCCCATTTTTCTCGTATCACCGCTCGTGTGTCTTTTCAGAACTTCCCACTCCCGCGTCTTCTGCACGCCGCCTTTCTCAGCGTCTTGATGAACACAGATGAACGACGGCGGCATTCTTCTCTGGAACAACATGAATCGCACCGGCGCACATGCTCACATGGCAGTTTCAGCAGCGGATAAATCAACATACCGCCAACCATCTGTGTGTATCCACGTCCATCGGTGGTTTATTGATCGCCGCGAAAGAACCCATAGAACACAAAAAAGATCAATCAACACAAATTGTCGTTTGCAATCAACACTTTTTGTCGAATGCCCCACGTCCAACGACTAATTCTTTGGCGTGGTAAACTTGAAAGGAGGGAACCACAGACACACGCAGATGCACGCGGATGGAGGTTGTGGTTGTGGCGGAGGCGGAGGATGCGCGGGACAGTGCCACATTTTATGTCAAATGATCGCCTGCGCCCCAAATGCGGTGACTACGGAGGGTAGCCGGCCACGGCGGTTCGATGGCTGCAGGGCGCAAGGGCAACGAGGCCGTTGCCCCTCCATGTTTCGGTTTCGGTATTGGTGTCGCAATCGTCATGGAGGGATGTCAGCTCCAGCGACCTTGTGCGCGCGAGGTAAAAGGGCAACGAGGCCGCTGCCCCTCCACGCCCATGGCGCTAGTCGCCGAATCTGGCCAGCGCTCGCGCTGTATGTCTTTCTTTCACTTCTAACTTCGGGCTGTGTGTCCTTCATGCTCTTCATGTCCTTCATGGTTATCTCGACATGTTCGAACAGAAGGAAGGTACTTACAGATCTGTCACACAACGTGATGGGCTGCGGAGTCTATGCGCACGCGTGCTCTCACGGGTCTCAGGCGTGCCAATACGTAATTCAACATTCAAAGCGTGACGCGAGGCGGGGATGTGTGAACGATCTCCGCACACTCCGCCGCACCCATCAGCGTTCATCGGCGTTCATCCCAGTTTCATTACTCCGTGACGCAACAACACAACAACCATCAGCCACACAGTATCGCAAGTCATTGCGCCGCAATAACTTACACAATTGCGTAAGTCATTGTATCTCAAGGCTTTAAGGCGTTTTGTAAGTAATTGGTAATCAACGACTTGCGTTTCAGTGTGACATAAGGGATTATTGCACGGTAAACTTGAAAGGAGGGAACCACAGACACACGCAGATGCACGCGGATGGAGATTGTGGTCGTGGCGGAGGATGCGCGGGACAGTGCCACATTTTATGTCAAATGATCGCCAGCGCCCCAAATGCGGTGACTACGGAGGGTAGCCGGCCACGGCGGCCCGATGGCTGCAGGGCGCAAGGGCAACGAGGCCGTTGCCCCTCCCATGATTGGTAGGGGAATCATTATGGATGGTTGCTGGCCCGCGCGGGCTTGTGCGCGCGTGGTAAAAGGGCAGCGAGGCCGCTGCCCCTCCACGCCTATGTCACTACTCGTTGTATTTAGGAGGAGCCCCGAGACGAGAGGCAGTTGCGTTTTTGGGTGAGATTTGTTATAATGATGTATCGCGGGGTGGAGCAGCCCGGTAGCTCGTCAGGCTCATAACCTGAAGGTCGCAGGTTCAAATCCTGCCCCCGCAACCAAATGTTCCCGGCGGTGAGACGCCGGGCGTCGCCGGGATAGCTCAGTTGGTCAGAGCGAGGGAATCATAATCCCTGCGTCGGGGGTTCAAATCCCTCTCCCGGTACCACGCAGTAGCCCCGCGCGCGCGGGGCTTTTTTTTGCGCGGAAGGAAGAGTGATTTTTGGAGCGCACATATGTTTGTTCACGCTGCGGTGGAGTGACGGCGCGGTGCCGCTTGCTTGAGCGCATCGGGCGATTGGGCTGGGCTGCGTGGAGATTGCCATGGGTGATGATGTGACGTTCACACCGCGTCTTACGCGGCAGCAAGCCGAGGCGCTGGGGCTGCAGCTTACGATCAGCCCGGGTGGCGCGTGGCCGGCTACGTGCGACGTGTCGCCGGATGACGCGGATGAGCGGCGTGCGGATTAACAATTTACAATTTGTAATTTGCAATTTGGGGAGGGAGGAATTACGAAGACGCGAGATTAGCGAGTAGCGAATGGCGAATGGCGAATGGCGGGGGGATTTACGATTTACGATTTACGATTTACAATTTACAATTTACAATTTGGAGAGGGAGGAGTTACGAAGACGCGAGGTTAGCGAGTAGCGAATAGCGAATAGCGAATGGCGAGGGGATTTACGATTTACGATTTACGATTTACGTTTTAGGATTTACAATTTACAATTTACAATTTGGGGAGGGAGGAGTTACGAAGACGCGAGGTTAGCGAGTAGCGAATAGCGAATAGCGAATGGCGAATGGCGGGGGATTTACGATTTACGATTTACGATTTACGATTTAGGATTAACGATTTTGGGGATGATAACTACGATGGCACGAAGAAGAAGTCAGAACTTGCCCCGCAGCAGCGGGGGGCAGAATGAACGAAGTGAGGAGTTGGAAGGGGTGCGAAGGTGTGAGATGCGAGGTTTTGTTAAGTTTTGCGCGATTTTGGAAAGTTTTGCAATGACACATGAGAAATGAGCAATGAGAAATGACCGATGAGCGATGACACAACAGTTTGCAAATGGAGGATAGGGTATGATGCTGCAGACAATTGACTGGGCGATTATCGGGGCGTTTTTTGCGGGTTCACTGGCGGTGGGGCTGGCGGTGACGCGGCGCGCCGGCTCCAGCATGGCGGAGTATTTTGTCTCGGGGCGGCACATGCCGTGGTGGCTGCTGGGTATTTCGATGGTGGCGACGACGTTTTCGACGGACACGCCCAATTTGGTGACCGACATTGTGCGCACCAACGGTGTGGCCGGCAACTGGGTGTGGTGGGCGTTTTTGCTGACGGGGATGCTGACGGTGTTTGTGTATGCGCGGCTGTGGCGGCGCTCGGGGGTGCTGACGGACATAGAGTTTTACGAGCTGCGCTATTCAGGGAAGTCGGCGGCGTTTTTGCGGGGGTTCCGCGCGCTGTATTTAGGGGTGTTTTTCAATGTGATGATTATGGCGGCTGTGACACTTGCTGCGATTAAGATTGGCGGCGTGATGTTGGGCCTGTCGCCTGTGCAGACTGTTTTTCTAGCCGGCCTTGTCACGGTGATTTACAGCATGCTCGGGGGATTGACGGGCGTGCTGCTGACGGATCTGCTGCAGTTCACGATGGCGATGATTGGCTCGGTGGCAGCGGCATATTACGCCGTGCAGCATCCGAGCGTGGGCGGGCTGCAGGGGTTGTTGGCGCATGCGAATGTGCAGGGCAAGCTTGCACTGCTGCCGGACTTCAGCAATCTCAATTTGGCGGTGAGTGTGTTTATTATGCCGCTGGCGGTGCAGTGGTGGAGCGTGTGGTATCCGGGCGCGGAGCCGGGCGGCGGGGGGTACATTGCGCAGCGCATGCTGGCTGCCAAGAACGAGCAGCATGCGCTGGGGGCGACGTTTTTATTTAACGTTGCGCATTATGCGTTGCGCCCGTGGCCATGGATCATTGTTGCGTTGTGTTCGCTGGTGGTGTTTCCGGAACTAGCGGATTTACAGCGAGCTTTTCCGGGGGTGGATGCGCAGGTGATGAAACATGATTTGGGATATCCGGCGATGCTGACATTTATGCCTGCGGGGTTGTTGGGGCTGGTGGTTGCCTCGCTGGTTGCCGCGTACATGTCCACGATTTCCACGCATTTGAACTGGGGCTCGTCGTATGTCGTGAACGATTTTTACAAACGTTTTGTGCGCCCGGCCGCGCGTGAGCGCGAACTTGTTTTGGTGGGGCGCATAAGCACGGCGCTGCTCATGATCATGGCGTGTGTGGTTTCGTTGTATCTGGAAAACGCGCTGCAGATGTTCGCGATTCTGCTGCAAGTGGGGGCGGGGACGGGGCTGTTGTTCATCCTGCGCTGGTTTTGGTGGCGCATCAACGCCTGGAGCGAGCTGGCGGCAATGATCATCTCGTTTGTGGTGGCCCTGGTGATGCAATTTGTGGTGCGGGATGTGTTACAGGAGTGGCAGAAGTTGGTGGTTGGCGTGGGCATAACAACGGCAGGCTGGATTGTTGTGACGTTGCTGACGACGCCGGCGGAGGAGCGGGTGTTGCGGCGGTTTGTGGAGCTGGTGCGGCCGGGGGGGCCGGGTTGGAATGCAGTGCGCGCGCGGGCGGCGGCGGCTGGCGAGCTGCTGGCGGCGGGCGGCACGGAAGGCAGCATTCCGCGTGGTGTGCTGTGCATGGCGCTGGGTTGTGCGGCGGTGTACGGTGTGCTATTTGCGACCGGGTATTTCTTGTACGGCAAGATGATGACCGGGGCTGTGCTGCTATGTGTTGCAGTGGTGTCGTCGGGGCTGTTGATACAAGCGTGGAAGAAATTATGATGAGTGTGGGCGCTACGAAACAGCGCTGACCTAACATGATAAACATGATGAGCGAATGAAATTTGTGCATGTGATGAGATTGGGGGAATGCCGGTATGCGAGCGCGCACCGCGGGACAGTGGCGGACACGCTGGGCGTGCCGGCGGAGTGCCGCTGGCCGGGCGGGGCGGTGCCGGAGAGCTTGGTGATGTTTGAGGCGGCCGGGCCGCGCGCGCAGCTGTATTTTGATCCGCGCACGGCGCGCGCCGGGATCGTGACGTGCGGAGGATTGTGCCCCGGGCTGAACAATGTTATACGGTCGTTGTTTTTGGAGTTGCATTACGCGTATGGCGTGGCGGAGGTGTATGGCTTTCGCTGGGGGTATCGGGGGCTGGATGAGCGGAATGGCGCGGAGCCCATTGTGCTGACGCCGGAACGGGTTGATGCGATACACAAGGAAGGCGGGACGATTTTGGGGACGTCGCGCGGGCCGGTGGACTTGGACGCGGCACTGGATAACCTGATGCGGCGCGGGATCAACATGCTGTTTTGCGTGGGCGGCGACGGGACGCAGCGTGGGGCGTTGGCGCTGCATGAGCGCGCGCGGAGCCGGGGGTATCAGCTGGCGGTGGTTGGCATTCCGAAAACCATTGACAACGATGTCAAATACGTGACACACACGTTTGGGTTTTTGACGGCGGTGGAGGAATCGCGGCGGGTGATAGACAGCGCGCATGTCGAGGCGCGCAGTGTACTAAACGGCGTAAGTCTCGTGAAATTAATGGGGCGGGAAGCGGGGTTTATTGCGTGCGGGGCGACGATTGCGAGCCAGGATGTGAATTTTTGTTTGATCCCGGAAGTACCGTTTAGGTTGGAGGGCGAGGACGGGTTTTTGGCGGCGCTGGCGCGGCGGCTGGCGGCGCGGCGGCATGCCGTAATTGTGGTGGCGGAAGGTGCGGGGCAAGAGCTGATGGGCGGGGGAGTGCGCGGCTACGATGCGTCAGGCAATCCGAAGCTGGGAGACATCGGGCAGTTCCTGCGCACGGCGATCAGCGAGTATTGTGCCGCGCAGTCATTACCGATCACGCTGCGGTATTTTGACCCCAGCTATCAAATCCGGAGCCAGCCGGCGGATTCAGAAGATGCGCAGCTGTGCGACCGTTTTGCGCGCAACGCCGTGCATGCCGCCATGGCGGGCAAGACCGGCGTGGTGATTGGCTGCATTGGCGAGAACTTTGTGCATGTGCCGATGGACATGGTGGTGGGCGCGCAGAAACGCGTGGATCCGCATGGCGAGCTGTGGCACGCGGTGCTGGCCAGCACGGGGCAACGATGATGCGGCAGTTGGCGTTGGGCTCTGTCGTCCTTTATGTTGCTTACGTCTCTCATGTCCTTCGAGAGCTTTGAACGACTGGCTGCCCTGCTTGGGCGCGAGCATGCGTGTGAGTGCGGGCGGCGGCATGCCGTGCCGACGCGGCATGTGGTCTATGCAGAAGATGCGGCGGAGGAACTGGCGCGGCTGATGCGGGAAGAGAGCGGCGGCGCGGCGGTGACAGTGATTGCGGATGCGCGCACATGGGAGGTGGCGGGGCGAGAGCTGGCGCGGGCGTGCCGTGTGGCCGGCTGGCTGGTGAAAGAACACATTGTGCCGGACGGCGCGCGGGGAACACCCGTGTGCGATGATGTGACGTTTGAGGGAATGCAGGCGGGTGTGCCGGCGGCGGATGTGTATCTCGCGGCGGGAAGCGGCGTGATCAATGATTTGACGAAGTGGCTGGCGCACGCGCGCGGCGCGCCGTACGGCGTGATGGCCACGGCGGCTTCGATGAACGGGTATGCGGCGGCGAATGTGGCGCCGAGTGTGCGGGGGGTGAAAGTGCTGGAACGGGCGCAGGCGCCGCTGATCGTAGCGGCGCGGCCGAGTGTGCTGGCCAGCGCGCCGTGGCGGCTGACGGCAGCAGGGCTGGGCGACGTGCTGGCCAAGCCGGTGAGTGTAGCGGATTGGCGGCTGAATCATGAACTTTTGGGCGAGCATTTTTGCCCGACATGTGCGGAATTGATCAGCGGGCTGGAACCGTTGTATGCAGAGCAGCCGCACAGGCTGCGGGCGGGCGACGCGGCGGCGCTGGGTGGATTGTTTTATGCGCTGGTATATTCAGGCGTGGCGATGACCATGATGGGCAGCTCGGCGCCGGCATCAGGCGGCGAGCATTTGTTCAGCCACACGCTGGACATGATGGATGCTGTGGATGGCGGGGGGCATGATTTGCACGGGCGGCAGGTGGGCGTTGGGACAATCATCGCGGCCGAATTGCACCGGCGGGTATGGGCGCATGAGAGGCCGGAGGTGCGGGCAGTGCCGCAAGCAGTGGATGAGCGATTGTGGGGTAGGCTGGTGCCGACGGTGGCCGCGCAGTATGCGGCAAAACAAGAGGGGCTGCGCGGTATTGCGGCAGCAATGAAGGACACGCAACGCTGGAGCGCAGTGCGCTCGATGATCAAGACTGCCGTGCCTTCGCCCGGGGAAATAGCACGCAGGTTGAAGGCGGCGGGTGCGGCGTGCAGCTTGGCGGACATTACTGTAGCGCGTGCGCGCGCGCGCGAGGCGGTGCTGCACATGCATGAAATCCGCGCGCGGACAACGATTGTGGATGTGGCGTGGCTGGCGGGGGTGCTGCCCGGGGCGGTGGAAGAATTGATGGACGAGATGGGCTGCATGGACGGGATGGACTAGGTGGATGAAACTGGCGGGGGTGCGGCGAGATCGAAGAAGGAGAGGCAGGTTTTGCCGTAGCGTGAAGAGCGGTAGCAGCGCCACTGCTCGTATGCGGTTTCTGGCATGAACAGGCGCGGCAGGGCGTGCTCGATGACGCAGACAGAATCAGGGCCGGCAAGCTGAGCGCCGTGGAGTGCGGCGAGCAGGGCGAGCGGATCGGCGCCGCGATAAGGCGGGTCGGCAAAGATAAAATCAAAACGCTGGCCGCGCAGGGACGGGATGGCGCGTGCGGCGTCGGCGGGGATAATCAGAATCTGCTGGCGCAGGTTGAGCAGTTCGGCATTGTGCGACAGGCAGGCGCGCGCCTCGCGATTTGATTCGACGAAGGTGACGTGTGCGGCGCCGCGGGAGAGGCATTCGAAGCCGACACCGCCTGCGCCGGCGAAAAGATCGAGCACACGGCGGCCTTCGATCCAGCGGCCGAGGATGTTAAAGAGCGCGGTGCGCACGCGGTCTGACGTGGGACGGACGTCGAAGCCGGCCGGGGTGATTAAGCGGCGGCCGCGGAGGGAACCAGAGATGATGCGGATCATGGCGAGTAACCATTTACGATTTACGATTTACGATTTACGATTTGTCTGACGTTCGACATTTGACGTTCGACATTTGACGTTCGACATTCTTTGTGGATTGCAGACGACACAAAAGGCAAATTGAGCACTGTCGCGGCACTGAGGCCGCTAGCACATTGGTATTGCAATCAGCCACGCCACGGCGTGGGAAACAACCTGCATGATTCATTACAACGGATGATTATAGCAAACTGCTTGACAGAAGTTAATGTTTTTGTTACAATTACGGTCAGAGAATGGACGGGCCTATAGCTCAGTTGGTTAGAGCGTTCGCTTGATAAGCGAAAGGTCGATAGTTCAAGTCTATCTAGGCCCACCACGCGCGCGTAGTAATGTAAGGAAGCAGGGCAGCCTGCGGCAGGGGGAATTAGCTCAGCTGGGAGAGCGCCTGCTTTGCAAGCAGGAGGTCACCGGTTCGATCCCGGTATTCTCCACCATGCGCCGTGGAGATGATGGAAAAATTTTGTGCGACACGTTTTAACCGAACGAAGTGGAGAGAGTCATGACGACGTGGATGAAAAGCCTGGTTGGAGTAGCGTGCGTGCTGGTGGCGGCAACGGCGGCGGAGGCGGGCTGGCGGAAAGTATTTATCAAGAGCAGCGCGGCAACTCCCACGCCATTGTTTGTAAACGAGACGCCCGATTATCCCAACTTCACGCTGATGGGCAAGCGTGGGAACGCCACGGTGTATATCAATGTGCGCGGGGTGACGTATCCTGTGTTTGAGGATTTTATGAACAATCAAGCGAGCAGCGTCACGCCGGCGCCGTTTCTCAACCTGACGTACACCGACGCGGGAGGTGTAGTCTGCAGCATGTTGTTGAGCACGAATTTCAACCTAGTCTACGGGCGGCTGCTGGAAGTGTCCGTCTCGGTGAACGTGGAGAACGGGCGGCAGTCAAACGTTGACATCACGGTTCAGAATGGGTATTTGAAACTGGCGAGCGTGCGGTATGGGCGGCCGGCGATTGTATTACCGAACACGCCGCAGTTTGGGGCTGGGTATCAGGGGCTGGTGAGGGTAAGGAGTGACAATGCCATTGGCGGTATCAACGTGTATGGTGGGATTATCAGCGATTGTTCGACGCCGAAGAACATCAACAACGTGATCTGCAAATCGAAGAACGACAAGAAATTCGGGCTGGTGTATGGCGGGATCATCGGCGGGAATGTGTTTGCGGCGGGCGACATCCGGTTTGTGTTCTGCGACAATGGGATAGGGACGGTGGCGCGGCCGGGCGTACCGGCTGCGTTTAAGGGGCAGGTGTGCGCGGGATGGAATGGGACGGTGCCGTCGCAGGGCAACATTTGGCGTGTGAATGCGGCGGGCGGTTCGGGGAATAATTCGATAGTGACGGCGGGGTCGAACCCCGCGGGCACTCCGGCGACGTATCAGTATGCCGGGCATGTGTACCAGTTGCGGATAGGGACGAAGGCGCCGTGCAACAATTTGACGGTGGTGTCGCGGGCGCAGACGAAAGTGTTCGGCGCTGGCGCCGGGGCGGCGACGGGGAATGTCATTACGTCAGTGGGGACGTTCCCGCTGTAAGCGGCGGAGAGACGAGAGTAGTTCACCCAGAACCACGAGGAACGGACCAAAGATGCCGGGCGGCGGCATGGCCGGATATACATGACAGAAACACTACGAAAACTGCTTGAGCTACAGCGGCTGGACACAGAACTGTTTGAGCTTGGGCAGCAGATGCAGCGGGTGCCGCAGGAGTTGCGCAAGGAGCAGGCGGCGTACGAGCAGGCGGTGCAGGAATTGCGGAAGGAAGAGCGGGCGCGGCAACACGTAGAAGAAGAACGAAAGCGACAGGAGCAAAGCCTCGCGAGCTCGGCGGAACGGATCAAACAACTGAAGGCGAAGCAGGGCCAGGTAAAGAAGAATCAGGAGTACCAGGCGCTGACGCACGAAATCCAGATGGCGGAAGAGAGCAGCACGAAGCACCGGGCGGCGCTGGAACGGGTGAAGGAACAACGGGCGGAAGCGGACGCGGCGGTGGCGCAGCGGCAAGACGCGGCGGCAGCGTGCAAGCAGCACTTTATGGAGCGCGCGGCTCAAGCGAAAGAAGAGATTAAAGCGCTGCAGGAGCGCATCAAGAAGTGCCGTGCGGTGCGCAAGGAACTGGCGAAGACCATCAATCCGGATGCGTTGGCGCTGTACGAGAAGCTTTTGAAGACGCGCGCACCGCAGGTGCTTGTGCCCGTCAACATGGCGGAGAAAGTGTGTATGGGCTGCAACATTCAGCTGACGGAGCAGGTGATTGCCGACATCATGAAGGCGGACCGGCTGGTAATGTGCGAGACATGCGCGCGTATTTTGTATTTGGACAACATGGCGGCGGAATGACCCGCCAGTCGTGGAGCATTTCGCGGATGCCTTGCGATGGTAAGGAATCGTTGAAGCACTTCGCGAGACGCACACAGTAATGAATGACACGCCGCAAGGCGTTACTCACGCGGCAGCCGCTCTGCAACGGCAGCGTTGCAGGGAGGAAAGTCCGGACACCGGCAGACGGGATGCCCCGCGCAAGCGGGGGCTCTGCGCGGCAAACGCGCGGAGACGGCACGTGCCACAGAAAAGAGACCGCCGTGCGCGAGCGCGGCAAGGGTGAAACGGCGGGGTAAGAGCCCACCGCCCGAGGCGGCAACGCCCGGGGCACGGCAAACCCCATCCGGTGCAAGGCCACATAGGAAACGCGTGCGCGGTGCAGCGCTGCGCCGCGCCCGGCAGGTCTGCAGCCGCAGCGTTTCGGGTAGGCCGCTGAGATGAATGGCTGCCCGTCGCGTGCGCACGCGCGCGATGACAGAATCCGGCTTATGCGTTGAGTAACACCTTGCGGCGCCACGGCAATAATGGTATCGTCCAATTTGAAAGAAAGACAGATGACACGTGGAACATGTGCGCGGCACGGGATGCGGCAGGCGGCGCTGGCAGCTGGGCTGTTGGCGTGTGCGTGTCTGATCGCGCCGTGCCAGGCTGCCACTACCAACGCGGCGGTGGCGCAGGCGATTGCGCGGCGCTATTTTAATGAAGGCGTGGCGCACGTGCAGGCGGGGAAGTATCATCAGGCGATCCGGTTGTTTCGGACGGCGACCGTGTACGACGGGAGTTTGGCGGAAGCATACCTGAACATGGGCGCGTGCTACGAGCGGCTTGACCAGTTTGATCATGGGCGGCAGTATTATGAGAAAGCAGTGCAGCTGGACAAGGACAATGCACAACTCCATTATCTGTATGGCGCGGCGCTGGGGCGGAATGGCGACGTGGCGGGCGCAGTGACGCATTTGGAGCGGGCGGTATATTTGGCGCCGGGGAACGTGGACTATCTGTATAATCTCGGTGTTGCGTATGCGGGATTGACGCAATACCTGTTGGCAGCGAGCTGTTTTGAACAAGTGACAGGGACAGTGTCGAACAACAGCGTCGTGTGGTACAACTTGGGGCTGGCGCGCTTGCGGCTGGGGCAGACGAATGCCGCGGAAGCGGCGCTTGAGCAGGTAGACTTGGACGCGCCCATCGCTGCCGAAGCGCACTATCAATTAGGTGTGTTAGCATACGGGCGCGGCGACTATACAGGAGCGGTGCGGCGGGCGAAGATGGCCAGCGCACTGAATCCGGGCCTGTGGGAAGCAGATCTGTTGCGTGCGGACGCGCACACAGCGCTCGGGGAATACCGCGAGGCGTGCGGGGTGTTGGAGCGCGTCTATTTGCTGCAGGCCACGAGCGGTCTGGGCAGGAAACTGGCGGACGTTTACAAACGCTGGGGCACGGAGGCGCGCAGCAATGGCCAGTACCGCGTGGCGCTGGACCGGTACCGGCAGGCGGTGCGGTTTGTACCGGGCGATGCGGAGGCGTATGTGGCGGCGGCGGCGTGTGCCGTGGCGGCTGGTGATGCGGCAGGGGCGCGTGAAGAACTGGAGCGTGCCCGGCGGCATGCACGCAGCGTGGCGCAGGAGGAGGACATCCAAGTAATCGCGCAAGCATTGCGCGCGTTGGAGGCGCAAACGGGGGGCGAGGCGCCCTGACAGTGACATATTGACTTTGGCACAGGTTTTTGATACGATAAGTGCGCTTGGTTGAAACTACAGCACAACAGGGCTGTTTTGGCTTGATGCAAGTTAATGAAATGTTAATGAAATGGTGAAGTTCTTCAACTATGCCAAATGGGGAATGCCGTGGGAGACAAGAACGCGATAGGCATTGATATCGGCCGCGAAGCACTGAAGTGTGTCGTGGTCTCCGCGCAGAAGGGCGCGGTAAAAGTGACGAACTGCACGAGTGTGCGTTTGGAGGTGGCGGCGGATGCGGACGCAGCCGCATGGCGCGCGGCCGTAGTGAAGGCGCTGGGCGAATTGCGCGCGAAGAACGCGATTCCTGTCGGGCCGGTGGCCGTAACGGCGCCAACGGCGCACACGCTGATCCGCGCGCTCAAAGTGCCCACGGCCAAGTTCGAGCAGCAGTTGCCCGAAGAAGCCAAACAGCAGCTGCCGTTCCCGCTGGAAGAACTCGACTGGGATGCCGTGACGGTCGGCAGTGAGGGCGAACAAAGCTTTGTGTCACTGGCGGCCGTGAAAAAGGACATCACGGCCGAGGTGCTGGCGATGCTGGCGGAGAGCGGGATCACGGCGCAGCGCATTGAAAGCGGCGCGCTGGCGCTGGCCAACGTATTGTTGCAGGCGGGCGGCGGCAGTTGCAGCACGCCAACGGCCGTGCTGACGCTCGGCGCCACGGCGGCAAATCTGACGATTGTTGACGGGACGAAGGTGTGGATGCGCACCCTGCCCGTGGCTGGCACGGCGCTGGTGACGGGCCTGGCCAAAGCGCTGAATGTGACGGAAGCCGCGGCGCGTGAAGAGTTGGCTGCCAACATCAATTTGGCTGCGCAGGCAGAAAACGAAACCGATGCCGTGAAGAACGTGCGCGCGACGATTATGCGCCTGGTGATGGAGATCACGCGTTCGCTGACATTCTACAAATCGCAACTGAATGGCGAGAAGCCGCAGAAGCTTTTGCTGGCCGGTGGCTACAGCATGATCACGGGGCTGCGGGAGTTCTTGGCCGACCGGCTGAAGATGCCAGTGGAACCGTTGGATGTGTTTGGCGCGGCCAGTGGCGGCGACGCGGCCCATGCGGTGTGGTATGGCGAAGCGCTGGGATGTGCACTGGCGGCAGCTGGCGTGGCAGTGTACCAGCTGAATCTGATGCCGAAAGAGATTATCGCACAGCGCCAATTGGATAGGAAGAAGCCGTTTGTGCTGGCGGCTGCGGCGGTTCTCTTGCTAGTGTTTGCAGGACTGTATGTCATGAAGCTACAGGAAAAGGGCAAACTGATGCAAGTGGCGCAGGCGGCGCGCGCACAAGCCGACACGGCGCGGCAGTTTGACGAGCAAATCGCGAAGATTGAAGAAAGCATGCGCGTGGAAGACGCCAAGTCCGTCAATCTGCGGCGCGTCTTGTGGGAACGCGAGTTGTACCCGTATGTTTTACAGCAATTTGCCGCGGTCGTGCCCAGCAATGTCTGGCTGTACGGCGTGGATACTGTGACGTTTGGCGACGTGTACGAGCGCGAGCGGCTGACGACGTCCGGGCGCGGTGCGACACGCATGGTTGTGATCGATGATCCTGAGCGGCTGGCACGGCCGGTGCGTGTGGTCGTGCGTGGCGGCTCGTATGGTGATGGAGCATGGACGGAAGAATTGCCAGTGGTGGAAAAGAAGATTACGGCCATGCCGGATTTTGTCGCGTTGCGGCAGACGGCCCTGACGCGCAACAAGAAGTACGCAGAGTTTGATCTGGAAGTAGACTTGGATTTTGACCGCAACGGCAAGGCAGATTTTACGGACATCATCGAAGAAGCTGCCAGCAAGCCAGCCGCACGGCCGAGATAACCGCTAACGACGACGCATCCGCACCGTTATGAAGTTTGACGCAAACAAGAACAAATTTTTCCTCATCGCACTTGGTGTGCTGCTGGTGCTGACACTGGTGGCGGTGATCATGTGGCGCGTTGCTGCCAGCGGCGCGCGCATGGCTGCCAGCGAAATTGCCGCCGCCAGAGATGAATACGAAATGCTGGTGCGCAAGTACCGGGGCGCGCCCACGAAAGACCTCGTGGCGCAGTACACCGCGAAGTTGCAGGCGATTAAAGAGCAGGTGGCGGCGATGGGCACCGCCGTGCCGGAAACGCCTCTGCCAAGCTATACGCCCGCGTCGTTCAAAGACGAACTGCGCGCCCTGCGCGATGCTTATCAGGCGAAGAGCCAGGCTAGCGGAATGTTGATTCCAGAAGACATCGGCTTCGGGCCATTCATCGGCACAGAGATGCCCAAGCAGGGCGAAATGCCGCGCTTGACAAGCCAGCTGGCCATCGTGCGCGATGTGCTCGATATTCTCTTCAGCAACAAAGCCATCAGCGTAACGACAATTGACCGCAACCCGCAGGGCGTTTCGACGGAGGATAATATAGAAGATTTTGACGACGACGGGACATTTAGCAGGGGCGGTCCGGCAGCCCGGCTGGGGAAGACGGCCCAAGAGAGTGCCTTGAAGGCCAGGGCGATCTATGACGCCGTGCCGGTGATGTTTCAGTTCCGCATCAAGCCTGTGCAATTGTACCCGATCCTGGCGGCGATCCGCAACAGCGGCCGCTTCTACCGCATCGCGCGGTTAAAAACGGTGCTGGATGTCCAAGCAATGGGTGAGATCAGAGACCCCGCGGACGTGACGGAAGAGTTGGCTGTGGATATTGTGATCGAACACATTATCCTGCGGAAAGAAGCGCTGGCAGAGGTAACGAAATAACGGCAAGCGTGACACGACTTACACCTACGAGATTATGAAATTCATACTTGCACACTGGGATAAGGTCATACTGGGCGCGGCGATCGTGATTGCGGCGCTGATCATGGCTGTGACGCTGGCGGGCGGCGGGAGCACGGAAGAGTTTACGCCCGCGGCGCCGGCGAAGCAAGTGGCGGCGGGCAGCAACGAAGTGGACTACGCGGCGTTGTTGGCGCGGGTGAGCGCACCCACGGCGCCCGTGCTGTCGCCGGACATTCTGTCGCGGCCCACGTTGCAACGCTGCACGAACTGCAAGAAGATTCATCCGCGCTGGGCCGTGATTTGCCCCGAGTGCGGCGCCACAGTTGCGTATTCAGAGGACAGCGACGGCGACGGCATACCCAACGAGTGGGAACGGAAATATGGACTTGACTGGACCGATCCAACGGATGCGCACAAGGACATGGATGGCGATGGGCTGACCAATTTGGCCGAATTCAAGCGCGGCAGCAACCCGAGGGATCCGCAGGACCCCAACCTCATCGCGGACGAGTATAAAATAACGTCGATCGGCAAGCCCGTGCGGCCGGTGATGTTTGTGCACTATAACAAGACCAGTGCGGGCGTGACGTTGCACATTCGTTATAAGGGCAACACGCTGTTCAGGCGGACGGGCGATGAGATCAGCGATGGCAAAACGCCCGTCTACAAGGTGGGCGCCTTCAAAGAAAAAATTGAGCAGGTCTGGAACCCGCAAGTTAGTGCATCACAGCGCGTAGACCGCAGCGAGTTGGCGATGACGGATCTCAAAACGCAGGAACAGTTTGTCATGATCAGAGGCATGACGAATTACGAAACGAAGGTGGAAGCCAAACTGGTGAATTTGACGGATGCGACAGAAGTCGTTGTGCGCGAAGGCGACACGCTGGAGCTGCCGAAAGCACGGCGGCAGGCGCGGGTGAAGGCTTTGGATGACACCAAGCGGCAAGGCGTATTTACAGTAGGCGATATCACATATACCGTACCTGCTGAATAAGTGATAAGTGCAGTTATATGACCGTTAACACATACGGAGTGAGAGGATCATGAACAAGCGTCCGTATTCCATGGTGGTGATGCGTGGCGTGCTGTCAGTGCTGATGCTGGTGCAACTGGGCATGGCGCAGTCGCCGATTGACACGGAGTTGCAGAAGAAGGCCCAGATGCTGTCGCCCGAGTTGGCACGGCAAATTGCGCTTGAAAAAGAAGAATTGCGCGCGGAAGCGGCCGAATTGACCACCCAAGCCATCAAACTGATTGACCAGGGCGAATACAAAAAGGCCTACATCGCCCTGACGGAAGCGGTGAAGAAAGATCCGCGCAACATCACTGCCAAGACCAAACTTGACACCATTAACGGCATCTTGTACGACACCTACGCCGGCTATGCGCAGGCGCGCATGGCCGTCAAGGACTACGAAGCGGCGATTGTCAATTATCGCACGGCGCTGGAACACCGGCCGGGCGGCGAAGAAGCGTTGAAGGGTATCCGTGAAGCGCGGCGGCTGCTGGAACAATCGGTGTCAAAGAACTTGGGCAAGATCATCACCGACGATATGGAAGATGAAGAGAAGGTCGCGCTCTTGATCAAGCAGGCGCGGGATTTGGAAGTGCAGAGCCGCTATGAAGAAGCCAAGGCGCTGTACAAGCAGGCCATCCGGATCGAGTCGGAAAACCCGATGCCACGGCGCTTGTTGAAAGACCTGATTGAGAAGCAGGGACGCATCATCGCTGACCAGCGGCGCATCGAGCGCCGCGCAGTGATGGAAGACCTGATCAAGGCGTTTTTCCAAAATCCAGACGAGTATGCGGAAGTCATCACAGAAGGCCCGGGCCAGCAAGTAGAAACGCCAGAGACCACACGCCGCAAAGCGATCATAGCCGAAGCCAGCAAAAAGCGCGACCCGATCAGCTTTAAAGAGGCGCAGATTCAGGAAGTCATCGGCTACCTTTCGGAAGTGAGCGGGATCAGCATTGTGTTAAATTTGGGCGACAAGCCGGCCCAGCCAGTGACTATCGAGCTGGCTTCGCCCACCGTGTTGGACGCGATCAAGTACATTTGCGAAGCGAATCCCGGGCTGACCTATACCATTACGGAGTATGCCATTGTGGTATCGCGCGGGGAAGGCGACATGGAGACGCGCATCTGGTCTGTGTCGCCGGCGGCCGTGACCACAGCGGCTGAGACCAAAAAGGAGACGACCACCGATCAAGGGTTTGATTTGTTCGCAGAAGAACCGGCGATGCCAGGTCAAGAAACAGCTGAGATCGCGGAGCCGGAAATTGTCCGCCAGATCAACGACTTGCTCCCGGGCTTGAAAGACCGCGGCGGTTCAGTTTTTTTGGAGCCGACGACAGGCACGCTGGTGGTGCGCGCCACACCCACCGAACTGGATCAGGTTGATGCGCTGATTGAAGACTTGGAGCGCGGTGGCAAAGAGCAGTTACAAGTAGAAATCCAGGCGCGCTTCGTCGAAGTGAGCAATCAGGATTTGCAGGAATTGTCGTTCGGCATCTCCCTCAAGGATCAGTTCAAGCTGCTGAATGTCAATGACGGGCGCGACCGGGCGCTGATGATGAACCCGACGGACTTCACGGGCGCACTGCGCCGCTACGCCAAAGGAGAAAATGCCAGCCGTTATGCCGACCGCCTGCGCGCCAGCTTGAACATGATCGGCGGAAAAGTGGGCGCGAATCAGATTACTGATGAGGTGATTGGGTTCTTTACCAGTGCGTTGACGGATCCGGAAGTTGGGCTGGTGTTGCGCGCGATTGACAACAAGACCAACGCCGATGTGCTGTCAGCGCCGTCCGTGACAACGGTGAGCGGGCAGAACCGCGTGCGCATCCGGCAGATCAGCCAGGTTATGTATCCCGAAGACTACACCGTGTACAAGCCGGCCAAGATTTACTTTGCTGGGAACGTACAGGGCGTGACCTTCGCCGAATTGGCCGATATTCAGCAGGGTTATGCCACTGTGCAAGGCTTCAAAATTGAGGAAGTTGGCATCGAACTCATCGTGTCGCCCACCATCAGTGAGGATGGGCGCACGGTGGACATGGACATCACCACCAAAGTCAGCCAAGAACTTGAGCCCCGTACAGTGGTTGTGTATGTGGGTGATCCTGCATTTGACTTGGACCCCATTCAATTGAAGATTCCGCGCTTTAAAAACGCCGAAGTCAACACGCAAGTCGTCGTGAATGACGGAGAAACCATCGTCTTGGGCGGGATGATCACCGAGCACCTGCGTGAATACCATGACAAGGTGCCGTTCCTGGGCGATCTACCCTTGGTGGGACGGTTTTTCCGCGCCGACGGCAGCTATCAGGAAAAGCGCAACCTGCTAATCTTTGTCACGGCGCGCGTGATCACCGCGAGTGGCGAGTCTTATCGCGAAAAGAGGGAACGCGAGTTGCGCCTGGCGGCGGCGCGGCCGGAAGAGGAGCCGTTAGAGACGGAAGAGCCGGAGGTGGGGCCTGAAGAAGGCGGCGAAGCGCCGTCTGACACCGATGAAGGCGCCCAAGAAACAGGTGATGACACTGCAGCAAGTGACGATGAATTTGGCGGTGAGTTTCCAGAATGAGTAACAGGTATCGTTATATTCACCCATACCATAGCAGGCCGAGTGGAGGTTCTATGAATACAATGGTTGCAAAGAGTTGTTTCTGGGCGGCGCTGGTGCTGGCGCTGTGTGGAGCAGTGTATGCGGCGGACGACGCAACGGGGGCGGTGGAGGCGCGCGAAGCAGCGCTGGTGGGCGGTGCGGAGGTCGCCAACCCAGAGGGCGCGCCGTCGGCGCCGGCACCGGCCGTGCAGGAGCCGTTGCCTGAAATCCCGCGTGAGGTAGGGGAACCGGAGGGGTTTTGGACACGCATCAGGCAGGCTTTTGCCTACAAGCCCAAAACACAGGCCGAGGAAAACAAACAGCAGGTGGAAGTCAATGTCCTGATGGTGGAGGGGCGTGAGTATTTCCGCAAGGGTGAATACCGCGATGCGCTGAATACGTTTAAGGAAGTAGTGCAACGCGATCCCTACAACATAACGGCCCGGCGTTACATCAAAGAGTGCCAGGAAATGCTGATGAAAATTACGCTGGATGACTTTGACATCGTCAAGCGCGAGCGGCTGCAGGAAGTGGAACGCAACTGGCTGGTCAAGCCACGTGGCGAACGCGAAATCGAGGAAGTCCAGCAAACCGGGGTTGCGCGTGGTGCCGCGCGGCCGATTGATCAGGATGTGCAGCAGATTTTGCCGAGCGTGCGCTTTACGGAAGCGCCGCTGGATGCGGTCTTACAATATTTGTACGAAAACAGCAACCCCAAGGTGTCAATCTTCCCCGACCCGGCGGCACTCAAGGCATTGCAGGATGCGAATCAAGACAAGCTGACGCTGCAACTCACGGATGTGCCGTTTATTGAGGTAATAAAGTTCATCTGCAAGACAAAAGGACTAACGTACCGCGTGGACCCTGGTGCGATTGTGATCAGCGGCAAAGAAACGGTGCAACTGCGGACAAAAGTGTTTCAGTTGTCGCGCGGGCTGGACATAGAGTTACCGGAGGCGGAAGGCCAGAACCCGACGCGCAAGGCACAGGCGCTCTTGAAAAGAATCGGCGTGACGTCGCCGGAAGGCTCGAGTGTGTCGTTTGACACGCGGCGCAACACGTTGCGCGTGCGCAATACGGACGCCAATTTGAAAATTATCGAAGAATTTATTGCGCGTTACGACAAAACGCCCTTCCAAGTGCAAATCGAAGCGCGCTTTGTCACCATTCGCAATGACGACATGACCGAGCTGGTGTTTAGACATTTCCTGACGCGCAACTATTCATGGGGTAGCGGCGGCGGGAAGTACAGCGACCGTTACAACATCTATGCGCCCAACCTGCAGCGCGAGATGACGCCCGGGCTACGCTATATCCGCTCCTACATGGATGAGACGTCGTACGACCCGTTGGCATCGGCGTACAATCTGCCCGACTTTGAGAGCACCGGCAACGCATATGACGACTACTTGAAGTCGCTGTTCTTGCGGCCGCAACAGCCGCCGCTGGGCGATCGCGATGTCAACAGCGCCGAAACGCTGTATAGCAACATACGTTTGCAAAAGGACCTAGTAGCGGCACAGACACGTGATGCGCGCGCGCTCTTGAACGCGCGCAACAGTTACCCTGTCGGCAGCGCCCCATGGAACGAGCTGAATGCACGCTACGAGACTGCGGCCGCTTCGCTTTCTTCAAGTGTTGCTCAGCTCAGTTATCTGCGCGAGAGTTTCAAGGAAGTTGATTACAAAAACAAGGTGGCTAATGATGGTTTGGGCAAAGTCTTTGACATGCAGGGTGTGCTGGGGCCGGCTGAGTGGCGTTCGGTGATTTACGCCTTGGACAACGCTGAGGGCGTGCATACGATTTTTGCGCCGAAGGTGACGGTGAAGAGCGGCCAGCAAGCCAATATCAAAGACATCATCAAAGTGCGCTACAACACGGAAATTGATGACGCCGAGGACCCGGACATCGAAGTAGGCGACTTCTATCAGTACATCACGGACTATGCCGTGACGCCCAAGAATTGGGAAGAGCGCGAATACGGAACCACCTTGCGCGTCACGCCGTCCGTCCAGACGGACGAGCGGACGATTGAACTGGATGTGCAGCCGGAAATCTCGGACTTGGCGGCGTGGCGGCAGTTTGTATCGTCGCGCAACAATATTTTCGAACTGCCGCAGTTCAGTGTGCAGAGCGTGCGCACGGTGGTGCGCGTGAACGATGGCGACACGCTGGTGATGGGCGGATTGATGCGCGACCAATTGATACGGACGGACGACAAGACGCCTATTTTGGGAGACCTGCCGTTGATCGGGCGATTCTGGCGCGGGCAGACGGAAGTGGCGCGCAAGGCCAACTTGATGATCTTCCTGAATGCGAAACTGATAGACCCGTCTGGCCAGGCGCGGCGCCGCGTGGCAGCAGCGCGTTGACGGCGGGCTCTTGGTGCGGGATGGCAGGCGGACCCTCGACCCGCCGCCTTTTAAACGGACGGATGCGCGGCCGGTGTGCTGCCTGCCGTGCAGACAGGCAATCCACATGGCGCTGCTGCATCGCTAACACGTGCTCGCGGCCGGCGTGCCAGGTACGTTTCCGGTGAAGACGCTTCTCCTGGTTGATGGCATGGCGTATGTATACCGCGCGTTCTACGCCATTCCGGCTATGGCCAATCGTGCGGGCGTGCCAACCAATGCCACGTTTGGCTTTGCGCGCATGCTGCAGCATATGCTCAGCGATGCGCTGCCAGATTATGTGGCGGTGGCGTTTGATGCAAAGGAACCGACTTTCCGGCACGAACGCTACGCCGCGTACAAAGCACAGCGTCCGCCCATGCCCGACGAGTTGGCGGAGCAATTGCCGTGGATTCGTGAATATGTGCGGGCGCTGAATATCCGCTGTCTCGAATACCCGGGCTACGAGGCGGATGATGTGATTGCCACCGTGGCGCGGCGCAGTGTGGCGCATGATTGCCGCGCGCTGATTGCGACGAGCGACAAAGACTTATGCCAGCTCGTTTCGCCCCAGATTGCCATTCTGCGCAGCGGGCTGCAGGAGAGCGAAGTGCTGGATGAAACCGCCGTGCGCGACAAATTCGGCGTGACGCCGCAACAGATCGTTGATTATTTAATCCTGGTGGGAGACAGCGCGGACAATGTCCCGGGCGTGCCGGGCATCGGTCCCAAAACCGCGCAGGCGCTGCTCAATGAGTACGGCACGTTGGACAACGTCTATGCACATCTCGAGGCGTTGAAGCCGGCGGTGCGTGACAAACTCAAAGCCGCGCAGGACGACATTGCGCACTTGCGCATGCTTCTGCAAGTGCATACGGATGTGCCGGTGAACGAAACACTGGACGACCTGCAGATGCGCGATGCCGACCAGGACGCGCTGGGGCGCCTGCGTGATTTTCTTGGCTTTGGCAGCGCGCGCGCCGCCGCGCCGCCACCCGCGCCACAGCCGGAGTTGTTTTAAGAAGGTGCCAGCAGCCGCACGGACAATCATTGCCGGGTTGACTGGTGGCATCGGCTCGGGCAAAAGCACGGCTGAGTCCCTGTGCCAGGCGTGGGGCATCCCGGTTGAAGATGCTGACCGCTGGGCGCATGAGATTCTGCGCAGCGACCACGAGGTGCAGCGTGCCGTGGAGGAGTATTTTCACACCCGCTACGGCATGAGCGTGCGCACGGCAACGGGCGAACTCGACCGGCGCGCGATTGCGGCGAAGGTGTTTCACGACGACGCGGCGCTGGCGGCGCTGGAAGCGCTGGTGCATCCGCGCGTCAAGTTGCGGTCAGAGCAGTGGATTGCGGCGCAACGCGCGGCGCGCGTGCCGGTGGCCGTGCTGATAGTGCCGCTGCTGTTCGAGAGCGGCATGGAACGGCAAGTAGATTGCGTGATCACGCTGGCCGTGCCGGCGGACGAGCGCATCCGGCGCCTGCGCGCGGGGCGCGGCTGGAGTGAAGACGATATTCGCGCGCGCATGCGCCGCCAGTTCGGCGAAGATGAACGGCAGCAACGCGCGGATTACACGGTGTCCAACACCGGGAGTATAGATGATTTTGCCGCAGCACTGCGGCGGGTACTTGATCAGATCAGCGCCCGGGCATACCGGGCCGCATAAACCATGTAACGAGGTTACTGTGGCAACAAAACGGATGAACAAGCGCGGCATGAAGCGCGGCACGCGCAAGCATTTCAGTCACAACAACGGGCATGTGCAGGGTGATCTGCCGCAACAGGCAGATATTGAAGCAGAACAACTCGCCATGGCTCAGCAGGCTGCCGCTGCCGACGCTGAGGCGGAAGGGGATCAGATGCTGGAGCAGTCCCCGCGCGAGAATACGCTCAATATTACCGACCTGCAAAACAAGACGCCGCAGGAATTGGCGGAGATCGCTCACGCACTCAATCTGGAGGGCGTGGGCAACATGAAAAAACACGACCTGATTTTCGAGATTCTGAAAGCTCAGACCAAACAGGATGGCCTGATTTTTGGCGAGGGGGTTTTGGAAGTTCTTCCCGATGGCTTTGGCTTCTTGCGCATGCCGCACTACAATTATCTGCCATGCCCCGAAGACATCTACGTTTCACCGTCGCAAATCCGCCGTTTTGAGCTGAAGACTGGTGACAGCGTCTCCGGTGTCTTCCGGCCGCCGAAAGAGAAAGAGCGGTATGTCGCGTTGCTCAAAGTTGAAGCGGTGAATTTTGCGGCGCCCGAAGCCAACAAAAACAAAATTCTGTTTGAAAACCTCACCCCGCTCTATCCCGACAAACGCTATGTGCTGGAGACTCATCCCGACAAGTTCACCACGCGCGTGATGGACTTGATTACGCCAATTGGCAAAGGCCAGCGCGGGCTGATTGTCGCGCCGCCCCGCACGGGCAAAACCATTATTCTTCAGGACTTGGCCAATTCCATTGCCACGAATGCGCCCGAGGCCAAGCTGATTGTCCTGTTGATTGACGAGCGGCCGGAAGAAGTAACCGACATGGAGCGCAGCGTGCGTGGCGAAGTGGTCAGCTCCACCTTTGACGAGCCGCCCGACCGGCACATCCAAGTGGCCGAGATGGTGATCGAAAAAGCCAAACGGCTTGTAGAACACAAATACGACGTGGTCATCCTGCTGGACAGCATCACGCGCTTAGCGCGCGCCTACAACACAGTTCAGCCGATGAGTGGCAAAATTCTTACGGGTGGTCTGGATGCCAACGCCTTGCACAAGCCCAAACGCTTCTTCGGCTCGGCCCGTAATTGCGAAGAAGGCGGCAGCTTGACCATCATCGCCACCGCGCTGATTGACACGGGCAGCAAGATGGATGACATCATTTTCGAAGAGTTTAAAGGCACCGGCAACATGGAGTGTCACTTGGACCGCCGGCTGAGCGACAAGCGCGTCTTCCCCGCCATTGACATTGACCGTTCGGGCACACGGCGCGAAGAGCTGTTGATGCATCCGGATGAGCTGGCGAAAGTCTGGCTCTTGCGCAAAGCGCTCAGCGGCATGAATCCCATTGAGAAGATGGAGACGATCACGGAACAAATGAAGCGCACGAAAACCAACGCGGAATTTCTGTTGTCGTTGCGTACCGACACATTGTAAGAGGATAGCAGTCATCAATGAACAATATCGTGAGCGCTATAATGTATCCATGGAGTTATTCACATGTTTGCGGTTATTCGAACCATGATGCTGGCCGGCTGTACGCTGGCCGGGGCGGCCCTGGGAGCGGTCCTGGGCAGTGAGCCCGTGCATGGCGCGTTGATTGGCGCGCTGGCGGGTCTGTTGCTGGCCGTTGTAGCGGTGTTGACTGAATTGGCGTTGCGGCGTGTCATGCTGGGACATCTTGTGGTGGTAGGCATTGGGCTGGTGGTGGGGACACTGGTAATGCGCTCTGTGCTGCATGTGGTGGCACTCGTGCCGGCGCCCGTACGCGAGTACCTTGCGGCACACCATGTGGCGGCCGGCACCATTGCGGCTGCGCTGTATGTCTTTGCGGTCTACATTTGCATTGTGATTGCCGCGCGCGGCCGGGCTGAGCTGAGCCTGCTCATGCCGCGCTTGAAGAAAAACGGCGGCCTGCCGCCCCTGCTGCTCGACACCAGCGCCATCATTGACGGCCGCGTCGTCGAGCTGTACAAGACCGGCTTTTTGCGCCACCGCATTCTTGTGCCCGAGTTTGTACTGCATGAATTGCAGTTGATCTCCGACTCGCAGGTGGCCTTGACGCGTGCCAAAGGCCGCCGTGGGCTCGACACCCTGAAACGCCTCCAAGACCAGCCCACCATTGAAATCGAAGTCACAAACATTGATTTCCCTGATGTGCGCGAAGTAGACGACAAACTAATGAAGCTGGCCAAGGAAATCAACGGCATTATTTTGACAACGGACTATAACCTTGAGCAAGTGGCGAAAATCCAGAACATTCAGTGTCTGAATATCTACGGGCTCGTGAACGCCGTCAAAGCGCCGTTTATCCCGGGCGAGCGCCTGACCCTGCAGATTGTGAAGGAAGGCTCTGAAGCGAATCAGGGTGTTGGTTTCTTGGATGACGGCACGATGATTGTGGTTTCCAACGCGCGGCCCTACATTGGGCAGAAAGCTGAAGTGGAACTGGTGTCCATGATTCAAGGCGCATCGGGGCGGATTTTCTTCGGCCAGGTGGCGGAGAACGCTCCGCCGCCCAGTGTTCTGCCGGTTGACCGGAACCCGCATGCCCTGCGCAGTCCCGAGCGCCGCCGCACGTGACTGGCGCGCGGCCTACGATACGGAGTTGCTTCCGTTTGTCGAGCGGCCGTCGCGCTACATCAACTGCGAAATCAACTCGGTTCACAAGGACTGGGATGCCGCACAGGTGCGCATTGCGCTGGTCTTCCCCGATGCCTATGAGATTGGCATCAGCCATCTTGGACTGAAGATTCTCTATCACATCCTCAATGACATGCCCGGTGTGTTGGCCGAGCGCTGCTATGCGCCGTGGACGGATGCGGAAGAACGCCTGCGCGTGTGCGGGCTGCCGCTGTGCTCGCTTGAAAGTTGCCGGCCGCTCTCAGCCTTTCACATCATCGGCTTCTCAATTCAATACGAACTGTGCTACACGAACATCCTGTCAATCCTTGACTTGTCCGGTATTCCACTGCGCAGCGCCCAACGCGCTGGCCAGCCGCATCCCCTTGTGATAGCAGGCGGCAACGTGTATGCCCCCGGGCCACTCGAGCCATTTATTGATGCTTTTGCGGTAGGCGATGGCGAACGCACCATGCAACGCATCGCCACATGGGCCGGACATCATGTTGACGGCACGAAACAATTTGTGCCGGGGGAGGCGGTGTTGCTCGACCTCGTGCGCACCGTGCCGGGCATCTATGCGCCGTCATTGTACGATTACGAGCCTGCAGGCGATGCGGCGCGGCGGCTGTGCCCAGTTGCGCCGCGCCATGGCGCGGTGCCCTTTCCTGTGCGCAAAGAGATCGTCGAGGATTTGCATGAGCTGCCCGACACGAGCAAACTGCTCGTTCCGTTTTGCGAAGCCATCCACGACCGGGCGCAGATTGAAATCATGCGCGGGTGTGTGCGCGGCTGCCGCTTTTGCCAGGCTGGCATGCTTACCCGCCCGCAACGGCAAAAAAGCGCGGCGCACATTGTGCATGAAGTGCAGCGCGTCATCGCACATACCGGATTCGAAGAAGTAACGCTGGCAGCGCTTTCGGCAGGGGATTGCAGCACGCTGGCGGATGCCATGCGTGTGCTGCTTGATCCGGCGCAGATCGAGGCTACACATACCGCCATTTCTTTGCCGTCGCTGCGCCTCGATTCGTTTGATCCTGAACTGGCCACGTTGATCCGCCGCATGCGCAAAACCGGCTTCACCTTCGCCCCGGAAGCCGGCAGCGAACGCCTGCGCCGCGTCATCAACAAAAACCTCACTGAACAGGAGATTCTTGCCACCGTTCGCAGCGTGTTTGATGCAGGCTGGACGTTGGTCAAAGTCTATTTCATGCTGGGGCTTCCTGCCGAGACGCACGAAGACATCGAGGCCCTCGTCGAATTAACGCGCAAAATGATGCACACAAGGCCAGGTGGGCGCGGCGCCATCAACTTGTCCATCTCAAATTTTGTGCCCAAGTCGTTTACACCATTCCAGTGGTGCGGTTTTGCGCCGGAGGCAGAGGTGCGGGACAAACAGCAGCTTATTCTGCGCGGCGTGCCGCGCGCCGCCAAAGTCAGTTTTCATAAATATGAACTGAGCCGGCTGGAAGCGGTCTTTGCGCGCGGCGACCGGCGCTTGGCGGGCGTGGTCGAACATGCCTATCGGCTCGGATGCCGCTTCGATGATTGGAGCGACCGCGTGGATGTGGCGAAATGGGAACAAGCGTTTGCAGCTTGTGCGATTGATCCGGAAACGTATCTGGCGCCTATTCCGCTCGATGCGCGTCTGCCATGGGAGGTGCTGGATTGTGGCGTAACGCGCGAGTTTCTTGCACAGGAATACGAACGTGCCTTGCGCGCCGAACCTACGCCTTCGTGCCGCGGCGGGCGCTGTCATGCCTGCGGTGTGCAGCGCTTTGGCTGGTGCCGAACGTCCACCCAAAGCTGACACTGCGCCGGCTTAATGCGCGCGCGGCGAGCGCTCATCGCGCGCAAACGACAAAGTATGTCGTTTGTAATCAACACAATATGTCGTTTGGGCTGAGCGCACCGGCTACGCACCGGCACACACTTAACACAAAATTAACACTATACTAGCGTAATTTTGTTTCAAGCGTGTTATAATATAGGGCTGTACGATACCCAGCCACTTATGATGTCACGCGTGCCAATATATTGTTTGTATGCAGTGGGTCTGACGATGCTGCTGCACGGTGTGCAGGCGGCGTATGCGGGCGCAACCAACGACGCTGCGCACGGCGCTGCAGTGACCAATGGCACTGCAGTGACCAATGTGGTCATGGCCTCCGCGCCTGATGATGACAGCGATTTTTATCAGCGCTTCAAACAGCGCGTGGAGCAGAACTACGGCGTGCGGTACCAGTATGATTACCGCTGGCGCACGGAATTTGAAAACAACAATTCCGATTTCCGCTCCGGCGGCGTGCTTGATTACACGCGCCACGGCACGTTTGACGACCGCTATGCCCTGATGAAGCACCGCCAGCGCTTTGCGCTGGGCATAAAACCGCTGTATTATGTGCTGCGCGGCACGACCAACACGCATTTTCGCACCCTGCGCGACATCGAGATTTTTGCGCGTATCGTTAATGAATGGACGCATTATCTTGATCCCGGGCGGCGCGTGTGGATTGATGAATTGCTGCTGGACCAGCTGTATGCGGACATCCCGCGCCCGTGGGGTGTGCCGTTTTCACTGCGGGCCGGCCGCCAGGACTGGTACTATGGCGCCGGCATGATCATCGCCGACGGCACGCCCAAAGACGGCACGCGCACGGCGTTCTTTGACGGCTTCCGCCTGCGCTGGCATCTCGACCAGTTCCTGCGTGAATGGTGTGGCGTGCAAACCTTGCCGTACTCATCAGCCAGTCTGCCGCAGACAGATGTGGATTTCCTGTTCGCCGTCAATCGTAACGAAAACTACGCTTCGCTCGGCACCGGCAAACGCAGCCGCATCGCTTCGTGGCGCGACCGCAATGCCCGGCTGAATGACCGCGACGAATGGCTGGCGGGCGTGTACGTTGCCAGTCTGCTGTGGGACAAATCTACCGGCGCCACCGCGCGCGCCTGGTTCAACCGTCTGCAAGCCGAGCCCTATTATATTTTCAAGGCCGAGTATCCCTACATGACCAGCGATCCGTTTGAATATACGTTTGAACGCGATGCTTGGATTCACACTTTCGGCTGGCGCTGGACGGGTGGCATTCACGAAAATACGACGCACGCCTTAACCTTTGAAACGGAGTGGGCAGGGCAAGTTGGCGCGTATGGACAATATCAATCTAATATCCGCGAAATGGCGCGGCGCGGCCTCCTGCCTCACGAATTCACCCGCGGGTATCAGAACATGGCCGCGCTCGGCGGCTATGGTGCCCTTACTGAACACCTGAAAAAAGTGCCGTTGACAGACTACCGCATGCCCTTCCAGCCGCGCTTCAAAGGCCTTATCGGCTATCTCAGCGGCGACCGCGGCCAGGCCGACGGCGGCCTCTCCACAGGCTGGCATCCCATGTTTAACCGCACTGATGACATCTTCGGCGAACCAAGCTGTATCTACAGCTCTGCGCTCGGCATGGAATATGGCAGCAAGTGGTGGTCGAATCTGCAATTGTATCATTTTGGTGTAACAATTGATCCGTTTGACCCACTGCCTGTTCCGCAGCACGCTTCGCGTTATGTTCAAGGAGGAATAGAGGTGCTCAAACGCATGCAGTACACCATCGCCTATCAGCACCTGCGGGCGAACACGCGGCCCTTCCGCGGCGCGGCGGCGTTTGGCGATGGCTATACCCGCGGCAATGCCTTGATCAACCGCTTGGATTGGCCGCTGAATGACTACTTGACGTTCCGCTTTGTTTGTGAAAATTTTTGGCCGGGCAGCTACTATGACGGCAGCCCGGTTGAAGAAATCACCCTGCCGGGGCGGAGCTTTTACAGCGGCACGCGTGGCTACCGCTCGCCGGCCTATTTCATCCGCTTTGAACTTGGTTTGCGTTTCTGATGAACTATGCAGCGTACATATCCACCGCGTTTTTCGTAGCCGCATACGCGGCCCGCGCAGTTATTGATCCTTTTACCAATCCTAATTTTGTCAACTCGCAAAAGGTGTTCGACACCGGCAGTGTCGCGCGGATCGAAATTACCATGGACCCGCATGAGGCGCTGCTGCTCCTCGAGCCCGACCGTGTCAAACACGAATTCGGCAAGCCGCCCAAGGAAGTTGTCGAATCCATCCGCCAGCCGTGGTGGTATTACACCGATGTGCTCTACCGTTGCAGCATGGTGTTCAGTAATCAATATCTTGTCACGCGGCTGGACAACATTGGCATCGGCCTGCGCGGCAACAATTCCCGCCGCCTGCCCAAAAAATCATATAAACTGGATTTTGACCAGTTTGACCAGCGTCTCCATCTGGAAAGCCTGCGCAAAATCAAACTGCTCGCCGAAGCTAAAGACCGCAGCCTGGTGCGTTCTGCTTTGGCTTCCTATTTGGCACAGGAAATGAAGATACCGATGTACCGCGCCGGCTTTGCCATTCTGTACATCAATGGCAAGTGCATCGGTTTGTTTATTATGGCCGAACAAGAGAACAGTGATTTTCTCACTTCGCGCTACGGCACCAGCGGCGGCACGCTGTACAACATGCGCAAGGTTACCCGCTGGCCTACATGGCCGCCGCGCGGCGGCATGGGCATACTGGAAGAGGCCAGTCTCTTGCCGCGTCCAAAAAATGACTACGACACGTATGGGCGTGGCCTGGTCTATGAACTCGACCGCGACAAAGCCCGCGCCGGCTACGGCCCGCTCTCGAACTTCATTTACTTTCTCAAGTATGCGTCCACGACGCAGTTTGTGGCTGAAATTGAACAGCGCTTCAACGTGGAAGGCTTCCTGCGTTATCAGGCGATTGAAATCTTACTCGGCAACGGCGACGGGTATTGGTTTGCCGGCAACAATTACTTTTTGTTTGATGATCCGCTTGCCCGCCGCATGGAATTCTTCGCCCGCGACATGAGCAACAGCCTCGGCATTGATGAACTGGGAAAACGCACCGTCAAGGCCTCAAAACGTTTTTGGGACCCGCACGACATCAAAAGCTGGCTGCGCATGAGCACCGTGGCGTTGGACTGGTCAAGCCGGGATGTGCGTGACTGGGGGCCGCGCGGCATGCGATGGGGCGGCGTGCATCGCTGGTACTGGGGCCCCCTTGTGCAGGACAAGCCGCTCGTAGACCGGGTGCTGGCCGTGCCGCGCTACCGGCGCCTCCTGCACCACTACATGGCCGATCTGGCAGCCGGGCCGTTTGCGCTGTCGAACATGACCAGCCGCGCGCGGTTCTATCAGAGCCTCCTCGCGCCCGTGGTGGACGAATACGAACAACACCGCTGGCGCCGCCGCGGATTGGGTTTTGACTTGACTCGCCAAAAATTTGATGCTGCATATGACCAGCCCGAACGCTACCGCCCGCTGCAGATCATCGACCCGGTGTGGGGTGGCTTTGTCGGCATGGGCGTCCTGCCCTTTGTCAGCAACCGCATCGCTACGTTGGCACAGCAGCTTGATCCCATGATTGTTGGACTGAATGAAGTGCTCATCCGCAACACGTCCGGCATCACGAACGATACCGGCGCACGCAGCGCCTGGCTCGAGCTGTTCAACCCGGCGTTTCGTGACGTGCGTTGCGCGGGGCTGGCCTTGCAGCGTAATGATGAACCGGCATGGCCGTTGCCCGATGTGAGTATCCCGGCGCGCGGATTTTTGCTTGTATGGCTGGACGGGCAGCCCCAAGCCGGGCCGCTGCACGCCCCATTCGAAATTACAGTGCGTGACACGTTGCGCCTATGGTGGAACGCGGCGGAACTCGATCGCATGACCCTCCCCGCCACGCTCGCGCCCAATCAAAGCTACGGCCGCAAATACGAATGGACTGGCAACGAACGCCGCTTTGTCACGCCCACGCCTGGCCGCCCGAACTAAGACTAAGAAGCCGCCACCACAACGCCCCTCCCAGTGTGCTCCACTCTCCCCCGTCCGAATTCAGCCTGGCACCAAGGTGCCAGGCTTTGAATCTTTAATTCTAGCTTGTTGGCATTCACCCCCCCGTCCGAATTCAGCTTGGCACCAAGGTGCCAGGCTTTGAATCTTTAATTCTAGCTCGTTGGCATTGACGATCAAGCGCCCTAATGATATAATGCGTGAAGCATAGTTCATCAACATGGATAAGGATATACTATGGGACGGGCGCCACGAATAGAAGGAGAAGGACTGTGGTATCACGTATACAATCGCGGCAATGAAAAACGCGATGTGTTCTTGGGTGAACAGGACTACAGGCTTTTCCTCAACACGCTGTTCCGGTCATGCGAACAATTCGGCGTTGAAGTACACGCGTTTGTTCTCTTGAGTAATCATTTTCATCTCATGGTGCGCACACTGCACGCCAACCTGTGCCAGTGGATGCACACCATGATGAGCAATTTCACTCGCACCTACAACACATCACATGAGCGCGTGGGACATGTGTTTCAAAGCCGCTACCGGGCGATTGTTGTTGACAGCGAAGCCTATGGCCGGGAATTGTTGCGGTATATTCATCTCAATCCAGTGCGGGGGGGTCGTGCCGTCGGTATGGACATCGCCATGCGTCTGGAAATATTGCGAAAGTACCCATGGTCATCACATGCGGCGTACGCAGGGCTGAAACGTTGCCCGTGGCCGGTTATAACGGCTGAATTGTTGAAGCTCTTTGGGACTTCTCCTGCCCGCCAGCGGCGCGAATATGTCCGGTTCGTGGCGGATGCGTTGCCTGATGCAACGGATGTATTCGATCATGTGTTGGGCAAGGCAATTCTCGGGAGCGAGTCGTTTGTTGCGCGGGTTAAAACGCTAGTGCAGCACGGGCACAAAGACGCTTCAGCAGCTCCCGAGCGCCGGCGCATCGCGGCCTGTAGTATTGATGATGTGCTCGCTGCAGTGTGTGAGGAATATGGCGTGGCGCCAGAACTTCTCACCAGACGGTATCCACGTCCCGAGCATCATGAGGCGCGCAGGGTCCTGCTCTGGGCTGCCGCCCGCTATTGCCGCGGAAGTATGCCGCTCATGAAACTTGGCGCGCGGCTGGGAGGAGTCACTGGTGGCATGGTATCTAATGCGTGTAAAAACGTCGAGCGTGCCAGCATCACATCGCCGGACATGGCCAGGAAATTGATTGCGGTGTCACTGCGGCTGGATAAACATCTTTCGGATGACATCGCGGGTGTTGTTCCTGTGCAGTGGTGGCAAATGTATCAGCAACTGGTAGAGTATTACCGCCGCCACGGCCATGTCAACGTCCCGCACGATTGCCGCGAACACACGGTCCTTGCGGCGTGGGTTGCACGACAGCGCCGGCTGCTGCGTGAAGGCAGTGTGGACGGTGCAAGCTTGTCTGCCATGCAAGTTGAATTGCTGAAGAAGTTCAAATTAACGCAGCAAATGCAGTAATCACATCATCGCGTTGTTCCAACGCAAGCCGAAAAACAGAGGACTCCAGACCACGGAAGAATTATACATTCCAAGCCTGGCACGTTGGTGCCAGGCTTGGAATTCTAAGCGGGGTAGAGCGGAGTGACGGAGCAGGAAAACGGCGTGAACGAGCTGAAAAGTGAAGCAGAGCGTTGCACATGAGAAGAGGCGCGAATTAAAGATTCCAAGCCTGGCACGTTGGTGCCAGGCTTGGAATTCTGAATGGTGTAGAGCGGAGTAGCGGAGCAGAAAAAGGGCAGGAACGAGCTGGTAAGTTATGTAGAACGTTCCACGTGAGAGGAAATGCGAATTAAAGATTCCAAGCCTGGCACGTTGGTGCCAGGCTTGGAATTCTGAGTGGTGTGGTTCGGAGTAGCGGAGCAGAAAAAGTGCAGGAACGAGATGATAAATGAAGCAGAACGTTGCACGTGAGAAGAGGCGCGAATTAAAGATTCCAAGCCTGGCACGTTGGTGCCAGGCTTGGAATTCTCAGGGAGACGGCTGGACGAGCTGTTACGCTATGCGGGTTAGGGAGAGCGGCGGCGGAGCGCGAAGGCGAAGAGCAGCAGGAGTGCGGTGGCAGGTTCGGGGACGACCAGCCCTGGAGAACCGACATCACTGCCGCCGGGCGCGCGCCAGGCGCCGTCGAGGCCGTCGGTGCTGGTCAGCGGCGCGCCCGGGCTGAAGGGATCGGTTTCCGGCGGCCAATAGAACGAAAAACCGTTGCTGCTTGCGCCAAATGTAACGACCGTGATCGCCTCGTTAAACGGGTCGTAGAGACGCAAGTGGTCGCCGCTGGAACTTAGCCCCGGCAGCGCTCCTGCCACGAGCACATTGCGGCTATAGATATTCGCTGCGTTGCTCAGCCCCCACGCGTCCTTGAAGGCCAGCAGATTCGAGGGGCCTTCGTCAACCAGTGTAATGACGGTATTGGGTGCAAGCGGGATGTCAGGAAAGACATTGAGGCCGGGGGTAATGGCGTTGTCATTAAACGAACAGCCGGCGAGTGTGGCGGGTTCATCGCCGAAATAATAGAGTTCGAACCAGTCGCCGTTAATGGCAGAATTGGTGTGAGAGCTGCTGGCCATGACTTCGGTGATCAAGACCTCACCGGGATAGGGGGCGCGGATGGCGTTGGTAACAAGCAGGGTGTACTCTGCGTTGAGCGCGATTTGGTTGGTTTGGCCTGCGTGATTCCAGGCATAACATGAGAAGCCGCCAAACTGCCAGCGTGCGGCGTAGTAGTAGATGCCGGGGACAGGCGGGATGATGGCGGTTTGCGCGTGATACAAGCCGTTAGAGAGCGTTGTCACGAGGTTGGTCATCCAAGTCCATCCTGTTCCGTTGGAAGTGCGGCCAAAGCCGATGGCGGCGGCGCCGTTAGAGATGCTGCGCGTGTGGAGTGTGATGGCGTGAGCGGGCATGGCCGTGCTGACGGCGGCGGGCAGCATGGCGACAACAAAGGTAGAGAGGGTGGGAACACTGACCGTAACGCCGGGCGAGCCGACGTCGGTGCCGGCGCCATCTACACCATTCGATGGCGCCACGTAGGCGCCGTACTGGCCGGCCTGGCTGATGCCGAGGTAGGTGCCTTCACGTGACCAGTGGAAGGTGGATCCTGGAGTAGCGGAGCCAAAGACGGCCAGCGCGACTTGATTATTAGACGCATCAAATACTTTGACGAAATCGCCGCCGCTGCCGAGCCCCCAGAAATTGGCCGTCCCCATGTTGTATACCATTTGGGTTGCAGGCAGCCCCCACATGTTGCGAAAGGCGTCTTCGGCGCCCACTGGGGCTTCCGTGACAAGGAGTGTGGTGCCGGCAGGCAACTGCCAAGGAGGAAAAAAAACATTGGTGTGCGAGGCATTGTCGTCAATCCAAGAATAACCGGACAGATTGACAGCGCCCGGCCCGCTGTTGTAGAGCTCAAACCAATCCCATTTGCCGCCGGCAGGATGCGCACTGCTAGACATTACTTCAGTGACTACCAGCGCGGCTGCCGCGGCATGGGCGAGACACAACCATAAAACAACCAGTGCCACATACAAAAGGCTTTTCATACATGCTCCTTGATACAGTGTTATCAAGGACGTAGTATACATGAACGGTATCATGCAGGTGTTCAGAATGTGTTGTGTTTGTGTTAAGGAAAAGAAGGAACAGGAGTTGCACGTCTGGAAGTCACTACCTGTGACCGGAATCACGATAGTAAGAAGCGCGCACTCAGCCCGGCAGCAGCGGTGGTCAGACAGCATCATAAAACAGCGTGTCTGGCCTGCGGATAGTGAGGCGCTCCCAGATGCATTTGATGACAAACAGCGGATTGTAGTAAAGATAGCGGAACCACAGGCGGCGCGGCTCTTGGATAAGGCGGTAGAGCCATTCGAGGCCGCGGCGCTGCATCCAATCGGGCGCTTGCTTCACCATGCCGGCATGAAAGGCAAAGGCGGCGCCGATGGCGGCAAGCACCGGGACATTCAGGCGGTGGGCCATTTGATCAATCCAGACTTCCTGGCGCGGCGCGCCCAGCGCCACCCAGAGGATATTCGCGCCACTGCTGTTGATGAGGGCGGCAATCTGGCCGGTTTCGCACGGCGTGAGTGGGCGGAAAGGCGGAGCATACACGCCGGCGATATCGAGTTCGCCATAGCGCGCGCGCAAATTCTCCTGCAGACGTGTCAGGGTTTGTTGCGTGCTGCCATAGAAGAAGTGTTTCAGACCGAGCTCGCGTGAACGTGCCATGCACAGCGCAAAAAAGTCCGGGCCGTAGACGCGGTCGTGAATGTCCACACCCCACATGCGCAAGGCCCAGACGAGCGGCATGCCATCGGGAACCGTCAAGGCGTTGCGATCATTGAGTGCTGCCATCAGCGCAGTCATACGCTGCGCCACCATAGTGACGTGCACGTTGCAGAAGTTGAGGCGGATTTGCCGGCCAAGTTGGATGGCGTGCTGAACGCAGGCGAGCGCGCCTTCATAATCTGTGACCGCCAAGCGCACACCGAGTACACCGCCATGCTGGAGGTCATCTGGTCTCATGGTGTCTCCGAGAGAACGCAACGGCATCAATGAATCCTTGTGCCATGCGCTCGTATGTCCAGTGTGCGATGGTGGCGCGGGCGGCGTGGCCGAGCTGCGCGCGCAACGCAGCGGACGAAAGCACGCGCCGCAACGCGCCCGCCAAGGCGGCGGGATCGCGTTCGGGGACGACAAGCCCGTTGCGCTCGTGTTCGAGCAAGCCGCCGCGCGCCGCGCCAACCGCATCTGATGCGATGACGACACAGCCTTGATTCATCGCCTCGTTGACGATCAGCCCCCATGGTTCCTTGAAGGAGCGTGTAGTGATCGAGGGGACCACCAGCACATCAGCCAGGGCATAGTATTGGTAGAGTATATCGTTGGCAACGTAATCGAGGAAGGTGACATTGGTGAGCTGCAGACGCGAGCACTGCGCACGGAGCGCGGCGGCCAAAGGCCCGCGCCCGCAAATCACGGCGCGCACCCGGGGCAATGCTGGATCATCACGCAGCAGCGCCAGCGCGTTGATCAAGACCTCCACGCCTTTCTCTTCCGAGAGCCGTCCAACGAACAATACGATGCGTTCATCAGCCACGCCGAGGTGCGCGCGCAACGCGTGGATTTCATTTTGAGATACCGGCTGATTGTAGCGCTCGTTGTCCGCAGTGTTCCATGCGATGAAAATGCGTTGTGGATCAACGCCCAGCGAGATCAGATACGCGCGGACATGCGTTCCGTAGGCAATCAGCGCGTCGGCGCGCCGGTAGATATGGCGGACTAGTGGAAATGTGAGCCGGTGAAACAGCGTTTGCGGATGATGCCAGAAGCCCGTCCAGACAATGTATGGCGTACGCTGCCAACGCGCGAGCAAAAAAGTGACTGGGACGACAAACCGGCCGCTGATGCCCTGGATGAAGACATCGTAGCGTTTCCGCCGCAGTGCGTGAATGAGGCGCGAGAGCATGCGCAACGTGCCGGCGCCGCCGCGCCGCAGATGCACCGCAGGCAGTTCATCAGCGCCCGTCGGGTTCATCTGCTCCCAATTCTTTTCAGATGCGTCAGAGAAAAAGAAAAACGTTGCGTGCAGCTCGCGCGCGAGAATACGAAAAAGTTTGACGCGGTAAAACGGGCAGAAGTTGGTGATGACGGCTACGCGCATCTAGCGTATCTCCTGCGCGGCAGCGATGGCGCTGTGATAGATTTGAATGAGGCGGGCCAGATGCTGTTCCGGGCTGAACTGCTGGCGGGCAAAGGCGCGCGCGCGTGGCCGCAGGGCCGCTGCTTCGGCTTGATGAGCAAACAGCCACTGCAGGCGCGCGGCCAGCTCCGCGCTGTTGCCGGGCGTAAAGAGCCAGCCGGCGATGCCCTCCGGCACAAAGTCTGGCACGCCGCCGGTGCGTGCAGCGATCACCGGCGTGCCCGCCCACAACGCATTGATCACTACCAAGGGGCAATTTTCATAACATTCTGAAGGAAATATCAGCGCCAGCGCATGTGCCGTAATGCGCGTTAACTCTGCCGATGGCAGATGGCCGAGCAGCGTCACGTTGCGCAGATTATGGGCAGCAATGGCGGCGCGGACGGCGTCTTCGCGCGGGCCGCTGCCGGCGATGCGGATGTGCGCTTGGGGCACGCGGGCTGCCGCTTCAATCAGCGTCATGATGCCTTTTTCGTCTGAGAGGCGCCCGGCAAACAGCACGTATGGTTCGGGAGCATCCACAGCAACGGAATGCGTCGTGTCGGCGAAATTTGGCAGCACAACAACGCGCTGCCCGTCAAATCCCGCGCGCAAAAAGATCTCGCGCGAGAACTGGTTCAGCGCGATAACGCGGTGCACGTGCCGCTGCAGCGTGCGGCGGCGCCGGTGCCACCAAATGATCGCGGCATACCACAACGACGCGGCGCGGCTGCCGCGGAAGCACTTGCCCCGCACGCACGCCTTGTAGCGCCATTCCAGACAATCGTGGCACGGGCGGCCGTCGCGAAACAACAAGGCGTTGGCGCACACACAGCGGAAGTTGTGGGCGGAGTATACTACGGGCACGCCTGCGCGGCGCAGCGCGGGGAAGACGGACGGTGACAGCAGCGGGAAGACGTTGTGGACATGCGCGACATCCGGGCGCGTGCGCGCCACTAGGTCGGCAATCTCGCGCCGGGTGCGCGGGTTGTAAAAAGCCGTAACAACCGCCAGCAGCCTGCGCCACCATGGCCAGGCAGAAATGTCAGCATTGTCGCGTGTGTATTGGATGACGGTGTGGCCATGCGCGCGCAGCAGGGCGCATTGCGCAGCCACGGCATGGTCTTCGCCGGCGCGCAACGCATAATGGTTGTGGCACACCAGAATCGTCATGCGCGCGCGTCTGCGTCAAGGTGTCAACAGCAGGACAATATCTTTGCGGGCCTGAACAAGAGTGCGTTTAAGATGTTCATTGAGCAACTGCACGGCGTAATCATCGGCAGCGACTTGCCAGCGTTTGCTCTGAATGTCGCCGCGCGGGTCCTTGTTGTACGCTTTGACATCCAGCATCTCGGAGCGCTGGGCAAACGAATCGCTGCTGGTATACCGGCGCGACATGACTTGTTTTCCGGAGCGCGTGTCGATCATGTCTATGCGAATCTCGACGCGCACAGTGTACTGCTCGCGCAGCCACAAGGTATTGACTTTGTCCTGAATCGTTGCGATGGGCAGGCTGCGGCGCGAGACAAAAAAATGCAGAATATCGCCGGAGATGCGGATGTACGGTTTGTCGCCGAGGAGATGATTGCCTTCGGCGGCGACTTCCAGGCCGGCATTGGCGAGCTCAAGTTGCAGCATGCGCGTGATGCTTACGTCCACCGGCTCCTTAAAGAGCTTGTCAGCCGAGTAAAAGCGGTAGTGCGCGGCCTCAGGCGGGTCAAAGCGTTCCGCCGCTGGGCGCCGGTCGGCCAGCGTGCGCACCAGCACCGGCGTTTTCAGTTTAATGGGCGGACCATCCAGGGGATCCACGGCATATCCAATCGCATACGGGCCAGCGCAGCCGCCTAGCAGCAGCGCTGTCGCCAAACCAATGCTCCACCACATGTTTCCCAACATCGTCATTGTTCCTCCACGGTGATGTGGATCATCCACACGCGGCTCCGCACCGCATGTACTACTGTCAGCAGCCTTAATTATACGCAACTCTCTGACATGCGTCAAGGAGCGGAGCATTTTGTTAAGTGGAAGGGTATGAGTGTCTATTTACGATGTAGAACGCAGGCGAGGATACTGGAGTGTGGGGCAAAGGAAGTGAGAAACGAGCCCATCTGGATTGAGAGGATTGAAATGCGGCTTGAGGCGTGTGAAGCGGGGCGGAGTTTGGTATAAGGAAAAAACGAACAAGCGGCATTTTGTGCCGTTTGCAGACGACAGAAAATGCCGCTTGAAGCGCCAGATTAGTTGGGGCAGGGAGCCGCGTATGAGTTACAGGCCCGCCGCGTTGCGGAGGGCGGCGGTTTTGTCGGTCTTCTCCCAAGTGTAGTCGGGATCGTTGATGCCGAAGTGGCCATAGCGTGCGGTTTTGAGATAAATAGGCCGGCGCAGATTGAGCGTGCTGATGATGGCGGCGGGGCGCAGATCAAAGACGGCCTTGACGGCGTCAACGAGTGTCAGATCGCTGACCACACCGGTGCCAAAGGTGTTGACGTTAAGCGAGAGCGGCTGGGCCACGCCGATGGCGTAGGAGACTTGCAGCTCGCAGCGTTTGGCCAATTTGGCCGCAACAATGTTCTTGGCGATGTAGCGCGCCATGTAAGCGGCGCTGCGGTCAACTTTGCTCGGGTCTTTGCCGGAGAAGGCGCCGCCGCCGTGGCGGCCCATGCCGCCATAGGTGTCGACGATGATTTTGCGGCCGGTAAGGCCGCTATCGCCGTGCGGGCCGCCGATGACGAAGCGGCCGGTGGGGTTGACGTGAAAAATGGTCTGGTTATCCAGCAGGCGCGCGGGGATGACTTTGCGGACAATTTTGATGACCTCGTTTTGGATGGTGCGATGAGAGACATCGGCGGCGTGCTGGGTGGACACGACAACGGTGTGAACGCGGCGCGCGCGGAAGTTCCCGTCGTATTCAACCGTGACTTGCGACTTGCTGTCGGGCTTGAGCCAGGGGAGGCGGCGGCTGAAGCGCAGGCGGGCCATTTCGTTGAGAATACGGCGTGAGAGCATGATGGGCATGGGCATCATTTCGGGCGTTTCATCGCAGGCGTAGCCGAACATCATGCCTTGGTCGCCGGCGCCTTGTTCTTTGTGCAGGCCCTGTCCTTCGGTGACGCCCTGGCTGATGTCGGGCGATTGTTCATGGACGGAGACATGCACGCCGCAGGCATCGAAGCTGAAGCCGAGGGCGGGATCGGTGTAGCCGATGTCCTTGATGGTCTTGCGGACGACATCTTGGAAATTGATGAAGCCTTTGGTCGTGATTTCACCGGCGACGAAGACGGTGCCGGTAGTGACGAGGGTTTCGCAGGCCACGCGGCTGTCAGGGTCTTGCTCCAGGGCGGCATCGAGGACAGCGTCGGAGATTTGATCGGCGACTTTGTCCGGGTGGCCCATTGAGACTGCTTCGGAAGTAAAGAGAGTGTTCATACAAACGTGCTCCTTGGGAAGCCGTGAGACGGCTGGTTAGTTAAAATCATCTGCATCATACGCTTCAGTGAAGCCCGGCGGCGGGTCTTGGAAGCGGGCAAAGCGGTCGAGAAACTGCAAATGGACGGTGCCGGTGGGGCCATTGCGTTGTTTGGCAATGATGGCTTCGGCGCGGTCTTGATATTTTGGGTCGTCGGAATAATATGACGGGCGGAAGAGCAGGATGACGACATCGGCGTCCTGCTCGATGGCGCCGGACTCGCGCAATTGGCTCATCTGGGGGCGGGTGAACTTTTCACGGCCGCCTTTTTCAGATTCGCGGTTAAGCTGCGAAATGGCAATGACCGGGAGATTCATTTCGACGGCCAGCGCTTTGAGCGAGCGGGAGATGTAGGCGATTTCCTGCTGGCGGTTTTCGATGGTGCGGCCATGTGCGTCCATCAATTGAATATAGTCAACCACGACGAGAGAGAGGTTGGCGTTTTTGGCTTTGAGCTGGCGGCAGCGGGCGTTGATTTCGAGGGGGGTCAGCTGGGGCGAGGCGTCAATGTACATTTCGGCCTTGCCGAGGGCGGTGCCGGCCTGGATCAGCGCGGTCCAATCCTGCTTGCTGAGGCCGCCGCGGCGCAGGCGCTGGCCTTCGACGCGCGCGCGCGAGCCGAGCATGCGCAGGGCGAGCTGCATGGCGGACATCTCCATGGAAAAGATGGCGACGGCGCGGTTGCCTTCCACGGCGACATGCTCGGCGATGTTGAGCGCGAAGGCCGTTTTGCCCATCGAGGGGCGCGCGGCAACAACGATCAATTCGCCGCCGTGCAAGCCGGTGGTCATTTCATTGAGTTTGGAGAAGCCGGTATCGAGGCCGGTGAGACCGGAGGCGTTGTCTTGGATTTTCTCGAGGTGCTCGATGACGCCGGTCATCATGTCTTTGAGCGGCAGGAAGCCGCTGCGCTGCTGCAGTTCGGAGAGGCGGAACATGCGCTGTTCGGCATCTTCGATCAACTCTTCGGCGGTGGATTCGCCGCGATAGGTGGCGGCGGCGATCTGCTGGGTGGCGCGAATCAGCTCGCGAGCCAGCCACTTGTCCTGGACGATCTTGACGTAGTATTCGACGTTGGCCGTGGTGGGGACGGCGGTGACCAGGCCGGCCACGTAGGCAGCGCCGCCGGCCTTTTCCAGCTGGCCGAGCGACTGCAAGAGCGCGGTGACAGTGACGAGGTCGCAGGGCTCTTTGCGTTCAAAGAGCGTTTTGGCCGCGCTGAAGACGAGGCGGTGGGCGGGGCTGTAGAAGGCCGCGTCATCGCGCAAGGCATCGAGCGCGAGGGCCAGAGCCGTTTCGTCGAGCAACATGGCGCCGAGCACGCTGCGCTCGGCATCAAGGCTCTGCGGCGGCACGAGGCCAGCGTCCTGCGCGGGAATGGCGGCGTCAGCAGGCATACTGAGGCATCAGCAAGCTGGGAGACTATTCGCGCACTACCCAGACACGCAGGCTGGCGGTGACGTCGGGATGGAGGGCGACGTCAACATTGAAAATGCCGAGCTGGCGGATAGGCTGATCAAGCAGAATTTTCTTCTTATCAATGGTGAAGCCGTCTTTCTGGAGTGCCTTGCTGATGTCAAGGTTGGTAACGGAGCCGAAGAGTTTGTCGTCGTCGCCGGCCTTGCGGGGGATCGTGACGGATATTTCAGCGAGGCGTGCAGCGAGCGCCTGGCAGGCTTCTTTCTCCTTGGCTTCGGCCAGGGCACGGCGCTTGAGTTCGGCGGCGACGCGGGCGAGGTTCTCTTTGGTGGCTTTTTCGGCCAGGCCGCGCGGCAGCAAATAATTGCGCGCATAGCCATCTTTGACGTTGACGGCCTGGCCGGCGCGGCCAAGCTTGGGTACATCATAGCGTAGAATGACATCCATGGTGTAAATCCGGAGCGGGTTATTCTTCAGCGTGGACAGCGCCGACGTAAGGAATCAGCGCCATGAAGCGCGCGAGTTTGATGGCACGCGCCAAGGCGCGCTGGCATTTGGCGCAATTGCCATTGACATAACGGGGCGTGATGCGGCCATATTCCGACAGGAACTTGCGCAGCGTGTCCGTGTCTTTGTAGTCAATGCGGGTAATTTTCTCCTGGCAGAAATAGCAATTTTGCTTGGAGCGTCGAGTGCGTCGTTGTTGAGTAGTCATAGTATATTCCTTCGGTGAATGAAATAGGTACGAGTCAGAAATCATTTAATAGTCGCATCATCATCAAGCGGCTGGAGGCCGCCGACGGGGACAAGGCCTGCGTCGGCCGGGACGGGCGGCGGCGGGGGCGGTGG
>Ga0129299_1000056_pt1 | contig 53554 bp, 56 predicted proteins | sample ConPoolayeCmetaG_FD_94477 | JGI IMG/M metagenome (GOLD analysis project Ga0129299, IMG submission 94477) | Hot spring microbial mat communities from California, USA to study Microbial Dark Matter (Phase II) - Cone Pool mat layer C metaG ...
ATATGCTGATGGATGTGACTTTGCCGGTGTCGATAGAGCTGGGGCGCACTTCGTTGAAAATCGAAGATATCTTAAGCCTCGGACCCGGATCGGTGGTCGAACTGGACAAGCTCGCCGGCGAGCCGGTGGACGTGCTGGTTAACGATCGTCTGCTGGCAAAAGGTGAAGTCGTCGTGATTGACGAAAATTTCGGAGTTCGAATCACCTCGATGATATCGCCTCAGGACAGGATCAAGAGTCTAAGATGAAGCTTTCTCTGTCGGCCATGATTGTAATCGTCAGCCCGATTCTGACGCCGGCTCAGGACAGTCTGGGAACCCGACCGGATCTTCCCGCCATGAATTTCGGACCCGGCATTGCCGAAATCCTATTCAAATTGGTAATCTCATTGGTCGTGATTATCGGCCTGATCTATGGCTCGATCTTTCTTCTGCGCAAGATTTCCAACCGGACGCTGCCGCAGGCGAACCAGTGGGTGAAAGTGATCGGCCGGTCTTACCTTACGCCGAAACAAAGCTTATATATCGTGAAAATGGGCCAAAAATTCGCTGTGCTCGGTGTAGGCGACAGCTCGATTAACCTGATCAAAGAATTGACGCCGGAGGAGGCGGAGTCTCTGAATGTTCCGACGGATAAACCGCGTGAATTCGCCGGTATATTCAAGAATCTGCTGAAAAAATGAAACGCTGCCTTATATCGATAGCAACCCTCGTTTTCCTGTTGACGCTATTTGCCGATATCGGCATGGCCCAGAGTCTGCCCAAATTGTCGATCGGACTCGAAAAGGCCGGCGATTCGAAAGACCTTTCGGTCACGCTGCAGATATTACTGCTGCTCACCGTATTGACTCTGGCGCCGGCGATAATAATCATGCTTACCTCGTTCATCAGGATCGTGGTGGTCTTTTCCTTCTTAAGGCAGGCGATAGGCACACATCAGATGCCGCCCAACCAATTGCTAATAGGGCTGGCGCTCATTCTGACCGCGTTCGTTATGGCGCCGACAATAACAAAAATAAACGACAGCGCTCTTCAGCCGTATCTGAAAGGCGAAATTTCCCAGAAAAACGCCTACGATATCGGCATAAAACCGATTCGCGAGTTCATGCTCAAACAGGTCAGGGAAAAAGATCTGGCGCTTTTCGTCTCGTTCGCCGGCAATCCCAAACCGAAAACTCCGGACGATATCCCGACTTATGTGATTATTCCCGGATTCGTCATTTCGGAACTGCGAATTGCTTTTCAGATCAGCTTTATTTTGTTTATCCCGTTTCTGGTGATCGATATGGTGGTGGCCTCGGTGCTTATGTCGATGGGCATGCTGATGCTTCCCCCGATAATGGTGTCGCTGCCTTTCAAGATTCTATTGTTCGTGCTGGTCGATGGCTGGTATTTGATAGTGCAGTCGTTGCTTCAAAGTTTTCGTTAGGGATAGGAAATCGGCGATGGATATGCAATATGTCATAGCTTTGGGAAGACAGGCGATATATACCACGCTGCTGGTTTCGGCGCCGATGCTGATTCTGGCAATGATCGTCGGGCTGACGATTTCCATCCTGCAGGCCATAACCCAAGTCCATGAAATGACCCTGACCTTTATTCCCAAGATTATCGCAGTGGCCGTTGCTCTCGTCATATTTTTGCCATGGATGATGACCACGATTGTCGGTTTCGCCTCTCAATTGCTGGCGACTATCCCAATGCTGGCCAGATGATCGGCCCAATAAACAGCGATCGAACCGGGCAGGCCGAACAAAATTATCCGCCGGACGGAAAAAAATTCCCTAAACGACGCTGAACACGCTATTGGGGAATTCGGCCCCGCCGATACAACTATAAGCTACATAAACAATTACAAACCCCATCGATTCCCTGATTTGACGGCATGTGCTTTGCATTAGCCCGAATTGGAGGTATCTTGCGATGTCGATACTTCAACTGAGCACGGCCGAATTCGAAAAATTGTTGCTTCTGATGCTCCGCCTCGGCGGCATCATGTCCGTCGCCCCGATTTTCGGCCATCGCAATATCCCGACCATGCTCAAAATCGGCCTGGTGATATTGACCGGATTGATCGTCCTGCCGACGCTCTCGGGAACAACCATTAAGATTCCGTCTGACCTGCCCGGCTTGGTGGTGATGCTGTTCAAGGAGATTGTCGCCGGGCTGGCGATAGGATTCAGTTCGATGATGATCTTTATAGCGGTGCAATTCGCCGGAACATTGATCGGTTTGCAGATGGGCTTCGGCATCGTCAATGTAATCGATCCCAATTCCCAGCTCGAGGTTCCGATAATCGGACAATTCCAGTTGCTTCTGGCAACGCTGATTTTCCTGGCTCTTGACGGGCACCACATGGTGCTTTCGGCCGTCGTCAGCAGTGTCAAAGTCATTCCGTTGGGTTCGGTCGATTTTTCGGCGGCTTCCGGGGAGCTGATTCTGCGGGCCGGCATGAATACGCTTGCCTCCGGGATAAAGCTCGGCGCGCCCTGCATGGTCACGCTTTTTCTGGTGGACGTGGCCATGGGAGTGGTTGCCCGAACGATGCCGCAGATGAACGTGTTCATCGTCGGCTTTCCGCTGAAGATCGCCACCGGGTTCGTGATGATTGCGGCATCTCTGCCGTTATTCGGTTACGTGTTCGCCAAACTGCTGATGGGTCTCGATAACAACCTCAACGCCTTGATACTGGCCATGAGACCTATACCATAGGATTTGCGGGAATGGCTGAAGAATTCAATCAGGACGAGCGAACTGAACAGGCAACGCCCCGAAAGCGGCAGCAGGTGCGGCAAAAGGGGCAGGTTGCAAGGTCGCAGGAAGTCAATTCGGTGGCGGTGCTGTTCAGCGGTCTTTTGGCCTTGATGGTGTTTTCCGGTTCGATGTATGGCGGAATGGCCGCGGCGTTGCGCTACAATATTCAGGTTTGCCTGACCGATATCAGCATCAATTCGGCCTACAATCTTATGCTTGCCAATGGACTGTTGCTTCTGAAATTGATTGCACCGGTGCTGATTTTCGTGGCGATAGTGGGAATTTTGGTGAATCTGGCGCAGGTTGGTTTCGAGATATCGTTCGAACCGCTCCAACCGAGAGCAGAAAAGCTGGATCCGATCAGGGGGGCGCGGCGCCTGTTTTCTCAAAGAGTGATTTTCGATCTTATCAGGGATTCGTTGAAGGTTTTAGTCATCGGCTATATAGCCTTCTCCACATTGAAAGGCGAGATTGACAATTACATTCCTCTCGCCGATCAGGAGATCGGGCAGATTCTTCGATTCGCCGGCAGAGTGGCGCTGAAAATCGGGTTGAGAGTATCCGGTGCCCTGCTGGTAATCGCCATCCTCGATTACGCTTTCCAGAGATTCCAATTCGAACGCCAGATAAGGATGACCCGCCAAGAATTGAAAGAAGAATACAAATTATACGAAGGTGATCCGATTGTCAAATCGCGCATCAAGCGGATACAGCGCGAACTAGCCCGGGCGCGGATGCTCAAAGAAGTGCCCAAGGCCGATGTCGTGGTGACCAACCCGACCCATTTGGCGGTTGCCTTAAAATACGATTCGGAAACGATGTCGGCGCCGACGGTGATCGCCAAGGGCGAAAGACTGATCGCCGAAAGGATCAAGGAAGCGGCCAGAAATGCCGGCGTGCCCATTATCGAGAATCCGCCGCTGGCCAGAGCGCTTTTTGAGGCCGTGGAAGTCGGCATGACGATACCGGCGAAGCTTTACCGGGCCGTAGCCGAGTTACTGGCGCATGTCTATAAAATGAAGGGCAAGATCTGATGGCCGATATTTCGAGCGGTTCACGCACCCTGTTGCATCGCTTTTCCGATTACTCCGACGTTTTATTGGCGGTCGCCGTAGTGGTTATTCTCGGTGTTTTGGTGCTGCCCGTGCCGGCCCGCCTGCTTGATATATTGCTGGCCCTTAATATCACGATCTCCATGGTGATATTGTTGGTCACCATGTATCTGACCAGACCGCTCGATTTCGCGGTATTCCCCGGGCTGCTTCTGATCATAACTCTGTTCAGGCTTGCCCTGAACGTAGCCTCGACGCGATTGATCTTGGGACAGGCATACGCCGGGGAGGTTATCTCTTCGTTCGGCAATTTCGTAATCGGCGGCAATTACGTCGTCGGTTTCATCATATTTTCGATTCTGGTCATTATTCAGTTCGTCGTAATCACCAAAGGCGCCGGCCGCATCGCCGAAGTCGCCGCCAGATTCACTTTGGATGCGATGCCCGGCAAACAGATGGCTATCGATGCCGACCTGAACGCCGGGCTCATCACCGAGGATCAGGCGAGAAAACGCAGAACCGAAATCGGACAAGAGGCCGATTTTTATGGGGCGATGGACGGTGCCTCGAAATTCGTTCGCGGTGACGCGATCGCCGGAATTCTCATCACTCTCATAAACGTTATCGGCGGCATCTTGATCGGAGTCGTGCAGCGGGGATTATCGGTCAGTGAGGCTCTGACGACCTATACATTGCTGTCGGTAGGCGATGGACTGGTGACTCAGATTCCCGCCTTGGTGGTTTCCACGGCCGCCGGCATAATCGTCACCCGGGCAGCTTCAGATTCTAATCTGGGCAAAGACCTGACCCGTCAGATAACTTTCCAGCCCCGGGCGATAATGATCGCCTCGGGGATTCTGTTCGTTTTCGGCTTGGTGCCGGGGATGCCCACTTTACCATTCATGCTGCTGGGGGCGGCCACCGGGGCGGTGGCCTACAATATCATGCGTTCGCGCAAGATGAAACTGGCTGCTGCTGAAGTTACGGAAGAGAAGAAGGAAATACCTCCCGCCGAGCGGATGGAGGAGTATCTGAAAGTAGATCCGATGGAAATCGAAATCGGGTATGCCCTGATCACGCTGGTTGATGTATCACAGGGTAATGACCTGCTTGAGCGTATCGCCATGATAAGGCGGCAGATCGCTCAAGAAATCGGGCTGCTTGTGCCGCCGATCCGAATCCGCGATAATATCCTGCTTAAGCCCAACGAATATCAAATCAAGATTCGCGGGCACCGGGTGGCCGGTTCCGAGCTGTTCCCGGGTCAATTCCTGGCGATAGACCCCGGCTATGTGGCCGAACCGGTCGAAGGGCCCGATGTAAACGAACCAGCGTTCGGGTTGAGAGCAAAATGGATCGGGGAGAATCTCAAATCACTGGCTGAATCCCGCGGCTATACGGTGGTCGAGCCGACCGCCGTGCTGGCGACCCATCTGACCGAAGTGATCAAAAGGCACGCCGCCGAAATACTTACCCGGCAGGAAACCGCTAATCTTATCGAAAATATCAAAAAAGAACATAAGGCGCTCGTCGAGGAGGTCGTGCCGGCGATGGTGGGGATTGGCGTGGTCCAAAAGGTTCTCCAGAATCTGCTGGAAGAGAGAATTCCGATTCGCGATCTGCCGCTTATACTCGAAACGCTTGCGGATTTCGCATCCACGACCAAAGAGCCTGATATCCTTTCCGAATATGTCCGGCATAGGCTCAGCCGAACGATAACCAAAATGCATCTGAATTCGATCGGCGGACTGACGGTGATGACTCTTGACCCCGAGCTGGAATCAAAGATCGCCGCATCGGTTCAATCGACCAAGCATGGTCTGGTGCTCACTTTGCCGCCTGAAACGGCCCAGAAATTATATGACACAATCAAGCATGCGGTCGAGGAAATGCAGGTTCAAGGATATCCGCCGCTGCTGCTTGTTTCGCCGAATATCAGGCTGGTGTTCCGCCGATTCGTGAAGCCCGTGGCTCCGAATCTGGCGGTCATATCCTACAACGAGGTTCTGCCGGAAATCGAAATTGAAAGCATCAAAATAGTGAGGTTGCAATGATTATCAAAAAATTCGTGGCGCCGACGATGGCCGAAGCTCTCGGCAAAGTCAAAAAAGAGCTGGGGGATCAGGCGGTCATTCTCAAAACGCGGATGAATCGCCGGGGAAATTTGCCGGGTGATTCGCCGGAAAAATGTGTCGAGGTGACAGCCGCCGTCGAGCAAAACGCCAAATCACGCCTTGAAGTGACGCCGGTCGGTCAAGCGGATACCAATCAAGCGGAAACTTCGCAACAAAAGCCGGGCAGAAGCGATCCGAAACTTCCCTCGGAGCTGCTTGAACGGATTTTGCAGGAAATCGCCGAAATCAAGTCGTCGATCGGCGATTGGAAAGGGCGGCCTGCCACTTTTTTCGGCAATTTGCCCGCCGAACTGCTCGATTTCGGCCGCTTTCTGGTCGCCCGGAATTTTCCCGAAGATTTCGTGCTTGAATTGATTTCCGGCATATCCACCGCCGACAACATCATGAATCTGAAGCGGCCGCAGTTGCTTCAGATGCTGAAAGAACGTCTGAAATCGCTGCTGCCGGCCCCGGAGGGGGTAAACCTCTATCCCACCGGCGCAACCGTTGTGATGTTTGTCGGGCCGACAGGCTCGGGGAAAACGTCGGCGCTGGCCAAACTGGCCATGAATCACAAAGTGCAACATGGCTCCCGCCTGGCGATTGTTTCCGCCGATAATTTCCGGGCGGATTCGGGGCACCAGATCAAGTCGTATTGTCGGATTCTCAGTTGCCCTTGCGCCGTAGTCTATAGCGGCGATGAGCTGTCGATGGCGATCAAATCCCAGCAGGAAGGATTGATTTTGATAGATACTCCGGGTGTCAATCCGCGGGATCGCAACGATGTCGGCGAACTGCTGTCTTTGGTGCGAGCAGCCAGACCGCACGAAATCCATCTCGTTCTGGCGGCGAATACGCCGGCCACCGACATTTTCGGCATGTTCGAATCCTTCGCCGATTTCAATCTGGATAAGCTCCTGATAACCAAACTCGATGAAACCTTCTCGGCTGGAGGAGTGATCACCGCCTCGATCAAATCGGGCAAAAGACTGTCGTTCGTGAGCCGCTCGAGAGAAATACCGGGGCAGTTCCTGCCGGCATCGTCGGAATTGCTGGTCGAAACCGTGCTTGATGAAACCCGGGAACCGGAAAGCAGACCGACATGGCAGACGGAAGTGGTCGGCTTATGGCAGTAGAAAACATCGCCGGAATCAGCATCGTCTCCGGCAAGGGCGGAGTCGGCAAGTCGGTGATAGCCTTGAATCTGGTGTTGGCCCTGGCCGAACGAAATCTGAAATCGCTTCTTTTTGATGCCGCCGGCGGAGATTCGATAAATTTGGCCAATATCGGTTTGGCCAACTCCGCCGCGTCATTGACAGGATCGCTTGAAATGGCCGGATCAGCCGAAATAGTGGTGTCGAATTTTCGCAAGCACGGTTTTCTAGGTCCGGATTTCAGCGTCAACGGTATTCTGAAGGAGATTCTGCGGGCCGCCTGCGGCAAGGATTGCGTAGTATTCGACACGCCGACAGGAATAAATGCGGTCTCGGCAGCTCTGGCGAAACTATCCGAAACCATAGTTGTTGTCGCTACCCCGGAGCCTACTTCGATTGCCGGAAGCTATTTATTGGTCAGAGCGTTGCATGCGCAAGGTCTGGCCGGCAGAACCGGCATAGTATTCAATCAAGTCTCATCGCTCGAGGAAGGGGCATCGCTGAAAACCCGTTTCGATATAATGACCGGAAGGTTTCTCGGTTGTGTAATCGACGATCTGGGTGCAATAAGGAGCGATGAGCAATTGGTCGAATCGGTGGCTGAACAAACCGTGTTGGCGCTCGGCTATCCCGATTCAAAGGCTCTGGCCGATATCCGAAGGCTCAGCGGTAAATTGATTCCCATTAAATCGTTTCAAAATGCAACAGCGAATACAAAATCAACAATAGCCATGGGAGGTTAAGCCGTGGCGGTCGATAAAACAGTGATGAGGAGCAAAGGAGCGGCGGCTCCGAATAAGTCAATGACGAACCAGGTGGTTTGGGAACGCTATAAACGCGACCTTGATCCCGATACCCGGGACAAGTTGCTGAAACAATATCTGCCGCTGGTAAAGAACGTCGCCAGCCGGATGGCTCTCGGCTTTCCCAAATCGGTCGAATTGAACGATCTTGTCAATACCGGCGTGATCGGGTTGATAGAGGCGTTCAACAATTTCGATCCCGGAAGGGGCGTGAAATTCGAGACGTATGCGGTTCCCCGTATCAGAGGAGCGATTCTCGATGAGCTGCGCGCTCTCGATTGGGTGCCGCGTTCCACCCGGGCGAAATCGCGGGAAATCGAAAAAGCGGTAACCAAACTCGAAAATGAGCTTGGCCGATCGCCATCCGATTCCGAGCTGGCCAAACATCTGAAGATGACGGCGGAAGACTTGCTATCGGCCATGGGTGAAGTTTCCACGACCGCGTTGTTGTCGCTCGATGAGCTTATCAGCCGGGAAGACGACAATCGCCAAGTTCCACGAATCGAGACGATAGAAAATGCGGCGTTCAATAACGTCCTTTCCGATCTCGAGCGGAACGAACTGCGGGCGTTTCTGGTCAATTCGATTTCGATATTGACCGAGCAGGAACGCCTGGTGGTGGCGCTATACTATTACGAAGAGCTGACCCTCAAGGAAATCGGTGAGGTAATGCTTATCTCGGAATCACGGGTGTCGCAGATTCATACCAAAGCGGTTCTGCGCCTCAGATCCATGATTCGCGAGAGGTTCGGGCTTTAGAAGGAAAAATATCAGCTTCCCCGGACCGGGAGGTTTTCATGGTCAGGCCGGTCGATTTGCAGGATAATCTTTCGAAAACGAAAATACTGGAGCAAGTCCAGCAATTACACAAATCAGCCCCTGAGGAATCACAAAAGCAGTTTGCCCAGGAACTGGCCAGAAAAGTCGCCCAAAATATCAAAAACGTGAGCAATCTCGAGCAGGCCGACAAAATCATTATCCACAAAGAAACGGACAAGAAGAAAAAGGATACCGTCCAGAAAAAAGCCGGCCGCAAGAAAAATAAAAAAGCCGACAGCGAAGAGCCGGTAAATCCGAAAATAGATTTTATCGCATAGGAGGTTTTATGAATTCGTTTAGCGGAGTAGTCGTCATTTTGACCGGTATGATCAATTTGGCGCTATTGGCCATGCTGTTTATCAAAATCCAGAAAATCGAGCGATTTCAGACCGCGGAGGCGCACGATAATTTGAATTTGATAAATCAATCCCTCAATCGTCTGTCCAATATCACCGACAAACTCGAAAGGCTTCGGGAACCCGCCATTGCCGATCCGATAACGGCCACAAGCCGGAGCTACGGCCTAGAAAATGAAAACACGGTCGAAAAGGAAAAAAAGGCTCTGTCGTTGCTGAGACGTGGCGAAGATCCACGGAATATATCCCGCAAGCTCGGCATTTCCCGTTCGGAAATGGAGCTGTTGGTAGCATCGGAAAAACTCGGCTCAAGCCGCGTTTCCAATCTCACCGCCGCTTCATGATTATTTCACAGGTGCAGAAAAAATCGATATTGCCGATAGTCTGATTAGGAAACGGCTTCGCCAATAGAAACGAGAGAATATGGCAAAGGTTCAGGAACCGTTATATTATTCTCAGCTCGAATGCCCCGTATGCAAAACGGTAAACGAGTACGCCATTATCAAGAACGGGGCCTACACCGAAAGCGGACGCGATACCGATTTCTGTCCAACCGGCCGCGTCTGGCAGAATCCGGCCTATCAAAAATTCGATCCTCTTTTGTTTTTCATGGCAACTTGCCGTAAATGCTATTACACCCATGAGCTGGATAATGATTTCAAGAACTGGCAGAAGGATTCTTCGTTCAAAGCTTATCGATTGAAAACTATCCAGGAAAAGCATCTTGCCGATTATCTCAACGACAACGGCTTGGTGAAGTTTCTCGGCAGCCATCTCGATGAAAATCGATATCCCTGCGAAACGGCGATCATCAAGTTCATTCTGGGGATTTTCGACGAAAAGTGTCTTGATCGGCCGTCGAAATTGAATATCGGCAGGTATTTCATAAGGATCGGTTGGCTTTTCCGCACGCACAATTTGTCGGCGGCCGATTCCAGCGAGGGGGCAGGCGGTTTTCTTGCCCGCCAGGCAGAGGCTGTTATCGGTATCGGCAAATCACTCAGTGATAATAAAGCGAGAATAGACGACCTCGGAGGCGGGCTGATCCGCGACTTCGATATCGCTTTAGCTCAATTGCAATCGGCCGCCGATTTGAAGAAAGCCTTTGGTGATCATCTTGAGAGGATAAAAAAATCACTGGACACGGCGATTGAAGCGACCGGCGAATTATCGCGAGTATTGATCGATGCCAGACAGGCGCTTGCCTCCGGTTCGACCGGCTCAGGCGAATACGGATTTTTCGAATTTAGGACTTTTGCCGAATTTTTGCAGCAGACTAAACTAAAATGGAGCGAAACGCCATTGAACGAGGCGGAGGCGCTCTTGCGCGCCCGCGATTACTATAAGCAGGCCTATGAGTCTGGCGATAAGGTCACGACGGGAATCGGCCAGCTTCAAGCGGCATATCTAATCGCCGAATTGTCCAGAAGGACGGGTGATCATGCAACCGCCAACGAGTTTTTCAACATCGTGATCCGCAACGGAAGGGATTTTGTGCACGGCAAAAAGGGCGATTCATCCTCGATTGCCTACGCAAAAAAGCTTCTGGAGATGGCCATGGAACAGGCCAGAAAGAGCATCAAGGAAAAAGAGGAAGTAGCAGTATGAAAAAGACCGAATTGAAGTCGGAGCCGATTGACCGGATAAAGTTATGGGAACGGCTCGAACTGAGGCTGGCCGATTCGCAAGGCAAAGCCGAATTCATCACCAGAGTCGAAAATATCGGCAAGGACAAGTTTCAGGTCGAGTGTCCGGTGAAATTATCCGGCAAGCGCAACCTGCAGCCGGGCGATGTTGTGGAGGCGGTGATCAATCGTGACGATGCCAGTTACCTGTTCAGAGCACGGATAATCGAAATAGATGCGGCCAGGGAAAACCTGACGACGATCAAGCCGATCGGGGCTCTTTCCCGAATACAAAGGCGGAAATTCGTGCGCCTCGACATCAGTTTTAACGTCAATTTCGCGGTGATAGACATGAACGCTCCGACCGATAGTTTCACCGGTGGATCGTACCAAGGCCAATTGCTCAATCTTTCCGCAGGCGGGGTATTGCTGAGCGCCTCCAAGAAACTGAAAGAAGGCGATTATCTTCTATTGAACTTCAAGCTCAAGCCCGGCAAAGATCTCGAAAATATAATCGGGGTGGTCAAACGTGTCGATGCGCATGGAGACGAATATCTGGTCGGGATAGAATTTTTGACCAGAGAACAAATAAGGGATACATCGCACTGGCACTTGGCGCAATTCCTTCCGCCTTTCGCCACCTATTTCGACGACGAGCTGGAGAAGCAACTGGTAAGGTTCATTTACAACGAACAAATAATGCGCAAAAGAGGGCGGACTTCTCGGGAATAAAAAATGAAAGCCCCTCGACTGGCAACAGTGATATGCGGGATATTTGTATTGACGCAATCGCCGGTGGTAATTCAACCGGACGCTTCGGGCGGGCTGAGACCTGACGAGACCGCGGCAGCCAAGCCGCAGACACATTCGGAAAATCTGGCTTATTCCATCCAGAGTGAGCTGGAAAACAGATTGACCGATGTCTTTCTCCCGAACGGCTATCCGCCGGATCAGACAATCGTATTCAACTATCGTCCTGATTCAATTTTAAGTCAATATCATATAAATATCCATATTATGCGAGATGAGTGGCGGGTCTATCGCCTGTTTTCGATCCCGCTCATTTTCAATCGTTATCAAAATTGCTATTTGCTCGAATCGAGAGTGACGTTTAGGCGCGATGGCAGCCCGTCTTCCATTGATTGCATTTCGATTTGGAAGAAAGGAGATCCGGTTTTTCAGTTTCTTTATGACGAAGCCGGCGATCCGAATGTGCTTATGAATCATGGTCGGCGGCTCCGCCTTGAAAAAGAAGCCAGACGAGAGTTGGCCCGCAAGATAGTTGATAGATTGATAAAAAATACCGAGCGGCAATGACCATGAGCGACCCGGATAAAAGGCAGTTGAAAATCCAAACGGCGACGATCAGTGCACCGCGCAAAATCATGGTGTTGAGCAAAGACCAATTTCTTCAGGCGATAATGGCCAAAATCTGCAACCGCTATTTCGGCGGAGAAATTTATCGGGCGGCAACGCCGGAAAATCCGGTGGAATTCAATCGGTTGGGCGGTTTCGATCTGATAATTGTCGATTTGAATCTTCCGGGTCATTCCGCGGTATCGATCGTAAGACAACTGCAACAAGAGCAACCCTCTGTGCCGGTGATAGCTGTCGTCGGCGAAAGCGATCATGACGTTGACGAATTAAAACGGCTGGGTATATCCGATATCGCCTACCAGCCGATCCGCGTGGCTGCTTTTCTCGAGGTTGCGGCGGGGGCCTTGATGCAAAAGCAGAATATATACATAAACTAACATTGCAAGGAGGCATCGTGCCCCGAACAAGGAAGGTTTTTCCGACATCCCAGATGGATGAGGAATTGGCCCTGCTTTACGATATAAGCAATCTGGTTCAAAATTCGCAGCCCTGCAGAGGCACCTATGAAGATCTGCTCAAGCTGGTAGGCCGGGGAATAGATTTTCGTGCCGCCTCGCTTTACATTCTGTCGCCGGAAACGGGCAAATTGGAGGAGGCCGCATCGGTCGGACGTACAGTTGATCTAATAGGATTCGTGAAATTCGAGATGGGCATGGGTTTTTCCGCCTGGGTGGCTAAAGAAAGAAGGCCGATCATGCTTAATAATCTTCGCAAAAACATAGGCGGTACCGGCATCAGATCGTTTTTGTCCGTGCCGATGATATTGAAAGACGAATTGGTGGGGGTTTTTAATCTGGCCCACGACCAGCCCGATTCGTTCACCGAGCGGGACCTGCATTTGAGCGGCATCATCGCCATTGAAATCGGAGTTTCGGTCGAACGCATGATTTTCGAAAACAAATTGGCCAAAAAAGAAAAAGAGCTGCGCGAGGCCGAAGAAAAGTTGAATTCCCTCAGGGCCGATCTCAATGAGCTTGAAAGGAGGCAGGCGAGCGCGGACACATATTCCATAATCAATGACGATATTTCGAATTGGCTGGCAATAATAGCCGGCAACGCCCAGTTTCTGATAATGACAATGAAGAATTCACACCCATCGATTTTGAAACGCCTGAGAGCGATCGACGAAGCAGCGACCTCGATTGTGCAGTTGAGCGACAAGCGCAGGTCTGCCGGCCAGCCGTCAACGGTTAAGGACGATAATCGGGCCGAAATCCACAGCAGCCCGAAGGCAAAAAAATTCATAAAAATCGGGCATGATCGATGATCGCGATGCTCGAAAGGGTGATCGGCGAAAATTCGCCCCCAGGCTTTATCTTGTCCGATCTTGAATGGTATTTCGTGTTGAACCGTGCCGGGCGTCCCGTCCATTCGGGAGGTCGGCTCAATCATTCCCCCTCGCATATCAACGATCTATTCAGAAAAATCCCCCAAATCGAATATCATCTGGATAATCCGGAGAAGTCCGGAGGATTTTATCAGGTCCCCGTATCTTTATCAGACGTTGCGGGGACAATTTATATCGGGCCGCTGCCCGGCGGCGAAGAGTTCCTGATCGCCTGTTTCAACGGCGACCCGACAGGCAAGCAGATATCGAAAACGCACTCCGGCCTATATTTCCTATCGCTTATAGCGCAAACAATCAGGGCGTTCCACGATGCCGACGACCTTGAAGATATCCTCAGAATCGTTTTGACCGGCGTCACCGCGGGCACCGGTCTCGGTTTCAATAGAGCATTCGTGTTTCTCACGGAGGTCGTCGATGCCCGCCTTTGTTTGATCGGCAAGCACGCTATCGGTCCGGCGTCGCCCGAAGAAGCCGGGCAGATATGGGGGAAACTGTCGAGCGGCGAAATCACCCTCGAACAAATGTTCAATGATTTACTGCGGGAGGAGAATAACGGAGATTCGCCGCTGAATCGGCTGATAAACGGTCTCGTCTTAAGTCTCGACGGCCACGATAACCTTTTCGCCCGGGCCGCCCGGGAAAAGAAATCGATGCTAATAGACGAAACCCTTCTGTGCGAACCGGATTATCGGGAATTCCGGGAACGCCTCGGTTCGGGTCCGATGGCGTTCGTGCCGCTGGTCGGGAAAGAGTCTCTGCAGGGAGTCATCATAGCCGACAATCATATAACCAAAAAACCTATCGCCAAGACCGATCTTCAATTGCTCGATATCTTCGCCCGCTACGCCAGCGATTCGATCGAAAAATTCAGGCTTTATGAGAGTCTCGAAGGCAAGATCAGAGACCTCGAAATGGCCAATCGGACGATCGTATTGAGCCGCGAAAACCTGTTGAAGGCGGAGAGACTTTCCGTGCTGGCGGAGATGGCCGGACAGGTGGCTCATGAAATCCGCAATCCTCTGACCGTAATCGGCGGTTTCGCCAAATCGATGATCCGAAAAATACCCGAAACGCATGAAAATTACGAGAATCTCAACATGATCGTCGAACAGGTGGGCAGAATAGAAGTCGCCCTGAACAGGTTCACCAGCCTGGTCAATTATCAGTCGAAAAACGACCAATACTGCGATCTGGAGAACCTGATAGAATCCTCGATTCATCTTCGCACCGGCGATGCGGCCGGACGCCGATTTGAACTTATTAAAAATGAGCCGATAATGATTCTGACGGACCCCGATTTGTTCCGGCAGGCGATATTTCTGATTTTGCAGCAGGCAGGCGCAGTAAGCGAGAACAGGGGCAAAATTGCGATAAGATTGGAAAAAAGCGAAGGCAGGGCGATAGTGAGAATAGAATCGGAATACGATGCCGGTACTTTCGCCGAACGGCTATATAGGAGCTTTTCTTCGGCGCAGAGCCTTGAGACCACCAGGCGCCTGGCCGTCGCTCTCGAAATATTGAAACATTACCAGGGGAATATCGGCCTTGAAACAAGCCGCTCGAATATCCCCCAATTTTATATAGAGATTCCCTGTAGCGAGGAGGTAGGATGAAAACAATCATGATTGTCGATGACGAACCGGCGATACGCAAACTGTATCAACGGGAGTTTTCGGAAGAAGGTTACGAAGTGCTGCTGGCGGCCTCAGGAGAAGAAGCGCTGCAAAAAATAAAGGATAAGAACAACCTTGATCTTGTTATTCTGGATATTAAGATGGAAGGCATGGATGGACTCGAATTGCTCGACGAGCTGAGATCGCAATTCCGCGGCCTGCCGGTGATTCTCAATTCCGCTTACTCGACATATAAAAATGATTTTACGTCGTGGCTGGCCGATGCCTACCTCGTAAAATCGGCAGACTTGACCGAACTTCGCGAAAAAGTGCAGGAATTGCTGGCGGTTTGAAATGAACGGCGATCAAGAGCAGTTGATAAAAGCGGTGGAAACCGTCTCCGAAAAAATCCAGATACTTGCCCTCAATATCGCCGTGGCCGCCGCCAAAATGTCCTATCGGCAGCAATTGACCGGGGAAGTCAATTCGAAGCTGAGTCATCTGGTTCATCAGGCGACGACGGCGGTCAAAAATATGAACCAGCTTTTGAATGCCGCTAAGGTGGATTTGACTCCCGGCAAATTGCGGGAAACCGTTACCGATGAGGCAAAGATAGGGGCGGATCAAGCCAGAAATATAGAGAGCGCGTTGATTTCCATAATCGACGACAGCCAGAAAATTATGGAGATGCTGGCGAAAGTAAAACAACGATGACCGATACGGGATCCTATGAAGAAAAATATTCTGATAGTCGATGACGAACAGGAAGTTCTCGAGGTGATGACCGAGATTATCTATTCGCTTGGCCTTGTTCCTCATTGCGCCAATGGGGCCAACGAGGCTATCGCCAAATTCAATTCACATAAATTCGACCTTGTGATAACGGATCTGATTATGCCTGATATGAGCGGAATTGAACTTGCCAGGAGTTTGTCCGGCCAAGGCAAATCGACGCCGATTATGATAACCGCCGGAGTCGATCTGAAGGAAACCGGAATGGATTTCTCCCGCTTCGGCATAGACGACTTCGTCAAGAAGCCGTTCAAGATCGACGAGGTCGAGGCCAAGATCAAGAAATTGCTTAAGTTGAAGTCGATTCCGAAGCCGCCGGCAAAAAAGAAAAAACAGCCCAACTCCCTGCATAGCAGGCACTAAAATCGGCCAATCGCCGGCTCCTGATCGTTTCATATCGGCAAAAACAACTTAATTTATCCCAAAATACTACGATAATATCGTTAGGGCGATTACGCCAGACCAAACGATTGAATGGATTTGAATTATCCAGATCAAATCGTTAGGTCGATTGAAACCTCACTTTGGAGAAACGAAATGAAAGAAAATGTTCGCATTCTCGTGGTCGATGATGAGGCAATAATGCGCAACCTGCTTCTGAAAATCCTCGAACAGGAAGGTTATCAGGTGGTGCTGGCCAGCTCTTACAAAGAAGCGATAGAAAGGCTTACCGTCGGACCCTGCGATTTGGTGCTGTCGGACGTGAAAATGCCCGAAAAAAACGGTTTTGAATTGTTAAAAAAAATAAAAGACGAATGGCCTCAGACGGCCGTGATAATGATGACCGGATATGGCGACGCCTATACCGTAAAGGAAGCGTTGATGCTCGGCGCCGATGAATATATCACCAAGCCGTTCAAGAGCCACGAAATATCGCTGATAGTGGAAAGAGCATACTGGAGAATGCTGGCCGCCCGGGAAAAGCGGCAGGCACTCAGCCGAACTTGAAATTGTGATGGTCATGGTCCAGGCAACTCAACAAAAACCGGGCAGTAAGATCATATCGGAGAAAGACTGGAAGTTCGAGATCGATATTTCGGCGGATAGGCTTAATGCTCATCTAACGATAACCAAACCGGAAGGCGATGCCGAGTTTGCATTCTCGGCCGATGAGCTGGTGGCGATCCTCAACCGTGCCGGTGTAACTTATGGAATAAAATCAGACCAAATCGCCAAAATCATTGAAGATGGCATATTCGGCAGAAGGGTGGAGATCGCCCGCGGACGGCCGCCATCGCGGGGAAAAGATGCGGATTTTGAACTGCTGTTTCCGAGAGAAATCAATAAATCACCGGTAGTCGGTCCCGATGGGTTGATCGATTATAAAAATCTCGGCATTATCCGTAACGCCCAAAAGGGTCAGCAACTGGCCCGAAAAATCCCTCCGACCATTGGCGATGTCGGTTTCACGGTGGAAGGTGAAGAAATCCCCGGACTACCCGGACGGGACCGGGCATTGCCAAAAGGAAAAAATACCGACGTATCTCCCGATGACCCCGATATATTGATCGCCGTCGATGACGGGGCGATTCAATTCAACAACAATATCGTTTCGGTCGAAAAGATATATAAAATCCTCAACGACGTCGATATCTCGACCGGCAATATAAACTATGTCGGTACCTTGCAGATCGGTGGCGGGATCAAAGCCGGATTCAAGGTGATGGCCGAGGGTGATATAGAGATAGAAAAAAATATCGAAGATGCCGAAGTCGTTTCCGGCGGTTCGATAGTGGTCAAGGGCGGATTCGTCGGTTCCGGCACCGGATTTATAAAAGCAAAGAACGATCTTATTATCAGATTCATCGAGAACGGAAATATCGAGGTCGGCAATGACATCCATATCTCCGGACAGGTATTGAATTCGACCGTTTTCGCCGGCAATGCGATTTATTTGAAAGGGGCGAAAGCGATCATACTCGGAGGCCAAGTCGGAGCGTTCAATCTGATTGAAACCGATATCATAGGTTCGGTTCTCGGCACCAAGACGGTTGTCAGGGTCGGTTTTAATCCGGCCATGATCAAAGAATTCCAACATTTGGAAAACGAGAGCAAAAGGCTGAAGGCGGATCAGGATAGAGTCAAACAGGCGATTTACTCGCTAACCAAACTTGAAATAGATGGCAGGTTGAATAAGGCACAGGCCGAATCGCTGGCGCAATTGAAGGCCGTCAGGGATGAGCTGCCAAAGCAGATCGAGGAAATCGATCGGCAGAAATCCGCTTTGCTGACCAAAATAAACGATCATAAGAAGGCCAAAATCGTCGTGCGGGGAACGGCATATCATGGAACCATCATACAGATCGGTTTGCTGAAAAAAGAATTGATTCAGGATGTGAGTCGATGCACCTTCAAGTCCGACGGAAATCAGATCGTGATGTTGACTCATTATTGATTTCCCGCTGATCGATACGATCCTCTCGGAAACTTATTCAATCCTAACCTGAAATAATTTCCATCAATCGGCCGAGTCATTCCGAGCCGCTTGCGACACAGACCCCCCGCCGATCCGTTCGGATTCAATAATCAACGAAATATCAACAGGTTAGACATGCATCTTCAACAACCAATCAATTTGTGCGTCCGGCATCGCCGCGGGCATGGGCTTTGCTTTGAAGAATTCCGGAAAATACCGGGAGGATAAATGATCAAAGGACTTTTCACATCAGCCTCGGGAATGATACCGCGTATACTGAAGCAGGAAATCTACGCCAACAATCTGGCCAATGCCAATACTGTCGGCTATAAGAAAGACGGGGCGTTTCTCCATCAGTTGGAAAAAGCCAGCGGCGATTTGATTACCGATATGGATTGGGAAGTGCCGATGATCGATGGTATCTACGTTGATTTTTCCCAGGGTTCTCCCAGACAGACCATGCAACCGCTGGACGTGGCCATTGAAGGAGATGGATTCTTTGTCGTCAAGACTCCTGCGGGCGATCGATTCACCCGCGACGGCGAATTCAGGTTGGCTCCGGACCGAACCCTAATAAACAAAAACGGCCATCCAGTGCTTTCCGAAAGCGGACCGTTGACTATCCCGGGCGATGATGTTTCGATCGCCCAAGATGGAACTATTTTTTCCGACGGCGCACAGATCGGAAAGCTCAAAGTGGTCGATTTCGCCAAGCCGTACGAGCTGAGAAAATCGGAATTCGGCTATTTTGCGATCAAGGAGGAAGGAGCTTCGCCGGCCAACGCAGAAGGGTATCTGATCAGGCAGGGTTATGTCGAAGATTCCAACGTCAATATCGTTGAACAGATGGTGGATATGCTGGTTTCTTTCAGGGCTTATGAAGCCGGACAAAAAGCGATCCATTCGCAGGACGAAACTTTAGATAAAGCAGTCAATCAATTGGGGCGCGTAAGATAAGGGGAATCAAATGATTAAAGCAATGCGCACCGCCGCCGCAGGAATGAGCGGCCAACAGATGAACGTCGATGTAATCGCCAACAATCTGGCCAATGTCAATACCACCGGATTCAAAAAATCCAGCATCGAGTTCCAAGATATTCTTTACCAGAGATTGCGATCGGCCGGTTCGGAATCGGCGGCCGGATCGATCGTGCCTATAGATCTCGAGGTAGGCTACGGCACCAGACCGGTGGCCACGCAGCGATCGTTCACCATGGGGCAGCTGCAGATGACCGGCAATCCGCTCGATTTCGCAATCGAAGGCAACGGCTTTTTCCAGGTGCAGCTTCCCGATGGAACTATCGGCTATACGCGCGACGGATCATTCAAGATTTCCGCCGACGGCCAGATTGTCTCGTCCGATGGTTTCTTTTTCGTGCCCAATATCACGATCCCGGCTGAGGCATCCGACATCACCGTCTCCACCGACGGGGTAATCACCGTCTTGGTGCAGGGTTCGTCGGAACCTCAGGAAATCGGTCAGATAGAGCTGGCCCGATTTATAAATCCGGAGGGTCTTCAGGCGATTGGCCATAACCTGTTCATCCAATCGGTTGCCTCCGGTCAGCCGATTGTCGGCACGCCGTCACTGGAAGGGTTCGGCCGAATCAGTCAGGGTTCACTGGAAATGTCAAATGTCGAGATAGTCGAGGAGATGGTCAATATGATAATCGCTCAACGAGCCTATGAGATCAATTCAAAGGCAATTCAGACGTCAGAGGAAATGTCGCAGGTTGCCAATAATCTAAAACGGTGAGCCGATGATAGTTCATTTGTTGGCCTTGGTGATATTGGCCGCAAGTCCGGCAGATAAAATCAAGCAGGCGGTTCAGGATTATTTGAATCGGCATTTTGCAATAGATGGCGGCGAGTATTTATGCGAAATAGGCCGGCTGAACGCCCTCCAGAATTCGGCTGAGTTCGACAGCGCTGTGGTGCTGGGCATGGGTAAGGATTCCCCGCTCGGCAAAACGGTTTTCAATATCGGTCTGGTCAAATCGGGGGAATTGATTAAGACAACGTCAATCATCGGCGATATCAGTTCGATCCGAAATGTGGTCGTGGCCGGATCGAATTTCGCTCCCGGCGCAGTTGTCACCGCCGCGGAGATTTCCAGACGAGCGATAAACGACGGCGACCGCAGCCCGCTTACCGACTTAAAATCCCTTGAGGGAAAACAGGCCCGCGTTCAAATACAATCGGGCAGCATCATTTATGAAGATATGCTTGAAAAAAAACCGCTGGTGAACGCTGGAGATAGAGTGACGATTTTGCTGACCAGAGGCCAGATAAAAATCAACGCCGCCGGCATAGCCAGGCAAAAAGGCGGCAAAGGCGATCTGATAAGAGTAAGCAACAGCGACAGCCGGAAAATCATCGTCGCCGAAGTGGTCGATTCGCTGGTGGTGGCTTGCAGATAGGAGGATCGATGAAAATTCCTTTTACCATTTTGTTGGCGTTTTTGTATCTGGCCGGTGCCCCATTTGCCAACGAGGCCAAGCAGCGTTCGTTGTTCACCGATGTCAAGGCTCATAAGGTTGGTGATTTGATCACCGTTTTGATCGTGGAGGATTCGCGGGCGGCCAATAAGGCCAAAACCAGCACCCAGAAAAAAACCGATGCCAGCACATCTGGAACCGCCGGCATTGGCCCGCTCGATTTCATACCGGCTTGGGGCGCTTCGGGCAAAGACGAAATCCAATTCGATGGTCAGGGCCAAACGGAAAAGGCCGGGCTGATCAGGGCCAAAATGACGGTTTCGGTGATCCATATCCGGGAAAACGGCGATCTTGTCATTGAGGGAACGAGGGCGGTGACGATAAACGAAGAGCAGGAGTTTCTGTTCTTGTCCGGAGTCGTCAGATCCCGGGATATCTCGCAGGATAATACAATCTATTCCTATCAAATCGCCGATGCCCAGATTTCAACCAAAAGCAAGGGCGCCATTACCGATGGGCATCGGCCGGGAATCTTCACACGGTTTCTGAACTGGCTGTTCTGATATGAAAAAGATAATCTGCTCACTTTTGATTCTGGCCGCAACGACATCGGCTGCGGGGGTGATGGTCCGCGTCAAGGATATCGCTCAGTTTCAGGCGGACAACAGGATACCTCTGATAGGTTATGGTCTTGTCGTCGGTCTCGACGGCACCGGCGATTCTAAAGGGACTCAGTTCACGATCCAATCGCTTGTCAATATGATGGAACGGCTGGGTGTGACGGTCGAGAAAAATCAGGTCAAGGTCAAAAATGTCGCCGCGGTCATGGTTACCGCAGAGCTTGCCAGCCATATGTCGATCGGCACACGGTTCGACGTCACCGTATCATCGCTGGGGGACGCATCATCATTGCAAGGCGGGACGTTGTTGTTTACGCCTCTGGCGGACGCTTCGGGCGTCGTATACGGTTCGGCTCAGGGGGCGGTATCGATCGGCGGTTTCAATGTCAGCACGGGAGCCGGCGATAAATTTATCAATAATTATACGCTCGTGGGCAGAGTACCGGGAGGCGGCCTGATCGACAGGCAAATGAGTCTCTCGGAGCCGTCGAAAAAACTGAGACTGCGTTTGACAAGTCCAGATTACACCACGATTAGCCGATTGCAGGGAAAATTGCAGCAGCAGTTCCCGCAGCTTTCTCCGCTGGCCCTCGATGAGGCCAATATCGAGTTGACCCTGCCGGATACCGGGAAATACGCCGGATCCCCGGTAAACCTGATAGCCGAAATCGAAAACATGAATATCGAACCGGACGTATCGGCCAGAGTCGTTATCAACGAAAAGACCGGGACGATCGTGGCCGGCGAACACGTAACCATCTCCTCGGTAATGCTGGCTCACGGAAACCTCAATATCGAGATCCAGTCGACGCCGCTGGTATCGCAGCCCGAATCCTTTTCGCAGGGGAAGACGGTGCTGACACGCGATCAGCAACTGACCGTCCAACCGGAAACGGCGCGGATTATGCATATTCAACAACAGGCCAGTATCGGCGATCTGGCGAAAGCCCTGAACGATATAGGAGCGACTCCCCGGGATATAATCGCGATATTTCAGGCTCTTCGGGCCGCTGGGTCGCTTAGAGCGGAACTGGTGATTATGTAGGTTGCCATGGGCGATATTTCTATCAGTAACGTCGCCGCTCCCATCGGTGCGATCAAGGGAAAAGGTGCCGATACCGAGGCGAGATTGCTTAAGTTGAAGAAGGCCTGCCAGGACTTCGAGTCGATCTTTATCTATTACATGCTCAAGACAATGCGCTCCGCCAGCGCATCGTCAACGCTTTTCGGCAAAGGAATGGGCGCGGAAATATTTATGCAGATGTTCGATCAAGGCTTGTCGGAAAAAATGGCCACTACCGGCCAGTTTGGAATCTGGCAGAATCTCTACGACAAATATTCGACTCATGTGGCTCCGGTTCAGGGGAAAGGCCAAAATGCAAGGCCGGCGGAGACCCCTGAAATCATTGTTTCGGTTAGCCGCCCGCCGATAACAGTCCAGCGTCCGGAGCCGTGGACGAGCGCCCCGGCGACGCCGCCTACAGTGAATGAAATCGCGCCCGAGCCGGATGCCAGCAGCGTGGCGATTGCCGAACAGTCGATACGGCCGGCTGCGGGAGAATACGATCATATTATCGACGAAGCGGCGGAAAAGCATGCCGTCGATCCGCAGTTGATTCGGGCGGTGATCATGCAGGAATCGGGGGGAAACCCGCGGGCGGTTTCCGCCAAAGGAGCCAAGGGATTGATGCAACTGATGGACGGAACCGCCGCCATGCTTGGCGTCACCGATCCGTTCGACGTTCGCCAGAATATATTCGGCGGGGTGAAATATCTTTCGCTGATGCTGAAAAAATTCGGCGGCGATATCAAGAAGGCGCTGGCGGCTTATAATGCCGGACCCGGAGCGGTCGAAAAATACGGCGGCATTCCGCCCTATGAGCAGACGCGGAACTATGTAGCGGCCGTCATCGATCGCTTTTCGGGGTTATTTAATTCAAACAATTCCCGATAATCTTTGATGATGGACGAACCTACGAAAAATCTGGCCGAGATACTAAACAGCGAACTGGAAATTCTCGACAGGTTTATCAGCCTGCTCGATGAACAGCATCGCTGCCTGGTAAAAAGCGATATAGAGGCCTTGACCAAAGTGAATTCCGAGCTTGAAGGTTTATCCAATCAGGCGGATCGCTTCGAATTCCGCCGACAGGAAATCGTCAAAGAGATGGCTTCGAGGCTTAATATCGAGGGCGATCGGCCAAATTTGAGCGGCATAATCGAAAAGCTCGATTCGCTTTCGCAAAACCGATTGCACGATTTGCGAAATTCAATTCTGGACGTTCATAAACGTGTCGAACAAAAAAGCCGCAGGAATCGATTCTTGATCGACAGGTCGCGGAATCTGATCGCCGAATCGATGCGCCTCATTGCCGGAAGGCCGGCGCCCACTTATTCGAGAAATCCGGCAGACACGCGAAACGGCGAGGGCGTTGTCGTCGACAGATCGGCATAGGGAAAAAAATGTACGGGATCAATGTAGGATTCGAAATAGGCAAGCGGGCGCTGCTGGCCCAGCAATATTCGCTCAACCTTACCGGTCATAACATTGCCAACGTGAATACGCCGGGATTTACAAGGCAACAGTCGGTCATGACATCGACCCAGCCATTTAACGCCGCCAACGGCAATTTTGGTACGGGCGTGGAAGTGGTTTCGGTCAGGCAGCTTCGATCGATATTTCTCGATAAGCAATATCGGCAGGAGAGCCAAAATCTCGGACGCTGGCGATCGCTGTCACAGGGCTGGGGGCAGATCGAAACCATCTATATGGAACCATCGGATACCGGTTTCGGCGCCGTGCTGGACAAATTCTGGAGATCATGGCAGGATCTGGCGGCCAATCCCGATGAGCAAGCGGCAAGAGTTGAGGTCAGAGAGCAAGCCGGACGCCTGATCAATTCGCTGCAACATTATTCCAAGCAATTGAGGGAATTCAGAACGGCCATCGACGATGATATTCAAAAAAGAATCGAGGATATCAACAATATCGGACGCCAACTGGCATCGCTGAATGAGGCGATCATGACCACCGAATTAACCGGGCATCGCGCCAACGATCTGCGCGATCGGAGAAATTACCTGATCGATGAATTGTCGAATTATGTCAACGTCCAGGTGATCGAACAGCCCTCGGGTTCTTATACCGTGATGATCGGTTCGATGGCTCTAGTCGATCGCAACGAAGTCTCGGAGCTTGAGGCGACGGTGGCCGGGGAAGGCCATGATGTAATTCATGAACTGCGATTCAAAGACTCGCAGGTCAAGCCGGAAATCACCAGGGGTGAGCTTTCTGGTTTGATGGAGCTTAGGGACGACGTTATCGCCGAAAGATTGGCGGAACTCGATGAGATCGCCGTTTCGCTCGTGCGGAGCGTCAACGATATTCACCGTCGCGGATACGGCATCGACGGCATTTCCGGCAGGAATTTTTTCGATCCATCGACAACCGGTGCGGCCGATATAAAGCTTGCCGATAATATTCTCGAAAATACGTCGACGATCGCCGCCTCGGGCAACGGCGCGATCGGTGATAACGCCAATGCTTTGGCCATCGCCGCGCTGCGCTCGCAATCCACCATGCGCGGTGGAACGACCAGTTTCGGCGATTTCTATAACTCCGTGGTGGGCATAGTAGGGGTCCGCAGCCGCGAAGCCCAGAACATGCTGGAAAACCAGGAATCGCTGGTCGCCCATATCGAGGAAAATCGGCAGGCCTTGATGGGGGTTTCGCTCGATGAGGAAATGACCAACATGATTCGCTACCAGCATGCATATGAGGCGGCGGCAAGGGTGATTACGACAATGGATGCAGCGTTGGATACGGTGATAAATAACATGGGTATCGTTGGGCGTTAGACCGGCGATTAAGAAGCGGAGATAGCGGTGCTGATCCTGACAAGGAAGTTGGGTGAATCAATAACGATTGCCGAAAATATCAAAATAACCGTGCTTGGAATTGCCGGCAAACAGGTCAAGCTGGGAATATTGGCGCCGGATAACGTTTCGGTTCACCGCGAGGAGATATTCAATAAAATCAAACAGGAAAACCTGCAGGCTTTGGCTGTTGCCAAGGATGATCTTCAGGAAGCGGCGAAAATACTGAAAGCGAAGAAAACAGGCGGCAAACGCGGTTAGCAACGTGCAGGGCGAAGGCAATAACGGCGAAAGATACCGGATCAAGGTGGCCCTCGGCGAAACGCAATCCGCCGGATGGGCAACAGGCGGAATCGGGACTGAACGATGAGAATAACGAATAAAATCATAACCGATCGGATCACCATGAATCTCGCCAGTTCGGCATCCCGTTTCCTCAAACTGCAGACGGCCTCGTCCTCGGGAAAAAGAATCAATCGCCCGTCCGATGATCCGCTCGGAATCATCAAAGACCTCGGTTATCGATCGAGGTTGTCGGAGGTCAATCAATATTACCTGAACATATCTCATTCCAAATCATGGCTGACATATGGCGATCAAGCGCTGAACGATATCAACGGATTCATCGTCGAGGCCAAAGACCTCGCCATACAGCTTGGCAACGACACATACGACCGGAATGCGAGAATCTCGGGCGCCACTCAGGCCCGCGAGCTGTTCAACCAGATTCTGAACGCGGCCAACACCCAGTATAGAAACCGCTACATTTTCGCCGGATCAAAAACCAACGTACCGCCGATTCTGGCCACGGCCGCCGGCATCATATATCAGGGTGATTACCGGGACATAATGATGGAGATCGAAAACGGCTCCTATCTGAAAATCAATGCATTCGCCAGGGATTTCATTACCAAACCGGTTCTGACGTTGGGGGAAAATTTCGATCTGAATCCGGGTATCCAGCCGAACATGTGGCTGAGCGAGTTGAACAGCGGGCACGGAATCAACATGGGGAACGGCCGATTCATAATTAATACTCTGAACGGCAGTTACTCGATCGATGCATCGGCCGCCGTCAATATTCAGCATATCCTGGACGCGATCAACGGCGCCGGCATATTCAATTTGACAGCCTCGATTTCGGACAACGGCAACAGCCTGCAATTGGTCGATACCTCGCCTCATCAGATAACGCTCGGAACGCCTTTGTCGATGCTCAACGGGGGAACAGGAGTTTCCCGGGTTCCGGGAACGTTTGTCGTTCGGACGTCGGATGGGTCGCTTTCGGCAACGATTGATATCTCCGCAGCGACGACGGTCGGGGACGTGATCACGGCTATCAATGACGGTCTGGCCGCCGCCGGAATCAACAACGTCACGGCCTCGATCCACCCTACCGAGAACCGTCTGCTGCTTACCGACACGAACCCCACCTTCTATAATCTCGTGATAGAGGAATCGGGTGGCAATCAGACGACGGCGGCTGATCTCGGTATCGTCGGCGAAATGGTGGGTGTTATGGAAGGTCAAATGCTCAATCCCATGCACATACAGGTGACCGAGTCGGCGGCGGGACAGACTCTGGCGGCGGATCTCGGCCTTCTTAAAGAGACGGAATTCGGGACATTGATTGGAGGCGATTTGAATCCGCGCCTCACCTATTTTACGCTGCTTTCAAGCCTTAACAACAACAGCGGCATAACGCTCGGCAAAATCAGGATTACCAACGGCCTCGAATCGACCGATATCGATCTCTCGCCGCTCAGCAATGATCCTAATGCCACGATACTTGATCTTGTCGATATGATTAACAGGTCCGGCATAGGCGTATCAGCTTATATCAACCCATCGCGAACGGGAATAATGGTCAGATCACGTTACGACGATCGGTCGTTGATGATAACCGAAGCGGATAGCGGCCGCACGGCCTCGGCGCTGGGGATTTTCGGTTCGCCGGATCTGCTCGGCAATATGCGGATCCTCGAGCAGGCTCTCATGCGCGACCGAACCGAGGAAATCAATTCCACGCTTAAGACTTTCGATCTGTCGCTAAGCCAGCTCCTTCGCAATCGATCGGAGCTGGGCGCCAGGGAAATAACTTCCGAATCGACCCAGGCGAGGATGGAGACCCAGGAACTGGAAGTTACTAGGCAGTTATCGGAAATCGAAGATGCCGATATTTTGAAAGTGATTACCGATCTGGCCACCGCCGAGACGATTTATAAAACATCGCTGGCCTCGGCCGCCAGAATAATACAACCATCATTGCTTGATTTTCTGAGGTAGCGGAGGAATAACGTGGGCGATTTTACCAGCAGCAGCCTCGGTAAACTGGAATACGACAACAGCGATGTGGTGAATTTCGTCAAACCGATTCTCGGTTTCGAACATCTGAGGAAGTTTCTCGTCGTCTGCCGCCCCGAATCGGAACCTTTACGCTGGCTGCAAAGCCTGGATGATCCTGATATCTGTTTCGTGATTTTGGAGCCGCAATGGGTGCTTCCCGGATACGAAATCGAGATAAGCCAACACGATATCAAGACGCTCGACGGTTCGACCGATCAGGCTGATTATCAGACCTATTTGATAATAACCATTCCCAGAGGGAAGCCTGAGGATATTTCGGCAAACCTGAAAGGACCGGTCGTTATCAATCGAAAGAATCTCAAGGCTATCCAGATGGTGTTGAGCAACCCTGATTACGAAATTCAATTCAAATTCGTCAAGAAGCAAGGTGCGGTTTCGGCCGGCGACCGATAATAATTTTTCGGCAAACTCGCCTGACCGACCGATTGGCTAAAGATTAATCGGAATAGTCCGAAGAAAATTGTACGAGAAGTTCCCGACGATTCGGCAGTACATCCGGGGTTGATTATCAGAAAAATATCGGTACGTCAAGAGGTAAAGATGAAAGACGCGATGCTATCAATGCCACAGAAATCGGAGATTATCGAGCAGGCCTCCCAGTCATATCTTTCCGGAGATTATGCCCGCACGATTGAAATTCTCACGACGTTTCTCAAAAGCAATCCGGATGAAGCGGAAGCGCTGCATTTGCGGGGTACCGCGCTGGCACGGAACGGAGATTTTCTGGCGGCCGAAAACGATTTCAGGGCTGTCATAAAAATTCAACCGGACCGGGCGGACGCTTATTTCAACCTCGGATTGATTTACACCCAGCAGGGCCGGCTCGATGAGGCGATCGAAAAGTTTGAAGCCACTCTGCGCTTGAAACCGCTCGACGCTCAGGCGATGAACGACCTCGGCGTTCTGTATTGCTCCAAAGGAAGAGCGGATAAGGCCGAGGAATTATTCGCCGCTGCTCTGAAGATCAATCCCGCTTTTAAGGATGCGTTTTTGAATATTTTCGAAATCCTGTGGAGCCGGGACAAGTACAACGATGCGCTCGAGATCGCCCATGATTATCTGAAAAAGCTTTCTGCGACCACCGCCGAGCGTAAGTCCGAGGAAAAGATATCGACTCAGGCCGCGCATAATCGGCCGGTGGAAAAAGAGCCGACGGCTCCGCCCATAACGATCCGCAAGCACGATCGGGCTGATGACAGGTTGACCGAAAACGAAAAGATAGAGCTGTTTTCCAAGCGAATTCCCGAGCAACTGCGCCGGAAGAAAACCGGAATGAACATAGCCGTCGTCGCCGATTTCAATATCGCCGGCCAATTGACCGGTATTTTCCGGTTGATCAATGAAAAGACAATCCATCGCGCCCGCTGCGTCATCATACAGGATGACTATCTCTCCTATGATAACGATTTGGTGTTATCCAAAGGAAAACAGGAAGATTATGAAGAAGCCCTTCGTATCATAAAGAATGCAGACTTTTTCCATGTGGGACGTTTCCCGATCGCAAACGATAATTTCCCGTTGACGGATTATCTGCGAACGAACAACACTATCGTCCAGTATTTCGGCAGCGAATTGAGATCCAACGGCTGGCAAATATACAACTGGCACAAGGGCAATCGAATAGTCGGGCTGGCGGCCTGGGACTACACCATGATAAAAGATGCGCCTTTCTTTTATCACGTGAATATGATGTACGATTCATCGAAAGTAAAAAGAGCATGCCCGCCGGAGGGCACAATCCGCATCGCCCATCCGACCACCAATCGACAAATCAAGAAAACGGAGCTGTTCCTGAAAGCGGTGGATACCCTCCGCCGCATGGGATACGATGTCGAACCGGTCGTCATCGAAGGCAAGACCAATCAGGAATGTTTGGATATGAAGGCAAGTTGCCAGATGACTTTCGACCAGATTTCCGTGGGAATTTACGGTGTTTCGGCGATCGAATCGATGGCGGCCGGACATGTCGTATTCGGCGGTATTTCGAATTTCGCCGCCAGCTATCATCCTGACAACCCGATCGTTTGGGTTACGGAGAATAATCTGGTCGAGAAAATCAAATATTATCTGGATAATAAACAGGAAATTCCGGCGCGTGGAAAAGCCGGCATCGAGTGGGTCAAAAAGAACCACGATCCCGAAACGATTCTTCGCCAGCACCTTTATCTTTACGATTTCGTGAAAAACGGCCATCGGTTTCTTCAGGATCCCGATGATCAACTATTGAGGCTGACATGATCGAAGGGAAAAATATTTTCATAACCGGCGGAGCGGGATTTATCGGGACGGCGCTTATAGGCAGACTGATTCAAGCCAACCGGATTACGGTTTATGATGACTTTTCGCGGGACAGTCTGAAGGATTCCTATTTCAGGGATAACAAAAATATAAAGCTGATAAAAGGCGATATTCTCGATTTCGATCATCTTCGCAACTCCCTCGGAAACCCCGATATTATTATCCACTTGGCCGCCGTAGCCGGAATCGATACGGTAATCAAGAGTCCGGTGCGGACGATGAAAGTTAATCTACTCGGGACGCTCAATATCCTCGAAGCGGCGGCAGGCTTGGACCGAATTGACAGGCTGGCGAGTTTTTCGACGTCGGAGGTATTCGGATCTTATGCTTATCGCTCGGAGGAAAACGACAGCACTGCTTTGGGTGCCGTTGGCAACGCCCGCTGGACTTACGCGGTCAGCAAGCTGGCCGGAGAACATCTGACTTACAGCTACTATTCCGAAACGGGTTTGCCGGTTGTGACGATCCGACCTTTCAATATATACGGCGCAGGGCAGGTAGGGGAAGGAGCGGTTCATCATTTTATCACCCGCGCCCTGCAAAACCAGGATCTGATTATACATGGTGATGGTGATCAGATACGCTCCTGGTGTCATATCGATGATCTTGTCGAAGGCGTTCTGCTGGCGCTGGAGAAAAAAGAGGCGATAGGAAACTGCTTCAATGTCGGCAATCCGAGAGGAACCATTACAATCAACGGCCTTGCTCTGGCGGTGATTCGCGTGACTTATTCGAAATCCAAGATCGTTTATATACCCAAAAATTATGCCGATGTAGAGCTTAGGATTCCCAATATCGACAAAGCCAAGAAACTGCTTGGATTCCAACCCCAAATAGATTTGGAAGACGGACTGAGGAGAACAGCCACCTGGTATTATGGCAAAATCTTCGGCAATAAAGCTTATCAAACCCAACCTGTCGCGGCAGGCGATTGAAGCCGTCGCCGAGATTATAGAATCCGGTCGGCTTGTATGCGGGCCGGTAGTCGAGCGATTCGAACGCGGTTTGGCGGAATATCTCGGCGTTCCCGAGGTGGTATGCGTATCCTCGGGCACCGCGGCTCTTCATCTGGCACTGCTTGCCGCAGGCGTCAGCCCGGGAGACGAAGTAATCGTGCCGGCATTCACTTTTCCGGCGACCGCCAATGTAGTCGAGCATATCGGAGCCAAACCGATTTTTGCCGACAACTTTCCGGGCGGGATCAATATCGATGCGGACAAACTCGAAAGCCTGATCAGCCGGAAAACAAAAGCGATAATGCCGGTTCACGCTTTCGGTTTTCCGGCGGCTGTGGACAGAATACTGGAAATAGCAGATAGGCATGGCATTCCGGTGATTGAAGATGCAGCATGCGCTCTCGGTTCGCGATTCGGAGGCAAATTGTGCGGCACGTTCGGTGCCATGGCGGCGTTCAGTTTCCATCCGCGCAAATTGTTGACTACAGGCGAGGGCGGCGCCATTGCCGTAAAAGATAAAAATACGGCGGCCTTATTGAAAAGTCTGCGTAATCATGGGAACAGCAACGGCGAGTTTTGTCAGGCGGGCTACAATTACCGGATGACGGAAATGCAGGCTGCCGTCGGTCTTACCCAACTGGAAAAATATGATGAATATATCGGTGAACGAGACAGACTTGCCGGTATTTATCGGCAAATCCTCGGCAATGATTTGAATGTGAAAATCGAAATGCCGCAACCGAATACGACTCCCAATTGGCAAACGCTGCTGGCACAGGTCGGATCTGGCATAGGCCGCGACAAATTGATCAGTTTTCTGGCGACACAAGGGATAGAATCGGCCATCGGCACTTATTGCGTGCCGCTTACTCCTTATTATCGCCAAAAATACGGTTTCAAGCCGAATGATTTCCCTTGGGCCTATGAGGCTTTCAACGATCGCATTTCACTGCCTCTTTATCATGGAATGCCGGTTACGGATATTGAAAAAGTCGTCGGCGCAATCAGGCAATTCGAAAAATCGCCTATGGAGGTGGTTTCGTCATGAGGGCTGCGATCGCCGGAGATACTTCTTTCACCTACTACTGTCTTGAGTATCTTTGTCGTTCGGGCGTGACGGATCTGACGCTGATTCTGCCCCGGGCGAATCACATCGATAATTACGATCGGGCGGAATTCGAATCACTCATAGGCGAATTCGGTCTGCCCCTTTTACAATTTCCCTTTGCTCCGGACGAGAAAAACATCCATGGAATCGACCTGTTGATATCACTCGAATGGCCCGGCAGGTTGCGCCTGCCGTTGAATGCCCGCTTGGGGGTGGTTTCTACCAATCTGGCAAGACAGTTTTCCGCCAAGAATCTCAGCGATTTGGCCGCCGCCCTCGATAGCGGAGCCGATCATTTCAGACTTGAACTGACGTTCGTTTCGCCAGATGCGAAAAATAACGCGATCATCGCCGCCGTTGTGCTGCCGATTTGTCCCGTTGATAATCTGCGATCTCTGAAAACAAAAGCCGCAGCCGCAACCGCCAGACAATTGCTGCGGATATTGACCGAAGGTCATATATCGGATGAAACCTGTACGACCGGCGGATCGACCACTCTCTCGACGAGGATTGACAGGGTGATCGATTGGCGTCGGCCCGCAAGCGAGCTTCAAAACAAAATCAGGGCCTATACACATCCCGGACCCGGCTGTATTACCAGAATAGAGAATCACAACCTTTGCGTATGGCACGGGCACGAGTTCGACAGATCGGGCAACATTTACGAGCAGGCGGAGCCGGGAACAGTGCTTGACGTCGTGGAAGAGGTCGGAATCGTAGTGCAGACGTCGAACGGCTCTTTTCTGATAACCAAAATCCAGCAGGCCGGGTCGCCCGAGTTGCCTTCGTGGGTGTGGGCCTATGGGTTTCACCTCAAACCCAATGATAGATTCGACACGCCGAGGCAAGAGCGAATTGCCGTAACCGTTTGAGGGTCATATTTTGCGGATATTACGCTACAAGAGCGGCAGACTGCTATCGAGAAAAATCGACGGCAGGGCCGTGGCTGAACCTGAGGAGAAACCGTTTGAAATAAACGTGCCGGGCATGGGCCGAACGAGAACCGGTAAGATTCACCGCCGCTTTCATAAAACCGATTCCCGGCCGGAGGATTCTGTTAACAAACAAAAAGCGGAGATTTCCGCATAGGAGAAAGATAACCGCGTGGGTAAATGGCGTTCGCATGGATCAGGCCTTGATTTTCTGGCCAATCTCGGCTGGCTTGGTAAAAACGTGATTATCGAAGACGGCGTACGAATATTTTTCCCGGAAAAAGTGGAAATCGGCGATGACGTCTATATCGGTCATGATACGATCCTGAAGGGTTATTTCGATCGTCGTTTGGTTATCGGCAGCGGAACCTGGATCGGGCCTCAGTGTTTTATTTACGCCGCCGGCGGAATCAAGATCGGCAGAAACGTGGGAATCGGTCCAAAAGTGACGATGATGTCATCGGCCCATAAGGATGACGAGTGCGACGGCCCCATTTTGCACAAACCCATCGAATTCGCCCAAGTGATTATTGATGACGGCAGTGATATAGGCGCAGGCGCAACGATACTTAAAGGAATTCGCATAGGCAAAGGAGTCCAGATCGGCGCCGGCGCCGTGGTTACGAAAGATATCCCGGATATGGCGATAGCTGCCGGGGTTCCTGCAAAAATAATCAGGTACAGAAAACCGCAAACAGTCGATGTCGAAAGCCGGTAAAAAAAACTCGCAGAAAGGCAATATCCCGTCGTCGGTCGCCCGCACTTACGGCCGCTTTGTCTCCAAAGATTTTCTTAAACTTGCCCGCAACAGCTACGCGGTAAAAAAATTCTCGAGAGCGATCGATAATTGCCGTCTGGCAGTCGATATGGCGATAAAAAATAAGAATAATCATGCTGCCGCGGAGGCCTACGACCTCTGGATAAATATTCTTCTTGAGGAAGGCAAATATGCCGAGGTCAAAAAGACCGCCTGCGAGGCGAGAAGCCGTATCGGGAATTATCTCGATCTGCTTTATTATGAGTTCGTGGCTTCGCTGCATCTCGGCAATCCGGGCAATTCGGCCAAACTCGGCCGGGAATTTATCCAACTTGCCGAGGCCGCCTGCGACGGTGATTCTTTCGGCGCCCGGCATAAAAATAAAGTTGACGAAGTAAAATCATTAATCGGAAACTCGAACGACGATCCGACAAAATTCCCCAGTGATGAGGCAGAACATGAAATCCCGAAAATCCCTTAAAAATGAGCATAACCCCGAATCGATATTGTCCAAGGCGGAAAAAGCCCTGGCCGCTGGAAACCTTGAAAAGGCAATCGACCTCGGCGAAAAAGCCCTGAAATTGTCTCCGATGGCAGCGAACCGTCGCAAGCTTGCCCGTCTTTACTTCATGCAGGTTTTGTCGCAGATGAAGTCAGATGACTATGCCAAAGCGGCAAAGACGATTTCCCGGGCCGAAAAAACGCTGGGCGATTACCTCGATTTGACCTTCATGAAAATCAGCGCGGCCTTCGGCTCCGGCGATTATGCGGGCGTTATTCAATTAATCGAAAAATACGAAACGCAGTACACACAAACGGATAAGATTCGCGATGATGGTTTTGCCGAATCTTACGACCAGTATTCCGAAATTCTATGGCTTGGTTCAGAGGCGGCCGGAAAATTGCTCGATACGGACCTTTCGATCAAACTGATGACAAAAGCCCTCGAAATCGCCCCGGAGCATCATGCGCACAGGGTTCATCTCGCTTCCTTTCTGGCTAAAATGGGCAAGGACGAGCAAGCCTTGGCGACGATAGAAGAAGGAATCAGGCGGTATCCATCGGTGATTGCCCTACAAAACGCCAAAGGGATGATCCTCGCGGAAATGGAGCGGCTGGATGAGGCGGAATCGGCAATTAAGGAATTTATCGAAAAGTATCCATCGGATATCGACGCCGTAAATAATCTGGGTGTGGTCTACGACAAAATGGGTCTGTATGAAAAAGCCCAAGCCCAATTCGAAAAAGCACTCGAAATGGATCCGAACAACCAAACGGCCAGGGACAATCTTGCATATTTGAAAAACAATATCGCCACCGAGCCTCAGAGAATTTCACTCTGCATGATCGTTAAAAACGAGGAGAAATTTCTGCCGGGGTGTCTGAAAACAGTGAAGGACCTTGTCGATGAAATAATCGTCGTCGATACCGGTTCCACCGACCGCACCATGGAAATCGCCCGCGAGTTCGGAGCGATTATTTATGAACATCCATGGCAGAACGATTTTTCATATCATCGCAATCAATCGATCGATTACGCAACCGGAGACTGGATACTTATTCTGGATGCCGATGAAGAGCTCGATCCTGCTGAACATGACATCATCCGATCGGTGGTCAAGCGCAAGGATATAGATTCAGTATCGTTCGTCGTCTACAATAAAATTCAGTCGGGCAGGGTGGGATTTTTGAACTCGCAGAGGCTATTCCGCAACGGTAAAGGATTCAAATATTCCGGCATAGTCCATAATCAGCTCGAAATCAGCGGCAAAACGCTCATGAGCCATTTGAAGGTGATTCATCACGGCTACGGCCTGTCGGACGAGATGATGCGCAAAAAGGCTCAGCGCACCGAAAAACTGTTGTTGGCCCAGCTTGAAGAGAATCCGGAGGCGATATTTCCGCATTTCAATCTGGCGCAGATATATCGGGGGATGGGCGAGCCAGCCAAAAGCCTCGAACATGCCAAAATCGTAGTCGAAAAATTGGGGCCGAACGACCTTGACCGAAGGCACGTTTACGCCATGGCTCTCGATCAGATGGGTTGCGCCTATATCGGCCTCGAACGATTCGATGAGGCCGAGGAAGTGTTTTTGAAGACTCTTGAATTCAAAGAAGATTATCTAGACCCGATGTTCAACCTCGGCTATATGTACATGCGGCAACAGCGTCATGACGACGCCGAAGCGATGTTCGAAAGATACCTTGTCACTAAAAGCCGGTATTCGCCCCATCGCGAATGGTTGGGCCTTATCCTCAATAATCTGCACAGCGAGTTTGCGGTTTATTATGGTCTTGGACTTATTTCGTTCATTAGAGGAAAGTACGATCAGGCGATCGAGCGATTGCATCGGGCGCTTGACTATACGGAAGATTTTGAATACCTGCACCATCTGCTGGCGCGCTGCTATCGCGAGAAAGGACAACATTCGAAAATCCTCGAACATTGCGCAAAGGCGATTCAGCATGGTCATGAAGACGCCGAAATTAGGATGATCGAAGGTGAAGCTTATCTGAATCTGGGCAGGTCAGCCGAGGCGAAAAAATCGTTCGGACGTGCTCTCGAGCTTAATCCGGCATTAAACGAAGCGCATCTGGGGATGATAGGCGCCGCTTCAATCGACAGCAACCCAAGGGAAGTGTTGCGTCAGCTCGATGAATTCCTCGAAAACATTTCGCCTTTTTCGCCGCAAGGAATAGCATCCCGCGGTGATTTGCTGTTCGAAATCGGGGATTATGCCGGAGCATTAAGAAGCTATCATGATTCGAATCGCATCGCCCCCGATGATTTCAAGGTGGTGAATAACCTCGGAAATTGCTTTGCCAAAAGCGGAAATTTCGCCTCAGCCGAGGAATATTATCGAAAGGCGATTAATCTTAATCCGAAGTTTCTTGCCTCGTACAGGAATCTTGCCGTGGCCCTGATCGGTCAGAAAAAGCACCAGGAAGCGCTCGAATATCTTGATTACTATCGAAACGGCAATCCGAACGACGCCGATGTTCATGCTACTATGGGTGATCTTTACTACGCGCAAAAGCAATATGGAACCGCTATCGGATGTTATGAAAAGTATTTGCAGCTTCAGCCGAACAGCCTCGACGCCATAGTGCGACTGGCGGATTGCTATTTCAATCAGGGGAAGATTTCCGCCGCGGCTGCCGGTTACAGAGCGGTTCTTAAAAGAAATCCCGAGCACGGAATCGCCAATCAACGGCTATCGGCTATCATGGAGTTTTCTAAGCCGATAAACGGCAAAAAGATAGAATCAGCAACAGTTTGATTTCAAATTGCTAATCTTTTTTTGGGTTTTGCCGAAACAATACACAAAAGCTTCGCATCGTTGGCGCATTACAAAAAAAGGAGGAAACAAGGGAGAGGATAGGCTGTAGTAGTCATTCTCAATCTATTATTGCAGACAAAGGATGTTTGCAGACCAAATTCAAGGAGGAATCTTAAATGGCATTAAGAATCAATCACAACATCACGGCTCTGGACGCCTGGCGCAATTTGACCAATACCACGCGCAAAATGGGCGTGACGATGGAGAAGTTGTCGTCCGGTTTCAGGGTTAACCGGGCAGCCGATGATCCGGCCGGTCTGGTGATTTCCGAACAGTTCAGGGCGCAGATTGCCGGTTTGAATCGCGCCGTGCAAAACTCGGAAGGGTCGATCAACATGATTCAGACCGCCGAGGGTGCCCTCAATGAGATCAACAACCTGTTGGTTTCGATGAGAGAACTGGCGATCCACGCCGCTAACGAGGGTTTCAACGACGCCGATCAGCTTGCCGCTGACCAGGCAGAAATAACCAACGCCATCAGAACCATCAACAGAATTGCCGCCAATACCCAGTTCGGCACGAAGAAGCTGCTCGATGGTTCCGCGGCAAACGTGGCTGCCATCACCACTGCAAATACGTCGCAGGTCACTCTGAGTGATTCACAGCTTATGGCCGGAGTACACAGCATAACGGCCGTGAAGCTGACCGAATCGACCGCCACTATAGACACTACGACGTTCGGACTTTCGAATCCGGCCAGCCCGTATAACCTGTCCGATGGCGTTCATAATATCGACGTTATCCAGGCTTCAGCCGGCGCCGTCAAAGTCGGCAACGCCATCAGCGCTTTGGATGCTTGGGGCAAAGGAATTTCGGTCACCGGCACCGCCGCATCGGTGAGGGCAGCCTATGTTAGGGCGGCCACCGGCATGACGACCGTGGCCAACAACGTCCAGCATACGATCGTTTTCCAAATCAATTATCAGGAAATGGGGTCCAATCCAGTCGGAATGCAGACGTTGACGATACGCACCGATGCCGTGGCGTCATCGGCTCTTGCGGCCAATATCGTGGCCAAGCTGAACGACGCCATCAACGCCAACACCTACCTGGCGGGCAAAGTCCAAGCTACGGTTACCGACGCCGGTGGTGGACCGGATTCGATCCGCATCTCAACCACAGGGACCGGAACCCAGTATTCGATAGCCGTTGGCAGTATAACAGCCACCAATGCCAGCATCAACAACGCCTTGAGCGGTCTGGCCAACCGTAACGATCGCGGCCGTTCGGGCAACCAGTTGTCGATCACCGCGCAGTTCGCTTCCAGTTCGACATTGGTTGACGCCTTTACCCGGACCCGTACCTTTGCGATCGGCAGCGGAACGTTCACGACCCTGTCGGCTTTGGTCGCCACGATCAACGCCAAGCTGACGCTGGATAGCATCTTTGGTACGTATAACGATCAAACGGCGGGAGAAGCCCAGAAGGTCTATGCGACGGTTGTCAGTGCCGGCGGTCTTTCGTATCTGAAGTTCTACACTTCGGACGAAGGCTCCAAGTATTCGTTGAAGATCAACGCCACAGGCGGGACAGCAACGTCGCTCAACACGGCGCTTGGTTTGACGATCGATACGATCGCCAAAACCGGCACCGATGCCATCATCAGGTTTGACGGTTACAACAACACGATCAACGATGTCCGCTATTTCTTCACCGCCTCGCTCTACAACGAGAGTGTAAGCCTTTATACCTCCAACGATATCAACTCCCGCGGCTCAATCACTCTCGATCGGGCGATGGCGCAGACGAACGGCGGCATTCTTGTCGGCAATATGCTTCTGACCGTAAGAGCTAGAACTTACAGCGTCCAGCTCGACGGCGGACCTTCAACGGTGGTGACCGCGGGCCAGAGCGCAACCATTTTCAATTCCCAGCGTGACCAGTCGATTTCAGTGCGGTATTCGCTGAAATCCGAAGGCGGAACCGAGCAGCTTTACGTCACCGATCGGTCGCTGGTATTCCAGATTGGCGCAAATGTCGGTCAGACGGCGAGAATCGGCATGGATAACATGTCGGCTGATACGCTGGGCCGCAATGTTTCCAATTCACAGTTCGCCAGCCTGGCTGATATCGACGTGACGACCTCCACGGGCGCTCAGGATGCGCAGAGGGTCATAGATCAGGCGATTGCCGAGGTAACCAATGCGCGCGGCAAACTCGGGTCGTTCCAGAAGAATACTCTGGAATCCAACCTGACCAACCTCAGGATTGCCGCCCAAAACCTGACGGCTTCTGAATCGACGATTCGCGACACCGACATGGCCAAGGAGATGTCCGAATTCGTCAGACATCAGATTCTGCTTCAGGCGGGCACGGCGATGCTTGCTCAGGGCAATCAGATACCTCAAGTCGTGCTGTCTTTGTTCCGGTAGTAACATCAGGGGGAGGGCCTTCATCGAGGCCCTTCCCCGTTTGAAAAGGATTTGGCCATGAATTCGGAAATAGCCGATGTAATTGGAATCAACGCGTTTGATTTCAAATCTATTTTACAGAGCGGCAGCATCGGATCGGGCCAACCGAGCAAAGACAATGTTCGTGCCGAAACAAGAACAAGAGAATCGGCCGGCCCTGCCGTCGATTCGGAGCAGCTCAAAAGCAAAATCGCCAGGGCTGTGGAATATTTTGAAAAATTCGCCCGGGATTTCCAATTCGATCTGCAATTCTCGGTCGATGACAGTTCGAACTCAATCGTAATCAAAGTTCTGGAAAAAGGTACGCAGAAAATTATCAGGCAGATTCCACCGGACGAGATATTGAGATTAAGGCAGAGGATCAGTGATCTTTTGGGCGCTCTTTACGACAGCAAAATATGAGGCGTGATTCAATTGGCGCCCCGCAAAGCTTGGATGTCAAAAAAACCAGAAAGAAATCATTTGGATGAAAAGCCCGCAAAGCAAAATGACGTTTAATTATCTATCTGCTAATCATCGGGGCGGACGGAAACGCCCCCCGGCAGAGAGTGATCGAGGTTAGCGATGGCATATTCAGGCGCCATAGACGGCTTGATCTCCGGGTTGAATACGACGAATATCATAGAAACGATCATGAAATTCGAGCAGCAGCGGGTTGGGCTTTATACCGCTCGTCAGACTGAGCTGACCAATAAGATATCATCATGGAAATCGATCGAGGCGCTGTTGCTGGGTTTCAAGATGCAGGCGTCGATCCTCGCCGACGAGAGATTCTGGTATGCCAGATCGGTCGCGATATCCGATGACGACATCGTCAGTGCCACCGCCTCGACTAACGCCTCACCCGGGGTCTTTTATTTGAACGTCAATAGGCTGGCCACGAATCATCAGATTGCCAGCCAGGGTTTCAATATAGAAGAACAATCAATCGGAACCGGCACAGTGACAATTCGGCTCGGTTCGGGACAGACGACAACTATAACCATAGATTCCTCCAACGACACGCTTGCTGGCCTGAAAAACGCCATTAATAACGCCAACGCGGGCGTTAGCGCCGCCATAGTCAGCGACGGCTCATATTCGAATCAGTATCGCTTGGTTTTGACCTCCAAAGAAACCGGTCAGAATTCCACGATTACTTTTACCTCCAATCTCAGCGGCGGCATCGCCCCCGATTTTTCCACGCCGCAGTTCGACGTCGTCGAGAAATTGATCTGGAATGGCAGCACAACCTCCAACCCCGCACTCGGCGCCTCGGCAGCCTATTCCGGAACGGTCAATAAAACCTATACCTTTACGGTGGCCGGCTCCGGCCTCCAGACAGTCGGTTCCGGCGACATCACGCTCGACTGGACAGACGGCACAAACAGCGGCTCGGTCGTAATAAATGCGGCCGACACCGATTTCGCCCTCAGCGGGACCGGCGCCGACGGACTTGCTGTAAGATTTTCGGCCGGAGTGCTTAACGGCGGAGACAAGTTCCAAATCCAGGCCTTCGCCCCGGTGATTCAGGGGGCGCAAAATGCCGAAGTCCAATTCGGCAGCACTTCGGGAGGCGGTTCGCCGATCACGATAAGCTCATCGTCGAATACATTGAAAAACCTGATTCAGGGCGTAACTTTAGAATTACATGCCCTTACCTCGCCGGGCAAGCCGGTGGAAATCCGCATAGCGGAGGATCGCAATCTAATAAAAGAACAGATCAGGGAATTCGTTAACAAGTATAACGAGTATCAGGAATTCGTCAATAAGCAGTTTTCTTATAAAAAGGAAACAGGAGTGGGTGGAATACTGCTCGGCGAAGGATCGCTGCTGACGCTTCATAACGATGTCCGCAGTCTATTGAGCCATGTCTACGAAGGCAGGACGTCTGAGCTAAGGATGCTTTCGCAGGTCGGCGTTAAGTTCGACAGCTATGGCAAGCTCAAATTCGACGAGGCGGTATTCAACAAGAAAATCGATGAGAATTTTCTCGGAGTCGTGAACCTGTTCAAATCGACGGCTACTTCCGATTCCGATTTGATAGAATATATATCTTCGACGGTGAGCACTAAAGCGACTGTCGATGGATACAAGGTTGATATTACCCGAGCCGCTCAGAGAGGAATGTTCACCGGACTGGCAATCACCAACCCGCTGCAAACGCCGTTGGTGATCGATTCCACCAATAATGTCCTAAGGCTGAAAATCAATAATAACGTCACCGGGTTGATTACTCTGACCCCGAAAACATACACTTCGGGAGCGGAACTTGCCCAAGACCTTGAGAACGCGATCAACGGCGACAGCGCCGCCGCCGCGGTGGGGGTCGATGTGGAGTGGGTTGACAACGGCGGAAACGGCAACCTTGTGCTGTACACGAGGTCATACGGGTCCAGATCGAGTGTCACTATCGAAGATTCTTCCGATACCACCGCTCATTCGGTTCTCGGACTGGCCGGCGGAACAGCGACCGCCGGGCAGGACGTAGCCGGAACGATCAACGGTGAACCGGCCACGGGCAACGGCCAATACCTAATCGGCAATTCGGATAATAAAAATACCGCGGGCCTGAAATTGAAGATAACCGCTACGGCCGACCAGATTGTCGAAGGGGTCGATGGAACAATCCTATTCAATAAGGGAATCGCAGCGCTGCTCGAAGAAAGATTGAACAGATATACCGATTCGTACGAAGGCATTCTTAAGGGCAGGACCGATTCTATCCAACAACAAGTGAATAACATCGCCAAGCAGATAACGGCGCTCGAAAAACAGCTCGAGAGAAAACGCGCCGCCTTATACAAGCAATTTGCGGCTATGGAGGAAGCTCTCGGCAAACTGAAATCGCAGCAGGAGTATTTGACTGCCGCTGTCAGCAATCTTTCGCAGTTGAGAACAACGAAGGGAACCACTGTAACTTACGGCGGGTGAACTTGATGCAAGACCAACTGGAAACCTATCAACAGATGCACATAAGCGGCTTGAACCAGAAGGACTTAATCGTGTCGCTTTATTCCGGGGCCATCAGGTTTATGGAGCAGGGAAAAGAACACATGGCCAGAAACGACATCCAAGGGACGCACGACAATCTCAGCCGTGCCAGAAACATTTTTATTCATCTTCTTTCGACGCTCGATATGGAAAAAGGCGGTGAGATTTCACGCAAATTGTCCTCGCTATATGCCTATTTTATCGAGAAAATCACTCTGGCCAATGTAACGAAAAATCAGGCTGAGTTGAATGATATCCTGCCTCTTGTCAAAAATATCAAGGAATCGTGGGAAGCAATCGAATTCGAGGGTGAAACGATGAAGAATCCGCGGACCGCCAACGGCTTCGCGCCGATCTGCCGGTTTTCCGCCGAGGTATGACATGAAATCGACAGAGCCGTTTTACGACTTGTTGTTGCTGAAAGAACGCTGTTGTACCGAGTTGAAATCTTTCCTTGATAAGGCGGTCAATGGAACCATGGCGCATAGACCATGGGGATTGGAGATAGTGGAGAAAGTCGATGCCTATCTTTGCAAAATGAAAGATATCGATGCAAAACTTGCCGCAGCAGACGCGGGCGGCGTAGAAAATATCGACTCGGTATCGCTTAACAAAACGCTGGATAATATCGAGAGCGCCCTGAGAGCGGCAATCAGTCATCTCAGATTGCTGCAGTTGAGATTTGCAGCCGCCAAAGCGCTGGTGGGCGGGAAACTGAAAACGGTTTCGGAAAGCAAAGCGGCCAATTATCTGAATGCGGATATCCACAGCCTTTCCGAGATGGTCAGCGGCTGAAATATTTCTTGACGGCGAATATGCAGGCTGGGGGAATGCAATGAGAATAGACGGAGCGGGGTTGCCGTATCGGTTGTCCCGTGATGAAAAAAAATCGGAGCGGGCGGCAAACAAGCCATCCGGACAACACGACTCGATAGCCCTTCGGGGAGCATCCCGGCGTGAAAATCCGGTTTACTCGATCGAGGTTCGTCAGCCGGCTAAGGAAAACAAACCGCTATCCGGAGAAATGTTGGGCCAATTGCGAAGCAGATCGAGTGATGGTTATTACGAAAAAGACGAGGTGCGCCGCCTGACTTCCGAAAAAATAATGGGCAGCGCCGAGTTCAGCGACGTAGTTTCCGATTATTTCAGAACCAGAGTTTCTGGCAGCAATATCGTGAATTCGGGAAACAATGAGGAAAAAATTGCCGAGATTCGTAAGAAAGCGGCCACGGGTTTTTACGATGATCCGGCGAATTTCGGCATTTTCGCCGAGAAACTGATCAAAAGTTTCGGTTTATGAGCGATTACCGGCTGATTGAATTATGCCTGATATAGCTACCACCGCCGAAAAAAAAATAAAATCCATACTTGGCAGAATCAACAATCTGCCGACGCCGCCGATTGTTTTCGCTCAGGTAAATAAGGTGCTGAACGATCCTGACACTTCGGCCTACCAGATCGGGGCGATACTATCGGAAGATCCAGCGCTATCGGCCAAGATTCTCAAGATGACGAATTCGGCATTCTACGGATTGTCGCGCGCGGTCACAAGCGTAAAACAGGCTATCGTGATTCTCGGTTTGGATGCCGTCAAGAGTTTGGTGCTGTCGGCCTCGGTTTTTGAAACGTTCGCCCGACATTATAAAATCGACCGTGCCTATCTCGACCAGTTCTGGAGACATTCATTGCAGGTGGCATTCATGGCCAGGGTGATCTCCAGAACAAAAAACTTCCCCTCTTTTCTCGAGGCCGAAGAGTCGTTTTCGGCCGGGCTTTTGCACGATATCGGACGGCTGGTGATATTCGCTCACCTGCCCGAGGATTTCGCCAAAATATCCGCCTGCGCAGGCAAACTACATGGATTGCGGTTGGCGAAAGTCGAGGAGGAAATTCTGGGCTTCGATCATGCCGCCGTCGGCGGCCTGCTATGCCTGAAATGGAATCTGCCGCAGGGACTCGGTGAGGCGATTTCCAATCATCATCAACCGGAGAACACGCCCGATAACCTTACGACCCACATAATCCATGTGGCCGATTATCTGGCATGGAAAGCCACGCTGATTGGCGATACGGCAGATGAAAATGATTTGGAGTTGCCGGAAAAGTGTGAATTATCGTGGACAAAGCTTAATCTTGCCGAGGCACAGGAAGCAAATTTGGTCGAAACATTGCTGGCCGAGTATGGCAAGGCCGAGACGTTCCTGAAGATGGCTCAGGGCGGATGATGTTCTTCTTGCGGATTGATGCTCCAATTGATTATAGAGCATAATGGTGCATGTGATGGCGTAAATAATGTTATCGGCGGCAACGAAAAGACCAATGAAATATCGCCGGGGAACTCGCTCGCCGATAGATTGAGTTTTCTTAACCGAATTCATCGGAGTGAATGGACGATTGCGCAAAGAAATCTGACAAATGAGCACTCGGCCAGTTTTCGCTTGACTGTACAGGTATCTGGCCTTTATCATAAGCATTTGCTGATGGGCGATTAGCTCAGATGGTTAGAGTGCTTGCTTGACATGCAAGAGGTCACTGGTTCGATCCCAGTATCGCCCATTTCGAGCGAGACTTGGTGATGCTGATTTAGGCAACATGAAGACAGTGAATAATCCGAGCCGATAGGCGTTTTGCATTTCCGCAATATAATGAAGATAACTTTCCCGGATAACAGTTGGCGCGAATTTCCAAATGGCGCGACGGCCATTGAAATCGCTGAAAACATAAACCCCGAACTTGCCGGAAGGGCTATAGCCGCCAAGGTCAACGACGTATTGGTCGATTTGAATCGGCCGATCCATTCGGACGCCCGACTGGTTATTTGCACTTTCGATGAACCGGACGGGCGCGAAGTGTTTTGGCATTCGTCATCTCATGTCATGGCCTCGGCAATATTACGGCTGTTCCCCGGCGCCAAGCTGGCTATTGGCCCGGCGATCAGCGATGATTTTTCTGCAAGATTCTATTATGATATCGATATCGATCGAAAAATCGGCGACGGTGATTTGGAATTGATCGAAAAGGAGATGGCCAAAATCATCGCCGATGACCTGCCGTTTGAAAGAATCGAAAAACCGCGTTCCGAGGCGCTCGCCGAATTCGCCAAAGACAACGATATCTACAAAGCCGAGATCGCTGGCGAGATAGGTGATGAAGTCCTAAGTTTCTACCGCCACGGGGACTTCATCGATATGTGCCGCGGACCTCATCTGCCGTCTACCGGGAGAATCAAGGCTTTCAAGCTTCTCGGCGTGGCCGGGGCTTATTGGCGCGGTGATGAAAAAAACAAGATGCTCCAGCGCATTTACGGCGTCTCGTTTCCCGATCGCAAGATGCTGCAGGAACACCTCGAGAAGATTGAGATCGCCAAGCAACGCGACCATCGGCTTCTGGGAAAATCGCTCGATCTGTTCTCGATAACCGACGATATCGGACCGGGTCTCGTTCTATGGCATCCGCGAGGCGCACTTATCAGGCATCTTATCGAAAGTTTCTGGAAGGAACAGCATCTCAAAAACGGCTACGATCTCGTTTACACCCCTCATATTGCCCGAATCGACTTGTGGAAACGTTCAGGCCATCTTGACTTTTACAAGGCGAGTATGTTCCAACCGATCGAAGTGGAAAACCAGCAATATCAGCTAAAGCCGATGAATTGCCCTTTCCATATCGCCATTTTCAACTCGCGAAAACGTTCTTACAGGGAGTTGCCTTATCGCTGGGCCGAACTGGGGACGGTATATCGATACGAGCGCTCCGGTGTGCTGCACGGTTTGCCGCGGGTAAGGGGATTTACTCAAGACGACGCCCACGTGTTCTGTCGGCCGGATCAATTGGCCGATGAGCTTATCCGGCTTTTGGACTTCAATCTGTTTTTTCTGAAGACCTTCGGGTTCGAAAACTATGAAACTTATCTTTCCACAAGGCCGGAAAATTATATAGGCACGGTGGAAGATTGGGATAGGGCCACCGACGCGCTCAAAGCGGCGCTCGAAACCAGAAAGCTGACTTACGAGATCGATCCGGGTGAGGGCGTTTTCTACGGTCCCAAAATCGATGTCAAAATAAAGGATATGCTCGGCCGTTCATGGCAGTGCACCACCATCCAAGTCGATTTCAACCTGCCCCGGCAATTCGATATAACTTATATCGGCGATGACGGCGCCGAACATCGGGGCGTGATGGTGCATCGGGCATTGCTCGGTTCGATTGAAAGGTTTTTCGGGGTTCTGATCGAACATTACGGCGGCGATTTCCCGCTCTGGTTGGCGCCGGTGCAGGTCAAGGTGTTGCCGGTGGTCGATGAGGTTAATGATTATGCCGAAGAGGTCGCCGGTGAACTTGCCCGCTGCGAAATCAGGGTGGAAGTTGATCGGCGTAATCAAAAAATAGGCTATAAAATCCGCGAGGCCGAAAATCTGAAAATCCCTTACATGCTGATTGTCGGCAAAAAAGAAGCCTCCGAGAAAAAAGTTTCCGTAAGGCGCCATAAAAAAGGCGATCTCGGGATGGTTGAGTTAACGGCCATTCAATCCGAAATAATCGATAAGGTTAAAAATAAATCATTGGATTAGGAGGAACGGGTATAATCAAAGAACGCGAGAATCGGGTTAATTACAAAATCAGAGTGCCCGAAGTCAGGCTGATTGGGGACGACGGGACTCAGATCGGAATCGTCAGCACTCAGAAAGCGTTGGAAATCGCCCAGAGCAAAGGGCTTGATCTCGTGGAAGTCGCACCCGGAGTGAAACCCCCGGTGTGCAAAATAATGGATTTCGGGAAATTTTCCTACGAGCAGTCCAAAAAGGCAAAAATAGCCAAGAAAAAACAACACACGATTCATCTGAAGGAGATGCGTTTCAGGCCGAAAACCGAAGAACATGATTATCGGTTCAAGCTTAAACACATAATCGAGTTTCTCAACCAGGGGAATAAGGTCAAGGTGATAGTCGTCTATCGAGGCCGCGAACTCGTGCACAAGGAACTGGGCGTGAAAATCCTCGATCGAATCGTGGCCGATCTTGCCGACTACGGGCAGCCGGAATCAGAAGCCAGAATGGAAGGAAGAAATCTTTCCATCATTTTTCTAGCTAAGAAAACCGCCAGGAAACCGGATTAACTATGGCTTTAGCTGTCAAAAGATAAAATTCTGTTGATTATAGGATTATGGAAGACTATATTCGACTGTGCTGGAGTGATGAATGCCAAAGATTAAGACAAATAGGTCGGCTGCCAAAAGGTTCAAAAGAACCGGCACCGGCAAAATTAAAAGATCGTTCTCGTTCACCGGTCATATTCTGACCAAAAAAAGCAGGAAACGTAAAAGAAGACTGAGAAAATCGACAATTGTGGATCCTGCCGATACCAAACGCATCAATCGCTTGATTCCATATTGAGATTCGGTTCAGGGAGCTCTTATGCCACGCGCAACTAATAATGTGGCCGCCAAACGCCGCCACAAAAAATTCTTGAAAGCAGCCAAGGGAAATTTCGGCGGCAGGCATAGATTATATCGCACCGCCCGGGAAACTGTCATGAGAGGTTTGTATTATTCCTATCGTGACCGGCGCAACAAGAAACGGGAATTCCGCAGGCTGTGGATATTGAGAATCAACGCCGCCGTCAGGCTCTATGGCCTTTCATATTCTCGATTTATAGATGGACTGAAAAAACTCGGCGTTAGTTTGGATCGCAAGGTTCTCGCCGATCTGGCAGTGCGCGATAATGACGGTTTCAAAAAAATCGTCGAAGCCGTTAAGTCAGTTTAGGCGAAGGTAAGTAAATCAGAACCATATCCGACTATCCTTGGGCTTTCCGTTTGGAAGCCCATATTGTCATATGAGCGATATTATCGAAGATATTAGGGCACTCAGGGAATCTGCTCTTAAGGCGCTGGATAATATTAATGATAAAAAGACCCTTGAAGATATCAAAATCGAACTTCTCGGGCGTAAAAGCCGCCTGAGCGAACTCTCCCGATCTCTCGGAAAAGCCCCGGCGGATATCCGGCCCAGAGCCGGCGCCGAATTGAACGAACTCCGCCGGATTATCCAGGAAAAAATCGAATCAAAAGATAAAATACTATCGAATTCAGGCAAGGCAAGAGACGCAGTCGATTATACGCTGCCGGTGAGAACGGCATTTCTGGGGCACAAACACCCGCTTTTGCAGACCGTCGATGAAATAGTCGCCATATTCAAGGGGATGGGTTTCGAGATCGCCGAAGGGCCGGAGGTCGAAACCGAATATTACAATTTCGATGCCCTGAACACGCCCGCCGATCACCCCTCGCGCGATTTATCCGATACTTTTTTCCTTTCGAGCGGCCTTCTTCTGAGAACGCATACCTCTCCGGTGCAGATCAGGACGATGGAGAAGCACCGGCCGCCGGTGAGAATAATCGCTCCCGGTCGTTGCTATCGATCCGATTGGCCTGATGCATCGCATTCGCCGGTCTTCTACCAATGCGAGGGTCTGTACGTCGATATCGGTGTCGGCATGGCCGATTTGAAGGGAGTTATCACCGCTTTTGCCCGGGCCCTGTTCGGCGGCGATATGAAAGTGCGTTTCAGACCGCATTTCTTTCCTTTTACCGAACCATCGGTCGAATATGATTTTTTATGCGTGTTTTGCCGGGGAAAAGGGTGCAAAATCTGCAAACATGTGGGCTGGCTTGAAATCTCCGGAGCCGGCATGGTCGATCCGGAGGTGTTCAAAGCAGTCGGTTATGACAGTGAGGTTTATTCCGGATACGCATTCGGCATGGGGATCGATAGAATCACGATGCTGCGCTACCAAATCGATGATATCCGGCTGCTTTACGAAAACGATGTCAGATTCATAAGGCAATTCTGATGAGAATAAGCTACAAATGGCTGCAAAGCCTGCTCGGATTCGATAACGAAAAACCGGAATACTCGGCGGACGCCATAGCCGAATGGTTGACCATGTCCGGTTCGTCGGTTGAATCGATCGAGGCTAAAGGCAAAGAGATAAGGGGCATCGTATCGGCGCAAATACTTGAGGCGAAACCGATCGATGGCGCCGAACACCTCGTCGCGTGCATTATCGACGCCGGAGGATATCAAGCCAACGTCGTCTGCGGCGCGCCTAACGCCAGAACCGGTTTGAACGTATTGTTTGCGCCTGCCGGCGCCGTAATCGCAGGCGAAAAACTAATCAAGAAAACATCGATCCGAGACGTCGAATCGGAGGGAATGCTTTTGGCCGAAGACGAGCTTGGAATCTCCGAAAATCACGATGGGATTATCGAATTGACCGACGATATCAAGCCCGGTACCCCCCTCGAAAAAATCATCGATCTGACCGATACGATTTTCGACCTTGAGATCACGCCCAACCGCCCCGATTGTCTGTCCCATCTGGGAGTGGCCCGCGAATTGAAGGCTCTTACCGGATGGCCGCTGAAATACACCGTAACATGTCCTGTTGAAGCGGATTCGCTGACCGCAAGCATGCTCGAACTCGAAATCGCCGATCCGGACGGCTGTCCAAGATACACGGCGCGGATTGTTACCGGCATCAAGGTCAGGCCATCACCGCTATGGCTTAAGCTGAAATTGCATTACCTCGGTATCAGACCGATTAATAACGTCGTGGATGTCACCAATTACGTGATGCTCGAAACCGGCCAGCCGTTGCATGCTTTCGATTACGATCGTTTAGCCGAGCGGAAAATCGTCGTCCGGCGGGCCGAAAAAGACGAGAAATTCATCACTCTTGACGGCGTTGAACGTCGGCTTTGTCCGGAACATTTGCTTATCACCGATGGGAAAAGGCCAGTGGCTTTGGCCGGAATAATGGGTGGAGCCGATTCCGAGGTAACCGACAACACGAAGACTATTTTGATAGAGTCGGCCTATTTCGATCCGGTGACGATTCGCCGGGGAGCCAGAATGATCGGTCTTTCGACGGAGTCATCGCTGCGGTTCGAGAGAGGAATGGATATAGAAATGGCGCCGAAGGCCAATGATCGAGCCGCCGCGCTGGCGCAAGAATTATGCGGTGGAAACGTTTTGGCGGGAATTATGGATTTTTACTCGAAAAGGTTCAAACCGGCGGTATTCGAATTCCGACCCGAAAGGGCAATCGCCGTAATTGGGACACGAATCGAAGTTGAAAGAATGAAAGAAATACTAGACGGGCTTGATATAGGTTATTCCAACGGCGATCGGATGGAGATAACACAGCCATCGTTTCGGCCGGATTTAACCCGAGAGATAGATGTTATCGAGGAAATCGCCCGTATCAATGGTTTGGACAAAATTCCCCAATCGTACCGTGCCGGCGGCAGCCTACTCAAACAGCCGCAGGCAAAACAGGAAAAGATCAATTCGCTGAGAACTTTCTTGGTCGGCCGCGGATTTATCGAAACTTTTCAGCTCACTCTTATCGACGGCAATCGAATTCAGAAAATATTCCCCGAGCTGCCGATCGTAAAACTCAAGAATCCGCTGTCCGAGGAATTATCCGCGTTGCGCCCCGACCTTCTTTGTTCCATGATAAGGACGTTGCGCCATAATCTCAATCATGGAAATCGCGACTTGTTCCTGTTCGAGACCGGCAATGTTTTCCTGCCGCTCGATGGCGGTGGCGTTTCCGAAACAAATAGGCTGTGCCTGGGATTCAGTGGCTTGGCGCGGCCGATGAGCTGGCACCACCAATTGAGCCAGTGCGATCTGTTCACCGTCGCAGGTGAGCTGGAGCTTGTGGCCGGTCACCTCGATTTGGGCCGGTTTGACCTCCAACCTTACCCCTGCGGCTATTTTGATGATGAATATTCGTTCAGAATATGCTATAATGACACAACCGTAGGACGCCTGGGCAGGTTGGCGCCTGCCATAGCTCGACATTTCGGAATCAAACAGGAATGTTTTATGGCCGAAATTGAGCTTGAACGAATGTTGAGCCTGCCGGAATCGGCAAAATGCCATAAGCCGTTGCCCAAATATCCGGGAACGGAACGCGATATCGCCATTGTGGTTGATGCCGCAGTACAATGTGCCGGAATAATGGCGTTAATCAGCAAAACCGGCGGCGCTTTAGTCGAGGAAGTATTTCCTTTTGACCTTTACAAACGGGAAAATATCGGCCAAAACAAAAAAAGCATGGCATTTCGGCTGAAATTCCGCAGCCTTGAGCGTACCTTGACCGATGCCGAAGTCGATCAGGTCATGAAGGAAATTATTGCCGCTCTCAAACAAGAGGCCGGAGCCGAATTGAGAGCATGAACAGGCCGAAAAAAGCGGGAATTTATGGATCAATCGATAGATCAAAACAGCAATGCTCTTGAATCTCTGGAAGCGATGGTTCGGATCGCCACGGCCAAAATCACCGAGCTTAAAGAAACGAACAAAAGGCTCAAAGACGAGGCCAACGAATTCAAGCGTTTGCTTGCCTTAAGCGAGAAGAAGGCCGAACGCTTGAATCAAGAGCTTGAAAGTCGTTTTAACAAAGGTTACGAAGATTGGCGCGCCAGAGAACGTCAGATCAAGGACAGGATCATGATGCTTGTGGCAAAACTGGCGGCTTTTGAAAAGGTTTATTCAAAAGGCAGTTAACTTTTAATATAGATCACTCTGGGAGGATTTGAAAATCCCATGGACAGAAGCAGTGTCAGGGTGAAAATATTTGGCACTGAATATTCTTTTAGAGCCGATTCCGGCCATGACAATATAGTAGAGGCGGCTGGTCTCGTGGATGGCCATATGCAGGAAATAGCCAGGAAATCTCCAGATCTGCCCGAATTGCGGGCGGCGGTGCTGGCCGCGGTGAATCTGGCCTCGGAATTGCTGGATTATCGCCGCCGATATCCGGACAATCTGGAGCAAAAGGCTAAGGAATTGGCTGCCATTTTGAATTCTGCCCTCCGGGATTGAAATCCCCCTGACGCCTGAAGGAGGCGCCATGTCATCAATTTACATCATCGTTTTTATAGGCATAGCCCTGATTATCGCCGCTTTTTTTATCGGGCTGGCGATTTCCCGCAGGATCGCCGAAAAGAAGGTGGCGCTGGCCGAAGAGCATGCCGCCAAGATTATCGCCGAGGCCCACAAAGAGGCCGAAGTCAAGAAAAAGGAAGCCCTGCTCGAGGCCAAAGATCAATGGCTGAAGGAAAAAGCCAAATTCGAAAAAGAAGCAAGCGAAAAGCGCAATGAAATCCTCAAGCTCGAAACCAGATTGCGTGATCGCGAGCTGTCGCTGAATCGCCGCGTTGATTTAGTCAACAACAAGGAAAAAGAGTTGGCCAACCGCGATAAATCACTCACAGCCAGAGAACGGGCGATTCTGCATAAAGAGAAGCAATTGGAAGGTCTGATAAACGAACAAAACGTACAGCTCGAAAAAATCTCGGGTATGACCTCCGCCGAAGCCAAAAAACTGCTTCTCGAAAATCTCGAGTCCGAAGCCCGCAAGGAGGCCGCTCAGCTCATAAAGGAAATCAAAGAACAGGCCGAACGAGATGCGGACAAGGAAGCCAAAAATATCATAATCCAGGCTATCCAGCGCTGCGCCGCCGACTATTCGGTCGAGGCATGCGTTTCGGTCGTCCAGTTGCCATCGGATGAAATGAAAGGGCGTATAATCGGCCGCGAAGGGCGGAATATCCGTTCTTTCGAAACGGCGACCGGAATCGACGTCATAGTCGACGATACGCCGGAAGCGGTGATTTTATCCGGATACGATCCGGTGCGCCGGGAAATAGCCCGCCTGGCTCTTGAAAAACTGATCATGGACGGCAGAATACATCCATCGCGAATCGAGGAGATCGTCGCCAAGGCTGAAAAGGAAATGGAAGTGATAATCCGCGAAATCGGCGAGCAGGCCTGTTTTGATGTCGGAATCCACGGGGTTAATCCCGAAATAATCAAGCTAATTGGAAAATTGAATTATCGCACGAGTTACGGCCAGAACGTTCTTCAGCATTCCAAGGAGGTGGCCTATATCTGCGGAATCATGGCTGCGGAGCTTGGGCTTGATCCAAACCTCGCCAAACGGGCAGGGCTGCTCCATGATCTTGGCAAAGCCATCGACCGCGAAACCGAAGGAACCCATACCCAGTTGGGCGTCGCCTTCGCCTCCCGTTTCAACGAACATCCGGCGGTCCTCAACGCCATGGCCAGCCATCATGAAGACGTTCCCATGGAGACCCCTTATGCCGTGTTGGTACAGGCCGCCGACGCCATTTCCGGGGCAAGGCCGGGAGCCCGCAGAGAATCGCTCGAGGGATATATCAA